>Ga0163144_10012996_pt1 | contig 17416 bp, 14 predicted proteins | sample OliLak19BULKMAT1_FD_123175 | JGI IMG/M metagenome (GOLD analysis project Ga0163144, IMG submission 123175) | Freshwater microbial mat bacterial communities from Lake Vanda, McMurdo Dry Valleys, Antarctica - Oligotrophic Lake LV.19.BULKMAT1 | ecosystem: Environmental > Aquatic > Freshwater >...
AAATCGTAGAGGTTCGAAAGTTGATAGCGCAGCGTATTGCGGATGCCGCGATAAGTTTCCGCGACCTTGGCGATGCGCTCCTCGCTCACCACGATGTCGTTGCGATAATCCTGCGACGCCACCCAGAGCCGCACGATGTCGGCCCCGTATTTCTTGATGTAGGCGTCCGCAGTCTGCGGTTTGTCGTAGCCAGCCTGTTTGCTCTTGGAAATTTTTTCCTTGTCGGCATCGACCATGAATCCATGGGTCAGAACGGTTTTGTAGGGGGCCGCGCCATTTCCGGCGAGCGAGAGCAACAGCGACGATTGAAACCAGCCGCGATGCTGGTCGCTGCCTTCGAGATAAACGTCGGCTTGCCACGGGAGTTTTGAGTTTTGGGTTTTGAGTTTTGAGTTCAACTCAGTCCGTCGCATCAGCACGGCCCGCGAAGACGATCCGGAATCAATCCAGACATCGAGCGTGTCGTTGGATTTGGAAGCCGGTTCGGCCCCGGACCAGTTGGCCGGTTTGACGAGCGCCCAAAGTTCGCTCGCCGTTTTTTCAAACCAGATGTTCGAGCCGTGTTGTTCGATCAGCTTCGCCGAGTTGCGGACAATCTCGGCATCGAGAATGCCGCCTCCCTGCGCGTCGTAAAACGCCGGAATCGGCACACCCCAGGTGCGCTGGCGCGAGATGCACCAGTCGGGTCGCGATTTTACCGCGCCTTCAATCCGGTTCTTGCCCCAATCAGGAATCCAACGGACGCGATTAATTTCTTCGAGAGCGGTTTCACGGAACGTAGGAGACGAGGTGACGAGGCTCTGACTTCCTCCTGAGGCGCGACCCGTTTTGTTTTCTCCGGCAGAATTCGGCGCATGATCGATTTTAATGAACCATTGGTTCATCGCGCGGAAAATCACAGGCGTTTTGCTGCGCCAGCAAAACGGGTAACTGTGATGATAATTTTCCTGGTGAATCAACGCGTTGCGCACCCGCAGTTCGTGGAGCACGGCCACGTTTGCATCGCTCTTGCCATGTTTTTCGAGAATGGATTTGCCGACGAGTTCCGCAGGCATTTGCTGATCGGCCGGCAAATCATTCGTCAGCGCGAGACAACCGTCGTCATCGACCGGCGAATAAATCGGCAGATTATTTTGACGCCCCAGATGGTAGTCGTCGATGCCGTGCCCTGGAGCGATGTGGACGAAGCCGGTCCCGGTGCTGCTCTCGACAAAGGCATCCCCGGCATAAAGCTTTCCGGTGCGATTGCAGAAGGGATGTTGGTACTCCAAACCCTTCAATTCCCCGGCATCGAGGCTGCGAACGATCTCGTAGGTCTGCCATCCGCATTTCTCTGCAATGCCCGAGAGCAGGAGCGTCGAAACGATGTAGGTGTCGTCGCCGGTGCGAACGAGCGAATAACTGAACGTGGAATTGTAGGCCACCGCGAGATTGGCCGGCAACGTCCATGGCGTGGTGGTCCAGATGACGATGGAGGTCTTCGGCTGACCGACGATGGGAAATTTGACGAAGACGCTCTGGCTGACGTGGTCATGGTATTCGACCTCCGCTTCGGCCAGTGCAGTGCGGGCCGGAATGCTCCAGTAAACCGGCTTTTTTCCCCGATAAACAAAACCCTTTTCTACGATGTCGGCGAACAGGCGCAGTTCGTCGGCTTCGTATTCCTTGTTCAGCGTGAGATATGGATTTTCCCAGTCGCCGAGGATGCCGAGGCGCTTGAATTGCGTTCGCTGCAAATCAATGAACTTTCGCGCGTAGGTTTCGCAGGCGTTGCGGATGGTCGCCGCGTCGGCCGAAGTGTCGCCCGCCTTGCGCATCTCCTGCGAGACTTTGAATTCAATGGGCAACCCGTGGCAATCCCACCCCGGAATATACGGCGCATTGAAGCCGCGCAGCGTTTTGTATTTGATGATGATGTCCTTGAGAATCTTGTTCAGCGCTGTGCCGATGTGGACATCGCCGTTGGCAAAGGGCGGGCCGTCGTGAAGAACAAATTTTTCCGCGTCCTTGCGCGCCTCCTGAATTTTGCCGTAGAGATTTTCCCTTTCCCATTTCTCCAACCGCTGCGGTTCGCGCTGAACCAAATCCGCCTTCATCGGAAAGTCGGTGCGCGGCAAATTCAAAGTGTTTTTATAGTCCATGTCGTTTTTAAGGAGGCGAACCGTACCAGTGCCACTATCCCGTGTCAAACGGTGTGAAAATCAGAACGTTCCCGAGGCGGTCGAGAGCATCGTCCCGCCGGAACGAGGCGATCACCAAACCCTGGCCGATACCGCTATTCAACTTTCACCGCTGCAAATAAGTGATACCCTCTCCGGAATGCGAATTATTGGTCATCTTGAAAACGAGAGCGCGGCGCGCCATTTCGGCGATTATCTTTACGTGAAAGGGCTGCCCAACACGATCGAACCCGATCGCGCGCGGTGGGCGGTCTGGGTGCATGACGAAAACGATTTGGACAAGGCGGGAGAATGGCTGGCCAAATACCAGGCCAACCCTGCCGGGCTGGAATTTGCGGCGGCGGCCGACGCCACAGCCAAACGGAACGCGGAACAAAAAGAGCAGACGGCGTTTCGGAAGCGGACACATGGCCGCGAAGAGTTTGTCCGCAAACTCGGCCCCTGGGGTCTCGGAAGGTTGACGCTGATTCTAATGGCGATCAGCATCGGAGTGGCGGTGCTTTCGAAGCTCGGGGACAACGCGGACCGCGTCATGGCGCTGTTCATCACGAGCTGGGATGCGAAGGGAACGTTTGCCCGGGGGTTGCCGGAAATCCGGCACGGCGAGGTCTGGCGGCTCTTCACGCCGATGTTCATCCATTTTGGGATCATCCACATCCTTTTCAACATGCTTTGGCTGCGCGATCTCGGCAGCGTGATCGAACGCGGGGAAGGCAGCTTGAGATTGCTGTTCCTCGTCTTGCTGACGGCCGGGGGATCCAATCTTGCACAATATGCCATCACGATACCTGCGCTTCCCACGCTGAGCGGCGGATCGCCAATTTTTGGCGGTATGTCGGGGGTGGTTTACGGGCTGTTCGGATACGTCTGGATACGCGGCAAGCTTGATCCGGGATCGGGCCTTTTTATCCACCCATCGACGGTGACGATGATGCTCGTTTGGCTGGTGCTCTGTTTCACCGGTTTGATGGGCAACGTCGCGAACCTGGCGCACGTGTTCGGACTGCTGATCGGGATGGGGGCCGGATTCTCCGTCACCTGGCTTCGCTCCCGCTAAGTTGTGGCGGGAGAAAGCTGAACATCAGAGGCGCAGAGCGAGCGCACAGACCGTTTGTAAAGTTGCCTTTGCCACGCAAATCCGTACCCTGCCGAAATGGAAAAATCAGAAAAGGCCCCAATCGATCCGGAGTTAAAGAAGCGAATCCAGGAACTGATCGCGTTCAAGGGCGGAGGCTACAATCCGGACCACGTCGAGGATATCATAATCAACGCGCTGAAACTATTGACCGACGTGAAAGACCGGGGCGACGTCCGGGTCATTCGCACCGCGGTGCGCGAGTTGCGCTACGCCTTTCGCCTGTTTGCCCCCTACCACGAAACCCGCAAGGTCACCATCTTCGGCTCGGCGCGGACGCTGCCGACGAAACAGGAATATATTCAAGCGGTCGATTTCGCGAAGAAGATCGCCGACGCGGGCTATATGGTCATCACCGGGGCCGGACCTGGGATCATGCAAGCCGGGCACGAAGGGGCCGGACTGGCGAAAAGTTTCGGCGCGAACATCCGTTTACCCTGGGAACAAGGCGCGAACCCGATCATCGACAAGGACAAAAAGCTGGTCACGTTCAAATATTTTTTCACACGCAAACTCACATTCGTCCGAAACTCGGACGCGTTTGTCTTGTTTCCCGGCGGTTTCGGCACACTGGACGAGGGCTACGAAGCGATCACGCTCATGCAAACCGGCAAGCACCGCCTCATGCCGCTTGTGCTGATGGATAAACCGGGCGGGACCTACTGGAAAACGTGGGACAAAAATATTCGGGAACATTTGCTGCGCGACCAATTGATTTCGCCCGACGATCTTTATCTCTACCAGATCACGGACGACTCCGACCAGGCGGTGAAATGGATTTCACGATTTTATCGCAACTATCATTCGAGCCGGTGGGTCACCGATCAAATGGTTCTCCGCATGAAGCGCGCCCCATCCGAATCGGCTCTCGAAGGACTGAACGAGGATTTTGGCGACATTCTCAGCGGGGCGAAGATGCATGTCATCGAGGCGACTCCCGAGGAAAAGGAGGACAACGATTTTCTTCACCTGGAACGAATCGCATTCGGATTCAATCGGCGGCAATACGGACGGTTGCGCCAACTGATCGATGCGCTCAATGGATTTTAAAAGAAGCAGGGAAAAGTATTTCCCGAAAATCAATTCTTGAAACCGTTCGGCGGCGAAACATATATTGCGCCTCAACAGAGAATTTTATGGCTGACATCGCAAACAAATACCCGGAAAACATCACAGGAAAATATTACGTCGATAACCAATGCATCGATTGCGATCTGTGCCGGGAGACGGCGCCGAGCAATTTCACCCGCAATGACGACGGCGGCTACTCCTACGTTTTCAAACAACCCTCCACTCCGGATGAAGAAGCCCAGTGCAAGGAAGCCATGGAAGGTTGCCCGGTTGAAGCCATCGGTAGCAACGGCGAATAGTTCGCCTCTTTTCCCGACCCGCAGGCGTTTGCCTGCGGGTTTTTGCTTTCTACTTCGGGTGAAGAAACTATCGTTCCGCGATGCGAAAAATAACCGTCAGCCTGGGCAATCGAAGTTACCCGATTTTGATTGGGCCGGAGTTGCTCCCAAAGGTCGGACGGGAATGTGCGAAGCTGAACTTTGCCACCCGCTGTGCAGTCATTTCAGATAAAAACGTGGCGGCTATTTACGGACAAGCCGCCCTCGCCTCCCTCCGCGCGAGCGGCTTCGACCCGGTTCTGATTGCGGTTCCGGCGGGCGAAACGGCGAAAAGTCTCCAAACGGTTCAGCGGTGCTATGATCAGTTGGCCGCGCATCGAATCGAGCGGAAATCGTTTATCATCGCTCTCGGTGGTGGCGTGGTTGGCGATCTGGCCGGGTTTGTCGCGGCAACCTATTTGCGCGGGATCGGCTTCGTGCAGGTGCCGACGACACTTCTTGCGCAGGTCGATAGTTCAGTTGGCGGAAAAGTCGGGGTCAATCTCAAGGCCGGAAAAAACCTCGTGGGCGCCTTCCACCAACCGCGCCTGGTCCTCTGCGATTTGGACACGCTAAAGACGTTGCCGGATCGCGAATTTCGCGCAGGACTCGCCGAGGTCATCAAATACGGAATTATTTACGACGCAAAATTGTTCCGTCAGATCGAACTCAATTTGGAAAAAATGCTAGGGCTCTCTCCGTCGATGCTCGCACGCGTTATCGCCCGTTGCTGCGAAATAAAAGCGGAAGTCGTATCGCAAGACGAAACGGAATCCGGCCTGCGCGCCATCTTGAATTTCGGGCACACCATCGGTCACGCCATCGAGGCAATCTCCGGCTACGGAAGGTATTTGCACGGCGAAGCCATCTCGATTGGCCAGGTGGCCGCCGCCAGGCTCTCGGTCGAATCCGCCGGACTTCCGGAAATGGACGCGAGCCGGATTGCCGACCTCTTTGCCGCAGCGAAACTCCCGACCCGCCTGCGTTTGACCGAATCGAAAAAAAATCGCCTGCTGGATGCAATGCAGCTTGATAAAAAAGTCAGTAACGGAGAGATTAGGTTCGTTCTGGCGGAAAAAATTGGAAAAGTTGTGTTCGGCCAGAACCTTTCGACTCCATTGATCGAAAGAATACTGGCTGATTTGTAATGATATAAAGAATTGACAAGCGCAACAAATTCTCTAGTTTGATGCTCACTGGACACCGTTGTTATCAAATAAAACTATGAAACCCATTGGAAATTTTACCGGCAAACTATTCGCTTGCATCACAACGCTCATCCTGGTCTCCCTGACCGCCGATCTACAGGCCCAAACGATGAAGCAGGGCGAGGCGAAGGTCCGCCAGATCAAAGGCAAAGCCTCGTATTCCGTTGATGGCGGTGCCATGGTTCCTTTGCGGGTCGGGACCGTGCTTCGCGCAGGTTCGACCATCCAGACAATGCCGGAGTCAATTGTTGATTTGGATTTGGGCGTGAACGGGCCTGTGGTTCGCGTTACCCCTTCGACCACTCTGGGCTTGGACAAATTAACCCGCGCGGGAACTGGCATGGACAGCGTCGTCGAAACCCAGTTGAACGTGCAGAACGGCACCATTATCGGCAACGTGAAGAAACTGGCCCGCGCCTCAAAATATGAGATCAAGACACCGAACGGCGTCGCCGGAATCCGCGGAACCGATTATGTCGTGACGGTGAAGAAAAAACCGGACGGCACTTTCGAAGTGACCTTTACAGATATTACGGGAACTCTCGTCGTAGTGGCGCTGGTCAATGGCCAGCCGCAAACGGTCGTTCTGAACGCCGGCGAATCATGGACGCCTGGCAGCGACGTCATCCCAACCCCGCGGCAACTTCTGGAATTCTATCGCGACCAGATTGCACAGGCCCTCAAGATTCTCGAAGGACCCGGCATTGCTCCAACCGCGGTGGTCGTAATCGAACCATACCAGTCCCCAACGATTGGCGGGAGCAGCAGTGATGAATCTTCGCCCAACGGCGATCGGCGCAGTCCTGGGAAATAATCCCAACCTACTTTTTCAAACCCAGAGCGACCTTGTGTTGTTCTGGGTTTTTTGTTTAGCTCGCAGCCGTGACCCTGAAAACCGTCAAGCCCATTCCTGTCCTGATCGGCGCCATAACCATCGGCTTGGCAGTTTTTTTCCATTCGGCACTGTTCAATCGCCATTTTGATTTCTTCCAAAGGCTGGAATGGGTGACCTACGACAAGCGAGTCAAAACCGCCAACCGGTTTCCGGCGCCATTCGCGACCAACCTCGCGTTCGTGCAAATCGATGAGGTGACCGCGAAAATTTTGTCCGAGCCGCCCTATAATATGAGCTGGCCCTACCCTCGTCAGCTGCATGGCCGCCTAGTGCGGGAGTTGTCCGCAGAGGGAGCGACCGCGATCGCGTTTGACGTTCTCTTTAGTGGATTGAATTTCAACGACAATCCCGTTCTTATGCCCGACAACACTACGATGGAGTCCGACGATTTTTTCGCCATGCAAATGAAAAAGTCCGGGAACGTCATTCTGGCAGCTGAAGGGTCTTCCATCCAAAAGAATTTATCCGAGGAGGCGAAATCTGGCCGTGAGTTGCAGCGAGTCTATCCCCCACCACTTTTCGCGACCAATGCGATGGCCATCGGCAACATCGCCGCCGATTCGGATTCAGACGGGGTGCTCCGGCAGGCCCGGGCGTTTATTGATGATCCCGAGTACGGGCGCCAATGGCACATGGGCATACTGCTGGCGGCAAAAGAGCTTGACCTCGATTTAGCTCACGCCGTTCAGGAGTCGGGTAGACTGATCTTAAAATCTCCCACCGGCGTGCAGCGAATTATTCCGATTGATGATAAGGGTTTTTTTTACATTAATTGGAGCATCCCAGCGGATGACCCGCGTCTGACCCGAATTCCCTATGCGTTGCTTATCCTGCTCGATGAAGTTCGACGAACAGGAACCGCGGAGAAGTATCGGAACGTTTTGGAAACTTTCCGCGAGGGTTTCCCCGAAACCAATTTGGTGGGTGACAATCCGATGAAAGGAAAACTCGTCGTGGTAGGCTCCAAACTCGTCGGAAACAACGTCACGGACGTGGGAGCAACACCCCTCAGCAAGAAGGACTATCTGGTCAGCAAACACTGGAACGTGGCCAATTCCATCATCAAAAATCGGTTTATCCACCGAAGTTCTCCGCTCACCGAATTATTGATCATCGTTTTCATGGGAATCTTCGCGGCGGTGGTGACCCTGCAATTGCGAGCGCTGACGGCCTCGCTCGTCGTGACCACCGTCATCCTCGCCTACATCCTGATCGGTTTTTTCCTTTTCGTTCAGTACCGCTACTGGATTCCACTGGTCATGCCGGTCGTGGGGGCGATGTTGATGACGCATGTCTCCATGGTGACTTACCGGGTCCGCGCGGAGCAAAACGAACGCCGGCGCGTAAAATCCGTCTTCTCAAAGATCGTTTCCCCGAACGTGGTCAACGAACTGCTCGATGCCGAAAAACTTTCCCTCCAGGGTGCGCGACGTCAGATCACGGTCTTCTTCGCGGACGTCCGCGGCTTCACCGAAATGACCGATCTGCATCAGGCGCGCGCGGAAGATTTCGTGCGCGAGCAAGCCTTGACCGGCGATGCAGCCGAGGCGCATTACGACAAACAAGCCCACGAAACCCTGAACACGGTCAACCAGTATCTCGCGACCATCGCCGACAAGGTTAAGGAACATAACGGCACGCTCGACAAATATATTGGTGACTGCGTGATGGCGTTCTGGGGCGCGCCCACGGCAAACGAAAAGCATGCGCTGTCCTGTGTTCGCGCCGCCATCGACGCGCAACGGGCCATGTTCGCCCTCAACCAGGATCGCGCCCTGGAGAACACCCGGCGTGAACAGGAAAATCCGGCCCTCATCGCTGCCGGGAAACCGCCGTTGCCGACACTTCCCCTTCTGGCACTCGGGACCGGCATCAACACCGGAACCGCCATTGTCGGCCTGATGGGGTCCGATGCTCATATCTTGAACTACACCGTTTTCGGAAGAGTCGTGAATCTCGCCAGCCGCCTCGAAGGAGTCTCGGGTCGCGGGCGAATCATCATTGGCGAAGCCACCTTCAAAGATTTGGAACGCGACGATCCGGCATTGGCAGCGACGTGCGTCGAATTGCCGCCGGTGACGGTGAAGGGGATCAAGAATGCCGTCGCAAACTACGAAGTGCCCTGGAGACTCGATTCTCAAGGAAAAGTAATGGCTTCTTCAGATTCTGTATTTCTGGCCAAGACTTAAATCCAGGGCCGGGAGCACCGCTCCCGGAGCACCGCTCGAAGGAGAAAAGCGCGCAGGCGCGGTGCTCTACCCTTGAAGCTTCTTCAAGATGGTTGCGAAATCTTCCGGATAGGGCGCGGCAAAACTTTGCTTTTTGCCCATGCGCGGATGAATGAATCCGAGATGTTGCGCATGCAACATTTGTCGAGGCGCGGCAAAATTCAGCAACTCCTTGGCGCGAACGTTCTGCCGCGCGCCATAGGTCGAATCTCCAAAGATGGGAAAGCCGAGGTGCTGGAAATGGACACGGATCTGGTGAGTGCGGCCCGTGTGCAGCATGGCCTCGACCAGCGTGGCATGCCGCAACTTTTTTAATACCTTGAAGCCGGTTCGGGCAACACGGCCTCGGACATCGGCCACCACCGCCATTTTTTTCCGGTCGTTTGGATTCCGGGCGATGGCGGCGTTGATCTCTCCTGAGTTTTTCGTCATCTCTCCGCAGACAATCGCGTGATAAATTTTTTCGACGGTTCGTCCCGCGAACTGTTCGGCAAGCGATCGATGGGCCAAATCGGTCTTGGCCACAACCAGGCAACCGCTGGTGTCCTTGTCGAGACGATGGACGATGCCGGGGCGCGCCACTCCGCCGATGCCGCTCAGCTTCCCGGCGCAATGATGCAGAAGCGCGTTAACCAGCGTGTGCTCCTCGTTGCCAGCGGCCGGGTGGACGACGATACCGGGCGGCTTGTTGAGCACGAGCAGGTCGTCGTCTTCAAAGAGAATTTCCAGCGGGATTTTTTCCGGCAGTGCTGCCGCCGTTTTGGCTTCGGGCCAGTGAATGGAAACTTGTTCGCCAACCCGGGGTCGATGCGTCGGTTTGACGGACCGATCGTTGACCCGAATTTCGCCCTCGTCGATCAGGCGCTGGATTGTTCCGCGTGAAGCATCGGGAAATTTCGTCCGCAAAAAAGAATCAATCCGCTCGTTGGGAAGCGAAACTTCGACCGTGAAGATTTCGGTTCGTCCGCTCATGAACTTGATGATCCGTCAAGCAGCCTTCGCCTCGGGAGCTGATTCGCTCTTCCACGACAAGATGAAAAGCAGCCCGACTCCAACGCAGATGGCGCTGTCGGCAATGTTAAACGCCGGAAAGCCGATCTCCTCGCCGTTGCGCCGCTCAATATAGAACCTCAGGAAATCGATCACGTGATTCCGCGCCGGATGAATGCGGTCCAACAAGTTTCCCAGGATTCCGCCAAAGATCAGGCCCAGTGAAACCTGGCCCATGACGGTTTTGGTGTCGAAATGATGTCGATAGAAGAAAAGACCGATCAGCGCCAGAAATGAGACGACGGCAAGTTTCCCGTTCTCGTCGTGAAACAAACTCCAGGCCGCGCCGGTGTTCACCCAGTGAACGAATTTGAAGAATCCCGGAACAATGACCCGCTCCTGACTGGAATGCAGGAATTTCAACACCGCCAACTTGGTCAATTGGTCCGAGAAAAAAATCAGCGCGGCGATGAGCGCCATCCGGCGGTTTGGGGTGAGAGTCATCGTTTGTAAACCACGCGTGTGCGGGCCATTAAATCATGCAAGGCGCGTTTATCCTCGCGAAACGCCACCATTAAATAACCGGTAAACAAAATCAATCCGCTGACAAAGGAGGCCAGCATCCGGATGAACGCCTTAAGGAATCCAATCCTTGACCCGTCTTCATTTACAATTCGCGCGCCGATCACCAGTTTTCCGACGGTGGCTCCGATGCTCCCGTTCATCCCCACATAGTAGAAGGTCGAGATCAATAGATTGGAAAGAAAGCGCGAACCCATTTGATCCCAAACCTCCTGAAAAGTGGTTGCGGTAGCCTCCGCGGCACCGAAAATTAGAAGGGAAATGGCTCCGAGAAGGAGCTGATCCAAAATATAAGCGCCGGCTCGTGGCCAAAAACCAACCGCCTCCATTTCGCCTTGGAATTCCCCGGTGGTCCCGGTAGCCGGGGGAATCTCCGCCTGCAATTCCTGATACTGCGCGGCAGGAAGCCAACTGGCCGAATCGTCGCGCCATATTTGGGTCGCGCGCCCTACTCGCCCGTCACGAATCCATGCTTTGATTTCCTCGAGCGCTACCGGGCCGTACTCGCGTCCGTCGCCACCAATAATTTTATAATTCGCTTCCATGAAGTTGCGGCGTGATTAAATAGGGAACGACGCAAAAGACAATTTATTTTGCTCGCACCAGGTTATCGTGGCCAATTGAAACGTCGCCCAAATAGAACCGCCAACTGACCCAGACCCGCGCCATTTGAACCGCTCCAACTTGAATCTCGGACGGCACCGTTCAATCCAAACAAGAAAATCCGCAAACCCACTGGTCTGCGGATTTCCACTTCGACAACTGCGTTCGATTACGCGATCGAAATCTTGCGCGGCTTGATCTTCTCCGTTTTCGGAAGGTTCAGGATCAGGATCCCCTGGTCCATTTTGGCCGGGATTTTCGCCGAATCGATCGCAGGATCCAATTTGAAGACCCGGCGATAGTCGGCGGGACGACTCTCGCGATATAGCAACTCTGCTTTCATTTCTTCCGTCGTCCGTCGTCCTGTCAGGGTCAATTCGTTCCCCCCATAAAAAAAGCGGCGCGATTTCGCGCCGCTTTTTCTAAAAATCTGAATCCAATGGCTTAGTCGAATGCGTGCCCAGCACAGCAAAGGACATCGCGCAGTTTGTGTCGCACCAGCTCTTTGACTTTTGTGCGCGCCGGAGCCAAATATTTTCGCGGATCGAATTCCTTCGGATTTTCAAAAAAGACTTTGCGAATGGCCGCCGTCAGCGCCAGCCGAAGGTCGGTGTCGATATTGACTTTTGTGCAACCAACGCGCCGCGCAATTTCAATATCCTCCTCCGGCACACCGGCGGTTTCCTCGCCCATCTTGCCGCCGTATTTATTGATCTCCGTCACCAAATCCTTCGGAACACTGGAGGCACCATGCAACACGAGTGGATAATCTCCCATGCCGGCGTCCAGCAGCGCTTTCTTAATGGCTTTCAGGCGTTCGAGGTCCAAGTGCTGTTTGCCTTTGAATTTATAGGCGCCGTGGGAATTTCCAATGGCCACAGCCAGGGAGTCCACCCCCGATTCTTTGACGAATTTCACCGCCTCATCCGGATGGGTGTAGCACCCGCCCTTGGAATAGCCGCCGCCCTCTTCGCCGTCATCGTGCTGCGCGCCGACGAGCATGCCCAATTCGCCTTCGACAACGCAATTATGTTTGTGGGCGTATTCGACGACTTTCTTGCAAATCTCGACATTCTTCTCAAAGGTTTCGTGCGAGGCATCGATCATGACGCTGGTGAATCCTTCATCAATGCATTCCTTGCAGAGATCGAAACTGTCGCCGTGATCGAGATGGACGGCGATTGGGATATTCGAGAGGCTTACTGCCGCTTCAATCAATTTTTTCAGATAAACAGGATTCGCATATTGACGCGCACCCTTGGAGATTTGCAGCATCACCGGAGCCTTTTCTTCTTCGCAAGCTTCGATGATGGCCTGAAGCAGCTCCATGTTGTTCACGTTGAAAGCGCCCAAGGCGTATTTGCCCTTCAACGCTTTGGCAAAAAGGTCTTTTGTGTGTGTTAGTGGCATAAATAATCCGATCCAATGATTTTTGGTCTCCCGAACCGGGAGGGGGCGCATATTAGAATGTGGGCGTAAAAAGAAAACAAAATAAAACCGGGGGGAGAATTCTGCAAGGAACGCTTACTGCGGATACCGGGTTACGCCACGAGTTCTTCTTCAGACAGCTTGCGATAAACCGTGGCGACGCTGACGCCCAAAACCTCCGCGGTTTTTTCTTTGTCACCGCCGGTGTGGGCCAGGACCCGGTTTAGATAGTTCAGTTCCTGTTCGCGGAGGAAGTTCTTCAAGGGAACCAGGGAAGACATCGGCCGGACTGTCGGACCTGAAACATCCTTGGTTCCGTCGAATACGGACGGAACCGGCGCATCCGCAATGGCCGGTTCGAAAATCTCAGTCTCTTCGCAGTCCTCACCCTTCGGGTCCACTTTTCGCAGGACGGGTGGAAGGTCCGCTACTTTTATGAGACCGGCATCGCACAAAACCGAAGCGCGCTCCAACGCATTCTCGAGTTCGCGAACATTTCCCGGCCAATCGTAACTGCACAAAATGTTCATCACCTTTTTCGTCAATCGAAAGGGTTGCCCGGTGCCGGCATGGACTTTCGGATTCAGAAAGTGCGCGACCAACAGCGGAATATCCTCCAAGCGCTCCCTCAATCCGGGAAGACCAATGGAAATGACGTTCAGCCGATAATACAAATCCTCCCGGAATTTGTCTTCCTTGATTCGTTCTTCGAGCGGTTCATGAGTTGCCGCGATCACCCGCACGTTGACGCAGGTGGCAATGTTGTCACCCACGCGGCGGACTTCCTTTTCCTGAAGCACCCGGAGCATCCGCGCCTGCAATGTCGGAGACATCGAGCCTATTTCATCTAGGAAAATCGTCCCGCCGTCGGCTTCCTGGAAAAGACCTTTCTTGTCGTTGATTGCTCCCGTAAACGAGCCTTTGCGATGGCCGAACAGCTCGGACTCAAGAAGGTTTTCCGGCAACGCACTGCAATTGATGGGAATGAACGGCCCGAACTGGCGGTTGCTATTGAAATGAAGAGCGCGCGCGACCAACTCTTTCCCCGTCCCGCTTTCTCCCAAGATCAAGACCGTGCTGTCGGTCGAGGCAACTCGCTCGATCATCTTGAACACCGCCTGCATGTTCGGAGCATTGCCGATGATCTGGTTGAATTGATATTTCTTCTTCAACTGTTTGCGCAGGTAAACATTTTCCGACACCGCTTCGTTGTAGGAAAGCGCACGTTGGATGCAAAGTTTCAGCTCGTCGATCTTGAACGGCTTCTCCACGTAATCGTAAGCACCCAATTTCATTGCATCCACCGCTGTCTCGATGGTGCCGAAGCCGGTGATGACAAGAACCGTGGGGGGAGGATGAAGTGTTCGCGCTTTCCGTAGAATCTCGAGACCTCGGGTACGGCCTCTTTCAAGGTAAAGATCCGTGATCACCAACTCGGGCGCGCAGCTCTCCAGCGCCTCCATTCCCGCGTTGAAATTACTGAACGGAAAAACTTCGTGGCCATCGTCGCGCAGGATCTCCGCCACGATTTGCAACATCGTTACTTCGTCATCAATGAGAAGGACTTTAGCCACGCAAAAACTCTATTTTAAAACCAAACGTCCCGGCAAGCCGGATTCCTCTACAGAGAAGGCCCTCCCAAAAGGAAGGGCCTTCCAATCTAATAACCCAAAACTTCCTATTTGTTGCCGCTGACGATTTCGCTCATCTTGAAAATCGGCAAAAACATACATATTGCGATCCCGCCGACGGTCACACCGAGGAAAACAATCAGGATCGGTTCGATCAACGATGTCAGGCCAGACAATGTTGTTTCGATTTCTTCGTCGAGAAAGTCAGATATTCGTTCCAGCATCACGTCGATTTTGCCCGTCTGCTCGCCGGCGGTCACCATACGAATGATCATCGTCGGAAATACCGGGTGCTTGCCAAGCGCGGCGGAGATACTTTCGCCCCGTTCGATATCCGATGAAGCGGCTTTGACCGCTCGTTCCATCACGACATTTCCAACCGTATTTTGAACAATGGTCAGAACTTCGAGGATTGGAACACCACTGCGGATCAGCGACGACAGCGTCCGTGTGAATCGCGCCAAGCAAATCTTGTGAGCGATGGAACCAAATATCGGCATTTTGATCCGTTTTGCGTCCCAGAACGCGCGACCTGGAGGCGTCTTAATGAAGTAAAGCCATCCCCAGACCAGGCCGCCACCGACCAGAAAGATCAGGTAAAAGAATCGCTGCATGAACTCGCTGACGTTGATCAGATACTGGGTTGGCGTGGGAAGCGCCGCGCCGAAACTGGAAAAAATCTCGCCGAACACCGGCACGACTTTCACGAGGAGAAAGATCGTGATGCCTATCGCGACCACCGTCACCGCCACCGGATACATCATGGCTGATTTGACTTTCCGACGGAGCCGGGCGGTATTTTCCAGGTAGGTGGCAAGACGAGCGAGAATGTCGGAGAGCAAACCGCCTTTTTCACCTGCCGCCACCATGCAGTAATAAAGCTTCGTGAATACTTTTGGATGCTTCTGGAGCGCTTCGGAGAAACTGTCGCCGCCTTCGACGCGAACGGTGACGTCTTTGATCACGTCGCGCATGACCTTGTTGGAAGTCTGCTCCGCCAGGGCCTGGAGTGATTGCACCATTGCCAGGCCGGCATCGATCATCGTGGCCAATTGGCGGGTGAAGACAACGAGATCCGCCAATGCGACTTTGCCGCCAGACGTCTTGCCGCGGTTTCCGATCTTCTCCTGAATCGAGACGACCAGCAAATTGCGATTGAGCAACGCCGCGATTGCCGCTGATTCAGAGGAGGCTTCCACGGCACTGCGGATCTCGCGCCCCGTGGCCGATTCCCGCGCTAAATAGGTGTATGAAGGCATATGTCAGTTGTCGGTAAAGTTCATCAACGAGGCAGTGAAAGCTAAACCTATGCCATTGAGTTCCATCAGGCGGCCTAGAGAGAGAACTCATTTTTGCAACACAGACGCCTGGTTGATTTTGACGATCTGTACGCCCCAAGATTGGACGCGCGTGTCCTTGAGTGACCGGGTGCAATTCGTCCGGAAGGAGAGCGAGGAAAATCGATCAGAGGATAAACGGGAGCCGCGCTCAAATTAGGCCTCCTGCCAAATCCTGCGAACTCAATTTTCGATCATGGTTTCCCGAAAAAACTAACACCGTGAAAAAAAAGAAAAGCCAGATGACAAGTGCGGCTTTTTTCACACACGAAAAGAATTCAATGACGAAATGACGATATCCGATACCAAACTTCACGCTCTGGAACAGGCGGGATTCACCGTGTCCCGTATCTGAACAACAACCAACTCCCGTCCGAGGTTCGCGGCAAGGCGTGGAGCCTTTTTCTTAGAGCGAGGAACGATATTTGTGAACCAGCGGGAACCCATTGGCACGGAAGTAGCATCGCTCTGTTCCATGCCCAAATCTCAAAACACTCAAAAAGAACCTAACCAAACGACGAACTTCAAGTTCCGAACTCCATTCAACCGTAGCGACGCACTGGAATTCTCATGGCTGGAAACTCGGTTGGAAATGGAACAGGTCGATCAGGTTATGAGAGGAGCCCGGCGACTCCTCATGAAAATTCAGTCCTGAAAAATCTTTATGCCGATCGTCGAAAATGATCTGATGGAACCAGATTCCCCGTCGTGCCTGGAGGTTGAGATTCGTTTATTGCGGCAACGATCGTTGGAGCACTTGGCCAGGTTGCTCGCAGATGAGTGGATCGATCAGCGCGAAAAAGATTAGCCCTGCTCGATGCTTCCTCTCCGTCAGCGTCGCAAAACGCGGGGGCCTGCTCCCTCCAACTTCTGCGTTCAAGCAGACTCGCCGCGATTCCAGAAATCAACGCGCGCTCTCATTCCTTCCAACAGTCGTTTCAATCGAATTAATCGCTCCTCACGGGCGAGCGTTCTCCCCCGACGTTATGGAGCGGGTGCCGCAACCCGAATAGTTCACGCCACCCGTTTCCTCATTCTTCATTCTTATTGCCAGTCCGCACCGTGATTTCCGTGGCGGTCAACTCGCAGGCCACAATTTTTTCAAAGAAATAGTTGACTAAATAGTTTAATTAAATAAAGCTATCGAAGCAAAAATTATGGGACGAGTCAGTAATGCAAAAGAAACGTTGATGAGCGCTGTGCTGGAGTTGATCTGGCAAGGCAGCTACGGGGCGACCACCATCGACCAGATTTGCGAGAAGGCTGGGGTCAAGAAGGGAAGTTTTTATTATTTTTTCGATTCCAAATCGGACCTTGCCGCTGCGGCACTTGAAGCAAGCTGGCAGGCGCGCAGGCCCGAGTTGGATGGCATATTCTCCCCGATGATCCCGCCACTGGAGCGCTTGCGACGTTTCTGCGAATTTGGCTATAAACAGCAGGTTGCATTGAAATGCCAGTGTGGCTGTGTGATGGGTTGCCCCATCTTTGCGTTGGGTTCGGAGATCTGCAACCAGGAGGTCAACCTTCATACGAAGATTAAAGAAATCCTCGGGCATTATCATACCTACATCGAATCCGCCATCCGCGACGCGCATGCCGCCGCTCTCATTCACGCGCCGAATCCCGCGGCGAAGGCGCGCATGCTGTTCGCCTATTCCGAGGGGTTAATGACCCAGGCGCGAATTGTGAACGACACCGAGGTATTGCTTGAAATGGCGGACGGAATGATGGGAATCCTGGGAGCAAAAACTGCCGTCGCAGGAGCCGCATAACTTTTTTTGACATAGAATTTGACTAAACAGTTTACTACA
>Ga0163144_10012997_pt1 | contig 17416 bp, 21 predicted proteins | sample OliLak19BULKMAT1_FD_123175 | JGI IMG/M metagenome (GOLD analysis project Ga0163144, IMG submission 123175) | Freshwater microbial mat bacterial communities from Lake Vanda, McMurdo Dry Valleys, Antarctica - Oligotrophic Lake LV.19.BULKMAT1 | ecosystem: Environmental > Aquatic > Freshwater >...
GCCGACCTTCCTGATCACCAAACCCTTCCAGCCCGAGACAGTGAAGGCGGCCATCAGCCAGGCCCTGTTCTTCCACCCCACGCGGCAGAAGGAAGCCGCCTGAGCCACGGGCGCGACCCGGAGCCCCGGACGGTAAAAGCCCTGCCGGATCGCTCTGGCGGCACCTTTTCCAGGCGCGCACCGCGATCAGTTGGTCGAAGGCTGGACGCTCACGGTCGGGACGTTGACGTTGGGCGCTTCGCCTTTGAGCGGGTGGGTCGGCTCTCCTGTGGCTGTGGTGGGCGCATCAGCGGCGGGAATGTCCGAGGTTCCGGAGAAGGCGGCGGCATCGACCGCCTGCTGACCGGCGTTTGGATTCTGGGCCGAGAAACCCCCATTGGACAGGACCCACATGCCCATCAGGAGTATGGCCGCCGCGCCGCCGGACAGGATCAGCAGCCACAGGATCCGCTTTCCGGGCCGGGCCCCGCGAACATATTGGGCGTCGACCGGGCGGCCCTCGTGGACGGCGTCGGCGGCTTTGGAATGGGGATCGTCGTGCGACATGGCGGCCTCGGGCTAAGAAACGTTCAGATCGCTCAACGTCCCGGCGAGCGTCGCCGTTCCGAGCGGATGTTTGAGGGACCTGAGCGAAAAATTCGCCGAACACCGGAACCCTTCTGGAAGGACGCCGTTGTATGAATGCGGAGGCGGCGACGCCCCCCGACCAGGACCGGCGAAAGCCGGTCTGCCGCCTTCGCGCCTCATTCTCGATGATGCTACTTCAAGGCGACCCTCACGGGTCGCCTTTTTCTTTGGTCCCCGACCCGGCGTGCGCCATGATGGGACCGCATAAGAAACCGGACGGGAGACGACCATGGCCCAGATCAATCGCCAGTGGGTGCTTCGCCAGCGACCGCAGGGGCTGATCAACCAGACCGACCTCGAACTCGTCCGAACCCCCGTCCCCGAACTGACCGACGGCCAGCTTCTCATCCGCACGATCTATCTGTCGCTCGATCCCACCAACCGGACCTGGATGAATGACGCCGTCGGCTATCTGCCCCCGGTCGGGTTGGGCGACGTCATGCGGGGCCTCACTTTGGGCGTGGTGGAACAGTCGCGGTCTGACCGGTTCCAGGTCGGCGATCTGGTCACGACGGCCATGGGGGGCTGGGGCGACTACGGCGTGGTGCCCGACAGCGGCGCGTCGCGCGTTCACCCCGCGCCGGGCCTGCCGCTGACCGCCAATATGTCGGTTCTGGGCATGACCGGGCTGACAGCCTGGGCCGGCGTCACCGATGTTCTGCGTCCGGAGCCGGGCCAGACGATGGTGGTTTCCGCCGCCGCCGGGGCTGTCGGCTCGGTCGCCGGCCAGATCGCCAAACATAAGGGCGCGCGCGTCATCGGTATCGCGGGGGGACCGGAGAAATGTCGCTGGCTTGTGAACGATCTCGGCTTTGACGCTGCCGTCGATTACAAGAACGAGGATGTCGGAGAGGCGCTGGACCGTCTGGCCCCGAACGGCGTCGACCTGAATTTCGAGAATGTCGGCGGCGACATCATGATCGCGGTCTGGAACCGGCTGAATATTCACGCCCGCATGGCTGTCTGCGGCATGGTCTCTGCCTATAACGCCACCAAACGCCCGCCGTCGCCCGATCTGAGCCGGCTGATCACCCACCGCATGACGGTGAGGGGCTTCCTGGTCATGGACTATGCGCCGCGCGCCAAGGAATTCGTCGCCGACGTCGGACCCTGGCTCGCCTCAGGCAAGGTCCAGTGGAAAGTCCACGTCGACGACGGGCTGGAGGGCGCCGTCACCTCGCTGAACCGGCTGTTCACCGGCGACCATGACGGCAAGCTGCTGGTCCGGGTTTCGGAAGAACCGGCCGGATGAGCGATCCGCTCCACACCCATTTCGAGGACCTCGAAGTCGGTCAGGTGCTTCAGCTCGGCGCGTGCGCGGTGGACGAGACGGCCATCGGGCTGTTCGTCGACCATTTCTCGCCCGGCTGGGATGTCGCCTATGGCGCGCCCGATGCCCTCGTCTACGCCCTCTGGAGCCGACTGGCGACGGACACGTCCGCCGCCTGGGCCCAAACCAAGATGCTGGCGGTCGACGGCCTGCGGTTCATGCGCAATCCGCCGCCGGGCGAACTGCTGCGCGGGCGCATGACGGTTATGGGCAAGGATCCCGTGGGCGACGGCAAGGGGATCGTCATCGCCCAGCACGACCTGCTCGACGAGGGCGGCCGGCTGGTCTTCTCCTGTCTGACACGCGCCCTGTTCGTCAGGCGGTGACGGCCTAGGCGTTGGCCGCCGTCGGCATGTCGCTGGCGCGCTGGAAGGCCAGGGCGATGAGGCGATCCCAGCCGAGCAGCGAGACCAGATGGGCGTAGATCTGGCCGAGTGCACCGTTGTCGCGCAGCTCCGCCAGTTTCTCGGCCGGAAGGGCCTTGAGCTTGTCTTCCGAGACGGCGAAATAGTCGGCCAGCTTCTGCGGTTCGCCCGGCTCGCCGCGCTCGTTCCGGGGTGTGAACACGGCCTCGCGGATGTCGAACAGGTCGAGGTCGGTCAGGAGCTTGACGAAACTCTCGGTGCGCTGGCGCTCCTGTTCGAAATTGTTGCAGAATTCCATCGCCTGGTTGACGTAGTCCGAAGGCTTGCCGTCCACGAACAGCGGTGCCTGGCCGCTCTCGACGATGAAGGGCGCTGCGCGGTCGATGCACAGGATCAGCCGCTGAGCGGAAGCGTCGTTGGCGAAGACGAACGGATAACGGCGGACGTAGGCGGGGATATAGGCCTCGGGCCGGAAGTCGCCGTTCGGGTGGACGTACAGGTTCTCGCCCTGGCGCAGGCCCATCACCGCGACGGGTTGTTTGGAATCACCCAGGAACACGACCGGATACGACAGGGCCGCCGGCGCGAATTCGGTCACCGTCAGCGGCACGACGTGGGAGGCGGCGACGAACGCATAGGGCTTGTCGACCGGGTTCACGCCCAGCTTGCCGTGCGCCTCGCTCGAGAGCGGCTCCGGTCGGGAATAGAACAGTACATTGCCGTCGAGGGCGGCGTCCTGGGAGGGGGCAGTGGTGTCGGTCATGGACGCGCAGGGCTCTGGAATGACGGAAAGGCGGGCCTTCTAGCCGAACCTGCCGGTCGCCGCAAACCGGCTCTCCCGCCACGCGTCCGGCGAAGTCATGACGGCGGTTGCGAAGACGGCCGCCGCGACCTAGCTGTGGCGCATGGGTTCGACCTGCAGCCATCCGCACGACGAGACCGGCCTCACCGACCGCGAGATCGGGCGCGCCCTCGCCGCGGCCGAAGCCCGCTGCGCCGATCAGGGCGAACGAATGACCGCGCCGCGGCGCAGGGTTCTGGAACTGCTGCTGCAGGCCGGAGAGGCGGTGAAGGCCTATGACCTGATTGCCCGCTATGGTCTCGATGGCGTGGCCGCCAAGCCTCCGACGGTCTACCGCGCGCTGGACTTCCTCGAGAAGGCGGGGCTGGCCCACCGCATCGCCTCGATCAGCGCCTATGTGGCCTGTTCCGCAGGCGACCGCGCCCATGCCGCCGCCTTTCTGATCTGCGACTGCTGCGGCGCGACCGAGGAAGTGACTCCGCCGGAGGGAGAGGCCCTGCATCGCGCGGCCGAAGCCGCCGGCTATGCCATCGAACGCACCACGATCGAAGGCCACGGCCGCTGTCCCGCGTGTCGGGTCGCCGCATAGTCGGGTTGCCGCTGGCGCAGGGTCCCGCCGGTGCCTAAGTTCAGCCCATGGACGCCGCCCGGCTCTCTCCGCCCCGCCGCCTGACCGTTCCCATCGCCAACCGGTGGGGCAGCGGAGACATGGCGGTTCTGGATTTCGGCGATCCGAAACGGCCGGTCGACCTGATCTTCAGCCATGCGAACGGCTTCAATGCCTCCACCTACCGGTCCATCCTGGCGCCGCTGGCCTCATCCCTTCGCATTCTGGCCCCCGACCTGCGCGGCCACGGCGCGACCCGGCTGCCCACCGAGACCCGGGACCGCCACGACTGGCATGATCATCGCGACGACCTGATCGCTCTGCTGGATGCCTTCCCCGGTCCGCCGGTCGTCATGGCGGGCCATTCCATGGGCGGCACATCCAGCCTGCTGGCGGCGGCTGGCCGGCCCGACCGGGTTTCCCAGCTGGTTCTGTTCGATCCGGTCATCTGGGGCGGTGCTGTCTCGCTGATGTTCCGCACCCCCGGGCTGAGACGCCTGACCGAACGGATCCCGCTGGTTCGCGGCGCACGTCGTAGACGGGCCAGGTTCGACAGCCGCGAGGCGGCGCTGGAGGCCTATCGGGGAAGGGGTGCCTTCAGGGGATGGCCCGATCCCGTGCTGATCGACTATCTGGGAGACGGCCTGCGGGCCGAGGGCGAGGGGTTCATTCTCAGCTGCGCCCCGGAGTGGGAGGCGTCCAACTATATGGCGCAGGGGCATGACCCCTGGCGGGCGATGCGGAGTTATCGCAAGTCCGTTCGTATCCTGAAGGCCGAGACGGGGTCGATCTCGCGGGTCCCGGACCGCCCGCGCGGTCTGGCGCAAGTGACGGTTGAAACCATGCCGGGCACGGGTCATCTGTTTCCAATGGTGCGCGCGGACATTGTCCGCGACGCCCTGTTCGACGCGGCGGTTTGAACCCGTGCTCCGCCGTGCCGGCGCAGAGGGGCCGCGCTCGGATCAGTTTCCGGTCTTGGCGGCGTAGTCGGCGCGATCACGCTCTGTCGCGGCACCACGAGCGGCGCGTTCGGCGGCCAGACGCTCCTCGATCGCCAGCAGTTCGCGGTTCTGAACGTCAGACGCCTCGGCGCGGGTGACGCCCTCCGGCCGTCCGGTGATGTCGGGCAGATAGATCGGCTGGACGCACTCGCGGCCCTCCGCGTACCACCAACGGCCCGACTGCTCGCATTGCTCGGCGGGGGCGACATAGAAATTCTGGAAGGCGAAAGCGCCGGCTACGAGCACGGCGAAGACGCCCAAGAACAGGATCGACAGGCGGCGCATCGTCAGAAAGCGGTTCATCGCGGGGTCCGTTCTCGCTGCGACGCCTGATCACGCCGGGTTACATTGACAGGCCGGTTCGCCCGTTCCATTCCCTGCCGCACCATTCCGGCGATCCTATGGACAGTCAAACATGAAGGTTCTCGTCCCCGTCAAACGGGTGATCGACTATAACGTCAAGGCCCGGGTGAAGGCGGATCAGACCGGCGTGGACCTGGCCAATGTCAAGATGAGCATGAACCCCTTCGACGAGATCGCCGTCGAGGAGGCCGTCCGCCTCAAGGAAGGCAAGGAGCACCACGCGGCCGGGACCGTGACCGAGATCGTCGTCGTCTCGATCGGCGTGACCCAGGCCCAGGAAACCCTGCGCACCGCCCTGGCCATGGGGGCGGACCGGGGCATCCTGATCCAGTCCGACACTGATCTGGAGCCCCTCGCCGTCGCCAAGCTGCTGCAGGCCGTGGTCGCCGAGGAGAAGCCCGACCTCGTTCTGATGGGCAAGCAATCCATCGACGGCGACAATAATGCCGTGGGCCAGATGCTGGCTGCCCTGCTGGACTGGCCCCAGGCCACTTTCGCCGCGAAGATCGAGATCGCCGGTGGCAAGGCCACGGTGACGCGCGAGGTCGACGGCGGGGTCCAGACCCTCGCTGCGGCCCTGCCGGCCGTGGTGACGGTGGACCTGCGCCTGAACACGCCGCGCTATGCGTCCCTGCCCAACATCATGAAGGCCAAGAAGAAGGAGATCGCGATGAAGGCGGTCGCCGACTATGGCGTCGACACCGCTCCGCGCCTGACGGTGGTCAAGGTCACCGCGCCGCCGACGCGCTCGGCCGGCATCAAGGTGGCCGACGCCGCCGAACTGGTGTCCAAACTCAAGACTGCGGGAGCCCTCTGACATGGCTGTCCTCGTTATCGCCGACCACGACGGCTCGACCGTCCGCGACAGCACCCACAAGACCGTCACCGCCGCCCTGGCCCTGAGCCCGGACGTCGATGTTCTGGTCGTAGGCCAGGCGGCCCGGGCCGCCGCCGACAGGGCTGCGAAGATTGCGGGCGTGCGCAAGGTGTTGCTGGCCGAAAGCGGCGAGCTGGGTCACACCCTCGCCGAAGCCGTGACCGAGACCGTCGTGGGTCTGGCCCCCGGCTATGACGCCCTGCTGAGCCCCGCCTCCATGGACGGCAAGAATTTCATGCCGCGCATCGCCGCGAAACTGGACGTCGCCCCGATTTCGGAAATCGTCGAGGTGGTGTCGGCCGACACCTTCGTGCGCCCAATCTATGCCGGCAATGCGCTGGAGACGGTGAAATCGTCGGACGGCAAGAAGGTCATCACCGTGCGGCCGACCAGCTTCGTCGCTGCGGCTGAGGGCGGCTCGGCCCCGGTCGAGAGCGTGGCGGGCGCGGATGCGCACAAGGCGGCATTCGTCGCCGAAGAAATGGTCAAGTCCGACCGTCCGGAACTGGGCGCGGCGAAGATCGTCGTCTCCGGCGGTCGCGCCCTGGGTTCGGCCGAGGAGTTCCACGCGGTGATCGAGCCGCTGGCGGACCGGCTGGGGGCCGCCGTCGGGGCCAGTCGCGCGGCCGTGGACGCCGGCTATGCGCCCAACGACTATCAGGTCGGCCAGACCGGAAAGGTGGTGGCTCCGGCCCTCTACATCGCCGTCGGTATCTCGGGCGCCATCCAGCATCTGGCGGGGATGAAGGATTCCAAGATCATCGTGGCCATCAACAAGGACGCCGACGCCCCGATTTTTCAGGTTGCCGACTATGGCATCGTCGGCGACTACAAGGTCGTGGTGCCCGAGCTGATGGCTGCGCTTGGCTGACGTCCCGTCCGGGGGTGTGGCCGTTCGCCTCACGCCCGGCGCGTCCGTCGACCGGATCGACGGCTGGGACGTCGACGCCGAAGGCCGTCCGGTCCTGAAAGTCCGCGTGCGCGCCCGTCCGGTCGAGGGCGAGGCCAATGCCGCCCTGATTCTGTTGCTGTCAAAAACGCTGGGCGTGGCGCGCTCGACCGTGACTCTCGCGCGGGGCGGTCAGTCACGCCTGAAGCGGATCGAGGTGACCGGGCTCAACGCCGCGACCCTCCGGGCCCGCCTTACAGGTTTGTAATGTTTCCGCCTTTGACGGACGGCTCTTGAGGCTTTTGTAATCCCGCCTCGTTCTGCGTCGCCGGCGCAGCAGGGGGAGCGTTCCAATGATCCGTCACGCCTTGCGGGGGCCGAGCCTCGCCGTTGTCGCCTGCGCCCTTTCGCTGGCGGCCTGCGCCACCACCGACGGACCCGGGACACCGTCCGCCGACGGGTCGAACAGCGGCGGTGCCGACACCGACCGGACCCTGCCGGCCGGCCTTGATTACGCCGCCAACCCCGATCCCTTCCCCTCGACCTATCAGCCCCTGCCGCGCGACGATCTGGCGATCGTCGGCGCGACCGTGTTTACGGGGACGGAACAACGGATCGAGAACGGCGTGGTCCTGGTGTCCGACGGCCGGGTCGAGGCGGTCGGCGGGCCCGAGACGCCGGTTCCGGGGGGCTATCGCATCGTCGACGCCAGCGGCCGGTTCGTCACGCCGGGTATCATCGACGTGCATTCGCACCTGGGCGTCTATCCTTCGCCCGGCGTCACCGGGATGAGCGACGGCAATGAGGCCACCAGCCCGAACACCGCCCAGGTCTGGGCAGAACATTCCCTGTGGCCCCAGGATCCGGGTTTCAACACGGCCCGGGCGGGCGGGGTGACCACCCTGATGATCCTGCCAGGCTCGGCCAATCTGTTCGGCGGGCGGTCGGTGACGGTCCGCAACGTGCCCTCGATCACCATGCAGGGCATGAAGTTCCCCGGCGCGCCGTACGGGGTGAAGATGGCCTGCGGTGAGAATCCGTCACGGGTCTACGGCGGCCGCAACCAGAGCCCTGCGACCGGCATGGGGAATGTCGCCGGCTATCGCGCCGCCTTCATCGCCGCCCAGGACTATCGCGACAAATGGGACAAGTGGCGCGAGACCGGCGAGGGCGCGCCGCCGACCCGAAACCTTCAGAACGAGACCCTGGCGGGCGTTCTGGACGGATCGATCATGGTCCAGAACCACTGCTACCGCGCCGACGAGATGGCCGTGATGCTCGATATTGCCGAGGAGTTCGGCTACCGGATCACCGCCTTCCACCACGCGATCGAAGCCTACAAGCTGGCCCCCCAGCTGGCCGCTGCCGGGGTTTGCGCCGACATGTGGACCGGCTGGTGGGGGTTCAAGATGGAGGCGCTGGACGGAATCGAGGAGAACGCGGCCCTCGTCGATGCGCCGGAAGGCTCCTGCGCCGTGATACATTCCGACGACGCCCAGCTGACCCAGCGCCTGAATCAGGAGGCTGCTGCGTCGCTGGCGGCCGGTCGCCGCGCCGGTATGGCCATTTCCGAAGAACGGGCCATCAGCTGGATCACCTCGAATGCCGCCCGGTCGATCGGGATCGCCGACCAGACCGGCTCGCTGGAGCCCGGCAAGCGCGGCGATCTGGTGATCTGGAGCGCCAATCCGTTCAGCGTCTATGCCCGCGCGGACCAGGTCTATATCGACGGGGCCCTGACCTTTGATCGCCGGGACCCCCGCTACCAGCCGCAGTCGGACTTTGAGCTGGGTCAGCCCGGCTATGGTCTCAGCGCCGCCAACATCGCCGCAGGAGCCCGCTGATGCGTCCTCTCAGCCTGATTTCGCTGGCCGCGCTCGCGCTGTCGGCCCTGCCGGCCCCGGCCCAGGACCTCACCGCCATCACCGGCGGGCGGGTGCTGACCGGAACCTCGGTGATCGAGAACGGCACGGTGGTGATTCAGAACGGCCGCGTCGTCTCGGTCGGGACCGGCGCAGCGCCTTCGGGAGCTCGTGTGATCGATGCGCGTGGCAAGGTGGTGACGCCGGGTTTCGTGGCGGTCGATGCCGGCCTCGGGGCCTCGGAAGTTTCGTCGGTCGGAGGATCGGACGATCTGTCCAACAGCGCCAACACCATCAGCGCCTCGTTCGATGTCAGCTACGGACTGGACCCCTGGTCCTTCACCCTGCCGGTCGCGCGTCTGGGCGGCATCACCCGGGCCGTGGTGATCCCGAATCATCCGGGAGCGGGCGGCGGTGGCCATTCCCACCAGGACGATTCCGACTTCGCCGGGGCCGGGGCCGGCGGCTTCCAGACGCCCGGACTGTTTGCCGGAACCGCCTCGATCATCCATCTGGCAGCGGGCTCGGACATCCTGGTCCGGCCGCGCGTGGCCATGGTGGCGCCCTTCGGCGAGGCCGGAGCCGGGATCGCCGGCGGCGCGCGGGGGGCCCAGTTCGTCCAGTTCAAGGAAAGCCTGGCCGAGGTTCGCCTCTACGCCCGGAACAAGTCGGCCTATGATCGGGCGGGTCTGCGCGATCTCAGCCTGTCGCGCGCCGATCTGGAAGCGCTGATCCCCGTGGTCGAGGGGGACATGCCCCTGATCGTGACCGTGCGCCGGGCCGCCGACATCCTGCAGGTCCTGCGTCTGGCCGAGGAGGAAGGCGTTAAAATCATCCTCGACGGCGCAGACGAGGGCTGGCTGGTCGCGCCGCAGATCGCGACAGCGGGCGTGCCCGTGCTGATGAACCCGATCGACAACCTGCCCGGCAGCATCGAGACCCGCGCCTCCCGCATGGAGAACGCGGCCGCCCTGAACGCCGCCGGGGTCGTTATCGCCATCAAGGGCAATGGCGTCCACCGGGCCCGCGAGGCCCGGTTCAACGCCGGCAATGCCGTGTCGCACGGCCTGCCGTTCGAGGCTGCGATCGCGGCCCTGACCGTCAATCCGGCGCGCATCTTCGGCATGGGCGGCCAGTTCGGAGAGCTGCGAGCCGGTGCCGCCGCAGACGTCGTGGTGTGGGACGGCGATCCGCTTGAGCCCCTATCGTCGGTCACGGCCGAGTTCATCAACGGCCAGGAACAGTCGCTGACCAGCCGCCAGATCCTGCTGCGCGACCGCTATCGCAACGGCGGCCGTCCGGACGGGGGGATGCCGTTGGCCTACGGTCAGTGATAGGAGCCGGGCATGAGCCCGGCCCCGTCCTCTTGCGCCCCACGCATCTTCATCGACGCGGACGCCTGTCCGGTGAAGGACGAGGTGTACCGTGTCGCCGCGCGTTACGGCCTTGGCGTGTTCGTGGTCTCCAACAGCTGGATCAATACCCCGCGCGAGCCGTGGCTCGAGCAGGTCGTAGTCGATGCCGGGCCAGACATCGCTGATGACTGGATCGCCGAACGCGCCGGCCCGGGTGACGTCGTCATCACCGCCGATATCCCCCTCGCCGACCGCTGCCTGAAGGCCGGAGCCCAGGCGCTGAAGTCGAACGGCCAGCCGTTTACGCCGGATTCGATCGGTTCGGCACTGGCCGGTCGGATGGTCGGCGAGCATCTGCGGTCGATGGGGGTGGCCACCTCTGGCCCGCCGCCGTTCGGGCCCAGGGACCGCTCCGCCTTCCTGCAGGCCCTGGATCAGGCGGTGGTCCGGGCCAGACGGGTGACGCGGTGACCGTTATCCCCGAAAGCGAGCTGGAGTTCCGTTTTTACCGCGCGGGCGGGCCCGGTGGACAGAACGTCAACAAGGTCTCGACCGCCGTGCAGATGCGGTTCGACGTCCTCAACTCGCCGTCACTGCGCGAGCCGGTGCGTCAGCGGCTGATGAAACTGGCGGGCAGCCGGCTGACGCTGGATGGTGTCATCCTGATCACGGCCGTGCGTCACCGCACCCAGGAACGCAATCGCGCCGACGCCATCGAACGGCTGCAGGCGATGGTGGACGAGGCGTCGATCGCCCCGATCTGGCGGGTGCCGACCCGCCCGACCCGGGCCTCGAAGGAGCGCCGCCTGCAGGCCAAGTCCGGCCGGTCTGCGATCAAGACCGGCCGGGGCCGGCCGGATCTGGACTAGCGATCGGAGGCAGCCGGCGTGGCGGCGGGCACGGTAGGTGCAGGGCGGAACAGCAGGGCCGCGATCAGGCCACCGTCCTCAAGGCCGATCAACCACTGGGTCGCGGCCTTGTCGAAGGTGACCAGAAACTGGCCGCCTCCGTCGGCGGTCGCGCCCTGGGCCTCAATGGTCACGAGTTCGCCGAAGCCCTCCACCAGAGGGGCAAAAGTGGTCATCCGGCTCTGAAACTGACGTCCCAGATCCGGGGTAAACAGGGCCAGGTCGATCTCGCCCGCCTGCATCTGGGTGATGACCGTCCTGAGAGCCGCCTCGGCCATCTGGGCCTCGGTGACCTGGCCGCGCGGAGCGGCCGGTGGGATCATGCCCGCCGGGGGGGCGGCCGGTGCGTCGAACGTATTGGGAAGGGTCGCGGCGGCTCCGCCGGAGGGTGCGAGCGACCGGCTCTGGGCCAGCCCGGTCGTCTGGGCGAGCGCGGGAGGGGCGACAGACAGGGCGAGGGCGGCGAACACGATGGCGGCGCGGGGAGGGGGCATGCAGGCTCCGGGGGTGTCAGCCCACCATCCTCGCCCAAAGCGACAGAAGCAGGGCGGCAGCGGCCATGGCTGTCGCGGCCATGACAGAAACAGCCAGCCAGGCCGGGGTCCGCTCGCGCTCGATCACAATCGTCCGGGGCTGGGGCGGCTCCTGAACGAGGCGGGACAGGGCCCGGGCCCCCGAGACCAGTTCGCGCATGCCGTCGCGGATCTGGGCCCGCGGCCCCAGTTCGCGGGTGATCCAGCGCTCGACAACGGGCTGGGCGGCCGACCAGAGATCGTGGTCTGGATTGAGGCGGCGCGCCACGCCCTCGACCGAGACCATAGTCTTTTGCAGCAGGATCAGTTCGGGCCGCAGGTGCATGTCGAACAGGGCGGTGATCTCGAACAACTGCCCCAGCAGCCGCCCCATCGACACCTGGGAGGCAGCGCGGCCGATGACCGGTTCGCCGACGGCCCGCAGCGCCTGGGCGAAGGCCTCGACCGAATGGTGCGGCGGCACATAGCCGGCTTCGAAATGGACCCGGGCGATCCGGGGATAGTCGCGGGTCAAAAAGCCCCACAGGATTTCCGCCAGATAGCGGCGCTCGCCTTCGCCCAGCCGGCCGATGATGCCGAAGTCGACGGCGGTCAGTTCGGCCGGCGCATAGGTAAACAGATTGCCCTCGTGAAGGTCGGCATGGAAGGTGCCGTGGTCCAGCGCCTGGACGAGGAACGCGCGCACGACATTGTCGGCCAGGGCGTTGATGTCCATGCCCGGCTGTTCGATGGCCATAGGGTCGGTCATCGGCATGCCGGTCGCCCACTCCAGCGTCAGGACCCGCTTGCCGACCCCGTCCCAGACCACCTTGGGAGCCGACATATGGGCTCCGTCGGCCCGGGCCTTTTCCATGATATCATGCAGTTCGGACGCGGCAGCGGCTTCCAGCCGCATGTCCAGTTCCAGATACATCGACCGCGCCACGGTCTCGACGAAGGCGCGGGGCTGCAGCCGGCGCGACAGGGGAACAAGCCGGTGGACCAGACCGGCCGCAAGCCGCATGGCGTCCAGCCCCTTGACCACGCGGCGCTCGACGCCGGGGCGCAGGACCTTGACCGCCACCTTGCGGCCGTCCGCCAGCCACGCAGGGTGGGCCTGGGCCAGGGACGCGGCGCCGATCGGGTCGCCGAAATCGGTAAACAGGCTCTCGACCGGCCGCCCGATGGACCGTTCGACCTCGCGCCGGGCCTGATCGGTGGGAAACGGCGGCAGCTTGTCCTTCAATCGGCCGAGGTCGCGCGCGAACTCGATACCGAAAATGTCGGCGCGGGTGGCCATCACCTGGCCCAGCTTGATGGCCACCGGACCCAGGGTCTCGAACGCCCGGCCCACTCGCTGCCCCGGGCGGCCGTTGCGGCCGTCCTTGCTCGCGAACAGATGGACGAAATGGGCGACGGGCCGGAACCAGCCGGGCAGAAGCGGGGTGATCTCGCGCGGCAGCAGGGCGTCGTGTCGGGCCAGGGCCGCGCCCCAGCGGACCAGACGCCAGGTCGCCCCGAGGGGATCGCGCACCGGAACGGCCGGTGGCGCGGCGGGCGCGACCCGGTATGCGGCCGGACTGGTCAGATCGCCCACCCGAAATGAATGGCCGCCACGCCGCCCGACAGATTGGTCACGACGACCCGGCTGAAGCCGGCGTCCTCAATCATGGCCTTGAACGTCGCCTGATCCGGGAAGCGGCGAATGCTCTCGACCAGATACTGGTAGCTGTCGCGATCCTTGGCGACCCAGCCGCCGATCCTCGGGATGGCGTGAAACGACCAGGCGTCATAGGCCTTGCGGACGACATCTACGGTCGGGCGCGAAAACTCAAGGCACAGGAAGCGGCCGCCCGGTTTCAGCACCCGCCGGGCCTCCTTAAGCGCCGCCGCCACGTCGGCGACATTGCGGATACCGAAGCTGATCGAACAGGCGTCGACCGAGGCGTCCGCCAGGGGCAGGGCCATGGCGTCGCCGACGGTCCAGATCATTTCCGGCTCCCCGCCCTTGTCGACGCCCGCCAGGATCATCTCGGCATTGTAGTCCAGCACAATGACGGAGGCGTCGGAACCGCCCCGCCGCTCCTGAGCCCGACGGGCCATCCTGGCATAGCGCCGTGCCATGTCGCCGGTGCCGCCCGCGACGTCCAGAATCGTCTCGCCGGGGCGTGGGTTCAACCGTGCCGCAGCGGCGTCCTTCCAAAGGCGGTGGACACCGCCGCTCATCAGGTCGTTCATCAGGTCGTAGCTGGAGGCGACGCTGTCGAACACGCTCCTGACCATCTGCACCTTCTCGCGCGCATCCACGTCGCGGAAGCCGAAGGGAGAGGTCTTGCCGGAGGTCGAGCCGGGGTCGGCGGGGCCGGAATCCGCAGGGTTGTGGTCGGTCATTAGGGCGGTCTAGCGCGCGAACGCCGTCGCGTCACCGGGCGTCGGGGTCGCGCCCGCTGACTGCGATCAGCCGATCTTGGCCCGGGGGCGCGGCACGCCCAGATCCTTCATGATGCCGCGCATGGCCTGGTAGCAGCCACACGCCGCATCTTCGAGGGCACCGCGGTCCAGCACCTCGACCCAGCCCCGACCCCGGCGAATCAGACCCTTGCCCTCCAGTTCCGCTCCGACTTCTGAGACTGTGGCGCGCCGGACGCCCAACATGCCGGCGATATCGGCCTGGGTCAGGGCGAAGCGATCGCCGTCGGCACGATCATGCAGGGTCAGCAGCCAGCGGGCCAGCCGCTCATCCAACCGGTGTTGGGCGTTGCAGGCGGCCGTCTGCTGCACCTGGGCGAACAGGCTTTCGGTAAATCGCGACAGGGCCGTCCGCATGGGCTCGCTCCGGCCGAGGGCGTCCGAAAAGACGTCGGCGGAGCAGCAGGCGGCTGATCCTGCGATCTGGGCGATGGCCCGACTGGAGGCGCGACCGTTCATCGGGCCGCAGGTCACGCCCACCAGGCCCTCGCGTCCGATGGCGGCGGTTTCCACCATTCGGTCCCCGGGCAGCACGGTCATCAGCGAAACCACGCCGTGGAGGGGAAACCAGACGACCTCCACCGCCTCTCCGGCGTCGTAAAGCATCTGCCCCTGGACGAAGGGCGTCTCGCTCAGGTGGGGTTCCAGCCGTTGGCGGTCGGCGACACCCAGCGAAGCGATCCACAGATTGTCCAAGGTCTTCCCTCCGCCCCTGAAGGCACCGCTTCTGAAACGCGCCAGCTTGACCGTGCGTTCCGAGGGGCCGGTCCGATGCCCTTGTCGGCGCCCGACGACCGGGCTAGGCCGGGCAGATGAGCCGAGCCCCGATCGATCCTGTCGCCGCTGTTGAAGCCCTGCCCGGATGGACCGTTGCGCCCGGCGGTCGACCCGCGCTGGTCCGGAGCCTGCGCTTCACCGATTTTAACCTGACCTTCGCCTTCATGACGCGCGTGGCGCTGAAAGCCGAGACAATGGACCACCATCCCGAATGGTCGAACGTCTACAACCGCGTCGACATCCTGCTGACCACCCATGATGCCGGCGGGGTGACCGACCTCGATCTCCAGCTTGCGCAGTTCATCAACGACGCTGCGACATCCCTCGGAGGGGAATGACCATGAGCAAACCAGGCCGCGTCGCCGGCAAGACCGCCCTGATCACCGGTGCCGCCGGGGGCCTCGGGGAGGCCATGGCCTGGATGCTGGCACGCGAGGGCTCGCGGGTCGCCCTGAGCGACGTCAATCTGGTGGGCGTTCAGGCCCTCGCCGCCGCCATCAATGCCGAGATCCCGGGGGCCGCCTTCGCCTATGCCCATGACGTGGCCGATGAACAGGCCTGGATTGACGTGATCGAGACCAGTGTCGCCGACATGGGCTCGCTGTCGATCCTGGTGAACAACGCCGGCATCGGCGGCGACCTGAAGTTCGTCGAGACGGACACGCTGGAGAACTGGCGCCGGGTCCAGGCGATCAACATCGAGAGCATCATGCTGGGCTGCAAGCACGCCATGAAGCATTTGCGTGCCGCGGCCCCGGCCTCGATCGTGAACATCTCTTCTGTGGCAGGCCTTGCCGCAGCACCGGGCATGGGGGCCTACAACGCCACCAAGGCGGCGGTGTGGATGTACACCAAGACCATCGCCCTTGAGGCGGCGAAGATGGACTGGAACGTGCGTTGCAACTCGGTCCACCCGGTCTTCATTAAGACCCCGATCCTTGACCCTTTCATCGCCCTGGCCGGCGGCGACGAGAAGAAGGCGCACGAACGGTTGACGCGGGGCATCCCTATGAAACGCATCGGCGAACCCGACGACGTGGCGTACTGCGTGCTGTACCTCGTCTCGGACGAGTCGACATTCGTCACCGGGGCCGAGTTCAAGATCGACGGCGGCATGCTGGCGCAATGAGCCGAGGGCGCTACCGCTCGCGACGCGGTCGCTCGCTGCTTGAGCGCGTTCTCCGTTAGTTCACCAGATCAACCGGAAGGATCTGGCTGGACAGCAGCGTCTCCATACCCGCCCAGTGATCGCTGCCCTGACGCTCCACCCAGGCCTGCACCGTGTCGCGACCCAGGCCGTAGTTGATGACGTAGCTGCGATAGGTATCGATGAACCGCAGGCGCTGGGCCGACCGTTCCGGTGTCGACAGCATGTATTTCGACAGCCGGGCAATACTCGCCTCGCGCCCGGTGCGCCCGGCCAGATAGTCGTCGGCGATGGTGTATTCCGCGCGCGCCAGCTGCCGGATCAGGGCGTTCAGTTCGGCCTTCTTCTCAATGGGCGCGCCGGTCAGACCGGCCAGCGGCAGCAGCACGTCGCGCTCGAACACCGTTGCCTCGTCGCCCGGGAAGGCCAGGTCGATGCCATAGTTGGCGCTGCCCTCGGCGACGAAAGACATGGGCGAATACAGCGGATAGACGCTCATCTCGACCCAGCCGCGCTCGCGCACGAAGGTCCGTTCCAGAAGGGCATTGTAGACGTGATGGCCGGGGTAGCCCTCGTGACAGCCGAGGTCGACCGCGCGATCGGTGAAGACCGGCTGGTCGGTATTGATCTCGATCTTCGAGGCCGCGTCGCCCTGAAAATAGTTGTAGCCCGACCACGGCTTGTCGGTGACGAAGGCGAGGGTGAAGCGCTCGTTGGCGGGCAGGGCAATGTGGGCGACCGTGCGACGGCGGCACTCTGCGATCGCGGCATCCATCACGGCCTGCAGCCGATCCGTCGGAATGACGAAAGCGGTCCGGAAGGCCGCGATCCGGTCCGTCAGCGGTCCCTCGCCGGGCACGATGGCGTCGATGCGTGCCAGAATGGGATCGTAGGCCGTGAGCGGTTTCAGTTCCGGCCGGACGCCGAACAGCGCCTCGGCCTCGTCGGCGAAGGCCATCTGCTCGCCGCCGATCATCCGCAGTCGCGCCGACGCGGCCGAGACATGCGCCAGCAGATAGGCCTTCCTCTGCGCCACGGCGCGTTCGGCCCCGGCGGTGGACAGGGCGTTCAGCCGTTCGGTCAGGGACGCGGCTCCCTGGATCAGGGCTGAAACCCCGCGCGGGTTCGCCCGGGCCGCCTCGGCCCACGCCGTCGGGCCATAATAGGCATCGACATAGCCCGGCTCGCGCTCGCCGATCTCCAGGATCAGGGCGACATAGTCCCGCGCCACGGCATCCAGACTATCGCCCGATGGACTGGCGGTCGGGCGGGTGGCGCAGGCCCCGAGCAGAACAAGGCAGACGAGGAAGAGGCGATGCATCGGCGAGCTCCGGATCGAACGGCTGCACGCTATGCGCGCCGCTCCGGGCCGCCAAGCCCATTCCGGGATTGAGGCGACGGCGGACCTGCTGTAAGCCCCTTCGTCCGGCCACCAGGCCGACACGGATGCACCCGTAGCTCAGCTGGATAGAGTACTGCCCTCCGAAGGCAGGGGTCACAGGTTCGAATCCTGTCGGGTGCGCCA
>Ga0163144_10013001_pt1 | contig 17412 bp, 12 predicted proteins | sample OliLak19BULKMAT1_FD_123175 | JGI IMG/M metagenome (GOLD analysis project Ga0163144, IMG submission 123175) | Freshwater microbial mat bacterial communities from Lake Vanda, McMurdo Dry Valleys, Antarctica - Oligotrophic Lake LV.19.BULKMAT1 | ecosystem: Environmental > Aquatic > Freshwater >...
GAAATAATTTCTGCAGCGAATTTTTCGGGGAGATAAATTTCCATTCTGTGTCCCATGTTAAATACTTTGTACATTTCTTTCCAGTCTGTGCCTGATTCGTTATGAATCAGCTGGAAAAGCTCAGGGACAGGCAAAAAGTTATCCTTTATGATGTGCAGATTGTCTATGAAATGCAGAATTTTAGTCTGTGCACCACCACTGCAGTGAACCATCCCATGAATATCTTTTCGATACTTATCGAGGATTTTCTTCACAATTGGAGCGTAGGTGCGTGTAGGAGACAGCACCAGTTTGCCGGCAGTTACCGCTTGAGTACCCTTAATCTCTATTTCATCAGTTAACTTTTTACTACCAGAAAAGATCAGATCATAAGGAACCGCTGGATCATAGCTTTCCGGATATTTTTCTGCAACGTATTTATGGAAAACATCGTGTCTTGCAGAAGTAAGGCCGTTTGATCCCATACCTCCGTTATATTCCTTTTCATAAGTGGCTTGGCCATAAGATGATAAGCCAACAATAACATCACCTGATATGATCTTGTCGTTTGAGATAATCTCAGAGCGCGCAATACGGCAAGTTACTGTTGAGTCGACAATAATAGTTCTTACAATGTCGCCGACATCTGCCGTCTCACCACCTGTGGAGTAAATGCCAATTCCCATATCACGAAGATCCTGAAGAATCTCTTCGGTACCGTTAATGATCTCAGCAATAACTTCACCGGGAATCAGATTCTTATTTCGACCTATTGTTGACGATAGTAGGATGTTTTCTGTTGCGCCAACGCACAAAAGATCATCCAGATTCATAATAATAGCATCTTGTGCTATCCCGCGCCAGACGGACAGATCTCCTGTTTCTTTCCAATAGACATAAGCAAGTGATGATTTTGTACCTGCACCATCTGCATGCATGATATTGCAGAATGCATCATCAGATCCCAGTATATCTGGGATAATTTTGCAGAAAGCTTTAGGAAAAATACCTTTATCTATATTTTTAATCGCATTATGCACATCTTCTTTATCGGCAGAAACGCCTCGCTGGTTGTATTTTAGGTCTGACATTGATGCAAAAATAGTACTTAGTAATGAGATGTGAGATATGAGATGTGAGATATGTGATATGAGATGTGAGATATGAGATATGAGATGTGAGATGTGAGATATGAGATGTGAGATATGAGATGTGAGATGTGAGATATGAGATATGAGATATGAGATTTGGCTATAAACAACAAAGTTCCGCCGAAGCAGAACTTTGTCTCATGTCTCATATCTCAAATCTCATATCTATTTAATAAACAACAACTCTCTGAATTTAGGTAGCGGCCATTTTGTATCATCAACAAGTTGTTCCAATTTATCAACGTGATAACGGATTGGATCGAAATATGATTTTACTTTTTCATCATATGCAATAGACTTATCCCTGATATCCTCAATGTGATTGGCTTTCTTACGCTCATTAACCATTTCCAGATTTGCAGTTCTGATGAAGTTAACATGTTCAGAAATTTTCTTAATAATCTCAAGTTGAGCATGATAGGTTTCTTCACCTAATCCGATCTCTTTCAGCCCTTTAACATTCTCGATCAATGTAGTTTGATAGCTAATAGCCGTTGGTATAATAACGTTGTCAATCAAATCACCCATAACACGGGCTTCTATCTGTAGTTTCTTGTAATAGCTTTCGAGTAAGATTTCATGACGAGCATGAGATTCACGCTTACTGAAAACACCGGTTTCTTCAAAAAGCTTATCTGTTTTAGGGTCTAATAATACATCCAGCGCCTTCGGGGTAGTTTTAATATTCGATAAACCTCTTTTCGCAGCTTCCTTAGCCCACTCATCGCTGTAACCATTGCCTTCAAAACGTATCGCTTTAGATTCTTTAATGTACCGCTTAATGATCGTCATTATGGCAACATCTTTCTTTTCCCCCTTTTTAATCAGTTTGTCCGTTTCAGCTTTAAATTTATTCAACTGATCAGCAACGATAACGTTCAATATTGTCATCGGGTTAGCTGAATTTGCAGATGAACCAACCGCACGGAGCTCAAATTTATTGCCGGTAAAGGCCATTGGTGATGTACGGTTACGGTCTGTATTGTCTAAAAGGATAGAAGGTATCTTTGGGATATTAGTCCACAAAGCAGAATCCTGTTTCATTTTTGTGGTTACCCTTGATGTTTCGATCTCATCTAGGAGGTCGCTTAGCTGACTTCCAAGGAATGTTGAGATAATTGCCGGTGGAGCCTCATTGGCACCCAAACGGTGATCGTTATTCACGGATGCGATTGAAGCTCTTAACAAATCAGAATATTCATAAACGGCTCTGATTGTATTTACAAAGAATGTAAGGAACATCAAATTGTTTTTCGGGGTTTTACCAGGAGAAAGAAGATTCTTGCCAGTATTTGTAATCATTGACCAGTTATTATGTTTACCTGAACCGTTGATTCCTGCATATGGTTTTTCATGTAATAAAACCTTAAAATTATGCTTGCGAGCAACTTTATCCATTAGATCCATTAATAAAGAGTTATGGTCAATGGCTAGGTTCATCTCCTCATATAATGGCGCACATTCAAATTGAGAAGGGGCTACTTCATTATGACGGGTTTTTAATGGAATACCGAGTTTAATTGCTTCAACTTCTAGCTCTTCCATAAATGCCAGCACGCGATCAGGAATTGATCCAAAATAGTGGTCATCTAACTGCTGGTTTTTGGCTGACATATGACCAAATAATGTTCTTCCTGTTAAATACATGTCAGGCCTTGCATTATATAAGGCAATGTCGACAAGAAAATACTCTTGTTCAATTCCAAGTGAACTGTTAACTTTTTCAATTCCTTTGTCAAAATACTGTGCAACAGCAACTGCTGCTTTATCCATTAGGCTGATAGCCTTCAGTAGAGGAGCTTTGTAATCCAATGCCTCACCGGTATATGATATAAATACAGTAGGTATACATAAAGTAGAACCAATTATAAATGCTGGTGATGATGGATCCCAAGCAGTATAACCGCGAGCTTCGAAAGTGCTTCTTATGCCTCCGTTAGGGAAACTAGATGCATCCGGTTCTTGTTGTGACAAAGCCTCTCCAGAGAATTTCTCAATACCATGACCGTCTGATCCAGGCTCAAAAAAAGAATCATGCTTTTCAGCAGTGCTACCAGTCAAAGGCTGAAACCAATGAGTATAGTGTGTTGCATTTTTCGACATTGCCCATGATTTCATAGCAGAAGCCACTTGCTCTGAAATGCTTCGGTCAATCGGAGTACCCGAGTTAACTGACTCAATAATACCGTTATAAGCTTCTTTCGATAAAGTGTCCTTCATTTTTTTCTGATCAAAGACATTGATGTTATATAAATCAGAAAGTTTTGATGAAGGATGTTTTGCCTCAGGAATAGTCCGAGAAAGTACTGCATTTAATGCTTGGAATCTTAAAGATGACATCGTTTTGCTTGATTTTGATTAAAATTTTTATAAAAATAAATGTTTTGTAGTGTAAAAACATAAAAAATGTCAAAAAAAGCCTAAAAAATAAAAAAAATAGATTAAAATCAAAATATTACTAAAAAAATCAATTATTTAGGCTAAAACTCTCTTAAAAACATTGACTTTTATTTTCAAAACGTAAATATGTGCATTGTATTAAATTGGGTAATAACCTGAGCTCGATATAAAATCTTATTGGGGTAAGTTTTAATTGAATAATTTTCTCTTGTTTTAGAAAGCAAGCCCTATGCTTCTTCGGTCTCGCCTTCCCGTGTTCTGCCGTTTTTTTGCATCAGATTTAAAAGATATCATGAAATTCAATTGCAAAAAGCAACAGCTGCCACCCGGGTTTATTTCAAATGGCTTTAGTCCTTTTGTCGGGTTGCCCATTCCTATGAAATACTGCTTTGGGTAAAATAAACCTTGCCGAAGGAGGTAGCTTCCGGCTGCTGGCCATTTGAAACGGTTTGCTATTTCTTGCCGGAACTACACCGAAGGATAGGACTGAACCGACCCATACTACACAGGTATTGCTTTCATTAATCAAATTAATTTAAAGCAAAGCTTTTTTCTATTTTTGAATTTCCCGACAATTTATAGCTGAGAAAATAATGCTTAAACTAAAATCTATACATCATCTTGCAATTATCTGCTCAGATTATGAAGTTTCGAAACATTTTTATACTGAAATTTTAGGTCTACGAATTTTAAGTGAAATTTATAGAAATGATCGAAATTCTTATAAGCTTGATCTTTTAGTAAATGGGAAATACCAGATCGAATTATTTTCCTTCTCAAATCCGCCCGAACGCGCTTCCCGTCCGGAAGCAAGAGGATTGCGACATTTTGCTTTTGAAGTAGATAATCTGATAGAATCTATAAATGAATTGAATATTAATGGAGTGATGACTGAGGAAATTAGAATGGATGAGTTTACAGGCAAGAAATTTGTGTTTTTTTCGGATCCCGACGGATTACCTATTGAATTATACGAAAGCTGATGTCAACGATTTTTCAGTTTAAACAGTTTAGTATTGATCAGGCAAATTGCGCAATGAAAGTGAATACCGATGGAGTGTTGCTTGCTGCACTTGCGGAATTCAGGAATCCTGCCAAAATACTTGATGTTGGAGCAGGTACCGGATTGATCGCTTTAATGCTTGCACAGAAATATCCATCGGCTTTTATACAAGCCGTAGAGATAGATGAGAATGCTGCCCAAACAGCTAAATCCAATTTTTTAAATTCCCCTTTTTTAAAAAGATTAGAACTATTTCATAGCTCTATTAAAAATCATTTTATAAACAGGGATGAGAAATATGACCTGATTATTTCCAATCCACCTTTCTTTATAAATTCATTAAATTCCTTGAACTTTGAAAAGGGACTTGCCCGACATACAGATATTTCCTTTTTTGAATTACTGCTTGCAGAATCAGGGAATCATTTAAATCAAACCGGACATATTTGTATTATACTCCCTCTACAAACAGCTGAGCTTGTAAAGAAATTGTTTTTATGTTATGGGCTCCTCCATGTTCAGAAGGAAGTTTTGATTTATTCATTTCCCGACTCAAACCCACATCGTATTATTATGGTACTAGGTTTTGAAAAACATGTTCCGATACAAGAACAACTGATTATTTATAAAAGCAAAGGGGTTTATTCTACGGATTACAGTAATTTATTAAAGGACTATCTTACTATTTTTTAATGCATATTCAGGAATGAAAACTATCGGACTAATTTCAGATACTCATGGATTCCTGGATGAGGCCGTCTTTAAGCATTTTGAAAACTGCGATGAAATCTGGCATGCAGGTGATTTTGGTACTATTGAAGTTGCTAATCAGTTAAATGCATTTAAGCCTTTGAGAGGAGTTTATGGAAATATTGATGGGCAGGACATAAGATTACAATATCCTGAGCATTTGAGATTTGAGTGTGAAGAACTAAAAGTTTGGATCACTCATATCGGTGGGTATCCAGACAGGTATTCTCCTAGAATAAGGGAAGAAATTTACAGAAACCCTCCGGGGCTTTTTATCTCAGGTCATTCTCATATTCTCAAGGTTATTTATGATAAAAAAATAAGCTGTTTACACTTAAATCCAGGAGCTTCTGGAAAACAAGGCTGGCATAAAGTTAGCACATTGCTTCGATTTTGCATTTCAGGAGAAAAAATTCATAACTTAGATGTCATAGAATTAGCAAAGAGATAACGTAAAAAGTACACTAAGTATATGAAAGGCATATTAACATTAGGGCAATTTATCATTGAAAAGCAGAGTGATTTTCCATATGCAAAAGGGGAGTTATCTAGATTGTTGAGAGATATAGGAATTGCAGCAAAAATTGTAAACCGTGAAGTAAATAAGGCTGGCCTAATGGATATTCTTGGGGATGTAGGTACGATCAATATACAAGGTGAATCACAAAAAAAATTGGATGTTTTTGCCAACGAGCAATTTATAGCTGCCTTGAAAAGTGGGGGCGAATGTTGTATTGTTGCCTCTGAAGAGAATGATGAGTTTGTTTATATTGATGGTGAAGTATCTAAAAATGCTAAATATATTGTAGCAATGGATCCCTTGGACGGATCATCTAATATTGATGTGAATGTGGCTGTAGGCACTATTTTTTCTATTTATAGGAGGGTTTCAATCAATGGAAAAGCGACTCTAAGGGATGTTCTTCAAAATGGTACGGAACAGGTTGCCGCAGGCTATATAATTTATGGATCCTCTACGATGCTGGTATATACAACTGGCAAAGGTGTAAACGGATTCACCTTAGATCCTTCTATTGGAGAATTTTGCCTTTCACATCCTAAAATGAAAATTCCTGAGGATGGTACTATTTATTCAATTAATGAAGGTAATTACATACATTTTCCAGAAGGTGTAAAGAAATATCTGAAATATTGCCAAGTTGAAGATGAACAAACTTCTCGGCCATATACTTCACGCTATATCGGTTCTATGGTAGCAGATGTACATCGAAATATGATAAAGGGAGGAATATTTATTTATCCAACTACATCCAGTGCCCCAAATGGCAAGCTTCGACTAGTTTATGAATGCAATCCAATGGCCTTTATTATAGAACAAGCAGGGGGTAGGGCAACCGACGGTTTTAACAGAATACTCGATAAAGATGTCACTTCCCTGCATCAGCGCTCTGCAATTTTTATTGGATCAAAGAATATGGTATTAAAAATGGAGGAATTGATGAGTAAGTTTTCATCAAAAACCCCTGATGAGAAAGCAGAGTCAAGAATGGAGAAATTGGGAATAATAGGTGGCCTAGATTAAAGGTTAAGTCTAAGATCCTCTTTCTCAAAATTAGCATCAGTGAGGAGGTTGTTTTGCTTTGAAGCCTGAACTGCCAGTTCATCACATCGTTCATTTTCAGTGTGCCCGTTATGGCCTTTAACCCAGGTAAAACGAATTTGATGCTGTTTATAGACTTCCAGAAATCTTAGCCAGAGATCTTTGTTTTTCTTGCCCTTAAAGTTAGTTCTGACCCAGTTAAACACCCACTTTTTCTCAACCGAGTCAATGATATATTTAGAATCAGAATAAATCATGATGTCTTGTCCGGGGTTTTTAATGCTTTCCAGGCCGGTGATTACAGCGAGCAATTCCATTCGATTATTGGTGGTTTTACGATAGCCTTCAGAAATTTCTTTATAATGTTTACCTGAACGGAGTATTACTCCAAATCCTCCAGGGCCAGGATTCCCGCTCGATGCTCCGTCAGTATAGATATTGATCATTAAAAATGCATTTAATGCGCAATTATAGTGATTTAGTTTTTAAGCGGATAGAATTTCCGATTACAATAACATCAGAGAAAGCCATTGTTAATGCTCCAACCATAGGGTTAAGAAAACCTAAAGCTGCGACCGGAATCGCCACTATATTGTAGAAAAACGCCCAGAATAGGTTCTGTTTAATTGTCAGTAGAGTGTGATTTCCGATTCTTAACATAGTATCAATAGCTCCCAATTCATTCTTTAATAAAACAACTTCGGCAGATTGGATCGCAATCTGACTTGAATTACTCATTGAAATTCCAACATCTGAAGTAGTTAAAGCTGGTGCATCATTTATTCCATCACCAACCATGGCAGTTTTGCCTCTTTTTTTAATCAGTTCAATAATCTCAAGTTTTTGATGGGGTTTGGTCTCGGCATATACTTCCTCTATTCCCAATATAGTAGCTAGATCTTCACATTTGTTTTTGAGATCACCACTCAGTAAAATTGGTTTAATGCCCATATTCTTTAAGGTACTAATTAGTTTGGACGCATCAGGTTTGATTTCGTCTTCAATTGAGATTCTTGCCAGAAGGGATCCGTTCATTTTAAGAAAAAGGCTGTAATCTTCCTGCTCTTCTTCAGGATTTAAGATCTGTCTGGATCCGAATTGATAGGTATTGCCTTCAGAATCAGTTCCTGTCATTCCCAGGCCTTTTTCTTCAGATACCTTTGTGAATATTACTTTGTCAACAGATCCGCTGGCAAGCTCCGAAACTAAAGAACGGGCAATTGGATGATTTGAATAGGCTTCAATGCCATAAATAATTGATTCGGCTTTCATCCGGGAAATATTAATGTTGTCGATTTTTTTGATTTTAAAATTTCCGGTTGTAAGTGTCCCTGTTTTGTCAAACACCATATATTTTAACTTCGCTATCTCCTCAATCGTGTTTCCGCCCTTAATCAGAATGCCATTTTTAGCAGCCCTACCTAAACCAACCATTACTGCTGTTGGTGTTGCCAGACCCATAGCACAAGGACAGGAAATGACAAGTACAGCTATTGCATTCAGCATGGATTTTTGAAAGGTAAGGTCAAAAGAATAATAGGCTAAAATGAAGGTAAGAACAGCGATTCCAACCACAATTGGTACAAATATGGCAGCTACCTGATCTCCAAGTTTCTGAATCGGAGGCTTTGCCGATTGTGCCTTTTTCATTAGGTCAATGATTTGCGATAAAATAGTATGCTTTCCAGTTTTGGTTACCAGAATATGTATGCTGCCTTTCTCGATTAAAGTCCCTCCGATAACCTGATCATATTTTGACTTTTCTATTGGCAGACTTTCGCCGGTTAACATGGATTCATTGACAGATGCTTCGCCCCAGATTATTTCACCATCTACAGGGATTTTATCTCCGGAATTGATTACCAAAATATCTCCCGGAAGTACTTCTTGTGAGTTTATGATCAATATTTCTCCGTTGAACAGCTTATTTGCTTTTACTTCCTGAAATTTCATCAGTTCTCTAACAGCGGATGTGGTTTGTGAAACTGACCTTTTTTCCAAAACATTTCCTAAAAGTACCAATGAAATAATAGTGGCGGATGTTTCATAGAAAAGAAAATCAGGACCCAGATTCTGAAAAGTTCCATACAGACTATAAAAAAATGCAGCACTAGATCCAATAAAGATGAGCACATCCATATTGGGGATACCATTTTTTAATGAATTGAAAGCACTTTTGCCGAAATGGATAAATCCCAAAATATAAACGGGAATACACAAAGTTAACTGAACCATCGGGCTGTGAAGCCAATGGAAGGGCAAAAACATATGTGAGAACAAGGGAATCGTAAAAATGAGACTGAAATAGAATTTGTTTTCTAATTTTTCATAGAATTTTTCCTGAATTGGAATACTTTCTGCACTTACTTTATATCCTAAACCTTCAATATCCTTTATAATTAGGGGAGTCTGTGAAGGCTTATTGGTTTTAAATTTTACCTCATCATTGGCAAAATCTACATAAATGTCTTGCAGGCCTTTTTTCTCGAGTAATTTATGGACTGATAAGGCGCAGTTATTACAGTGCATTCCGCTTACCTGAAGTTCAATCAATTCTTCTTTTTCCATAATATATTAGATAATAGGCCTCTCGCAAATTTAATACATGTGAAGGCTTTATTTATAGGATCAGAATATAATGTTCTGAAAATGACAAGATCAAAAGGTTGGAGGAATGAGATAATGAGCCTGCATACATTCAGGAACGCCATCATGCTGATTATCAGTGTGGAATTTTAATATAAAAAATTTGCATTATCTGTCGAAATGCTTATTTTTGCAGAAATAAAACGGTGGTTGTAGCTCAGCTGGTTAGAGTATTGGTTTGTGGTGCCGAGGGTCGTGGGTTCGAGCCCCATCAGCCACCCAGTCCCGTAACCAAGGGGATTAAAGCAGTTCTGAAAAGAGCTGCTTTTTTTGTTTTAAGTTAGTTCAACTAGTTGTCCTCATACACAATCTCATATAAACATTCTTTACATAATTCCATTGTCATGTAAATAAAATTGAGTTATCTTTACATGATGAGTGGTTCATGTAAATAAATTGTATATGAAAAAAACAGCTAAAATAAGCCGGGATGTACCCTTTAATGAATTGCCGCTGCTACCTCCTGACAATTCTAAAATAGAAACGATAGCTGTATTAAGGCAAGTTATAAAATCTTCAATCGCCCTTGCCGAATTAAAAGGATTAGTTTACACACTACCCAACCCTTCGATACTTTTAAACGCAGTAATACTTAAAGAGGCTCGGGTGAGTTCTGAGATTGAAAATGTAATTACTACCCATGATAAGCTTTATCAGGCTTTATCTGCATCTGGCAGACAAGCAGACCATGCAACTAAAGAAGTGCTACGCTACAGAGAAGCGATGCTTGCCGGGTTTAATATAATCATCAAAAAAGGATTTCTAAATACAAATGGGATGATTGCTATACAGGAAATTCTGGAAGAAAACAGGGCAGGCTTAAGAAGATTGCCTGGAACGTCATTAAAAAATGCAATTACGGGTGAAATTATTTATACTCCCCCGGATGACTATAATACCATTCTTTTATTGATGAAAAATCTGGAAGCATATATCAATGAAAGTGACGTGATATCCCCTTTAATTAAATTGGCTGTTCAACATTATCAGTTTGAAAGTATACATCCATTTTATGATGGTAATGGCAGGACAGGGAGAATTATAAACATACTTTATTTATGTCTACGCGGACTTTTAGACAGCCCTGTACTTTATCTTAGCGATTATATTATAAAACATAAAGAAAATTACTACAGATTACTTGAAGAAGTGAAGACGAAGGACAAATGGGAAGAATGGATATTATTTATATTAAGAGCTGTAGAGGAAACTTCAAACCAAACTATTGAGCAAATTAAGTCGATTAAAAAGCTATTTTTGAAATTACAGGATAAAATAAAAATGGATGCAGCTAAGTTGTACAGTAAGGAATTGTTGGAATTACTTTTCGAACAGCCATACTGTAAAATAGAATTTCTTGTGGTCAGACTGAAAGTATCAAGAGTAACCGCGTCAAAATATCTCAATGGACTCGAAAAGATTGGAATATTGCAATCAAAAAAAGTATGGAAAGAGACATTTTATATTAATACTGAGCTATTTGAATTTTTAAAAAAATAAAACAATTCTTTTAACTCTTTGAAAAATCCCCGATTACAATCAATTTTTCAATAAAACGGTTCGAATTGAGCACCGTTATCCACCTAGTTTTAATTTAAAGCTTTTATTTCTGGAGGTTTTTAATTAGTCCCATTAGTCATTTAAATTCTTCAAGAGGTAAAGTGTCACAATTTGACCTCAAGAATATATTGTTGCGGGGAAAAAAATCTACAAAATAGGGTATTTTGTCTACAATTTGGGAAATCCAATTTCGAAAAGGCACTGATTTTCTGCAATTGGTGTTGTTTGCCAAATGGCATGTAAATTGTATTATTAAATTGCCCCCAAAGGGCATGTTTTTCATAGGTAGATGTAGGGTCGAATACTAGTTATTCGGCCCTTTTTTATTGCTCTACCTAAAATTTAAAAATTTTACGACAATAGAACTGACTATTTGCTCGAAATAATGAAGATTGAATTATTAAATTGGGGATATGGATATCAGATACTTCCGATGGCCATCATTTGATCCATGTTTGGATTGGCACTTCCGCCGCGCAGTTCTAGAGTAACTGCAAATGCCTGAGCATACTTTATTGACTTCATTTTTTTCATCCCGGTACTGTCCACCTCTGAGTCAAAGACCCCAAGATCTACAGGCTTACCATCTACCATTGCCCATAATTGATATTGATGTTCTTTATCATTAGATGGCATTTTAAGTGATGAAAGATCGATCATTACTTCTTCTTCTTCCGGATTGAACGCGACCAGCATACTGGCTGCTGGTGCTTTGGCTGAACCTTTAAGTGTTACAAGCTTATAGGCTGCTTGATTTTGATAGAAATGTAGGGCATTTCGGGTATCCCTTAATTCTTCGTCAATATGATTCACCTGATTTGAAAACTTCTGATTTCCAGTTTGAAGTACTGCAATTTGGGTATAAGAATCATTAAGTTTACTGTTCAAGTTAATAAGTAAGATCACACTGATGAAAAGAAGTGCAAGGGATGCAGCGAATGCATATTTATAAAACTGTCCCGGTTTTGACGATGCACCATATAAAGGACGAATTTCTGACTCAGCTTTTTCAAGAGAATTTAAGACTTTATTGCGTAATGCTTCTGAAGGTTCAATAGCATTTGCCATTGCATAACTTAAAAGCGCTGATTCAATCTCTAGCAATTCTGATCTTATCTCAGGATAATTCAGAGCATTTTTTTCTACCTCAAGAAGTTCTTCATTGCTTAAATCGCCAAGAACATATTGTTCGAGGATACCGCTTTCCAGATATGATTTGAGGTCTTTCACTTAATTAAATACCTTTCTTAAACTGATAATAGCATTTCTTAATCTAGTCTTGACGGTTCCTAATGGAATTTCAAGTTCTTCAGAAACTTCAGCATGAGTAAACCCACGGAAATAAACCAAGTCAAGGATTATTTTCTGTTCGGGTTTCAATTTAGCAACAAGTTCTTTTAATCCCATAGTTTCAGGATTTAAAGTATTACCTGATTGCATTTCTAATGATAATACGTTATTTTCTATATCTTCGGTTTTTGAACTGTTACGAAAATCTTTTGACCGGGTTTTATCAATCGAAATATTTCGTGCAATATTAACCATCCAGGTGAACAATCTTCCTTTGGAGGCATCATAAGAAGAAAAAGAATTCCAGATTCTTAGGAAAGTATCCTGCAACAAATCCTGAGCGATTTCTTCATGCTGAACAATTCTAAATATAATACCGTAAAGTGAGGAGGAGTACATATCATACAATGCTTCAACTCCGACTTTTTCCTTTTTACGGAGAGCCATCACGAGTTCATCTTCTGATAAGGATATTTTTGTTTTTAGACTCAATGCTTAAATATTCACCTCAGTTTTATAACTGCTGGACAAATATATAAAATAATATCCCCGGATTTATGCCGGGAATATTATGAAAATTAACTGATTAATTACTTAGGTAAAACAACTGAGTCAATCACATGAATAACTCCATTCTTTTGGTTTACATCTGCAATAGTAACTGTTGCAGTGCCACCATTCTCATCTTTTAAAACAACATTTTTGCCATTCATCATTGCAGATAACTTACCACCGCTCACTGTTGTGAATACAGCAGTTCCTTTTCCTGCTTTGATTGCCTTAACAACATCTGCAGCCAAAAATTTACCGGAAAGAACGTGATAGGTTAAAATTTTTGTCAGCATTGCTTTGTTCTCAGGTTTCACAAGAGTACCTACTGTTCCTTCTGGAAGCTTGTTAAAGGCATCATTTGTTGGTGCAAAAACTGTAAATGGACCATCACTTTTTAACGTTTCTACTAGACCAGCAGCTTTTACCGCTGCCACTAGTGTAGTGTGATCTTTTGAATTCACTGCATTGTCAACAATGTCTTTACTTGGATACATCTCAGCACCACCAACCATTTTGGTTCCTTGTGCAAAACCTGTAGTGCTGATTGCAGAAGCTACTAATGCAACAGCCAGAATTAATAATTTTTTCATTTGTCTTTTTATATTATTTGCGCTCAATTACGAAGTATAGAGGAGGATGGATTTTTAAAATATTATTTTTTATTAAAACGTTGTTTAAAAGCTGTAGAAGAATATTATTCATTATTTGAATGTGTTCAGAAACAATATTTTTAATTTTTAATTGACCGGATAATATTAATCTTCAATTTATAGTTAAATTCGGGTACGTACACGATTTGTTTCAAATTCCTAATAAAAGGTAGATCATGATTAAAAGAATATTGAAAGCATTTTTATTTCTTGCATTGCTAATGCCCGGATTAGTTAATGGACAACAAAAGTCTGAGAATATTGAGGCACTTAAGGTTTCGGTTGAGCCTTTGATAAAAATGTCATTAACTGAAGTAAAGAATCTGGTACCACCCGGATCGGGTATGTTCTTTATTGGTTGTCCGAATTGCAATGGGGGAGCTCAGGAAATGGGGGTTTTAAACTGGGAGCCAGGAATGGGGGATGAGGTGAAATGCAAATTCTGCAGCATGACTTTTCCAAATGAAAAATATCCAAATAATGGAGAAAAAGTAATTATAGCACCGAGTGGTACAGAACAGGTTTATCGTTATTATCAGAATGGCCAAGGGACTCAATATTTTTATGAAGCACATGCCTGGTTTGATCGCTGGAAATGGATTCAGCAAATGGCTGTCCAATTGTCTAAGGTATGGTCTCAAACAAAAGATCCTGCCTATGGCGATAGGGCAGCACTGATAGCAGGCCGTTTTGCGCAGCTATTTCCTGATTATGCGATACGCTATGATTATCCAAATGCACCTAAAAAGTTTTTTCCTGCAAACCAGAAATGGCCCTACGAAGGTCTTGTGCCATACCGTGGAGCCAAATGGAATTGGTGGGCTTATGGTGATATTCCGCTTCAGATTGCTATAACTTATGATAACTTGCAACAAGGGAATTATGATTGGAGTAGAATGGATTCTCAGATTGGTAAATTAACAGATCAAAGAATCGTAAAAGATCTATTAATTTCAGGCTATGAGTTTACTGCCGCAAACCCGGAAATATATACCAATATGTCACCTGGTATGTACAGAGATATGGTTAGGATTGGGCGAATCCTGAACAGACCTGATATCGTACACGATGGAGTAAATCGTTTCAAAGAATTTTTAAAACTCGGTTTTTTTGCAGATGGCTGGTGGAAGGAGGGTACAGTTTCTTATCATGACCAGACGATTGGAGGCTTGGAAAGTGTGGCTAAAGAAGCAAAGGGCTATACAGATCCTGCGGATTGGAAAGGTGAGCGTTTTGAAAATCTTGATCTAACCGATGCGATGCCTTTTTATAAAAGCGCTTTAAATGTTAGTCAGCAGGCAATATTTCCCAATGGTCATAAATTGCCTCTTAATGATACATGGGCGAACAGAGCTACACCAGTCAAAACCAGCGGTATTTCAGTTTCACGCTTATGGCCCTCACTTGGTAATGCGGCATTGGCTGCCGGTACCGGAAAAGATCAAACCCTGCTGAATATAAACTGGAGCGGAAATTATGGCCATTCGCACTATGATAATGCTTCAATTATTTTATTTGCCAATGGTGCCGAATTGCTTTCAGATATAGGATATACACATTCCAAATATCGTGGATGGACATTACATACAGCTTCACACAATACCGTAGTTATAGACCAGAAAGCACAGGAACAGGGAACTGTAGCGAAGCCAGTAACAGGCCGCTTAAAATATTATGATGATCAAAATCCTCATGTTAAAGTTGTTGATCTTGATGCATCCCCCGCTTATTCCATGGCTGGTGAATATAGAAGAAGGCTGATATTTGTTCATGTAGCTGAAGGCAGAGATTATGTGATTGATCGTTTTGATGTGGAAGGCGGGGAAACTCACGACTGGTTTTTGCATGGTATGTGTGAAGAAGAAGGAAAACTGGAGACCAGTATTTCAATGGATCGACCTGTTAAAACATTAGTACCTGAATGGGGTGGGACTGGTGTACCTAGGAATCAGTATGATTCAGATATGATAGGAAAGAAAATCCACGCTTACTCTTATATGAAAGATATCAGAGCTGCTACCGGAAATAAACCATGGACCGCAACCTGGAACTATCAGAATTCGGGGCTGCGTACTCATCTTATACCTCAGGCAGACACTCAAATATTTAGCTTTCGTGCGCCTTCTGTGCGACTTGCTGCAGAAGATGATAATAAACTCGATAGTTTTATGAGACTTGGTATTATGCAAAGGCATACTGGTACCAAATCAAGTTTTATAGCAATTCACGAACCCTTTCAAAGCAAGCCATGGATAAAATCTGTTCGCGCCGAAGGCGATACCTATCTGATTGATTATGAAATGAATGGTAAAATTATTCAGGATAAGGTCAGCTTAAATGGGAATTCAATCGGCATTATTTCAAGTGCCGGATGGAAGTATAACAAAGGGAAAGCTCATTCCGGATTGTTAAAAGGTATTGAAATGCTCAATGGTAAGTGGAATCTGGAACTAGATTCCGATCTCAGGGATATTTCTCATATTCGCTTGGATTTCCCTGATGGATCAAGCTTGTATTTTCCGGCAAAACATATTTCCGGTAAATTTATTCAAATGGATAATGATCCCGGTTTTTCAATGAAAAAAGATGGGAAAGTGCGTTTTTATACTTTTCCGCACAATGAGTACTCAGAACCTGTTCGTTACACGGTATTTAATTCATCCAAATAAATACTTAATTACTGAAATAAGAGCAGGAGCTGTTCGTTTTCAATTTGATATATAGGAGTTTTTCAGACAATGGCTTAATTAAAATTTGGATATTAATATTTTTTATCTATTTTTCGGGTACGTTACCGTAATGTAAATTTATCGGTACCATCAGCGATTTTTTTAATTAATACGTACTCTTGCATAAGGAAATATTATTCTGAGATTGAAAGCAGTATAAAGCATATATAATTTCATTAATAGCAATGCTCAATCAGATCAGGAAAAAAGATTTAAAACTTACCAGTTCATAAATAATCAAGCAGGGAATGAAGACGAATTTCAATGGCCTTTCGGTCATATTATTATTTCCGTTTATTTTATTAGCAGGAAATAGCATTGCTCAGCGTTATCCCGGGCCGTTAAGTCCGGAGGAATCCATGAAGACACTTAATGTGGCTAAAGGTTATAAAGTGTCATTGTTTGCTTCTGAACCCCACGTTTTTGACCCGGTATCCCTCGAGTTTGATGAACAGGGAAATGCCTATGTAATTGAAATGCCTGACTATCCATATGAGGTTGAGCCAGGAAAGGGGCATGGTCGTATCAGAATATTGAAAGATATAGACGGCGATGGTAAAATCGATCAATCAATCATATTTGCCGAAAATGTGACTGAAGCGACCAGTATGCTACCATGGAAAGGCGGACTTATTGTGACCGCGGCTCCCAATATTCTTTACCTGAAGGATACCAATGGCGATGGGAAATCAGACATCAGGGAAATTTTGTTTTCCGGATTCTTCCAAAATAATTCGGAAGCTCAGGTTACCAGTCTCAAATTTGGTATCGATAACTGGATTTATGCAAATAATCGGGGCCAAAGTGGCAAGGTTATTTTCAGTAAGTCTACAGATACTACACCAGTTGAAGTTAGGGGAGCAGATTTTCGTTTCAGATTAGATCGTAATTTATTTGAACTGGAGACCGGTCCGGGGCAGTACGGACAAACAATTGACGACTGGGGACATCGTTTCTTTACCGAAAACTCTATACACTTACAGCAAGCTGTTATTCCGTGGAGATATACCCACAGGCATCCTTTTATGCCAAGCAGTAAATTCAATGTGACTATTACTGATCATGAGGAAATCATGTTTCAGGAAATACCACCTGCCTATTGGAGAGCAGAAAGAAGTGCCCGCAGAAACAGGATATTCAA
>Ga0163144_10013002_pt1 | contig 17412 bp, 6 predicted proteins | sample OliLak19BULKMAT1_FD_123175 | JGI IMG/M metagenome (GOLD analysis project Ga0163144, IMG submission 123175) | Freshwater microbial mat bacterial communities from Lake Vanda, McMurdo Dry Valleys, Antarctica - Oligotrophic Lake LV.19.BULKMAT1 | ecosystem: Environmental > Aquatic > Freshwater > Lake...
GTTAGCACGACGCGCAAGCGAGTGAATTCTTGCGAGTCAGCACGACGCGCGATTGAACCCACTCGCTCGCGCGTCGTGCTAACAGGTCCGATGCTGTCTAGTTTGCGGATTGCCTTTTGACGCGGATGACGCGGCATCGGCGTGTTATCGCGACGGCACGATCTTTGCCGCCGGCGCGCGCGTAGAACGCGGGGCAGCGCGAGCATTTGTCGTGCGCTTGTCGGCTTGAATGGACGATGGGATAGGAAGGCGAGCAGAGCGCGCCTGTCGCGGACCGGCGCGCTGCCAGGGCGGCAGGTTCGTCGGCAGGCAACATGCATCGTGATATAATCAAACACTCGCCCGAGCCGAAGCAGCGCCGGAGAAGCACCTGATGTCGAGCAATCCGTCTCCCGCCCGGAATGGCTGGAGGCCGGAAGAAAGCGTCAGCGCAAGGAAGCGCCCGATCGGTCCCCGTTGGCGAACGGAAACCGGGTCCGCCGTCCCTCCCGTGAGGCGGCGCTACCGGTGGGGGCGCATTTTTCTGGTTTCCGCGATCTTTCTGGGCATGGCCTGCGCCTTCGTGTGGGTGAGCCTGTGGCTGCGCCCGCCCCAAGACACTTCCCTGTTGCTGGCCGGCGCAAGCTACGAAGATAATCTCGCCGTTCCCCCAAACCTATACGGGTGGAACGGGCTAAAGGACATCGCGGCGGTCGGTCGGAAGGGCCCATCCGGCGCCAATTCCGGCACGATTCGCCTCTTGGCCGAGCCGCGTGAGTTTCGTCTCGACGACGAGTGGAAGAAATCCCTCCGCGATTTTCCAGGCAAGACGCTGATCGTCTGTCTATCGCTGCATGGCGGCGCGGACGCCAAGGGCGCGTATTTTCTGACCGCGAATGCGTATCTGCCGCGCGACCCGCTCAGTCCGGAGAGGGACAAGATCCGCGTGGAGGAGTTGTTCGACGCCCTCAAGACCGTGCCGGTGGAAAAGAACGTGCTGCTCGTTCTCGACGCGACGCAGATTGTCGCGGATTGGTCGCTCGGCATGCTCAACAACGACTTCGCGCGTTCCTTCGAGAAATGGAACGAGCGCATCGCGACCATGCCGAATCTGTTGGTCATGTGCGCGTCCGGCCCGGACCAGCGTTCCTGGGTTGCCGAGGAATGGAAGCGGACCATCTTTCAGCACTATCTGTTGGAAGGTCTGCGCGGCGGAGCGGACGCGGCCCCCGCGGATGGACGCATCGACGGCGCGGAGTTGTTTCAATACGTGCATCGACAGGTAAAGGGGTGGGCGGCGGCCAATCGCGACGCCACGCAAACGCCGGTCTTATTTCCAAGCGGGCAGTCGGGACTGGAGCGGGCGCGCAAAGTGCAAATCACCGCGGCGAAGAATTATCGACCCGCGGATCCGGCGCTGCTCAAGCCGTTTGTCCCGCCGAAAGATTTGGCCGACGCCTGGCAGCGCTACGAGCGCCTGCGCGCCGAAACGCCCGCGCCGGCCGTCTACACGCCGGAGCGCTGGCGTTTGTATCAAGAACGTCTATTGCGTTATGAGCAACTTGTGCAAGCGGGCTATTCCGCGGCGGCGCTCAATCAGGCGAGCCATCTGCGCGACCTCGAACTGGAGATGATGCGGGCGCGCGGGCTGGAACTCGGGTCGTTGGGCAATTCGCTCGGCATGCACTCGGTCGCCGGCTATTTCCTGCCGGGACGGGAGAGCGCCTTGCGCTGGGTCAACAAGTTGTGGGACGCCGCCGGCCCGGATCGTGCCGCCGCATGGGCCGCGGCGCAAGGCGAGATCGCGGCCGACAAGAGCGCGTCGCCGCTGCTCGCGGTGACGCGTTTGCGTGAAGTCTTGATCGAGCGCGCTATCGAAGCGCCGCGCGAGAATCTGTCCCATGCCGCGGAGTTGCTGCGACTGACCTACGACGGCGTCCATCCGTTGCCCGCCGAGGCGCATTTCCTGATCATGCTCGAGCGAGACTTGCCTAGTTGGAACGGCGAAAGTCGCCCGACCGCGCCGCTCTGGCAACGTCCCGACGTGCTCAAACGCGCTCTCCAGGTACGGCTTCTTGCGGAGAAGGCGGCGGTGGGCGGACGAACGCTCAGCACGATCTTCGAGAAGTTGCTGCCGGGCAGCCGCGCGCCGTACAGCGCCCAATTGCTGCCTTGGTATCGCGAAGAGGTCGAGCGCGGCGATCTGTCGCGGCGCAAGGGGGAAGATCTTCTCTTCGCGACGGATGCCGCTTCGCTGGAACGCGCCGCGGAATACTTGGCGGAAGCGGAGAAGAGTTACCTTCTCGCCCAGGAAACCGCACTGCGTGCCCGGCAGGCGTACGCGGTGCGGGACGAGATCGTGCCGCTGTTGCCCTTCTATGTCCGTTGGCTTGGCCAGCGTCGGCCTCGCGACGCAATGACCGATCCGCTGGGTGATATGCAACTCTCCCTGACGAACCTTTGTCTGGAGACGCACAAGCTCGAAGCCATGCTGACGCGGCCCGTCGCCGGCCGTGCGACGCCGACGGCGCTGGAACTGCAAGCCTTATCCGCGCAAGCCGACTTGGCCCTCAAGCTGTTGCGTGAGTTGGAGTCGGCGAGCCGGGCGTTTCGCACCAACCTGGAGGAAGCGAATCTGCCCTCGGTTTGGCGTGACATCGACGCCGCCCTTGCCATGCCATTCGAGCAGCTTGGCGCGGAGACCGATCCCGCCAAGGGAAATCGCGGCTTGCGCATGCAACTCATTGAAAGTAAGAGCCGGATCGCGCAGCGCTTCCTCGTCAATTACGCCCACGGATCGCGGGAGACAATATCGGAGCCGGACCGAGCGCACGACAACCCCAAGGAACGGGCCCGCGCGCTCGGGACTTTGGCCCTCCTTTTGATCGGCCAAGAAACGTTCGATAAACTCGGCAAGGATCTTGAGTCCTACGACGACGTCGCGACGCGATTGAAAGTCTTCGCCCTGGAGGAGAAGTGGTGGGATTCCCTGCAAATCGCCGCGCAGCAGATTGGTCAGCGCGGGCCACGTAGGACGCAGAACATCCAAGCAGCGCTGGATCTCTGCCGCAAGGCCGGCCCGTATGACGCGCTGCCCGAACTGAGCGACGCGGATCATTTGGCGCGTTACGCCGGCGCCGCTGGCATTCTCGCGCTGACGCGGAGCGCACCGACCGCGTACAGGCTGGCGCTCACCGAGGATCTTCTCTACAACCAGGTCCGGCGGACTTGGCTCGATCATTGGGCGGCATGGTTGACGGCGCGGGAGCCGTACTATCGCGTCGCGGGGTTCCTATATCTCGATGACGCGCAGGCCCTCTTGGAACCGTCGCTGCTCGGTCCCGATACGCGCCTGCCCAAGCTGCGGGCCGACTTGCAAAAAGACAATGCGCTGAAGATCTCGCTCGCCTCCGCGCCGGGATGGAAGTCCGCTCCCACCGCCAAGGCGCCGGCCGCGCTACATTGGACCAGCGAACAGGAGTTCGCACTGCGCTATCGCTTCGAGGCGGCCGGCCTCACCAACGGCTTCGCGACCTTGTGGGCCGATGTCGGTCTCGGGCTTACCGTCAAGGACGGACCCGTGCCGCCGCAACGCGTACTGCGCGGCCTCGACGGCGATGCCGACGTCCTTCTCGACTTCCGCCTCGCGCATGACAACCCCGCACCGCCGCGCGTGCGCGAAACCGGCTTCACGGTCCGCGGTCTTTGGCGCGGCCATGTCTTCGACGGCCAAACGCCGATCCTCATCTATCCCGAGGCCCACACCGTCGTTTCCGAGCATCCGCTGCCCCTCACGTCGTCCGTCGCCGTCCGCGCCCCCAAGGAGTTGCACGACCAGTTCGGCGCCGCCTCCGGCGCGGTCGCCATCGTCCTCGACATCTCCGGCAGCATGGGCCCCATCCCCGGCGGACCGGCCGACCAACGCACCAAGTATATGGACGCCGTCGCCGCCCTGCGCAAAGTCCTCGCCCGCCTGCCGCGCGGCACCACCGTCAGCCTGTGGACCTTCGGCCAAGCCGTCGGCGACACCGAGGCGTCCCCCGAAAAGACGATCACCCGCCTCCTGCCGCCGACCGAATGGGATCCCGACAACGTGCCGCAACTCAATGCGCTCATCACCTCGCTCGAAGGTCTCCGCCCCTGGAACGAGTCGCCCATCGTGCGGGCGATGCTGCAAGCCAGCCAAGATCTCCGCGACGCCACCGGCTTCAAAACCATGCTCGTTCTTACCGACGGCCTCGACAATCGCTTCGCCACCGACAAGGAGATCAACCCCGGCAAGGCCGACATCGCCGCCGCCCTGCGTCAGTTCTTCCCCGACATCGAGGTCAACCTCATCGGCTTCCGCTTGGAGGACGGCGAGGAAGACAAAGCCCGCGCCCAGTTCGCCGAGGTCGAGAAGCTGCCCATCCCCGGCAACATCTACATGACCAAGGACGCCGGCAAGCTCGTCTCCATCCTCGACAGCGCCCTCAAGCAGCAACTCCGCTACTGGGTCGACTATGAAGACGGCCGACCTCTGCCCGGCTACGGCGCGACCGGTCTGGACATCAGCTTCCGCAAGGCCGGCGACCAATGGGTTCCCGGCGGCCTCGCCCCCGGCGCCTACCGCGTCCGCACCCAGACCAACCAACGCATCAGCCGGGCCATCGGCCTCAACCGCGGCGACCTCCTTCTGTTGGAACTCAACCGCCTCACCATCCCCGGCGTCGTCGGCGAACCCCTCGGCATCTATCGCCCCCTCTACGCCATGACCGACTTCCCCTGGAAGCCCAACCGCGCACGAGGCAACTGGCTCCTCGCCGCCCTGCAGAACCAACGCAAGGACAACGGCGTCGAGATGCTCTTCAGCCTCGAACGCAAGGACAACCCCCTGACCCCAACGATCACCCAGAGCGTCCCCTACAAGACCTGGTTCGAGGTCGCCCCGCCGCGCGACGTCGTCGACACCCTCCCCGCCAACCGCTGGAACTACCAGCCCGGCTACCCCGCCCCCGCCTTCAGCTATCGCGTCGCCGACTGGCCCACCCGCCCCGGCACCGGCGCCGCCCTCAAACCCACCGTCCGCGCCTGGTGGAGCGCCGACCGCGACCCGCCCGCCGCCGCCGCCCTCGACAAAGGCCACGACTTCACCGACCCGCGCGACATCCGCGACGTCGCCCTCCTCGCCAACGACCAGGAGATCGTCATCGAGAGCGTCCGCGTCGAGAACCACCCCGTCGCCGTCCGCCCCCCCGGCGACTCGCGCCAACTCCGCCCCTGCCTCGTCGTCCGCGTCAAAACCTCCGCCAACAACCCCGTCTATGTCCGCCTCCAGGGCATCACCCCCGCCGGCGCCGAACACCGCTTCTACACCCAGGCCGGCAAATACACCGCCATCTTCTGGCCCGTCACCCGCGACGAGATGATCCTCTCCCTCCGCCGCATCGAGATCGTCTCCCTCGCCGCCTTCAAACGCGACGCCCAGGCCCGCAACGCCTTCATCGAACTCGACTCCCTCGCCGAACCCCAAGCCACCGACGAACGCCCCATCCCCCCCGTCAACCTCATGGGCGCCTGGCCCACCGACGTCCGCGCCCCCGCCGGCCCACTACGGGCGTTGCCGACCTCGCTGCCCAAGTAAGCCGCGACCTCGCTGTCAAGATTTTTCGAGAGTAAGCGCCATGCATGAATCCGATACCTTCCTCATGATTTTGGAAGAAGGCGAAGAAAAGGGAATCCGTAACTCGATCCTGGCGGTCGGCGAAGAGCGTTTGGGGACGCCCGAGGAATCTCTCGTCGCCCAATTGAATTTGGTTACCGATCTGGATCGCTTGAAGCGAATGGTCCGCCGCACGGCGAAGGCGACCCAATGGCAAGAGATTTTGGACACGCCTTGAAGCCGCGAACGGACACGAGTCACGTCCGCACACGAACGCCGACACCCGCCGGCAATTTCTTTCCGTTTATTTGACTTCCCACTTGGCGCGACCTATAGTTTGTTATCCCGTCTATCCCGATTAACCTGAAAACGACTCGCAAACACCTTCTCTGGCCATCCCCTATGGCTTCAGATTTGTTCTAGGTTGGGTGGCACTATGTACCGCGATTGCCCCGCACTGTCCGTGCGCGCGCTTCGAACCTTCCGTCCCTTGCTCGAAGCGCTCGAGGAACGTTGGGTTCCCTCCACCGTCCCAGTCCTCAGCAGCCTTCCGGGCGCTCAGGCAGCGATTTACCTGGATTTCGATGGCCATTTTGAAGCAAACTGGGGCTCTTACGGCGCCATCACCAGCCCGGCCTACAGCACCGACAGCGATCTGAACAATTTCAGTTCCACCGAACTGGCGAACATCGAACAGATCTGGCGCCATGTCGCGGAGGACTTCGCTCCCTTTAACATCAACGTCACCACCGTAGAGCCGCCCAGCTTCGCCAACGGCGTAGCTCTCCGCGTCGTCATCGGCGGCGACTCTGCCTGGACGGGTGGAACCTACGGCGGCATCGCCTACATCAATTCCTTCACCAGCAGTTCGGTGAATACCGTCTACGTCTTCCCCAATCACCTGGGCAACGGCTATCCCAAGTATGTCGGCGACGCGGCCTCTCACGAGGCAGGACATGCCTTCGGCACCCGTCACCAGAGCGCCTACAGCGGCACTACCAAGACGGCCGATTACCAGTCCGGACCCGGCGACGGCACTGCCCCCATCATGGGCAACAGCTACTCCGCGGCGCGCAGCCTTTGGTGGTACGGCCTGTCCACTTCGTCCACCACCTACCAGGACGACATGGCCGTCATCGCCTCCGCCACCAACGGTTTTGGCTACCGCGTCGACGACCACGGCAACCAGACCAGTGCCACCTCGCTCATCCCCACGTCCACTGGCGCCATCGAGGTGTCGGGCAACATCGAAAAAATGACCGACCGCGACTGGTTTTCCTTCACCACGGGCGCCGGCACGGTCACCTTTACCGCCGACGTGCCCAACGGCTACAATAATCTCGACGCCGCGATCGAGTTATACGACAGCGCCGGCGTTCTCATCACCAGCGCCTCGCCGACGAACAGCTTCGACGCATCAATCACCCTCTCCGTTTCGGGCGGGTCGTATTATGTCGTCGTGTCCGGTTCAGGACCCAGCAGCGGCTCCTCCGCAACCAACTATGGCTTCAATGTCGGCGCCTATAGTCTTGTTGGCAGCATCGTCCCCGTCTCCGGCGAAGCGCCCGCCGCGCCCTCCAGTCTGAACGCCGCCGCTGTTTCGGCCTCATCGATCGCCCTGACCTGGACCGACAACGCGACCAGCGAGAGCGGCTACCGCATCGAACGACTCATCAACGGCGTCTGGACCCAGGTGGCCACGGTGGGGGCCAATGTGACTTCCTGGCAAGAGAGCGGTCTGAATGCCGGTGCCAGCTATTCGTATCGCGTCCGCGCTTACAACGGCTTTGGAACGTCCGACTACAGCAACATCGCCTCGGCGACGACCGACACCGTTGCCGGCAGCGCTCCGGCTGCGGCGAGCAACCTCACCGCCTCGCTCAAGACCAAGCCATCGTTGCGATCCGTCCTCTCCTGGGTCGACAACTCCGCCAACGAATCGGGCTTCTATGTGGAGCGTTCCACGGATGGCGGCGCCAGCTGGTCCCGCATCGCCACCGTCGGCGCCAACACCACCTCGTACAGCGACTACAACGTCGTCAAGGGCAGCGTCACCAGCTATCGCGTCATTGCCTTCAATGAGTTTGGCTCTGCTTCCACCAGCAACACGGCCGAGGTGGGCAGCACGACCAGCGGCGGCAACGGCAAGGGAGCGAAGAACGGCCCTGACGCCGGCGATCCGCTCGACGCGGGCTTCCGCTACCAAACGCAAGTGACGCCGTCCTGGAACAACGCCCCCTCGACGGCCGGTCTGGATCAAGCGTTTGAGCAATTGCACGATCGAGAAAACCCGGCCGCGGAGAAGAGCCCGGTCTTTGGCAACCGGGCGGAGTTGAATACGAATGTGGTGCTGGAAGCGGTGTTTGGAGCGTGGGACGTGGGACTGAACAACGGACTTATGTTTGCATAGAGCCCCTTCTCCCGCTGGAACAAAACGCAGGCGGCGCGGAAAAGGGGACGGGAACGCGGAAACGCGGAAAAGGAACGCAGATCGATTCGGTCTCAATCTCGGCCCCCACCTCACCCACGCCGGCAAGAACCGCGGACCGCTGCGGATGAAGCAGCGCCCCGCATGCCAGGCCAAACAACGAAGCCTCCCTGCCGGGTGGCAGGGAGGCTCTGTTTCGGACACTGCTCGCCGACTCGATCGGGCCTAGCCGACGGTCACCACAAAGGCAATCGTGTCACTGTCGCCAAGGGGATCCGTGATGGTGACGAAGACCGTGTAGGTGCCCTTGCGCTTGTACTTGTGCGTGCCGCTGAAGGTACCGTCTCCGGTTCCATTGCCGTTGTTATCGGTCGTCGCACTGCCCGTTTGGACGTTCTCGTTGCCCACGCCGGTCGCGCTCGGGTCGCCCCAGTTGATTGAGTAGTTGTAGGTCGTGGACGCGAGCCCGGTGAAGCTGAAGGGGATGGTCTTATCGACGCCCTTCGTCGCAGTCTGATTCGCGACTGTCGCCAGCTTCGGCGGTGTAGCGACGTTCACCAGGAAGCTCTTCGTCGCGACGCCGCCATCGTCGTCCGTGATAGTGACGGTCACCATGTAGCTGCCGCCGGCCGCGTATGTGTGGCCGATGCTGAAGGTGCCAGGACTGCCAGGGTTCGTTGTGTATACAGTGGCGCTGTCGCCATAGTTGACCGTCATGGTCCACGTGTCGAGCGTGCCCGGGTCGAGGAATGAGCCGGGCCGGGTGAAGCCGTCCCCGGGACTCAGGGTGATCGTGCCCGTGGACATCACGGTCGTCGGGGCCACATTCAGCACCGTGACCAACGTGTCCGCTGTACCCGAGGCCAGACCATCCGTGATCGTGACCGTGACCGTGTACACGTCGGAGGACGTGTTGGTCGGTTTGTCGTCCAGGTACTGATGGTCGGCGCTGAAGGTGAACACGCCCGCGGCGAGCTCGATGACCGTGTCTGGCGTTGAACCGTCATTCCATTTAATGGTGACCGTATGCGTCTGGCCCGCATCCGGATCGACGAATGAACCTTCCACCGTAGCCGACGCGTTTTCGTAAATCGTATCACCGGTAAGCACGATGTCGGACGGCGCGTCGTTCACCGAAGTCACGGTGATGCTCACCGTGGCCGTCGCCGTGGCGCCGTCGCTGTCGGCGATGGTGTAGGTGTAGCTGTCCGGGCCGAAGTAGTTGGCGTTGGGCGTGTAGGTCACCGTGCCGTCGTTGTTGTTGACCACGCTGCCGTTGGTGCCCTGAGTGACGAGCGTCACCGTCAGGACCTGGCTCTCGTTGAGCGGGCCGGCGTTGTCGTTGGCCACCACGTTGGTGGTCACCGAGCCGTCCTCGGCCACCGTGTCGCTGTCGTTGCCTGCCGTCGGCGCGTCGTTGACGGGGGTGACCGTGATGCTCACCGTGGCGACGTTACTGTCGACCGTGCCGTCGTTGGCCTTGAAGGTGAAGCTGTCCGAGCCGTTGTAGTTGGCGCCCGGCGTGTAGGTGTAGGCGCCGGTGGCGGCATTGAAGCTGGTCAGCGTGCCCTTTGTCGGGCCGGTCACGATGCTGTAGGTCAGCGTCAGGCTGTCGATGTCCGTGGCCACCAGCGTGCCGCTCTTGGCCGTGTCCTCGGCCGTGGTGATCGTCTGGGCCAGGGCCACCGGGGCGTCGTTGGTGCCGGTGATGGTGATGGTCAGCGTGGTGCTGTTGCTGCTGGCCGCGCCATCAGTGGCGACGTAGTTGAACACGTCGGTCACGGTCTGGCCGGCCTTCAGGGCCTGCACGGTCGCCTTGCTGTTGTCCAGCGTGTAGCTGTAGGTGCCGTTGCTGCTGATCGTCACGCTGCCGTAGGTGCCGGCCACCGCCGCGCCCACGTTAACCGCGGCGCCGTTGACCGAGGCGACGGTCAGGGTGTTGCCGTCCGCATCCGTGTCGTTGCTGAGGACGTTGCCGCTGACCGGGTTGGTCGGCGAGTCCTCGGTCACCGCGTTGCTGTCCGGATTCGCCACCGGGGCGTCGTTGACCGCGTTGACCGTGATCAACACCGTGGCGAAGCCGCTGGTCAGGCCGGTGCTGTCGGTGACCTGGTAGGTGAAGCTGTCCGGCCCGTAGTAGTTGGCGGCCGGCGTGTAGCTGACGTTGGCACCGCTGTTGGTGATGGCCACCGTGCCGCCGTTGGCGCCCTGGGTGATGGCCGTGACCGTCAGGCCGGCGTTGGCCGGGCCGGTCAGGTTGTCGGCGTCGGTGTCGTTGACCAGCACGTTGACCGTGTTGGCTCCCGAGTCCTCGGCCACCGTCTTGCTGTCATTGACCGCTACCGGCGGGGAGTCGTTGATGCCGGTGATGGTGATGGTCAGCGTCGAAGGACTGGTGAAGCCTTCCACAACACGGGCGGTGTAGGTGAACACATCGGGCAGGGTCTGCCCGGCGGCCAGGCCCTGCACCGCCGGCAGCGCGTTGTTGAGCAAGTAGGTGTAGCAGCCGTCGCTGTTGATCGTCAAGCTGCCGTAGGTGCCGGCCACCGTCGTCGGCGTGAGCTCGATAACCGTGGCGCCGTTGACCTGGGACACTGTCAACCCCGTGGTGGGGATGTCGTTGGCCAGCACATTGCCCGAAACCGGGTTGGGCAGAGTGTCCTCGGTCACCGAGTTGGTGTCCGGGTTGGCGTTCGGGGGAGTGATCGGACCGCCCTTGCCGACGGCCCATTCCTCGAAACCGCCGTCGGAGGCGATCGAGGCGGGGTTGTTGGCTTCAGTCCCGAACTTCGTGAAGAGGTAGACAAAGGTGCTGTTACCGTTCTCCCAGCCGCTGGTCGGATTATAGTTCCCAAGGATGTCGGCCCGGACGTAGACGAAGCCATCGGCGACACCGCTGCCCGAACTGTTGGCGCCGGTGAAGATGACGGTGTTGCGTGGGTTGCGTAGGTCGCCTAGTTTGACGATAGTGTCTTGCACAACATCCATGTCGTAAACGGGGGTCAGGCCGGCGAGTTTTTCCGTCAGGAGGCTATAACCGGAAAGGTCGCGTCTGGTGTCCGTGAACAGCTGGAATTCGTCCAGGGAGATCCTCTCGCTGTTCTCATTGATGTCCAGTACGAACTCCGCGTAGACGGCGCCGTCCCTCGACACGACCTGAACGGCGCTCAACGGCAGGGCGTGCGTGAAGCCGCCGCCCTTGCTATTGAATTCGAGCTTACCGTCGGTGTTGTAGCCCTGTTCCGTGGGGCCGGCCTGGACGCGCAAAAAGGAGGCGAGGTTGCCGGAGCCGGCATTCAGGCTCGGGACGGCCTGGCGGAAGATGGCGTCGTTGGGGGAGGCAGTGTCGGTGCCAACGAAGCTCTGGATTGGAGTGCCGACGGTCAGGTCCAGGACCGTGGGCACGACCCGATCTTCGAGGTGCTCCAGGAAGAGCCGGGTGCGCTTTTGTTGCCGGTTCGCAGGCTTCACGTAGGGCTTGCGGGCGGCGGTTTTTTGAACCATCTTGAGAACGGGAACATGGAAATTACCTATGGTGTGTGGAGTGCAGACCGATCAACCCGCGACCGTATAAGAAACAAGGACCATTCCGGACCGGCCCAAGGCCTCGCAAAGAACCTTTCCGGAACAATCCTTCCGCAGTCAAACGATTTTTTTTCTAAATTCCTGCGGATTCGTTTGACAATTAACGCAAAGCGACGAATGATTCCCTTGAGCAGAAACCCTCGCGGATTTTCTGTGAGACAGTAAAAGAGATGGTGTGGGAGAGCAGTTTCGCTGTAACCCTAACACGCGGCGGAAAAGCCTTCCCCACCTTGTCTTTTTCTTTGCTTACTGTCTCGTTCAACGACACATCCTTCAACGTAACGGCAAAACGCGGCCAGGAAAGCCTACTCCGATCAATGACGGAGGCAGGGTGGAACTTGTTCCGTACAGGCCGGGAATGGAATAAGGGGAGCCTTTTAGGTCAAGCAGAAACGCTTCGGCGGGGAAATCCAGCAGAAAGCGCCTGCAGGCGCAGCAACCATCCTTGACCATTCGGTGGGAAAAGAAGGCAGGAACGTCGTTGGGCGAACGTTGCCACCATCGAACTAATCTAAACTCGTTAGACACACCTCACAGTATCGCATCCATCGGACACACTACTGGTTGGCTGTTCGACGCGATGGCTTCCTATCCAGTTCCACAAAATTTGAAAAATCCTTTTAATTCCTTTTTGCCGGTATCGGCTGGCCATTCCTTGGCTCCGCCGTCTTATGAAGGTCCAGTATAAACCAAGTGTCTCGGGAAGCAAGAGGAACTTGGTAAATATTTCGTATTTTTTCTTCGCGCCGCCTTCTCGATTCTAGAATAAGTTGCTGATTCACGCCTGACTTTTGTCTTTCAAGCATTTTATCTTCCCGAAGCCGCCTTTGGAACCTACATCAAACTAGGGGGGAAACACTGAAAAGTACCCCCCCAAGTGTCCAACAAGGCTCTCGGGAGAAACAAAAGGGCGCAGGTTAACCCCCGCGCCGCGCGGCTCCCCGACGGCCCGCGAACGGTTTCACGAACAAGTCGAGGAACTGCGCAACCAGTTCTTTCCCGGTTGGTCCGTCGACGAACTCGCCTGCCATCCGCACGAAGCGCAACAATTCTGCGATATCGTGCGCCGCGTTGTCGCCCCGGTTCCCGATCATCTGGTAATGAAGGCCCTCATGAATCGTCGTAAACATCGAAAGAATGGCGCGACAGGGCCCGAACCAAAACTCGTGTGGGGAGCATAAAGTCGCGCGGCTTGCGAAAGAAAAGGGCAGAACTTGACGGGCCTACGTGTCCGCCGCGACCTCGCTGTGAAAATTTTTCGAGGAGTAAGCGCCATGCATGACTCCGATACCTTCCTCATGATTTTGGAAGAAGGCGAAGAAAAGGGAATCCGCAACTCGATCCTGGCCGTCGGCGAAGAACTTTTAGGGACGCCCGAGGAATCCCTCGTCGCCCAATTGAACTTGGTTACGGATCTGGATCGCTTGAAGCGAATGGTCCGCCGCACGGCCAAGGCTACCCAATGGCAAAAAATTTTGGACACGCCTTGAAGCCGAGAACGCACAGGAGTTCACGACGGCACACGCAACAGGTTACAGCGCGACCAGGCAATGCCGAAAGGACATCATAGACGCCATACAAGGCAGCCACCCCCCCATCATCTACCCCGAAGGGGTTGGCATCCCAAAGCCCAGGGTCGCGCAGCGCACCCTGGGTGTTAGGTCCGCTCAGAGCGGCGTGGGTGTGTCGGACCGGAGCAGGTTCTTGGTTGATCGCAATACTTCCGCACAACGATCGCGGACACCATGCGGATGACATCGAACATCAAGGAAAGAGTACCGCCCGCGGACTGCAGTCGCAATCCGCGGGATGTGAGGAGGCGAAACGTCAATCGTCGTTCGAGATCGTGCCGAGGCCGCGGTTCTTGGTGAACAGCGAATTGCCGCTGGCGCCGACCAGGTCCAGGTATAAGGTCTCATTGGCCTCCTTCTTGCGGTCACCATTGACCGTGATGGTGATGGTCTTGGTGGTCTCACCTGGGGCGAAGGTCAGCGTGCCGGTCTTGGCGATGGAGGCGCAATGGCTGGCCCGTGGGCGTTGAACGCTGCTAGCGTGTTGTGGCGGGATTGCTGTTTTCGGGCGGCACGATGAACGTGTGCTGCATCGTGTCCTTCTGAAAACCGATCACCTCGGGAAAACGCAAGCCTGGCAAGAGCTGCACGTCGAAAATCTCTTCCACGGCGGTCTGGAACTCCAGCAAAGCAATGACCTGGCCGCTGCGCAAATCTACCGCTGCCACCCCGCACTTCAACTGCTCTCTTCGTTCGGCCAGCGGCACGCCGTCCATTGCCGAAGTTTTGCGGATCTTGGACAAGCCGATGAAGGCGATGGGCCCGACCATCGCCAAGCCCCGTGCGAAGCCGGGCACTTCGGCTACCGTCTGGCGCTGACCGGTGGCGGGGTCCAGCAGCACGAGCCGGCCGGTGCCCGACTCCAGGAGCCACAGTCGACCGTCGTGCCAGCGCGGCGAGTGCGGCATCGACAGGCCGCGAGCCACGATCGCGCCGCTGGGTATGTCGAGGAGGCAGCCGCCGGTGGGTTTGTTCGCCCGCCAGCCGCCGGCCGTGTCGGACTCGCCCAGGGCGGTGGCGTACTTGGGCCGGCCGTCCACTAGGGCCAGGCCATTGAGGTGGCAGCGGTCCTCGGCAGCTAAAGCAGTAATGAACGGCGGCCGCCAGCGCGGCACAAAGCTGTAATCGGGATGCAGCGTGCACAGACAGGAAAAGCGGGTATTGACGATCCATAATTCCTCGCCCACCCAGGCGATTTCGTGGCCACGGATGTCCCCGGTCACGTGGCAGGAACGCGGCAGATAGCAGGCGTCGTGCTGGCCGGCCGGCTCGATGCGCGGCGCGATGTCCGGAGCGTTGCGGAACATCCAGATTTGCGTGCGCGTGCCGAGCGTCAGGCGCTGCCCATCCACGGCCAGGCCCATGGGCTGGTCGAAGGTGCGGACCAGCATCGACAGCCCATGGCCGGCAGCGCGCGCCACCAGCAGCTTGTTGGCCTGGTAGGTCGTCACCAGCAGCGCCGCGCCCAGTCGCTTGAGCAGGGCCACGAAGCTCTCCGTTTGGGTATAGCGAAACTCGACGGGAGCTGGCGCCGCAGTCGGAGTTTCGCCGCCAGCGTGCGCTCCTCTTTGCGGCGCGACAACTTCGTCGGTCATGCGTGTCTCCTTTGGCGGCAGGATCAGGGGTCAGGGATCAGGAGTCAGGGGACAGGAATCAAAACGATTATCGCTTATTGATTTCTGACTCCTGACTCCTGACCCCGGCCCTCCCTACTTCTTCTTACCCCCCCGGTTCCCCGTCTGGGTGTCGTCGTTATAGATGAATCCCAGCCCCCAGGCGTCGTAGATGGAAGCGTTGCTGGAGTTGCCGGTCAACTGCACCGAGAACGTCTCATTCGCTTCTTTCGTGGTATCGCCGTAGACCACCACGTCGATGTACATGGCGGTCACGCCGGCAGCGAAGGTCAGCGTGCCGGTTTTGGCCTGGTAGTCGCTGCCGGCCGTGGCCGTGCCGTTAACCGTATTGAAGTTGACGGTAACCGCCTGATCGTAGGCGACCGACAAGTACACCCAGAACCGGAAAACCGTCGTGCCGGAGTTTCCCTCGTACTGATAGACATCGCCGATGCTGATGCCCGGCTCGTCATCGACAATCTGTCCGTAGGTCTGGCCGTTCACCACGCCACCAGCGGTCGGGTTGCTGAGGTTGACATAGAAGGTCTCATCGCTCTCGACGAGCCGGTCGCCGTTGACGGTCACCTGAATGTACTGGGTGAGCGACTCGCCGGGATTGAAGGTGAGCGAGCCGGTCTTGGCCTGGTAGTCGCTGCCGGCCGTCGTCGCCGTGCCATCGGCCGTGTTGTAGCTGACCGTGACGGGCACGTCGTAGGCGGCCGCCATGGTCACGGCGAACGTGAACGTCTTGGCGCCGGAGTTTCCTTCCGACTGGTAGGCGAGGCTTTGCCAGTCGGGCGAGTAGGCGTGAGCAATGCTGAAGCGGGGGTCGTCATCCAGAATGGTGCCGACGCCGGTGCCATTCACGATACTGCCGGCGCTGGCGTTCGTGAGATTGACGTTGAAGTACTCGTTGTCTTCCATCCAGGTGTAGTAGCCGTAGTAGTAGTCGTAGTACTGGTACTCCGTTTGCTCGAAGACGCGATCGCCGGCGACCAGGACGGTGATGATCCCGGCGGTCTGGCCTTTGGCGATGGTCAGCGTGCCGCTCTGAGCCTCGAAATCGCTGCCCGGGGCGGCGCTGCCGGCAGCGGTCGCGAAGTTCACGGACACATCCTGGTCATAGGCTTGCGCCAGCGACACGGTGAAACGGGCTTCCGTGGTGCCGGTGTTGCCCTCGACGACGGTCGCGTTGCCGATGCTGAAGCGGGGCTCATCATCTTGGATAGTGCCGATCGCCTGATCGGATCCCATCCGCGCGTTGGTCGGGTTGCTGAGGGAGACCAGGAAGTACTCATCCGACTCGACGAGCCGGTCGCCGAGGACTACCACGTCGATGGTCTGGCTGGTCTGGTTCGCGGCGAAGGTCACCGTGCCGCTCGCGGTCTGGTAGTCGCTGCCGGCCAGTGCCGAGCCGTCGGACGTGCGGTAATCGACGGTGATGATTTGATTGAAGGCAGCCGAGAGACTGACGGTGAAGGACATGGTCGTCGTGCCGACATTTCCCTCGATGCCGGTCGCGCCGCTGAGATAGACGAACGGGGCGCCCACGGGCAACCAGTTCTTGTCGTTCATCAGCACGGACACGCTGGAGTCGTAGAAATTGGCGGTTGCCACGTCGGGAGCGGTGTCGCCGTTGAAGTCGGCCACCATCACCGTGTAGGGGCCGGAGCCCGCTGCGAAATAGTAAGGAGCGTCGAAGGCGCCGTTCCCCCGGCCCAGCAGCACCGTCGGATCGACATACTGCTGCACGACTCCGTCCGCCGTCACCACGTCCAGGATGCCGTCGCTATTGAGATCCCCCACGGTGACGTCTCCCAGTTCGTTGCTCGATACCCAGAGGGCCGTCTGGGTTGCGAAAGCTCCTGCGCCGGTGCCCAGAAGCACGTTCACGTAGCCGTCGTAATCGTAGTAGGTTCCGTAATACCCCCAGTAGACGGAGGCGAGGACGTTTGATGTCGCAACCAGGTCGAGCTTGCCGTTGCCATCGAAGTCACCGACTGCGACGGACTGCACCAATCCGTTGATGGCCGAGTTGCGTGCGGCCTCGAAGGTGGTGTTGCCGCTGTTGAGCAGCAGGCTGACGTTGTTGCTGCCTCGGTTGGCGGTGACGAGGTCGAGCTTGCCGTCGTTGTTGAAGTCGCCCACGGCCACGGAACCGGGGTTGAAGCCAACCGCGAAGTTACGGCTCGTCCCTAAGGTACCGTCGCCGTTGCCCAGCAGCACGGTGACGTTGCCGCCGTTATTCTGCGCCGCGGCGACATCGACCTTGCCGTCGCCGTTGAGGTCGCCGACGGCCAGGGCGCCCGGCGAGAGGTTGGTCCCGGTGCTGAAGCTGCGGGCGGCCTGGAAGGTGGCGTTGCCGTTCAGGTCGTTGCCGTTGTTCAGAAACAGCTTGACGGACCCCTGGGTGACGTACGATGTGCCGTTCCACGTGGTGACGCTGGAGGTTGCCGCCAGGTCGAGCTTGCCGTCGCCGTTGAAGTCCGCCGCCGCCAAAGAGGCGAGGCCGGTGGCGATGGACGTGGTCTGGGCCGCTCGGAAGGTGCCGTTGCCGTCGCCGTTGCCGTGCAGCGCGAAAAAGGGATAGGCAAC
>Ga0163144_10013003_pt1 | contig 17410 bp, 11 predicted proteins | sample OliLak19BULKMAT1_FD_123175 | JGI IMG/M metagenome (GOLD analysis project Ga0163144, IMG submission 123175) | Freshwater microbial mat bacterial communities from Lake Vanda, McMurdo Dry Valleys, Antarctica - Oligotrophic Lake LV.19.BULKMAT1 | ecosystem: Environmental > Aquatic > Freshwater >...
CAATTGCCAGTTCAAAATATAAAGGGAACAATTACCGATAAGTCTATAAAAACAATTTTAGTTGGCGCTTCCATCGAATTAAAAGGTGCAATATCCAAAACTGTCATTGCTAATGCTTCGGGTAATTTTATATTAGAAAAAATTCCTGTCGGCAGGCATGCTTTGAGAATTACTTATATAGGATACAAGCCAATCACTTTATACAATATATTAGTTGAGTCGGGGAAAGAATTGGTATTACAAATTGAAATGGAGGAAGATGTTTTAATTAATAGAGAAGTGATAGTTCAGAGTAGGGCTAATAAAACAAAACCTATTAATGAAATGGCAGTAGTAAGTTCTCGAATGTTTAGTGTAGAAGAAACACGCAGATTTGCTGCCGGCTTAAATGATCCTTCAAGAATTGCTACAGCCTTTGCAGGTGTTGTATCACAGGGCGATGCAAATAATTTAATCATCAGAGGAAATGCACCCAATGGATTACTGTGGAGGATGGAAGGAATAGATATTCCTAATCCAAATCATTTTGCAAAAGTTGGAACATCTGGAGGCGGCATTTCTATATTGAGTGCGCAGTTACTAGCAAATTCTGATTTTATGACCAGTGCTTTTCCGGCCGAATATGGCAATGCATTATCGGGTGTTTTTGATATTAAGTTAAGAAAAGGAAATAATACCAAACGCGAGCATACTTTTTCTGTTAGTACCATTGGAATTGATGCTGCAACTGAAGGGTATTTTAAAAAAGGATATGGCGGTTCTTATTTAATTAATTACCGGTACGGCTTTTTAACGTTGATGCAAAAGCTTGGATTGAATATTGGTGAAGCTGCTACATCTTTTCAAGATTTATCTTTTAATATTCATCTTCCTACAAAAAAGCTTGGCACTATTTCTATTTTTGGATTTGGAGGATTGAGTGAACAGAAAGCAGATGCAGAAAGAGATTCAATAATTTGGACCAACAACTCATCTAAACGAAGGGGCAGATTAGATGCCAGCAAAACCGGAATGGTGGGTATTTCTCATAGTATATTAATAGGAAAGAAAACTTTATTAAAAACCATTTATAGTTTAAATGGATATCAATACAATGAAAACAATAATAGACTTGATAAATTTAATGGTCCATTAATTATTACGCGCAATAATCAATTTAAAGAAGTGAACGGAATTTTATCATTTGTTGTTACGCATAAATTCAATAGCAGTCATTTATTAAAACTTGGTGCATATACAAGTGCAAAAGGGTTTGATTTATTGCAAAGAGAAACAGTGAGCAATGTTTTAAGAGATAAAGTAAAATCTACTGGAGATACGCGTCTTACTAATTACTATGCTCAATGGAAATTTAATCCTACCAATCAGTTTAGTTTTATAGCTGGCTTGCATGGTCAACATTTTGCATTAAACAATTCTTCTGTTATTGAACCAAGATTAGGAATAAAATGGAACATAAAAAACAATCAATTTATTTCAATGGGAGTTGGTATGCATTCGCAAATACAGCCACTTGGTAATTATTTTGCAAGAATTAAAGTAGGTACAGACTCGCTACAACCTAATAGAAACTTAGGTTTTAGCAGAGCAGCCCATTATGTTGTAGGGTATGCTATACAGTTTGCACCTAACTGGAATTTTAAAACCGAATTATATTATCAATGGCTATTTGACATTCCAGTTTCAGCTTTAGCAAAAACAAGTTTCAGTATGATTAATCAAGATGATGATTTTGCTATTGAGGCATTGAATAACAAAGGAAATGGGAAAAATTATGGAATAGAACTGACCTTAGAAAGATTTTGGAATGATCAATTTTATTTACTTAGCTCGTTAAGTATGTATCAATCTACTTATTTACCATCAGATAAAATATGGAGGAATACAAGGTTTAATTCTAATACTACATTTACTTTTTTAATGGGGAAAGAATGGAAATTAAAAAGTAAAAGAGCTTCTACTATTAGTGCAGATATTAAAACGGTTTATGCAGGAGGGGTAAGGGTTACTCCGATTGATTTGCCAAGATCTATTGCTCAAAGAACAACAGTATTAAATAGTAACAGAATTTACGAAGAAAAATTGAATAATATTTTTCGGTTAGATATTCAAACTGAATGGAGGGTGCAATACGGTAAAAAAACGGGCAGCTTAATATTAGGGGTTCAAAACCTAACCAATCAAAAAAACCAGGTGAGTCAGTCTTATGACCCTGTAAGTAAACAAATCAGGTATTCGTATTTACTGGGGTTAATTCCTGTTGTTGGATACAAGGTTGATTTTTAAACAAAAAGTCTACTTTTGTGTTACCTAAAAAAAACAATATGAAAAAATTGCAAATTTCAAAACCTTTTCTAGGGCTTGCATTATTCTGTTTAATTTTTACCGCGTGTAAAAAGGATCCCGTTATAATTGTTCCCCCTACATTGCTTAAATCATGGATGGTTACACTTAATTCCAGATTCGAGAATCCCGCCCCTGCCGGAAGAACAGAAACAGGAATGGCTATGCTAGACTTGTATAGTGACTCTACTTTAAAGTATACAATAACAGTTACTGGCCTTTCTAGTAGCGATGTAGTTAATGCAGCCCACATTCATGTTGGTAATGCTATTACTAATGGAGGAGTGATTTTAAATTTAAACCCTACTTTCACCAGTTGTGCAGCTACCGCAACCGTGAATTTAAGAAAATCTCTTTCTGATTCATTAATAAACGCTACTGCAGACTTTTATGTAAATGTTCATAGTACTCAAGTACCAAGTGGTATAATTCGTGGGCAATTAGATAATCCTGTAACATTCGCAACTGATGTTACTCTTTCAGGAGCTAATGAAGTTCCAGCAGTAATCACTACAGCAACAGGTCTTGCCCTCATTAGGCTTACGACTAATAAGACATTATTTGCAAGAATAACGATAAATGCTCTTGAAGTAACTGATGCACTGGCCGCAGCTCATATTCATACTGGAGCCGCTGGTACTAATGGCGGTGTAATTGTTGGATTGGCAAGTACTCTAGCAGATTTTAGTTTACCTTTTTTAAGAGTCAACACTGTAAGTGACGCTAATATTGCATTGATTCAAACTGGTTTGGTTTATGTTAACGTACACTCTACTCTTAGGCCTGGTGGAGTAGTTAGAGGTCAGATTAGATAATTTATTTCTATTTTATACTAATGGATCGGAGTCTTAATACTTTAAGATTTCGATCCATTTTTTTGAATCTACAACAAACTGCTTGTTTTGTTTTAATTTAATTATTTGTTTATGATTTGGTAACATTTTGATTTCATTTTGTTAATGAACTCTGAATGATAAGATAACATTGGAAAATTAGTTTTGCCTCTCTAATAAAACCAATGTTTATGTTAAAGAAAAATTTTCGACTATTTTTTATGTATTTTTCAGCCATTTTTTTGGCGTTGAATGGTTTAAAAGCAGAAGATGGCTTTTTGATTATTAAAGGAAAAGTTGTTGATGCTAGTTCCAACTCTGCTCTTACAGGTGCCTCAGTAACCGATAAGCAATCTGGAAAAATAACTGTTACAAACGCTTCTGGTGAATTTAGCATTAGTGCAAAAAAAGGAGATAAATTAGAAGTTAGCTATGTAGGTTTTGCTTCATCTAGCTTTGATATTACCCCAAACAATTTATTTTATTCTATTTCATTACAAGAATCTAGTAATCCGGTTAATGAAGTTGTTGTTACTGCTTTAGGTATTAAACGAGAGAAAAAAAGATTAGGGTATGCTACCCAAGAATTAAAAGGCGACAACCTAACTGTTGCTAGAGAATCAAATGTGGTGAATCAGTTGGCAGGCAAAATTGCAGGAGTTACTGTAGTTGGAAGTAATTCTGGAATAGGTGGTTCTGCTAGGGTAACAATTAGAGGAGAAAGATCAGTTGATTTAAATAAAAATCAACCATTATATGTAATTGATGGAGTACCAATTAGTAATTCAATTACTGGAGCTAATGGTCGCGGTAATCTTGAAGTTGATTTTGGAAATGGTGCTGGATTTGTGAATCCTGATGATATAGAATCAATTAATGTGCTTAAAGGACCAGCAGCATCTGCTTTATATGGTTCAAGGGCTGCGAATGGGGTTATAGTTATAAAAACAAAAACTGGCAAAAGCAGTAAAGGTGTTGGTGTAGAAGTAAATTCAAATTTAACATTTGATCAAGTTTTGCGATTGCCTGAATATCAAAATGTTTATGGACAAGGAAATGGAAGTGGAGGTGCATTTTCATTTATAAATGGAGGTGGAGCTGGTTTAACTGATGGTACTGATGAAGGATGGGGGCCTGCTTTTATTGGTCAATCTTATCCTCAATATAATTCACCAAGAACTTTAAATGGTGCAATTATTCCGTTTTTAGGAGGTGATCTAAATGCACCTGCTGGAAGTGTTATTACTCCTACATTATGGTCTCCAGATGTAAATGGAGTTGCCAATTTTTTTCAAACTGGTCGAACTATTACTAATAACGTAGCATTAGTTGGCAGTAGCGATAAAGGTGATTTCAGATTATCATATACTAATTTAAATCAAACTGGAACAGTTCCTAATACAGATTTACAAAGAAATACATTTTCATTTAGTAGTGGTTATAACTTATCAGATAAGTTTTCTGCTCGTGCATTTGTTTCTTATATAAAAAGTACAAGTGGGAATAGACCTTCTATAAGTTATGGAACTGAAAGTATTATGTATTTATTTAACTGTTGGCTTCCTCGTTCTGTAAGATTGGAAGATATGAAAAGATTATGGCAGCCTGGATTAGATAATAGAAGACAATTTAGTTGGAACTATAATTATCATGATAATCCTTACTTAACAGTTAATGAAAACACCAATGGTCAAAATTTAGATCGTATTATTGGTAACATTACACTAAAGTATGATTTTACTTCTTGGTTAAGTTTACAATTAAGGGGAGCAACAGATTTTACCAATGAATTAAGAATGTACAAAAGAGGCTTTAGCACTCAACGTTTTCCATTTGGACAGTACAGAGAAGCTAAGATTGTAACAGAAGAAAGAAATACAGATTTTTTATTAAGTGCTAATAAACAAATTAATACTGATTTTACATTATCTGGATCTTTAGGTGGAAACCAAACTAGACAAAAAAGTGATTTTAATGAAGCAAATGCGGGCCAATTAAATATTCCTGGAATATATAAACTTACTAATAATAGAGTGCCTATTGATATTGCACAAACATTAACTGAAAAAAGAGTAAATAGTTTGTATGGTGCTGCTCAGGTAGCGTATAAAAATTATTTATTCCTTGAATTAACAGGACGAAATGATTGGTCTAGTGCTTTAACTCTACCAGAGGAATTAAAGGCTTTAGGTAATGAAAAAAACTCCTTCTTTTATACTTCAGCTGCATTGAGTGCAGTAGTAAGTGATATGCTAAAATTACCAAGTGTAATTAATTTTGCTAAGCTTAGAGGAAGCATTGCTCAAGTTGGAAATGATACAGATCCATTTACTTTCACTCAAGCGTATAACCCAAGTATTGCTTTTGGAACCTCACAAATTTATAGTGAAACAGATCGTTTATCAAACTTAAGTTTAAAGCCAGAAATTAGTACTGCCTTTGAGTTTGGATTAGAAATGAAATTCTTAAAAAGTAGAATTGGTATAGATTTAACCTATTATCAAAGTAATACAAAGAATCAAATTATCAATATCCCACTTTCTCTTACAAGTGGGTTCAATACTCGTTCTATTAATGCAGGCTTGATAAGAAATTCTGGATTTGAAGCCATGATTAACTTGGTGCCAATACTTGCTAAAAGAAATGGTTTAAAGTGGACTGTTGACATTAATTTCTCAACAAATCAAAGTAAAGTAATTGAACTTTCTGATGGATTAACCAATCTTGTAATGGCAAATAGAAGAGTAACAATTGAAGCAAGAGTTGGCGAAAGAATGGGTGATATGTATGGAATTGGATATGCTCGTGTACAAAATACTAATCCTACAGGAAGATTTTATGATGCATCAGGTAAATTTGTTGGGCAAATGGTTTATAATAATGGACGTCCTATCCCTACTATAGAGCGTGTTAAATTAGGTAATTATAACCCCGATTGGTTAATGGGTATCAACAATAATTTATTTTACAAAAATTTTAAACTAGGGTTTTTATTTGATATTCGTAAAGGTGGAAATGTTTATTCAGAAACTCAAACAGTTGGCAGAGAGGGTGGAATTATTACAGAAACACTTGAAGGTAGAGCAGATGGTTACGATTTAACAAAACCAGGAAATGGGGTAGTAGGGCAAGGTGTATTGGTAAATGCTTCTGGTGGTTATGAAGTAAATAATGTACGACGAACTGCTCGTGAATGGCATACTGCTTATACTAGCGGAAGAAGAATTGCTGAGGGTGTTGTTTATGATGCATCTTTCGTAAAATTAAGAGAGCTTCAAATAGGAATGACGCTGCCAGAAAAAATGTTTAGAAATTCTCCATTTAAAGGTTGTACTATTAGTTTAGTAGGAAGAAATCTTGCATTGTTTACTAATGTTCCTCACATAGATCCTGAAGTAATGTCTTATGCTGGAGGAACTGCATTACCAGGCATAGAAAACATGTCTATACCTTCTTCTAGAAGTTATGGAATTAATGTAAGTTTTAAATTATAAATAGATAAAAAGATAATCAATGAAAAAAGTATACATCTTCTCGCTACTCGGAATAATATTTAGCTTTAATTCTTGCACTAAAGATTTTGCAGAAATTAATACTAATCCGAATGTACCTACAAAAACTACTCCAGATTTACTTTTATCTGGCATCATTAAAAGTACAATTAATGATCAAGTAGGTGAAGCCTGGGGTCAAGGAAATTTATTAGTGCAATACACCGCTAAAATTCAGTTTGTAAATGAAGACAGGTATTTATGGGGAGAAAAAAATGGTGTTTGGAATAGTGTTTATGGGAATATGAGAAATTTACAAAATATAATTGATTTGGCTTCTTCGTCAACTCCAATCCAAAATAATTATTTAGGTGTAGCATTGATACTTAAATCTTGGATGTTTTCAATAGCTACCGACGCTTATGGCGATATTCCGTATTCGGAAGCAACTAAAGCAAAAGCAGGATCAATTTATACTCCAAAATATGATACCCAAGAAGAAATTTATAATGGTATTTTAGCTGATTTGAAAAGAGCTAATGAAATTATAGGTACAAGTAATGAAACTGTTTCGGGTGATATTCTTTACAATGGTAACGTTACTCGTTGGAGAAGACTGGCTAATTCATTGCGACTTAGAATTTTAATGCGACTTTCTAAAAAAAGAAGTGTAAATGCTGATATGCAAGCATTTGTTTCTAGCCCAGCTACAAATCCAATTTTTATTGATAATTCAGATAATGCGGAGCTTAGATATTTAGCGGATGTGCCTACAAATCAATGGCCTTTGTATGCTTCACGTGTTGGATCATTTGATGAAATCAGGGTTAGTAAAACATTAAGCGATCGATTAAATGCTTTAGGTGATACTAGATTAAATGTTTTTGGCCGACCAAGTCAAACTTCAGTAGCGGCAGGATCACCTAGAGTTGAAGGGGTTCCTAACGGATTAGGAGATGTGCCAGCATTAAATTTTAACGGAGGTCCACAAGGTGTTTCAAGGGTTGGATATAGTTATGCATGTTTGGTTTGTAATGATGTAAATCAAACATCTCCATTACCAAATGTTGCTAGAGGTATAATTATGAACTTTGCAGAATTGCAGTTTATTTTAGCTGAAGCAACAGAAAGGGGTTTCATTACCTCAAGCACAACTGCTGAAATATTTTATACAAGAGGTATTCAATCTAGCTTTTCTTATTATCAATCAATGGTTCCTGCTCAATATAATTTGAATGTTGCAATACCTACTAACTATTTAACACAAACGGCAGTAGCTTATACTGGAACTCCTGCACAAAGACTTAGCAAAATTGCCTTACAAAAATGGGTTTCTTTACTTTTTAATGGATTAGAAGGATGGTTCGATTGGAGAAGAACAAGAATGCCCGCAGTTATTCCTGGCGCAGATAATTTAAATAATAATAAAGTACCCGTTAGATACCCTTATCCTTTGTCTGAGCAATCTTTGAATGCTAAAAATTGGGCTACAGCAGTTAGTAAACAAGGGGTTGATGATATTAATACAGAAATTTGGATTGTTAAATAAACTCGGACAAAATTTTATAACAATCATTAGCAAATTAGGCATGAATTTAACTTGCCTAATTTGCTTTTTAAAGATCATCAAAAATGAAATTAATATTAGGGTTTATACTTTTTACTTCATTATCAACCAACTTATTTAGTCAAAATAAAAAAGTTGCAATACTTGAAGTTCCGGGTAAAGATCTATACTGTTCAATTAATGAAAAAGGCACTTCTGTTTTACCTAGTGGAAGATTGCTGACGCCTGCTGGAGATTTAATTAGAATTACACATGATCCTTTTGGGTTATCAATTTCACCTGATGGCACAAAAGCTGTTTCACTTCATAATGGAGTTTTTACACTTATCGATATACCATCACTTAATCAGACTAGGGTTCCTAGCTACGACAAAAAAATAATATCTCCTTTTTCTAACGGATCTTTTATTGGTGTTGCTTTTGCCAACGATTCTAAAACGGTTTATTTAAGTGGTGGAGATAATGGAGCTGTAATTATTTATGATATCGAAAAAATGACAAGGCTAGACTCTATTTCAATAAATGGAATAGTAGATGGAATAGAATACGATGATAGTTTTACTGCGGATCTTTTATTAAATCAATCAAAAAATGAACTACTTATTCTTGATAGGGGAAATTTTAGAATGGTTCGACTAAATTTAAACTCAAAAAAAATTACGGCTTCCATAAACGCAGGTCGACAACCATTTGGTTTAGCAATTAGTCCCGATAGTAAAACTGCATTTATTGCTAATGTAGGGATGTATGATTATCCTTTAATTAAAGGTGCAACTAAGGAAAACTACGATTCATTAATGATTTCAAGACACCCTTATGGTAACGGTACAAAAGAATCTATTGAAGGTACTGAAGTAGAAGGAAGAAGTATCCCGGGGTTAGGTAGTCCTAATTCTCTAGATGGAATGAGTGTTTTTACTATCAATTTAGAAAATAACAAAATTATTAATAAAATCAAAACAGGTCATTTAATTGGAGAAATGATTGAGGAAGCAGAAGTTGTTGGTGGAGCAAGTCCGAATTCTATTGCAGTAGGCAAACAATTTGCTTATGTTACCAATGCAACAAACGATAATATTTCTATAATTGATTATAGGAATAATAAATTAATAGGGCATATTCAATTGAAAGTAGATAAACGAATTGATCGATACCGAGGACTACTTCCATTTGGAATTACAATGAGTAAAGATGAAAAAACTTTGTACGTTGCGTTATTAGGCTTTAATGCAGTTGCTGTAGTTGATGTTCAAAGCAAAGCTACTAAAGGGTTAATCCCAACAGGATGGGGCCCAACAAGAATTAAACTATCTGCAGATGAAAAAGAATTATACGTGATTACTTGCAGGGGTTTAGGTGCTGGACCTAATGGGGGCAAAGATTTTGTTCGACCAGTGCAAGGCACTTATATTGGTGATATACAATTAGGAAGTTTTCAAAAAATAGCTATTCCAAATTCTAAGTACTTAGCCAACTATACAACACAAACTATCAATAATTCATTTGTAGTTAATACTGTTTCATCAGATTCAAAAAATCCTTTACCTGCTTTGCCTGGATTAAGTGAAAGTAAAATTAAATATGTTGTTTACATTACCAAAGAAAATAGAACCTACGACGAATTCTTTGGTCAGTTAACTGAAGGGAAAGGCGATAGTACTTTAGCAAAGTATGGTATTAATTGTGAGTATACTTTATCGAATGATTCCTTACGTAATAAATTTACACAACTAAAAGTCACCCCTAATCACCATAAAGCTGCAAAACAGTTTGCATTTAGTGATAATTTTTATTGTGATAGTGATGCTTCTATTCATGGGCATCATTGGATGATGGGTGTAATTCCTAATGAGTGGGTAGAAGCAAATTCTGATGTTAGTAAAACCACTAAATTATTTTCAAAAGCATCTGGTAGAAGATTTCCTGGTTCTACAGGAAGTATGGATCCAGAAGACTTTGCAGAGACAGGAGGATTATGGGAAGCGTTAGAAAGAAGTAAAAAAACATTTTACAATTTTGGAGAGGCAAATGAAACTGCGCATGTAAGAGAGGAATCGATGGACACAGCTACCGGTGCTGCACATGGTGTAATGGTGCCAATGCAAAAAGCATTGTTTACAAAAACAAGTCGAAATTATGCAGGCTTTAATATGAACATTCCAGATCAGTTTAGAATGAATCAATTTGAGGAAGAATTTACAAAAAAGTGGTTAAAAGGAAATACTAAAATGCCTTCATTAGTTACTATGCAGGTGCCAAATGATCATGGTGCTAAAATAAGACCAGAGGATGGATATTCATTTCCACATTCTTATATGGCAGATAATGATCTAGCAGTTGGAAGGATTTTGCATTTTTTATCTAGAACAAAATATTGGAAAAATATGTTGGTGATTATCACGGAAGATGATCCACAAGGAGGGGTAGATCATATAGATGCTCACCGTTCGATATTAATGATGGCTGGTCCTTATGTTAAAAAAAATTATGTAAGTCATACTCATGCTAATTTTGGGGCTATTTTAAAAACTATTTATAATATTTTAAATGTTCCTTATGTAAATCAATATGATGTAACAGGAACTTTGTTACAAGATTTTTTTACGGATAAGCCAGACTATACTCCATATACTTTGGAGTTACCTGATACTAGAATATTTGATGTAAATAAAGTAATGAAAAAATACAATCGAACATTAGATTGGAAAAAGATTTTACAAGGTCCAAAAATGGATGATGAATCAGAAATACGTTCTGAACATTATAGACAACAATCAGAAATTATAAATATTAAAAAATAAAAATATGAGTCCTAATCAAATTGCCGAGGAAATTATTGATTTATTAGTAACCTATGGTGGTTCTGAATATATAGGAGAGCCAGTTACAAAACTTGAACACATGGTACAAAGTGCCATCATAGCAGAAGAGCAAGAGTTAGGAGAGGAAATGATTATAGCAGCTTTGTTACATGATATCGGACATATATGTGTTGAAACTTCAGCAGAAAATGATATGAATGGGATGGGAGTAATTGATCATGAAGAGATTGGAGCTGATTTTTTACAGATTAAAGGATTTTCCGAAAGAATTATTGAAAGTGTAGCAAACCATGTACCTGCAAAGCGATATCTCTGTTACAAATATGAAGATTATTATAATAAATTATCTGATGCTAGTAAAAAAACGTTAGAATTTCAAGGGGGACCAATGTTAGCTGATGAAGCTATTGCTTTTGAAGAACTAATTTATTTTAATGATATTATTGCGTTGAGAAAAATTGATGAAATGGCAAAATTAGAAAACCAACAGTTGCCAGCTTCTTTTGATAAATACAAAGAATTAATTGCACAACATTTAAGTCAACAAATAGATATCCATGAATCATAAAATTAAGATGGTAGTATTTGATATGGCTGGAACTACCGTAGACGAAAATAATCTTGTATACAAAATTTTGCTCAATACTTTATTGGATGAAGGGTTTGAATGTTCTTTAGATTTGGTATTAGCATTAGGAGCAGGAAAAGAAAAAAGAAACGCAATTGTAGATGTGTTAAAAGAAATTGGTGAAATACTTACTGAGGATGAAATAGATAATTTGTTCCAACTATTTTTGATAAACTTAAATAAAGCTTATCACTTTCTAGATGTAAAACCACAAAAAGGAGCTGAGGATCTTTTTAAGTATTTAAAAGAAAGTAATAAACTGGTTGTATTAAACACCGGCTATAATGCAGAAATTGCTACGTTGTTATTAACAAAACTCAATTGGGAAGTTGGAAATCAAATAGACGCATTGATAACTGCAAGTGATGTAACAATTGGTAGGCCAAAACCGGATATGATTTTTTTGGCGATGAATCAGTTTGATATTACAAATGCAGATGAAGTAGCAAAAATTGGTGATTCTATTATTGATATTGAAGAAGGGTTTAATGCAGGTTGTGGGCTTGTGGTAGGAATAACTACAGGTGCTCACACATACTCGCAACTTGTTTCTGCAAAACCTGATATAATTGTAAGTAGTTTATTAGAATTGAAGCTTTTATTATAAAAAATTATTAGTGCAAAAAGATATAGCATTAAAGCAACAAAAATGGATCAATAATTTGTTGGGAAAATCTCCTCTTGTATTTATTATATACCTTTCTTTTGCATCTTTTGTTGCCTATACTTGTATGTATGGATTTAGAAAACCATATACAGTAGGTCTATATACGGGATTTTCATTTTTAGGAATATCTTATAAAGTTTGTTTAGTAATAGCACAGGTTATTGGGTATATGATTAGTAAATTTTATGGCATTAAATTCATTAGTACAATGAAGCCTCAAAATCGAATTAAATACATACTAATATTTATTTCCATAGCTTGGACTTCTTTATTTTTATTTGCTATTATTCCTGCCCCCTATAATATTATTTGCTTATTTATAAACGGATTACCATTGGGAATGATTTTTGGACTAATATTTGGTTTTTTGGAAGGTAGAAAAACTACTGAAATTATGGGTGCTTTTTTAGCTACCAGTTTTATTTTTGCATCTGGATTAGCTAAAACATTGGGCAAGTGGATTTTATTTAATCTTCATGTATCTGAATGGTGGATGCCTTTTGTTGCTGGTTTATTTTTTGTAATTCCTTTGATTGTAAGTGTTTCAATGTTAAAACATATTCCTCTTCCAACTGAAGATGATATAGCAGCAAGATCTAAACGACTTCCAATGTTGAAACAAGAAAGAATTCAATTTTTACAAGAGTTTGGTTTTGTAATAGCGCCAGTAGTAATTGGATATGCAATATTTACTATTGTGAGAGATTTTTGCGAAGATTTTGCAAATGAATTATGGATTGAAACTGGTATTAATAATGTTGGTATTTTTGCACAAACAAGTACTATTATGTCAATTATAGTATTACTAATTGTTGGTAATTTTTTTCGAATAACCAATAATTATAAAGCATTTAAGTTTACACACTACTTAATAATATTTGGAGTTTCACTGGCTTTTGCAGCAACATTACTTTTCAACTTGAATTACTTATCACCAGTTATTTGGATGTTATTGGCAACTACTGGTTTATATCTTGCCTATCTCCCTTTTAATTGTTTATATTTCGAAAGATTATTATCTACTTATCAAATAAAAGCAAATGTTGGATTTGTTATGTATATAGCAGACGCATTTGGTTATTTAGGAACTGTATTCGTATTATTGATAAAGGAGTTTTATCCAATAAAATATTCATGGATCAATTTCTTCTCTTTACTATTTTATTCGGCTGGAATTATTGGTATTATTCTCATGGTTACAGCACTTTTGATGCATAAAAAATTATTTAGTGATTTGGTTAAGTTAAAAAATTAGTAGTATGAAAAATGCAGTTGTAGTTGGTGCCGGAATTGTTGGTTTATCAGTTGCTAGAGCGCTTAGTTTAAAAGGATATTCAGTTACAATTGTTGAGCGATCTGAACAAGCAGTTGGAGCTTCTATCAGAAATTTTGGTATGATTTGGCCAATTGGTCAACCCTCTGGTGAATTATTGGATAGAGCAAATAGAACAAAAACTATTTGGAAAGGAATTGCAGATAGTACAGGTTTATGGTATAATGAATCTGGGAGTTTACATGCAGCATATCAAGAAGATGAATGGATTGTTTTACAAGAGTTGTATGAAATATTTAAGGCTGAAGGTAGATTTGTTGAACTGCTCAATAAATCTCAGATTATTGATCGTTTTAATGCAGTAAATAGTCATGAACTAATTGGAGGTTTGTTTAGTTCTGCTGAAATGATTATAGATCCTAGAGTTGGTATAAAAACTGTTGCAATTTATTTGACTGAATTTTTGAATGTTCAATTTAAATGGGGTCAAGCTGTTGTAGGAGTAGAAACAGGAAAAGTATTTGTTGGTAATGAAGAGATCCATACAGATCTAGTATTTATTTGTAGTGGAGCCGATTTTGAAACTCTTTATCCTGTTTTATTTGCAAGTAAATCAATTACCAAATGTAAGCTACAGATGATGCGATTTAAGAGTGCTAATGATCATTTTAACATCGGAACTTCTCTTTGCGGAGGATTATCACTTATACACTATAATAGTTTTAAAGCTGCTCCTTCTTTGGAATCACTAAAAAAACGTTACGAAGCTGAATTGTCTACTTATATTAAACACGGAATTCATGTTATGGTCTCACAAAATAATTTTGGGGAATTAACAGTTGGAGACTCACATGAATATGGATTAACATTTGATCCTTTTGATAGCACCTATATTAATGAATTAATCGTGGCCTATCTAAACCAATTTATTAATACCAGTGATTGGAAGTTAATTCAATCATGGAACGGTATATATCCAAAAATGACCAATGGAGATAACAAGCTTATAGAGAATCCTGAAAAGGATGTTTATATAGTAAATGGTGTGGGAGGTGCTGGAATGACGATGAGCTTTGGTTTAGGAGAAGAAGTTATAAATGAATTAAAATTGTAAACCATAGTAATAATAACTTAATTCTATCTTAACGTTTAAGTCTTATTGTTTTACTTCTTTTGTAAAACCTTTATAAGTGATATTACATTTTACTATTTTTCTAGTTTCTGTTTTTTCAGTACTTTCTACTGTTTCGCAAAAAAATCTTCCAGCTCCAAACATTTTTATTATTACCACCGATGGTTTCAGATGGCAAGAAGTATTTAAAGGAGCAGATTCTTTATTAATACGAGATAATCAATTTGTAAAAGATAGTAATTTAGTAATGCAACAATATTGGGATGAATCCGAAGAAAAAAGAAGGAAATTATTGCTTCCATTTTTTTGGAATGTAATTGCAAAACAAGGTCAATTATTAGGAAATAGAGCCCAAAACAGTAAAATGAATGTGGCAAACTTTTATAAAATCTCCTACCCTGGTTACAGCGAAATATTTACAGGATTTGTCGACAGTAAATTAATTCCCAATCTTGCATTAAATAATAAAAACAAAAATGTGTTGGAATTTTTAAATGAACAAGAAGAGTATAAAGGGAAAGTGGTAGCATTTACTTCTTGGAATATTCTTCCTTTCATATTAAATGAATCAAATAATAAGCTACCTGTTAACGGAGGTTATGAGGCACTAGATGAAAATGAAGACTCAGTAAATATATTGATCAATCAAATACAGAAAAGTGTTACAAAAAAACAGCACACAAGGTTCGATTTGCTTACTTATTCAAGTGCTAAAACATACATTGAAAAAAATCATCCCAAAGTGATGTTTTTAGGTTTAGGAGAAACCGATGAGTTTGCACATAAAGGTCAATACGATCGTTATCTTCAAAAAGCACATCAGGTAGATGAAATGATTGCAGAATTATGGTACAATGTTCAAACCGATACATTTTATAAAAACAATACAATTTTTATCATTACTACCGACCATGGTAGAGGAAGTAAAAGTAGAAACTGGAATTCACATGGTTTTTGGGTAAAGGGTTCTGGTGAAACTTGGATGGCGATAATTGGCAAAGGCATTAAACCTTCTAATGACGTCAATGAGAAAAAACAAATTTATCAAAATCAAATTGCTGCAACTATTGCCAATTTATTAGGGGAAGAATTTGTTTCATCAAATCCAATTGGCAAACCAATATCTTTTGGTGTTTCTGAAAAAAATAGTAATAAAAAATAAATTCGTTTTATTCTACCCCTAAATCCAATTTCCTGATAAATCGCTAAAAGTAGTGTGAAGCCAATGTAATGAGAATACTTTTTAAGAGGCTGAGATTTTCATCAAGCAAGAGCCTCATACAATTGATTAGCTTTTTGAGAAGTAAGCATTTTGTTAGCTATTTCAAGATGGTCGAAAAGCGTGTCCACAGGAACACGTGTTCCCAAAAAAACAGGCTGACCGCTCAGAATCTCTTTATCAATTTGTATAATGTCTTGGATCCTCATTTATATGAAGGTATGATTTTTTTTGAAATACGAAAGTTGCGACTAACATCCTTGGTTTTGAATTGCAGCCCAATGGCTATTACGTAAACCCCTATTGCTGAAAGCTGATTTTGGGCTTTTGAGCCATTTTAGGCAATTACTTTTTTTCGTGAACTAGATTTAGTTTCAAGTTCTGAAGATGATTCCTTACGAGCTCTTTTTGTTTTCTGAGATTAAAAAGATTCTGTATCCTACTTTGTATTTTTTATGCATCAGGCTTGGGGCCTTTAGAAATAATCATTCTTATCAATCCCGGAAACCAACGTTGCAACCATACAAGCACTCTGCCGTGATTAGTAAAAATATAAATTCGCTTTCGTTGTAAAATTGCATTTACCATTACTTTAGCGGCTTTATTGGTAGGCCAAATTAATTTTTCAGGACGAGGATCTGCTCGTTCAGGATGAAACATTCCTTCATTATCAACTCTAGTAATCTCCGACTCTACAAATCCTGGATGCAAAGTAGTACAACTTACACCGCTACCCATTAACTCAACCTGCAGAGTTAAACCGATAGAGTGCACCGCAGCTTTAGACGCTCCATACGCTCCAAAACTAGGGCTTGGTAAATAAGCTCCAACACTACCAACCAAACCTATACGACCATTATTTTTCTTTAAATGTGGCAAAGCATATTTAACCGTTAAGGCCAACCCAGTTACATTCCCTTGTAGTTGTCTATTCCATTCGTTAGCAGTCAACTTTTCAATACTTCCTATAACACCAAAGCCAGCGTTAGCAACTGCAATATCTATACGCCCCCAATTATTTATGATTTGTTGAACAGCATTTTCTATTGATGTTTCATCCATAATATCAACTGGAACTACCAATGCTTCACCACCAGTGCTTTTTATCTCGGTAGCAACCAATTCTAAAAGTTCTTTACGTCTGGCTGAAAGCGCAACTTTATATCCTAGTTTTGACCATTCAATGGCCATAGCTTTACCAATACCAGACGAAGCACCAGTTATCCAAATTACGTTTTCTTTTCTGTCTATCATTTTAAACTTGATTAATTATAATCAAATTACTGAAGTTCAGTTGAATTACAAAAGATGATGGATGATATTATTAAGTCCACTGTAATAATTTTATTTAATTATTGTACTCGAATTAATCCTTATTGAGTATTCTTCCTAATACGCTCTTAAAAAATTTATTTACTTTTATATTATTATTTTC
>Ga0163144_10013004_pt1 | contig 17410 bp, 12 predicted proteins | sample OliLak19BULKMAT1_FD_123175 | JGI IMG/M metagenome (GOLD analysis project Ga0163144, IMG submission 123175) | Freshwater microbial mat bacterial communities from Lake Vanda, McMurdo Dry Valleys, Antarctica - Oligotrophic Lake LV.19.BULKMAT1 | ecosystem: Environmental > Aquatic > Freshwater >...
ACATTGAAATCGGCCATCCGGCTGGCGGCGAAATCGCGGATCTCGCGCTCGGTCGCAATATTGCCCTCGCGCAGGACAACGGCGGCGGCCACCTCCTCGCCCAGCTTGGCATGGGGAACCGCGAACACCACCACCTGCGCGATGGCCGGGTGGTCAAGGAGCACGCCGTCCACCTCCAGCGGGCTGATCTTTTCGCCACCCCGGTTGATGATTTCCTTCAACCGTCCGGTCAGGTGCAGATAGCCCTCGTCATCCAGCGCGCCCTGATCGCCAGTGCGAAACCAGCGCAGGCCGTCCGAGACGAAGAAGTTCTTGGCATTGGCGTCGGGGTTGCTTTCATAGCCGGGGGTCACGTTGGGGCCAGAGATCACCACCTCACCCGTGCCGTCGATCAGGGTATTCTCCACCTCATGCGCGATGCGGAGAAGCGGCCCCGCCGCCACGCCCACCGACCCCGGCTTTTGCGCGCGGGGCGGCAGCGGGTTTGAGGCCATCTGATGGGTGGCCTCGGTCATCCCGTACGCCTCGATCACCGGGGCCTTGAAGGTCTCGGCCAGTGCCACCATCACCTGCGCGGGCAACGACGCCGAGGACGAGCGCAGGAAGCGCAGCGGGGTGGCGTCGATGACATCCTGGTTGCGTGCAGCCCGCGACAGGATCGCCTGATGCATGGTCGGCACGGCCGTGTACCAGGTGGGCTTTGCATCCCGCATCCAGCCAAAGAACTTAAGCGCGTCAAAACCCGGCGCGAACCAGATCGACGCCCCCGCCGCAAGCGACGCCGTGACCGCCGCGATCAGGCCGTGAATGTGAAACAGCGGCATCACGTTCAGGCAGCGGTCAGCAGGGGTCAGCGCAAGCGCTGTCTTGATGTTCAGGGCTGAAGTCGCAAGGTTCGATTGTATCAGCGGCACGATCTTGGGCCGCGAGGTGGTGCCCGACGTGTGCAGGATCAGCGCGGTTGTGTCGGGGCCGGGTGCTGTCGCTGCGGCAGGTGCAGCGGCAGGCCCGGTCAGGCTGAACTGTCCGGCGGGCAGATCATCGTGGGTTTCCAGCCGCAGGATCGCCATGCCGCAAGCCTGCGCCGCCGCCAATGCAGGCCCGTCATAGCCGGCCAGAACCACCAGCGCCCTGGCGCGCAGATCGGACAGATAGAATGCATATTCCTCTTGCTGGTAGGCCGGGTTCAGCGGGGCGGTCACCGCAGCTTGCGCAATGGTGACAAAGGCCGTCGCCATTTCCGGACCGTTGGGCAGCACGATCGCCACACGGTCATCGGCGCCGATTCCAAACCCGCGCAACTGGGAGGCAACGTCGACCGCCAACCGCCGCAACGCCCCATAGCTAAGCCAATCCCTGCCGGGCGCGCCGATGGCAGGGGCAGCGGGGTTATGTTCCGCAATCAGTGCTGCAAGGGTTGTTGTCATATCGTTTCTCTTTGCGATTGCCGTTCGGCCTTAGCGCGAGGCGGCGTAGTAGGATACCTTGCGCTCAAGGTAGCCGAGGAATTCCGAGATAGCGAAGGCCAGACCAAACAGCACGATCAGCACTGCCCAGAACTCTGCCATCAGGAAGTTGGACGAATACAGTTCGAAGAGCGCGCCAAAGCCGACGATCGAGATCAGCAGCTGTCCGATGATGACCCCCTTGACCGCCCGGATGACGCCGATCCGCACGCCGCCCAGGATTTCCGGCAGCGCCGCCCAGAGGTAGATCTTGAAGAACGCGTCCTTTGACGAGGCGCCGAACACCCGCGACATCTCCACCAGTGACCGGTTGATCTGCTTCACCCCTGCCCGCGCGTTCAGGATGATGATCCAGATCGCGAACAGCGAGGTCGTGATGATGATCGTTTGCGCGCCAAAGCCGAACAGCACCATCAGCACCGGAACCAGCGCGGTCAGCGGGGCGGAGACGAAGATGTTGACCCATGGCAGCAGCAATTCGTCCAAAAGGCGGCTTTTGCCCATCAGGATGCCCACCGGTATGCCGATGACGATGGCAAAGAACACACCTGCCACAAAGGCGGAGGCCGTGACGGCAAGCGCATTGAGGAAGGCCGATGTCTGGACCAGCCCGAACAGGGTGACCACAACGGTAGAGATCGGCGGCACAAAGAACGTCAGTTCCAGTTGACCGACAATCTCCCACAGTGCCGCCCAGACGAGCAGCGAGGACATTGCGGGCAGCTTGTATCCAAAGGCCATCATGGTCGGGTCACTCCACGTAGCTGCGCAAGGACGCCCAGATGTTGTCCACGATATCCAGATACTCCGGGTCGCGCCGGATGTTTGCGACGATCTTGCCGCGGAAGCTGGAGGGGCGGATCACCTCTAGCACTCGGCTCGGGCGCGGCAGAAGGATCGCGATCTGGTCCGAGACATAGACCGCCTCTTCGATCGAATGGGTCACGAAGATGAAGGTCTTCTTTTCGTTCTGAACCAGCGCCAGCATGTCTTCCTGGAACTTGCGCCGGGTCTGTTCGTCCACCGCCGAGAACGGCTCGTCCAGCAAGAGCACCTTGGCATCCACGGAAAGTGCGCGGGCCAGACCGACCCGCTGCCGCATGCCGCCCGACAACTGGTGCGGGAACTTGCCCTCGAAACCGGCAAGGCCGACCTCGCGGATATACTTTTCGGCGACCGCTTCGCGTTCGGATTTGGCCACGCCGCGCAGTTCCAGCCCGAAGGCCACGTTGCGCATCACACTGGCCCAAGGCAGCAGGGCGAAGTCCTGAAACACGAAGGACCGGTCCGGCCCCGGTTCGGTCACTGGCCTGCCCTCGACGGTGACGTTGCCCGAATCCGCCTTCAGCAGACCCGCGATGATCTTCAGCAGCGTGGTCTTGCCGCAGCCCGAAGGACCAAGGAGCGAGGTCAACTCGCCGCGCGGAAACTCCAGCGACAGGTTCTTGAGCGCTTGCACATCGCCATAGTTCTTCGAGACATTCCTGACCGAAACGGCAATCTCGCTGGCGGGGGACACAGGCTGTGCTGCGTCGAGCTTAATCTGAGACATAGCCACGGTTATTCCCTTCGAAGAGGTAGTTTTCAAGATATTCCAAAAAGTTGAGGAACAGGACCGCCAGAAGGATGATCGAGAATATCGCCGCATACATGGTGGGATAGTCAGAGATGGATCGGCTGTAGGTGATGATGTCGCCGATACCGGTGGGGGTGATTTTCAACTCTGACAGGATGGCGCCGATGAACCCCGCCGACACGCCAAGCCGCAGGCCCGAGAAGATGACGGGCGACGCGGCGGGCAGGATGATCTTCAAAAGCACGTCCTGACGGCGCGCCATGAACGACGTCGCCATTTCCTTGATGGAAGCGGGGGTGTTGCGTACCGCACTGGCGGTATTCAGCACGATGACCGGCATGGCCATGATGCAGACCACGAACACCTTCGAGGTCAGCCCGATCCCGTAAACCATGATGAGCAAGGGGATCAGCGCCGCCAGCGGGGCCGCCTGCATCACGATGAAGATGGGCGAGAACAGCCATTCGAAACGGGCGCTCAAACCCACCCAAAGACCCATGCCGATCCCGACAATAGCGGAAATCGCGATACCCAAGAGCAGGGGCTGCAACGTCTCGGCGTAGGCCGTGAAGATCGATCCGTCCAGGGTTATGACAAGAAGCGCCGCCATGGTTTCAAGGAAGGTCGGGAAAGCATAGCTGATCGGAATGCGGCCCGCGATTTCCCAGGCACCGAACACGATCACGCCCGACAGCAGCGTAAGTAAAAGCGCGCGATTCTTCATGTGTCCGTTGTCCTTGCGCCGGATTTCAGGTGGCCAACGCCACCGGCCACATCAGCGGCCGGTGGCTTGTTTCAGTCGGGTCTGGGTTACTGCATCGCCGCGTCAAGCGGGGCGAAGTACCAGAAGTCCTCGATGTTCAGCGTGGCCGGATCGCCGTCCAGCTGGCCCGCGCCGGTGAACCATTCCATGTCGGCTTTGGCCGCCTCGCGCCCGCCACCGTTCGGATCATAGAGCCCGCCTTCGACGGCAGCCGCATAGAAGCCGTCGATTTCCGCCAGCAGTTCTTCGGGCAACTGGCCGATCGGACCGTCTGGGTTGGTTTCGCGGCGCACCATCGTCGGGTCGGCAGCCATTTCCGTCCAGACGTCATGCAAGGATTTGACCAGCGTATTGACGGCCACCTCGTTCTCTTTCATCCAGTCAAGATTGGCGAACAGCGCCTCGTCGCTGGCCAGGACCTCGAACATCGGCAGGGTGTTGAACCGGTCGCCCGCTTCGGCCATGATCTTGTTCTTGTTGGACAGATCAAGGATCGTCGCCTGCGCTTGCCCGGCGAGCATTGCCACGACACGTGGGCCGGAACCGGGAACATAAGACCGCTCGCCGAAGGTGATGCCTTCGCGGGCCTCGATCACGTTGGCGATGGAGTCGGTGCCACCGCCCCGCGAGTGCAGCATGATCGGCACACCGTCCAGATCCTTGAGCGTGTTGAACTCTTTCGTGGTGACCGGGAAGAACACCAGTTTGGACAGCTGGAAGATGATGCGCAGCGGCGCCTTGGACCGCTGCATGGCGGAATAAGGCGTGCCGAAAGCGATATCCATGTCACCGGTGATGACCGACTGGATCGCCAGATCCTCGTCGGCAAAGGCAGTCCATTCATAATCGACGCCAGCGGCCTTTGCACGCTCAAGTGCGACGAAGAACGCGGCCAGTTCATCCGACGGCGCCTCGGCCAGTGCGATGCGGATGGTATCCGCCTGCGCGGTCGAGATCATCATGCTGGTGGCAAGGGCAAATCCTGCCAGCCGTTTCACTATTCCGTTCATTGTCTTTCCTCCTCCAAGGATTCTTCAGTTTTTCGTTGCCGCCGGGCCGAACAAACGCATCTCCGGCGACGGGTATCAGCTTTCGCCGAACAGTCGTTGCGACACCGATCTAAGGTGCTGCCGCATGGCATCGTGGGCCGCCATCAGATCGCGATTGATGATCGCTTCGGCGATGGCGTCATGCTCGGCAAAACTGGAATGGCTGGGGGCGGGGCGCACGCTTAGCCGCGTGACGTTCCCCCAGGCTACCGACCGACGCACTTCGTTCAGGTTATCAAACAGCGACAACAGCAGCAGATTGTCAGCGGCCTCTGCCACCAGCCGGTGGAACAGATCATCCTGAATCTCGTATTCGTTCCACGTGGTTGCCGCCCGCATCCGGTCAAGCGCCAAGCGCATCCGCGCCAGCACATCCCCCGAGGCATTCACCGCCGCCTCGCGGGCGATAGCGGGTTCGATCACCATCCGCGCGCGCATCATGCGGAAGGGTGTCAGCTGTCGACCCAAATCCACCTTGGCGTCATCGGTCGTCTTTCCATCGCCATGGGCAAGGAACGTCCCCTTGCCAACGTGCCGCCAGATAATACCGTCCCGCTCAAGCCCTTCCAGCGCCCGACGCAGGACGCTGCGCGACATGCCCAGCCGTTCGGCCAGCTGCCGCTCTGCTGGCAGCCGTGCGCCATGGGAAAACCCACCTTCCACGATGTAGGTGCGCAACCTTTCGGCCGGGTCAGAAGATACTCCGCTCTCAAACGGCACGGATCAATTCCTTGAAATTGGTTTGGATTGATTCGCACATTCCCAACCAAAGTGCAACCAATTTTGCAACCAACCCCAGATCAAGGCTATTTTCCGGTATGAAAGCGGATTGGTTGGGATTGATCTGAGATGCGTTTCACGCTAAAGGTCGCCAAGAACGCTTTTGGAACAGGTAAAGCATGACCAGTCTTGTGATCCCCGCGCCGCCGACCATCTCGATCCCTGTCAGCACCGGAGGCGCGTTTCCCGTGCGCCGTGTCTACTGCATCGGACGCAACTACGCCGCGCATGCCATCGAGATGGGCCATGACCCTGACCGTGAGGCACCATTTTTCTTTCAGAAGAACCCCGACAACCTCGATGCCTCGGGCGAGTTTCCCTACCCGCCGCATTCCACAGACGTGCACCACGAGATCGAACTGATCGTGGCGCTGAAGGCCGGTGGCACGAACATCGCAGTAGCAAATGCGCTGGATAATGTGTGGGGCTACGGCGTCTGCCTCGACATGACGCGCCGCGACTTGCAGGGCGAAGCCAAGAAAGCCGGTCGCCCGTGGGAAATCGGCAAGGCGTTCGAGCGGTCCGGCCCGGTTGGCCCGCTGCGTCCGGTGTCCGAGGTCGGGCATCCGACCGGGGGCCGGGTCGAGCTCAAGGTCAACGGCGTGGTGAAGCAGGAAGGCGACCTGAACCAGATGATCTGGAAGGTCCCGGAGATGATCTCATATCTGTCCGAATACTTTGAACTTCAGCCTGGCGACGTGATCATGTCGGGCACTCCGTCCGGTGTCGGCGCGGTCGTGCGCGGCGACACGATGGAGGCGATGATCGAGGGGCTGGGATCGCTGACGGTCAAGGTCGTCTGACACTTTGTTTCGTTCGGCCCGCAGGACAGCACTCCTGCGGGCCGAACGCATTCTTGCAGGTCCGCCGCAGACTGGCGCGGATTCTCCCCGAAGACCAACGCCGGAAATCCCTTTGCGGCAAAGGGGCGGCAGGTTGGCAAGGACCGGACAAGTTGGAAAAAATGACCCATAACGCGACACCTGACATCATCTTTACCAAGGTTGACGAGGCCCCGCAGCTTGCCTCGGCCTCGCTGTTGCCGATCATCCGGGCTTTTGCCGCGGCCGGCGGTGTCTCGGTTGGCACGAAGGACATCTCGCTCGCCGGACGGATCATTGCGGCATTCCCGGAATTCCTGACCGACAGCCAGCGCCAGGCCGACGATCTGGCCGAGCTGGGCGCGCTGGTGAAAACTCCGACCGCCAACATGATCAAGCTGCCGAACATCTCGGCTTCGACGCCGCAACTGATCGGGGCGCTGAAAGAGCTGCAGGCGCAGGGCTACAGCCTGCCCGACTACCCCGAAGACCCGGGTACGGCCGAGGAGAAGGAAATCCGCAGCCGGTTCGACGCGATCCGGGGCTCGGCGGTGAACCCGGTGCTGCGCGAAGGCAACTCGGACCGGCGTGCTGCGACGGCGGTAAAGAATTACGCGAAGGCAAACCCGCATTCGATGGGGGCCTGGTCGCCCGACAGCAAGACCCGCGTGTCCACCATGACAGGCGGCGATTTCCGGGCAAACGAGAAATCCGTCACCCTGAGCGCGGCACAAGCCGGCGCTGCCCGGATCGAGTTTCAGGGGCGTGACGGCGAGGTCAGGGTGCTCAAGGCCGGGCTCAGCTATCCGGCTGGGACTGTGGTGGATGCGACCTTCCTTTCGGCAGCCGCGCTTGATGCATTTCTGGCCGCCGAGATTGACGCATCCAAACGCGACGGCGTGCTGTTCTCGATTCACCTCAAGGCCACAATGATGAAGGTGTCAGACCCGATCATCTTCGGTCACGCGGTCCGGCAGTTCCTGAAACCGGTGTTCGACCAGCATGGCCCCGCGCTGGCAGAGGCCGGGGTCGACGCCAACCTCGGCCTTGGCAGGCTGCTGGAAGAGGTCGCGGCACTGCCGGACGGCAAGGCGATCACGGCTGAAATCCATGCGGTCATTGCCGACCGCGCGCCGCTTTACATGGTGAATGCCGACAAGGGTATCACCAACCTGCATGTGCCCTCAGACGTGATCATCGACGCCTCGATCCCTGCGCTTTTGCGCGCGGGAGGCAAGGGCTGGGGGCCGGATGGCCGCGCGGCGGATACCAACTGCGTGGTCCCCGACAGCACCTATGCCCCGGTCTATGCGGAAGCGGTGGCCTATTTCAAGGAAACCGGCGCGCTGGACCCTTCCACCGCAGGCACGGTGCAGAACGTGGGTCTGATGGCGCAGAAGGCCGAGGAATACGGCTCGCACCCCACCACCTTCGAGATCGCCGATGCCGGCACGGTGCGTCTGGTACTGGAAAGCGGCGAGGTCTTGCACGAGCATGAAGTGCAGCCCGGCGACATCTGGCGCGTCGCCTCGACCCGGCAGGCCGCGATCGAGGATTGGGTGCGCTTGGCCATCGCCCGCCAGAAGGCCGAAGGGTGTCAGGCGGTGTTCTGGCTTGATCACACCCGCCCCCACGATGCGCAACTGATCCGCTATGTCACGCCAATGATCGTCGCAGCGGGCGCGACTGACCGCTTCCAGATCCTCGCCCCGCGGGAGGCGACGCGTCTGGCGCTGGAAACCATCCGCAAGGGCGAAAACTCCATCGCCATTTCCGGCAACGTGCTGCGCGATTACCTGACCGACCTGTTCCCGATCCTGGAGCTTGGCACCTCGGCCAAGATGCTGTCGATCGTCAAGCTGATGAACGGTGGCGGCATGTTCGAAACCGGGGCGGGCGGATCGGCGCCAAAGCACGTCCAGCAGTTGATGGAGGAAAACCATCTGCGCTGGGACTCGCTTGGTGAATTCTGTGCGTTGGGCGAAAGCTTGCGGTTTCTGGCCGAAACCTCTGGCAACACCCGCGCCCGCGTGCTGGGCGATGCTGTTGATGCGGCAACGCAGGGTGTGCTGGATCACAACAAGTCACCGGGCGGTCGGGTTGGCCAGACGGACAACCGTGGCAGCCACTTCTACTTTGCGCTCTACTGGGCCAAGGCCCTTGCCGCGCAAACCGAAGACGCGGGCCTTGCGGCGCATTTCGCCCCCATCGCCCAAGCTTTGGTCGAGAATGAGGCGACGATTCTGGCCGAACTCGCATCGGGCCAGGGCAAGCCCGTCGATCTGGGCGGTTACTACCACACCGATCCGCAGAAGACCGAAGCCGTGATGCGGCCTTCGGCGACCTTTGCCCGGATCATCGGCTGACATTGCATGGCATCACGTACCGGGGCGCATCGATGCGGCTTAGCAACCTGTCGGGACGAAGGATGGGGGGATCATGAACTGGGCACGCATCGAGACCTCTGACGGGCGCAGCCTGTCCGGAACGGTTGAGGGCGACTTTCTGGTGCCCCGGCCTATGCTGGGCAGCAAGGCCGAGGCCGGCCCGCCCGAACCCCTGCGCGGCAGCCGGCGACTGCCTCCCTGCGTTCCGGGAAAGTTCATCGGGCTTTGGAACAACTTTCATGCCGCTGCCAGCCGCAACGGGTGGACCCCGCCGCAGCATCCGCTCTATTTCATCAAGCCCGCAACGTCGCTTGCCGGTGACAGGGCCACCGTTCGCATCCCGCGAGATGTCGGGCGCGTGGTCTTTGAGGGCGAGTTGGGGATCGTCATCGCCCGCACCTGCAGGAATGCCGGGCTTGATGAAGCCGAAGCGGCGATCCTTGGCTACACCTGCGTCAACGATCTGACCGCCATCGACATTCTGACCGCCGATCCTGCCTTTCCGCAGTGGACGCGCGCCAAGGGGTTTGACGGCTTTGGGGTGGTCGGCCCGGTGATTGCCACCGGGCTCGACTGGCGGGCGTTGGTGATCCGGGTGCTGGTCAACGACCGCGAACGGCAATCCTATCCCGCCGCCGACATGATCCTGTCGCCCGCCGAAATCGTCAGCCGCCTGTCGCATGACATGAGCCTGGCACCCGGCGACGTGATCGCCTGCGGCACGTCGCTTGGGGTGCGTCCGGTCAAGGCCGGGGATCATGTCGCCGTGGTGATCGACGGCGTCGGAACGGTTGCCGTGACGATGGCGGATTGCGATGCAGACCTGAATCGTGCGCCTGCCCGGCCTGTCGCTTTCACCGCAGTCGGTTGAGGGGGAATCGCATCCATGACCTCTGCCGTACCATTGCCTTTGACTGTGGCCACATGGGACCATGACCGGGTCATGCCGGTGCTGGACGGGCGCGTGCCCGTACCCGGCACCTTGATCGAGCCGCACATCCTGCCCACGACACAGCTTTTTCCCTTCGCCGTGCAGGAAGCGCGTTTCGACGTGACCGAGTTGTCGCTTTCCACCCACATTCTGCAGGTGGCGCGCGGCAATGCGTCCTACACGGCGATCCCGGCTTTTGTCAGCCGCGCCTTCCGGCACAACGGGTTTTTCCGCCGCGCAGGCAGCGGAATCGCAACGCTGGCCGATTTGGCCGGGCACAGCATCGGCGTGCCGGAATACCAGATGACAGCAGCGCTCTGGATGCGCGGCATCATGTCCGATGACTTCGGCGTCCCGGCCACCGCCGTCATTTGGCGCACTGGGGCCCTCGACCAAGGGGTACGTCATGAACGGCTCGCCCTTCAGCCCCCGCCCGATCTGCACATCACGCCGATCCGCGATGGCGAGACCCTGCAGGAGCTGCTCCTTTCGGGCGAGATCGAGGCGCTTCTGGCCCCGAACCCTCCGCGCGCCTTCCTGGAAAGGGCGGCGAACTTGTCGTGACGGGTGAAAGGGCGGTAGCTGAACGCGCCGAAGGGTTGGGTGGCAGTTTCACTTATTGCACGCTTGGCGAACCCGTCGAACTCGACGCCATTTTGACCGGCGAAGACTTGCCAGCATTTGCGGCCTTGGGCGGCATCCTGTTTCATATGTCCACAACGCAGCCAATGCCGCCGGGGCAGTTGGACGCAGGGCGCTTCCATGTGGGCGAAGTGAACGGAACCCGCGTCTGGATGATCTATCGCCCCGATCTTGATTGGCTGAAATCGCCCGACGCCGCGCTGACCCTGACCTTTGCCCGCAGCATCGCGCAAGAGTTCCCGAACGACCGCCACCTTGTCTTTGCCCCCGCCCGCTATGTGTCGCAACGGTTGTTGGATGCCGAAGGGCTGGCCGTGGAGTTCGTGCCGCTTCCCTTCGCGCTTTACCGCGTCGAACGGGGTTAGCGATGCGCACACTGGATTATCAGGTTCGGGTTCTCGACACGCTGGACGCCTACCTTGACGAACTGAAGGCGCGTAAGGGCGACGCTGATCAGATTGACGCCTTGCGGGCGGCGCAGCCGAACCTTCCCATTCCGGCCTTCGACTTCACGGCAACAGCGTGGGCAAACGTCAAAGCTTCGGGACGGCTTCCCCCTTCACGCGCGGCTATCCCCTTTTCATCCCGCAAGGATGGCACCGGCCAAGCCGTTCCGAACGTCACGCTGAAAGTGCCCACGGGTGGCGGCAAGACATGGCTGGCCGTGAACGCCGTTAGCCGGATCATGGGGCGCTATCTGTCAAAGAACACAGGCTTCGTTCTGTGGATCGTGCCCAATGAAGCAATCTACTCGCAAACGCTCAAGCGGCTGAAGGATCGTCAGCACCCTTACCGGCAGGCGCTTGACCGTGCGGCGGCGGGGCGCGTCAAGATCATGGAAAAATCCGACCGGCTGGACGCCCGCGACGTGGATGCGAACCTGTGCGTCATGGTGTTGATGTTGCAGGCGGCAAACCGGGTGACGCAGGATACCTTGCGCATGTTCCGCGACCGGGGCGATGTGCATGGCTTCTTTGCGCCCGAAGGGGATCAGGCGGCACACGCCCGCGAGTTGGCGGCAGTGCTGAACCTGGACGGCTATCAGGGTATGTTCCCGATGGTGAAAGACAGCCTTGGGAATGCACTGCGCAAGATCCAGCCCGTTGTGGTGATGGACGAAGGGCAGAAGGCCACGTCAGACCTTGCGCACGATACGCTGTTCGGCTTCAACCCAATCTTCGTTCTTGAACTGACGGCAACGCCCAAGGACGTGGCCGAACGGCGCGGCCCTGACCCCCGCCCTTCACGCTATGCGAACCTGTTGGTCGAAGTGACAGGGCGCGAGTTGCACGCCGAAGACATGATCAAGATGCCGCTGAACCTTGACCCCCGGCAGGGCGCAGACTGGCGCGGCACATTGACGGCGGCTTTGGGCAGGCTGAACACCCTACAGGCCGAAGCGACGGTCTATGGCGCGGACAAGGGCAGTTTGGGCTATATCCGGCCCATCATGCTGGTTCAGGTCGAACGCACGGGCAAGGACCAACGCGACGGGCACCACATCCACGCAGACGATGTGAAGGAATGGCTTCTGCAATCCGGGCTGGATGACGCCGAAGTTGCAATCAAGACCGCCGAACAGAACGACCTGAATCAACCGGAAAACCAAGACCTTCTGTTGCCCGCGAACCGGGTGCGCGTGATCGTGACGAAGGCTGCGCTGCAAGAAGGTTGGGATTGCCCCTTTGCCTATGTGTTGTGTTCCTTGGCGGCGGCATCGAACCTTTCGGCCATGACGCAGCTAATCGGGCGCATCCTGCGTCAGCCCTACGCCCTGAAAACCGGGAGCCTGGCGCTGGATGAATGCTATGTGGTCACGCATCACGCGGCGACGAAGGATGTGGTGACGGCAATCAAAAACGGGCTTGAGAAAGACGGCCTTGCCGATCTGGTGATCGAGGTTCCGCATGGGGGCGCAGCACCAAACCCCGGCACCGTTCGCAAGATCGACCGGCGACCGGGCTTTCAGAACTTGCAAACCTATCTGCCCAAGGTCTTGCGGCAGGACGGGCAAGGGTTGCGCGAACTTGACTATGAAACCGACATTCTTGCCGCTATCGACTGGCGAGACTATTCCCCCGCTGCGGTTGCCGCAGTGATACCCGACAATCCGAAGCAGGCGGCGGCGCAGTTGCAGCGCATCACCCTGACGGACGCAGGGGAGGACGAATACTTCAAAGGCGAAGCCGTGGCCGCTGCGGCGGAAACGTTGCGCTTCGATGCGTCCTACGCCGTGCGGGTTATTTCCGATCTTGTGCCGAACACGTTCGTCGCGCGGGGTATCATCGCCACGATGAAGACGGCTTTGGAACAGCGCGGGTTTGATCCGGTCAAGTTGGTCGCGGCGTCTGGTGTGATCATCGACACGCTTCGCCTTGCCTTGGTCAAGGAACGCGACGTGCGGGCCGAAGCCCTGTTCCGACAAGATGTGCAGGCGGGTAGGGTCCAGTTCCGTCTTCGACTGGACGGCAACAACTGGCAAATGCCTGCGCATATCGGCACAACGGAACCGCCAGCATCGCCACATTTGACAGGCGCAGACGGCGGCGCATTGGTTCGCAGCCTCTTTTCGCCTGTCCTGCGCAACGAACTGAACGGTGAAGAACAGATCGTTGCCTTTCACATGGACGGTGAAGCTGCGGTCAAGTGGTGGCACCGGAACGTGGCGAAGACGAACTACGGGTTGCAGGGATGGAAGCGGGGTCGAATCTACCCCGATTTTATCTTCGCAACCGGCGGCAATGCGGGCGCAGGGCGCATCGTTGTCATGGAAACCAAAGGTGACCATCTGCAAAATCCCGATACCGACTACAAGCGGGATGTGCTGAATTTCCTCATGGCAACATTTGCTTGGGATCAGGCTGTGCCTGTGGGTCAGTTGCAGATAGCCATGACGGGGGAAACCGTCGAATGCGCGTTGGTTCTCATGCAGGATGTTCCGACACAACTACCCACTATGTTCCACTGAGTTCCGAGACTAGCTGGGGCCGAGTGGGGGATACCAAGGGGGATCAAGGTTGGAAACTTACTCGCAAGTCATTGAAAAATAATGACACTTTTGGGTTTAATGGCGGTGCTAGCAGACCAGTGCGAACCAGTCTCCGCAGGAGCCTGTTGATTTATATAGCGTTTTCAGTAAGTTAAGATGACGCCCCAAGCAAGGCAGGATGGAAGCGGCGGCAGCAACCCGGCTTGAAGAGCCAGAAAAATTGTCGTTATCCGGGAAGGAATTGTCTTCAAGCCGGATGGGATTGCGTTTAAGCCGGATGGGAATGCTGTTATCCCGGATGGCTTTGTCCGGAAGGCGGGCGGCAGTTGCGATCAACCGGGATGCGATTGCGCTTATCTGGGAACGGATTGCGGTTAAATGGGAACGGATTGTCGTTTCGTGGGAACTGGCAGCTTTCAAGCTTTCCGGGTAAATCGCGGAACGGCCTTCGCGCCGCATCGTCACCCAGAGTGGAGATCGTTGCTGTGTGGGATTGTGAGAATCGCAACCTTGGAGGACATTTCCATTGTCTATGCGAAAGTTGTCATGCGCTTCGTCCTGCCCACCTTTGCGACCCTCGCCCTTGTCCCAAGCCTTGCGCTTGCCGAGGGCCGACACGCTTTGGTTCTGGGGGCAGCAAGCTACGACTACGTCCGCGATCTTGAAAATCCGGCTGAAGACGCGACGGCCATCGCCAACCTTCTTCGCGAAGTCGGCTTTACAGTCATTCTGGAAACGGACCGGGACGCCAGGCGCACCCGCCGCGCACTTGCAGACTTCGCGGAGGACGCCGAAGGCGCCGATCTGGCGCTTGTCTACTATGCCGGTCACGGTGTGGAATTGGGCGGCGTCAACTACCTATTGCCAACTGACACAGCCGTTGACACCCCCGCGGCGCTGGCGGCGAGCGCCGTGCCGCTTTCCGAAGTGGTCGAAGCTGTCGCTGCCATTGCCCCTGCGGCAATCCTGATCGTTGATGCGTGCCGCGATGACCCGTTCGGCGGCACGCCGCTGGAGAGCGCGGGACGTGGGGCGGCAGCTATTGACGATGCGGTGACGGAGGATGACCGCATCTCCCCCGGCTTTGCCCGCGTTGGCCGTGCCGACGGAATGGTCTACGCCTTTGCCACCGCCCCCGGTGACACCGCCTCCGATGGCGCAGCCGGGCATTCGCCGTTTGCGGAAGCTCTTATCCGGCACCTAGCGAAGCCGGGCCTTGACGTGCGCACCGTGCTGACGCTGGTCAGTCAGGATGTTTATGACCGTACCCGCAAGGAACAGTTGCCGTATTTCGAGTCTGCGCTGCCCGACTTTGTTTTCGTCGCGGGCCAGCCCGCCGAGATCTCCGAACGCGACGCGCTCCTGCTCGCCATGGCTGATCTAGATGAAGTCACAAGGGCAGAAGTTGAAACGCTCGCAGTAGCCCGCGATATGCCGCTTGCCCCCCTTTACGCCGCTCTTCTTACGCTGGACCCTGCCCGCACCAGCCGGGAAGATCAGACGCGCGCGCTGAGTGAAGCTGCCGATGCATACGCTGCTTTCCAGCAAAACTTGCTTACTCTGTCTCCCACTGACCCTCGTGTGGAGGAGTTGCGCGCCGCAGCCGCGGCAGACCTGGACCTTGGCCAATCGTCCGCGGCTCAGGAGAAGTTTGAGCAGGCGATTGCAATTGATGCGGCCGCGATCGGCGCGCTGAGCGAGGTTCTCTTGCCGCGCTTACTATCTCAGGCCGATACGCTGATCCTTTCCGCCGATGCGGCCCGCGCAGAACTGAATTACGCCAAAGCAATCGCGGCACTGACCGAGGCTGACAGAGTCTATACACAAGCCGCTGCTTTCGGCCTGCCGTACGAAGTGCAGTTCAAGCGTACCAAGTCGCTGTGGACCCTAGGAGATTTGCATCAACTGACGGGCAACAGTGTCCCAGCATTGGCGACCTACCGCGATTGGAACAGCCTCGCCCAAGCATTGGCAGACGCCACCCCGGACGACGCAGAGCTACAGCGCAACCTATCGATAAGCTACGACAAGATTGGTGAGATTCTCATCGTCCAAGGCGACTTGCAGGCTGCTCTTGCCAGCTACAGCGCAAGCCTTACTATTCGCGCGACGTCGGCCGAAAAGGACCATTCTAGCGAAGCTTGGCGGCGTGCCCTGTCGATCAGCTTTGATAAGCTCGGAGATATTTTCACCGCTCAAGGAAACCTTGGCTCGGCCGTCGCAAGCTACCGAGCGGGCTTGGTTGTTCGCGAGACATTCGTAGCGCAGAATCCAGACAGTGCATCTTGGCTACTCGATCGGTCGAGCAGCTATGACTCCCTTGGGGACATTTCCAGAGCCCAAGGCAACTTGAACGCTGCTCTCGCTCACTACCGGGCCGGTCTGAGTATCCGCGCCGACTTGGTAACTCAGCATCCCGGCAAACCGGTATTGCAGCGTTATCTTGCATTTAGTTACAACAAGATCGGCGACGCTCTGTCCGCCCAAGGCAATGTAAACGCTGCACTTGCCAGTTACCGTGCTGGCATGGCGATCGGCGAGGTCTTGGTCGCGGATGACCCTGCGAATATAGCTTGGCAGGTTGACCTGTCGATCAGCCAGAACAGGGTCGGCGACGTCCTGTCCGCCCAAGGCAACCTCGATGCCGCAATGGCAAGTTATCGCAACAGCCTTGCCATCCGCGAGGACTTGATTGCACAGGACTCAGGCAATGTAGGCAGGCAGCTCCGCGTTTCGTACAGCTACGATAAAATTGGCGACACCCTGTCCACCCGAGGAAACCTCGACGACGCATTCGCCAGCTACAGTGCAGGCTTATCGATCCGAAAGGCCTTGGTCGCGAAAGACCCGGCCAATGCAACTTGGCAGGTCGACTTGGCGACCAGCTATGACAAAATCGGCGACACCCTGTCCACCCAAGGTAATCTCCACGCCGCCCTTGCCAGTTATCGCGAAAGTTTTGCCATACGAAAAGTCTTGGTTTTCTTGGACTCCAGCAATGCACAATGGCAGGGCGACTTGACGATCAGCCATGACAAAATTGCTGATACTCTGTTCGCCCAAGGCGACTTGGAGGCGGCCATGGCCAGCTACAACGCAGGTCTTGCCATTGCTGAAGTTCTCGCCTCAATGGACCCAAGCAATACAGAATGGCAGCGCAATTTGTCGATCAGCTACGCTCAGATCGCTGACGTCCTGATCGCCCAAGGCAACATCGACGCCGCCGTCGCGCAGTATCGCAAAGATTTGGCGATCGCTCAGCGTCTCACCGAACTGGACCCCAGCAATATTGAATGGCAGCGCGACCTGTCGATCAGCCATGATCAGATCGCCACCATCCTGTTAACCCAAGGCAACTTGGAGGGCGCCATCGCAAGCTTCCGTTCGAGCTTGGCCATCGCGGAGGTATTGGCCGCGGTCGACGGGTCGGTCCAAGCACAGCTTGATCTTGTTTCCACTCGTTCGGGGCTTGCGATCCTGTCCACTGACCCGCGCCCTGATCTCGAGTCGTCTCTTGCGATCTTGCTCAACCTCCAATCTGAAGGCCGCTTGCCCGCCGAGCACGAGAACTGGATCACAATGATTGAGTTCGCCCTAGCCGCCCTGCCTCCACCTTGAATGTTGAGAGTTCGCTCAGCGTAAGGAACAATTCGCCGAGGCCCAGGACCAAAACATAGTGGCTTACCAAATGCGATCCTCACTGAGCGGTCAGACATCGACTACTGAAAGTGTCTGTACTGCTTAGTACAGTTTGCGCGGGCCGCCGTCTAAAGGGCCGTCATTTACCTTCAGGTGTACCATTGCTCGGAGATCGTTTTGTGGTTCTCCGCTCAAAGAAATTCAGCCACCCCCACTTGTATGTGACATGCGCACCACAGGGCTTAAAAGCCCCGCAAATGTCGGTTTGAACGCTTTCTGTCGTTTTCAGCCTTTTGAGGGGTATTTAAAGGGGGGTTTAAAACGGCCTTAAACATCAGGTCCTCTGAGAACCGATTCGTACCTTCAT
>Ga0163144_10013006_pt1 | contig 17408 bp, 5 predicted proteins | sample OliLak19BULKMAT1_FD_123175 | JGI IMG/M metagenome (GOLD analysis project Ga0163144, IMG submission 123175) | Freshwater microbial mat bacterial communities from Lake Vanda, McMurdo Dry Valleys, Antarctica - Oligotrophic Lake LV.19.BULKMAT1 | ecosystem: Environmental > Aquatic > Freshwater > Lake...
ATGGGACTCGCTGTGCCTTGAAGTGCAGGGCTGAGACCCAAGTTTCCTACGATCTTGGAAACTTGGGTCTCAGCCCTGCACTTCAAGGCACAGCGAGTCCCATAAAAATCATTCCTGACGCCTCACAAATTGCTGCAAACTCAGAGGGGAGCAGTGCCTTCCGCCTTGGCGCATCTGTGGCGATTGGTCACTTAGGCCCTCGAGATCCAACCTCACCTGGCACAGCTGGAGGCCGAGGAAACGCAAGCGTTTTTGTGGGAATGCCTGCATTCAATGGAGGAAACGGGGCTGTTCTCGTGGCACACTGGAAAACCCACTTCAACGGAGCCACCGCTCCCCTGCAAATGGGCTTGCCCACCATGCAGTTTGTTCTGAACGCCACCCTCACATACAATGTCTTTGGAATGTCGGCGGGTAACCCCACGAAGTCGCCAGCAGTTCTGCGAAATCCAGGCGCTGGGGCCGATCGGTTCGGAGAATCCATGGTCGTAGGCTCGCTTCGCGATCCCAGCCGAGGAGCCCGAATTGGGTTAACAGATGCGCAAACGCGTGACGAGGGGGGATACGATCACTTTGCTCTCAAGCCCGTCAACCAAGTTCTAAGCGTTGGTGCTCCTAACTTTAACCTTAAACAAGGTATCGTCTTCGCTTTTACCGACCAAGCCCTTTCTTACACTTTTGGCGCCGGACAACCCCAAACAATTTCTGGGGTGCCAAACGTGCCCAGTGGCTGGAAAAACACAACGATTGAAACGGGCTACAACCAAACAGGAGACCCTTCCTATTTCTATCCCACCCCAAACTTTAACTCCGTCACACAAATTCCCATTAACTCTCCACTGTGCACCAATAATTTGGGAGCCACTCCAGACAAAAACATTTGTTATCCTGCAATTCGCATTAGCAACCCGTCCAGCGACAAAAACTCTTTTGGATCGAGCCTAGGTCTCGCGCGCACGCCCCCCATGGTTCGCCAGTGTAACAACAGCGGCGAGAGCTTTTGCACCTCCAACCTCTTCTTCTACCTCAACCCGAGCGACAAGCTCGACGCCCTTCTTGTTGGTGCAAAGGGGGATGGCGACACATCAAGCGCCTCACAGGCGGCCTACTTGGTGGCCAGCACTCCCGTTGAACAAGGCATCGGAGCCTCGACCCGTGACCGACTTACAGGAGACAGACTCAGCAAGGGCAGCCTTTACGGAAACAGTTTGACGGGCGCTTTCTTGGAAGGAAGAAGTGTCGGATTTTCAACAGTCGTGGGAGCTCCCAATGTTAATGACCCCGTTCGCCTTACGGGCGCGGTCATGCTTCACCGAAGAAACTCGTCCACAGAAGCCCTCAACCGACAGTTCCCCGACGACATCACTCTTGCCATTCCGCGTGACGACGGAGCCTCCAAGCCCTACAACATCTCAAGGCTGGCCTCTCTTGGTGTGCATAGAAGTGAGCCTGTGGGCGACCTCAACTGCGACGGATACACCGACATGATTATGCCCGTTGAGTATCAGTATCTTGAAGGTGGCGCGAAAGCAGCGAACCTTCTCATTCTATACGGTTCTGTAAACGGCATCATCACAAGCAACATTCCCGCAACACCCACCTCTCCAAGAAAAGTAGGCGACCCCAAAGCACCCCACTGGTTAAGCATGGAACTCTATACCAGTGCTGAGGATGCCCAAGCGGGAATGTACTTCAAAGGTGTGGGCAACGTAAACGGTGACAAGTTTGCTAACCGCGATTGCGACGACATTGTCATCATGTACAACAAGCCCATTATTTTTTACGGCTCAAACGCGGGACTCATCATCGAACCTCCCGTGGAGCAAGGCATCTCCATTGGCAACGCTCCTCAAGTTGTGAAGATGTACACACCCGGATCACCTCTTTTAACTTCCACCGTCCCGGAGTTGAAAACAATATCCATAGATCAAATAACCGGCGTGTGGAAAGATGGCGCTTCGACCGCGTACACACCAAGCGGCTCCCCCCCGACCCTTGATTTACAGCTCGGGTCCGCCTCCGGCTCTTCGGCCGATGGCCAGACCTCGCTCTCCGTTCCGCGCAGCGCACCAAGCCTTGCAGATTTTGACGCAACCGGCGGAATCTCAGTACCCATTAGCAGCAAGATAAACACGAGAAAGTATCCCCGCGATGTGCCCATTTGTAGCGGCGACTTCAACGGAGACGGCTTCATCGACGTTGTTACAGGAAACTCGATGCGTGTGGCAGCTCTCGCCCCGTACACAACAACTACCAATGGAGTCACAAAACATTTAGCCGGCACTACTGGCGCCCGCCGATCCAACTCTTACCTCAGCGTGTTTTACGGCTCTGGACAAGGTCTTCAGTCTGGAACAAACTACCGGCCCACTAGCACTTACGAGTCCAACTGCTCTGGAAGCGCGTGCCCGCCCGCTCGACTCTTTCACCCTGGACAATTCTACGCTGCGCACGGTGTTTCATTTGGAACCTCTACAGACGATGACGCTTTCTACCCTTACAGAACTCCCTGGGTTGAATCCTACGTTCGTTCGTCAGGTCAAAGCTCAGACTCACTCTACTCTTCGCTGCCCAACAAAAACGTAATCTTGGATCAATTTGGAGAGTCCTGTGCCTCGGTAGGCGACATCAACGGCGACGGCTTTGATGATTTGGTCGCGACGATGCCTTTCCAAAAGAGCGCGAACGCTGGCAACAGCTTCGTAATCTTTTTTGGTTCGAGCAAGGGTCTTGTGCAAAGCAACGCTGGAAACAATCCGCTTGCAGCCATACTCGTTCGACTTCGCATCCCAGCGGGAACTGCCAACTTGCTTTCGTCGACGAGTCATCTTGGTTTGTCTGCGACAGGCTTAGGCGATGTCAACGGCGACGGCTATGCGGACTTTGCATTAAGTGCACATGGGGGAAGCACTCCTTCCGTAATTGTCATCTTCGGAAAAACTCAATTTGAAACCTCTCTTTACTCTGGCGCTAACGTTTCAACCGTTGGCCAAGTCTACGGAGCAAGTCCTCTTTACGAAAAATGGGCGGAGATAAGGGTGAAAACACATTCACCAAACGATGACTCCGGTTGTTCAACTGTTTCTGGCGAAGTTTGTGCTCTAAAAATCGACAAACCCGCCGACAGCGGAGACAACTTCGGCGTAAGCGTGGCTGCTGCCGGCGATATCAACTCCGACGGACAGGCGGACATTCTTATTGCCGATCCCGACTACAACTCTGCCTACGGCGTGAATGGCGTGGGTCGTGCCATCGTGTTGTTTGGAAATAGCTTTAGCTTTTCTAGCCTTCACTACAAGAGCCTTCCTTCAACAAAGGCGCGCTGCAGAGGCAGCGACATCAACCGCGTTTGTCAGCCCCTCGCCTATATTCCAAAATATGCCGAAAACATTGTCCCAGGTGTAAACAACAGCTTCTTGAGCGACGATCAGCTCTGGCGACCCAAGAGCAGCTTCATCGTACGAAGCAGCGGAAACCTATCCACAGGACAAAAGAAATACTCATTCACCAATTTTGGATCGAGAGCCGGCGTGAACGATGTCGACCAGAAAAGCTCCGATTTCCTGATGTGTAACTTCATCAACTTTTCACACAAAGACAACCCAAACTTCAGAGATCTAGGCGGCTGTGGAGTGTATCATTAAGGAAGCCCTCATTTAATAGAACCCGTCCCCCTGGGGACAGAAAAAGCAGAACGTATGATGAAAGCACTCACAAAAAACATAGGGAACTCGATTGCCCTAGCGGGCTACTCGATTCTTTTTCTGACACTCGCATCCTGCAAGGTTGGCGGTGGCTCAGGTTCTGACGGAGCCGACGTGGCCCTTAAGGTTGATCCAGGTGCAGAAGTAACCTTTGTTGCCGGCAACTTGTTCTTTGGTGCAGCTCCTGCTTTTAAAGATCCTATTTTTAAAATCTACAGAAACGGCGACTACATCAACGACGCCTTCTCGAGATCTCGCGCATCGGGACAAGATGTCACCCAAAAATATTCTAAAACAGAACAGCCCTTTCCTCTCGACCTTCTCAAAGTAGACGCTTTCTTTGCGGACGGAACAAAACGCACAATAGCGGCCTACGTGGGAAGCACACAACCGACAAGGCTCGACTTTGCGTCAACACTCACTGTTGATTTTTTCACGAAACTCATAAAGAGACCGCCCGTCGATGCCACTGAACTTGAGCGAGTGAGTGACGTTGTTCGCAACGGACTCGCTCAGTCCTGTTTCCTCGATCTCAACGTCCAAATGCCCACCTCGCAACTTGCGCTTCGTGCCGCACAAAACGCACTTCAGGCAACCCCAGAGTTCCAAGCCCTCGTTTTAGAGTTCGACATAACAGACCTCGACATTCGCGCGACCTTAGGTCTCAACCGCCCCCCCCTCCTTACAGGACTCAACCCCTACCCAACAGTTTCATTTAATGCAGATCCCCTACCAAATGAAGTTACGTTTGCTGCAGTTTCTGAAAACCAAACGCGTGTTTTTTCCGCTTCTGCACGTGATCCAGACGACGATTGGTTTACGGCTCGCTGGTATCTGAATGGGCAAGCACCCCTAGATGCCAACGTTGTCTGGGAAACCAAAACAGCCGTTCCCAAAGCCTTTTGGTTTCCCAAAGATTTACTGTATAAAACTTTTTACACGGATTCCTACGACCCGCTAAGCGGAGCTCCGCTACCCTCGAGAACAAGAATCGATAATTTACGGCTTCAGTTTTGTGATGGCGGAACACTGCAATACTTTCACCTTCAAGCTGGCGTCAGCGACATCAACCGCGCACCCGTCGTCGTAACTCAGGTGCCACCCTCCACGGTGATCTCAGAATTTGTTCCCACAAATGCGGCCGCAACAACTCGGATTCAAAAAATTGAAGCCACCGATCCAGATGGCGACCCTCTCTATGTAAGCCTAGGTTTTCTCTCCGAAGAAAACGTAGCCCTATCTTTAACACCCAACCCAGCCACCGGTATTCCCATCGATGGCCACTGGGACGTTCAAGGTGGTTCTGACAAATCGTCATCCAACTACAACTTTAAAGACCCTAAATCATGGCTCAAAAACTCACAGTTAGCAGCAAACAAAGCCCCCTCTTCAATTCGATTTAATGAAGCTGCTGGAACCGTGGTTTTGGACGACTTTCCAGCTACGGGAGAAACATCAACAGTTGCCTACGAGCGCTTTACCCCAGACCAAACAGACTTAGTCGGCATTCGCTTTAAGGACCTTGTATTAAAAAAACCTATTCCGATCGGCCCAACAAATCTAGAATGTACTTTAAAATTCGAAGCAGGCTCTAAATCATTCGTCTTCGTCTGTTCCAACTCTCACCAAACACAAAACGAGATGGACTTCGAGATCAAGGCCAAATACAAGTGCCCGACGCAATCTGAGCTCGACGACGGAAGCAAGCCCAACCTTTCTTGTGGATTCATTCCGGCCAAGTTCGTCAACAAAGACGGCTCCACAGACCCCGCCAAAAGAGACGAACACACCAAGTACTACGCCTACCTCATTCTTCGCCCCTCCGACAAACAAGCCCGAGCGACGCATCCCTCTGACGCAAGCCTTGGGTCGATCAAAACTTCATTAGATTTTTCAGACAAGCGCCCAGGCGGCGTTGCTTCATTTATCGAAACATTCAAAGTACAAAACGTAAACGTGGCACCCCAGTTCACAGAAATTCTACGATACAACAACCGCTTCACAGAAGACCTTGCTCAACTGAGCACAGAAAAAATGTCAGGCTGGCAACAGGTTTTCGACGCCTCCGCTCCTGAAGTTTTTTATGGCGAACGACCTCTCAGCCAATGGATGCTGGGCCAAAGCAAAACCGTAAACGTGTTTGGGGCGACTCGTCGATACTGGACCGAGGGACATCGTTGGCTTCGCACTGCCGATGCTCCAGCAACTTCAAAATCAGGCCTCTTTTCGGAATACACAGCGTTTTTCTTCGATCTAGACGCAAAAGACTCTCGCTATGGACGAATCCGTTTTTCAAAATACAACAGCAACGTCGTGACCGAAGACATTCGTAAAATTCGTTACCTCGGAGAAAACGATAAGAGTGGCTATTTCGTCTTTCCCAATTTTTTCAAAGATGGCACCAACAATTTCAACGACCACGCTCTATGCCGAATGACCGACTGGTTCACCCGTGACACCGCCCTTTACGGCGGCTTGAACGTGAACGACGCCTCCTTCAAATCAAAACCCATACACAGTGACATTAAAGTTATTTGCGCCAAAGCTGCCACCGGATGTGACAAGGATTCTGCAAACCTTGATTGCGCAAAAAACCTAGCCGGCTTGAACGACGCCGAACTCAACAACAACGGAGAACACTTTGAAGTGCCTATTGAGCGCTTCTTGTGGAACGAAAAGATTGCTGCCCTCGACATGCAAAAAACACTTCAAGCTCCTCGAATCTATGAATCCTCCTACATGGATATGATGGGCGGCAGCTTAAGCTACTTCCCTAACGTCAACACGTGGCCCTTCAACTTTAATAAAACTTACTACGTTCAAAACTCAATGATTGGTGGAAGTAGCTGGTCTCGCGGAAGTCTCATGATGTGGGACTCCTTCTGGGACGCGAACACAACCCCCCTTGACTGGACCAACGACAGCGGCGAACGCATACGCAAAGTTCGCCTCGGCTTGGAAAGCTCCACCTTCAGGAGCTGGCCCCAAGCTTGGCAACCCACAAACAACCCAAACTACGGCGATGCGTTTGTTGACATCAACAATCACACCGTTCGATGGGGCTCTAAGTTTCGCTTTAGAGATCTAGCGGGTGAAGCCATCCCCCTCTCCGAAAAAGTTTACTATCGCAACCTTTCTAGAGGTATAGGCTGCCGCTACAACCTGCGCGACCGAATGCAGATTCTAACTCTCACCTGTGACAGCGACGGCGTGAACTCTGCCTCTGAGATTCCCTACGAAACCTCGCACGTGGTTAGTTACAACGCAGGAGCCACAGCCGTCAGCAAGGGCTCTGTCGTCGTTCTTGACGCAAACACGATTGCTATTGCCGTACAAGCCATAGCTGCCGGACAAACGGGTAAAGTTTCTAAATCCGCAACTGCCTTGCTGCCCAAAAGAGTTGCCTGGAACGAACCCATGTTCCAAGACCAACACAACACTTACGCGTACAATGTGTATTGGATACCCGCAAGCAACCACATCAGCCGCTACAAAGGCGCAACTGGCATTTACGCCGGAAAAGTTGCTCGAACGGCGGGTTGGAACGCAAACCAAGTTTACGTTCACGTGATGTCCCAAACCAATCCCGTAATTGTTTCTCAGTTCAAACTCTATCCGAACTACTCCCCCTCCCAGATCCCCGACTCCGAAGACCCCAGCGTGCCCGTGAACTACAGCGCTTCGGGATCACAAGTTGTCGACATGGTCGACAACTCCTTAGAAGCAACACCCATCAAACTCAAAGCTCTCTCTCCTACCCAAAATATACTTGATCCCGCCTTTAAAAAATGGCGCGTGGCCATCGATGAACCCAGCGCACTATTCGGCAAAGTATCAGATCCAGACGACAACCCGTCACAAAACCAAGACGGACTCACCTTCTCGTTAAGCCTTGTTGACCCTGAAGCCCTCTCTGACGTGTACCTCGTCTATAGAGACCAAAACAACAATCTCGTTACCAGCGAAAAAAATATTACGTGTAGTTCTTGGAACAACTTCCTTGATGACCCCTACTATCTAGACCTGCTTCGCCTTAAAGAACTTAAGAAGAATGAGTTTGCGCTCGTGATTTGGCCTACAGCTTGGTGTAGCGAGGGAATCGAAGATTTTACCAAACCCGAATACATCATCACGGTAAAAGACAAGACCAACCAGACCGCGACTTTGCAAGTAAAGCCCGAGATCTACACTCCGCCCACCGCACCTATGCTTTATTCTAGCGGAACCGGAGGCTACAACGCCGACGGCACCTTCAATGGAAACGGCTGTGTTCGAATCGAAAAGAAAAACAAAGACGCCGGATTCAAAGAGTACACCTGGGTGCCTGAAGACCTCTTCACCGACGCGGCCGGAAAAAGCATGCCCGTTACAGACCTAAGGGGTGAATCGCGCTACTGGGTTCGCCATGGAACCTATGAGCTTTTTGCTGAGGTGAAACCCACCACCGTTCCTGGCGGCGGGCTCAAGCGAGCTGAAAACGATTGCTATTTTTATGCCTACCACCCTTACGGAAAACCCATTAACATTTCCTTTTTAAAAGATTCGCAGTCTGGCGACATCAACGACCCTAAAAATGCTTTCGTGGACCCCACCGCAGATTCGGCTTTGCCCGGATTTGACCTAGGCGATTTTTGGCTAAACCCCGAAACAAAATATGCAGTCGCAAAAGCAGTTCCCTCCAACGAGCACGCCATCCAAGAGTGGAGCACGCTTCCCAAACCTTCTTTGATGCCCAACTATTTTTCTGATTGGAAATCGGATACAGGCCTCACACAAACAGGGAGCATACCCTCAGACAGAGCCGATGTTTCCGACTACAAACTCATGCTTTACAGAAACCCGTATATAGTGTCGGGCGTCTCAAAGGCCTATTTGGTTTTAAGCAAAGAATCATCGCTCCTTCCTAACCAAGTTTTTTGTCAACAAGACAAGGATTATTACGCCACTCTAACGGCCGACAAATACAACAAAAAAGATTCACACCTTCCATCTGCATGGAAGGACATGACCCAAAAAATCGTCGATGGAAACGACCCCGCCCCCAATGCCCTCTGCTACGAAATCAAACCTAAAGAAGTTGCAGACTTTATCAAAATTGACACCACAGCAACCCAACAAAACTACGACTTAAAGTTCAAGGTTTACGCCCTCGGCGACTTTATTGTAAAAGGCTCTACCGACGATCTCTGGTGTGAGGCAGAAATATCCTACAGCTCTGGCGGTACCCCATCACAAAGCAGTCTAAGTTGCTACAACGCAGACACCACCCCCACTCTTGCTTTTAATTACACCGACTTTTCCTCATTAGAGCAGATCCGAAGAGACCTTGCTTTCAACGATCCACAAAACAGTTCCTTCAACGTTCTATACGAAAACAATTGGGGCTATGCTTTCGCCTATATCCAGTGGGGAGAAACCATTCAGGGAATTAACCCCTCGGAAGCTCCTGCACGTCTTGGCGGCGTTATTGTCGTCGACACCGCTGACCCCGATGAAACTTTCCCAAGCCGAACTGTCATGCCTCTTCGCCTGCGCCTGCGAAGCCAATATGACACCATTCCAGTCAAAGCAGACAGCTTCAATTTGGACTCTTTTAATAAACAAATCACAGAAGGCGATTCGGTCAGCAAACTCATAAGCATTCGCTCCGAAGACCCAAGCATCACCCCTCTGATATCTTTCACTCCAAGGCATTTGAACGCTCCAATTCCCGTGGGTGATTTGGGAACTGAATTTACTCAAGCCCAGACCATCGAAACAGATAGCGTTTTTCAAGAGTTCATCGCCTCTTCCACGCTCAATAGCTACGAACAGCTCCCAAGTGAAGACCGCTCCGTAACGAGCGTTGTTGAAAACGAGGGCGGCTCTCAGATTCCAAATTCTTACTATTTCAAGTTAATTGATCTCGGGACAGATCCAGAAGCAAAACTGGCTGATTATTTGCCCGACCTTCAAGTCGGCGACATGATCACCGTGTCTGGTGCCACCAACACCGCGAACAACATTACCCTTGTTCCCGTCACGAGTGTTGACATACTCCTTGAAGGAATTAGCGTCACTGTCAACCGACCGCTCACGCTAGAATCCGCAACGGCAGCATCCGCAAAGTTCAAGCGCTGGAAAGCTCCCCTTGCCACACTTCAATCGCGCAGCTTTGACTGGGGATCCTCTGCCAACTCTGGAGCACAAACCTCTTACTCCGTGAGCTACAAATCTCCCACATTCAAAGATGCGCACAAGGTGCTCTATCCTTGGAAATTTGGAGTCACCGTAAATACGCGCTTCCAAATGCCCCTCTTCCTCTACAAAGCCGAAGCAGACATTATGGTTCCAGACATAATGTGGGACAACGACAAAAACCCCTTAACTCCTTCCGTGCTCCTCACCCGACGAGCTTCATCCTTTGAAGACGGCGCTGGTGGCGCGGATCTTGTTAACATCAACGGGAATACGGGCTCAGAAACCGGTCATCACGAGCGCAACAAAGCTCCTTGTATCGTCGGCAAAGACTTCATGCCTGCCACTCTGGGTGGAGCAGGAAAAGCTCGTGGCACCTACTGTCCCACTCAAGACGAGCTTAAGCTTGTTTCTGGAGACAACCTCTATCCTGGAACCCAGTTCTACAAAGCGCCCCAGGGCCGCATTGGATTGGACGTAAGCATCGACCACAAACTCGTCGAAAGCAATCCAGGAAGTGGCAACTTCAACACCTTGGAGCCTACTGAAATATTTGAAGGAGAAGCGTTCCGCGTTCAGTTTGGTGTTCACGACCCTAACGTTGTTGAAGGAATTGAGATCGACGTGCCTCTCGTGAGCGGAAACCCTCCCTCCGATAGCAGATTTAGCTTCAAACAAGATCCCCTCATCACGTCTCTGACTCGTGGCGCGGCAGAAACTCCGTCTCCTGGAGTGACCACCCAAAAAGACATCAACGGATTGAGTGCACAAACCGAATACGCTTTAAGCTGGACGCTTCAAGACGTTCACGTTGGAAAAATCCTACCCATCGACGCCTACGACATTGCAAACATTGGGTCTCCAACCCCCAAACTCATCTTGAAAATTCAGGATCGTGGATTATTTCCCGCTCCGGCCAGCGAGGAAGTGGAAATGCAATTCCACGGATGGGACACCAACAACGAGCCATTGTATCGCGGAATCCTTTACTCCAGCATGGCAGGATCCACCGAGACAGAGTTTCGCTACACTATTGATCCATCAGGCTCGGAGAGTGGCTTTAATGAGCTCGTCTTTGCCGCATCAGACGAGGATCGTGGAGACAAAGTCTTCATGGAATTGCTCGCACCTGAAAGCTCTGGCTTTATTCTGGGAGAAACAATCTTTATTGAGCTTCACGACCAAGACAGCAACACCGAACTTGCCGGCAAAACTTGTTCCACTTGGTTTAGCGAAAAGCTTACTCAGTCTCACCCCTCTCAATCCAAAGCCTGTATGTATGTAAAATACTCAGTTAAAGACACCAATAAATCATCCATGGTTTGGAGTGTGCGAGTGTGGGACAAGCCTTGGTGGCAACACACTGATGAATATCCTGGAGCTCTCGCCTATTATCCAACTAAAAACGAAAGCGTGACCCCCGATCCTGGCTACGCAGTACACGAATACTCCATTCCTCTCACCGACTATGAGCTCATGCACCCTTCTCCTGATCTAATTCAGCCTCAAGAAGAATACATTTCACTTGTAGGTCAGGTAGGCGGAAGCGGCTTCCTTCTCGAAAGCACGCCCATGCGTGTCGCCTATTTAGGAGAGCGCTATTCCCAAACTTTCTACTTCTACACTCCAAACGAAAATGAAGTGATCTGCGAACTTTCCAAACGCCCGCAACTCTCTGACACCATCACAAACCTCGTTCTCCCGAGCACAGGCCAGTCGCTTTCCAATGAAGAATTCGCAATTGTTGAGCCCGTGAGCACTCCCGATCCACGAGTCGTTGGATGCAAAGTCATCTGGAAACCCATTCTCGAATATTGGTCGTCCAACCAAGGAGGAATGGAGATAGGCTTGAAATTTTATGAAGGTGGCTACCAACGTGCTTTTGTTGACTACAAACTGAACCCCGACCCTAACGGCGACCCCCTAGATGCTCACTCCTCTGAACTCGATGGAGCACGCAATCTCTCCAACTCCATTTTCAACGCAAGCCTACGGCCCGACACCCATCTTGCCGAACTTACTATTTCGACTGCCAATTCTGAAGCCAATGGAGTGAATGGAGTTTTCACAGGCTCTGAACTATATGAATGGACTTTCTCATACAACATAGGAAGCGTAGAAAAATCTGCAATCTACCCCGTGATAGAAACTTGGTTTCTTGACGGAGTTCCCGTCTCTTTCGACACGCAAGATTATCGAACAATTTTTGACAGTGCTTCGGCGGGAATGCACACCATCACCCTTGAGCTTTTTGACGGTGGATCGTCTCGCAACTACACAGTCTCCAAGAGCTTCTACGTAAGAAACACAGCGCTGGGTGTGCGATCTATTGTAGACAGCTTCTTTGCCGTTAAGCCTGGATTCAATCCTAACCTTGACCGAGTTGAATTTAACAACCTTATCACCGGCTTTAACGATCAAATGGCTGTTGTGTCGTTATACAACGACACAACAGCTCGCCTTGAGCTCAGTGCGATCGACTTCAAGCCCAGCGGAACTACCGCATCAAAAGCGGAAATTTCCTTCAAGCTCAATCAACTTGCTCTGCTTAAAGATTTTGACATCGGCATTGATGGAATTGGACTCACAAACACGGCGGGCACCTCTACCCCCGAAGGTCTCTTTGCTGTTCCGCAGTTTCACACACCTCTATTCTTATCCATTAGCAACGGCCTGTTCAGCAACGGAATACCTCGCGACTCTAGCCAAGAACTTTCGGGACTCTTTGGAACAAGATACGAACAGGTTGTAGGCCTTTCTAAATCGGACACCGTCAATGACGGAAACTCGTACAAATCCTTAGTGCTTACAGATGACACCTCGTCAACTCTGAGAAACTCCACAGCCCTGTGGGTTCAACCACCGTCCGAGGGAGCAAGTCACGGCTTCCTAACTTTTGGAAGTGGCACGCCTGAACAGATCTTTGATTTTAGAACAATAAAAGTGGGCTCAAAACAATATGCTCTCGCTCTGACAGCCTCCGGCCTTCACTCCAAAGAGATCACGTCGGGCACCTGGTACACGCCTTGGAACTTTAATGACCACGGCTACGTACCCACCATAGTGAGTGCTGGAAGCTCAACAGTAATCGCAAGTCCCAACGACAACCCTTGGGGTGCGGGACGGCTCATGCTGGACTCAACCAACCGGTCTGCAGGCCAGAACTCGGTCACGGTTGGCCTATGGGTTTGGAAATCTTCTGACAAGGTTTCTAAATTTATGAAGTTCTCTCTTAACGACCTTGCTCAAGTTGTTGGCGGCAGCCAACAAGAGATTGAAAACTTTGCTCCGTCCTTGAAGTCATTCACAGGAGCGTCGCAATGGCCTTTCCGCGATATTAGCTACATATCAGACCGAGCAAAGGCAGCGATGATGATAAGCCCCGACAAAAACATTGTCTATTCGATAGATTTTTCCGGCCCCACACTCAAACAAAACGTGTTCTCTTTTGCGGGCGCACGATTTAACTCGCTCTCTTGTCACTCAGCAACCGACACCTGTTTTGTGTTTGACTCTCAAGCCCTCAATTTGTGGAGACTTAAATAAGTGCGTCACAGCTTTTGCCAACTGCTACGCGCCACCCTTTGCGTTCTTCTCTTCATTAGCGCTCAGAGCCTGAGTGCTAATGAAGATGATTTTGGCGCAACGGGCAACACCTTTTCCGTTGAGCAATCTCTGAGCATAGACCACCTCATTCCCTTTCAATCAAAAACACAAAAGGCGGTACATGAAGAGTTTAAAAAAGCCGTCGCCGATCTTCACAAACAATTTCAAAAGGCCCTGAAAACTCACCGCAATCAAAGCCCTCAAATCATTGAGCGAAGACGGCACCTTCAAATCGTTTTACAGCTCCATAGAGACGAAAAAATCAAGTCGCTCAAAAAAGCCAAGAAAAAGGGTAAATAGATTCAGACACTTATCCTTAAAGGCCTCGTGTCCGAATATTCTTAAAGAATTATAACCCTCATTCCGAAAAGAAGGATGAGTATGTGTACTTTTGCTAGCCATTTCTACAAAAATGTTACGAGCATCGTTGTGTTTCGTTTGCTGTTGGGACTCCTTGTCTTCGCAACAATCGCATCAGCGCAAGCTCAAAACGAAGGGCCAACCCTATCTCCACGCTACGCAGAGAGACTGCTTTCAGATCACTACGAAAGCATTGCAAAAAACTCTCTCAAGGACGTACTCCCTTCTGATAAATACAAATTGCTCATCGATGTTCGACTCGAAGACGCCGAAGAATTGAAACAAATTTCTAAAGATAAAACCTATGCTCCACTTCCAGGAACAATCAGCAACAATCCCGACTTTTCTCAATCCCTTTTTATCGGCCAACTCGAGTCGCTAACTCAGAAACGAAGCGTCCTTCTCATCCTAGACCCAGCCTACGAGGCCTCTCTTGGCGAAGGAGCCAACCTGAAAGAGCTCGCCCAAGAAACTCTCACGGGGAAACTCAAACTCAACCTCGCTGCTGGTAGTGACTCGATCAATATTCGCAATTTGGTAATCATGGGCGACTCTCAAAAAAGAATGCCCGCTTCTCTTGATGCTTCCAAAAACAGTTTTGATGTCATCCAATTTCTTTCATGGTGTCTTGCTGCTTTCTGTTTCTTAGGTCTTGGCTTTATGTTCTTCCGAAAAATTCGTTCTGACAAAACGGAGGACGCAGCTGCGGCGGCGACTCCTAACGCCATGAACACACCTTCCGAAATCGCCGCCCTAACAGGCGGTGAGGTTCCTGAGTTTAAAGAAGTTGATCTCTTCGACGAAGAAGAGAAAGACCCAGACGCCCTTACGCCGCCGCCCCACCACAACGTCAACATCGCGGACGCTCCCATCTCTCCTTCTCTATTGATCCTGCCAACATCGCCCATTGCGAAAGAACTCACAGACAAACTTAGCAACATCGTGAAAGAATATCCGAAGCTCACATCCGAAGCTCTTCAATCCTTTCTGGATCAGCATCACGACAAGACCTACCGCGTGGGCTATCTCGTCGAGCTTCTTGGTTTCGAGGAATCTCTTATGCTCTTTAAAGGTGTTTCGCAGAAACACTGGAAAATAATTGGCCACTACATGGCCGAGTATCCCGTTTCCAACAGCAACCCTATCGACCTTGAAGAGGCCGCCATGCTTTATCGTTACCTAGTAGCTCGCATTGTTGAGCACAAAGGTCTCGAATCCGACATGGGTGTGTTTGCTATCGAAGGATACAGCGCGAACGATCTCTCCAAAGCTATCGACAGCGAAGGCGATCAATTTGCCGCACAGTTTATCTCGGGAATTTCAGACGCCATGGCTCAAGACATTCTCAATGCCATGCCAACCAATAGAAGAGCCAATGTTCTTACGGTTCTCTCTTCTATCGACAAGCTTGATCCCGAAACAATCAACTTCATCGAAACAACGATTCAACAGCGTCTTTCTGAGGATGGCATCAAACCCATCACGATTTCTAACGAAGCAAGAATCTTTACTTCGCTTGGCAACCTTCCTGCCCACGAAGAAGAAAGCCTCTTCGCGCAAATGGCACAAAGCGATCCGGGAATTATTTTCCGATCCAAACGCCATCGTCTCTACCAAGAACACTTGGAACATGTCCGCGAAGACGTCTTGTCCGACGAACTCAGAAGCTATCCTATCGAGTCACTCTCTCAGATGCTCAAAGGAATGGCTCCAGCAGTACGCGACCACGTCATTGCCTGTCTCACCGAGAAAAAAGCAATGGTCGTCCAAGACATGCTTTCAACCTTGGAAACTCAACCCAAAGGACCCGAATTCGCGGAGTCCCGTCGGGAGTTTCTAGACTTCTTATATGAAAAATACGCCCAAGGTGGCGGTGTGTTTATTGACAATATTTTTAAAACAAGCAGCGGTTCAAGCGCTGCAGCGGCTTAATGGGTTGGAGGATTAGAAAATGAATATTTCACTTGTTTTGGGGCTCATTATCGCGGTGGCTGTTGTTTACCTAGGGGCCATTAAATCGGTATCCGATCCCATGATTTTCCTAGATCCGCACGCCCTTCTCCTCGTACTGGGAGGCACCCTGGCCGCAGCCTTGATCGCCTTTCCCATGGGCAAAATCTTCGGCCTCATCAAGATCCTTTTCACAAAAGTTCTTCTAAACCGAAACACAAGTCTTACTGACGTTGTGAAAGAATTTGTAGAAGCAGCCCAAACAGCCAAGACCAACCCCTCGGCCCTTGGAAACCGCAAAGCACCTCACCCCTTCATTGAAGAGGGATATCAACTCATCGCCGAGGGAGTTCTTAGCGAACACGAACTTAAAGAAGTTCTCTCTCAACGCAGTATCTTCTTCAAAAAAGATTATTCTGCCGACGCCAAAATTTGGCTTGCTCTTGCTAAGTTTCCTCCAGCATTTGGTCTTCTCGGAGCGTCCTCCGGCATGATCGCCATGATGGCGAACCTAGAATCACAAAAGAACAACGTAGGTAGCGCTATGGCAATCGCCCTCGTTGCTACTTTTTGGGGTATCGCCTTTGCCAACTTAGTGCTGCTACCTTTGGCCGACTTCTATCAAAAGCTCACTGTAGATGACTACAACATGCGTTGTGTCGTTGTTGAGGGACTCATGATGATGAAACGAAAAGAGTCTTCAATCGTCGTTATTGAGAAACTAAACAGTCACCTGCCTCTTCGCGAACGCATTTCTTCAGGCAGCTCGTCACGAGCGGCAGCCTAAGGAGATAGACGATGCCTCCTATCACTCCGCGAAAACCCGTCCCCAAGCACGCAGCTAAAACCGCTGAGGTGCTTTATGCGGCCCAAAATCACGCACAGCATGACGAAGAACATTATGAAGAGGTCAATGAAAAATGGCTGGTCTCCTATGCCGACTTGATGACACTTCTTTTCGGGTTTTTCGTACTCATGTACTCCATGTCGAGCATCGACCAGAAAAAATTTGCAGAAACCGCACGCTCCGCCACAGAACGATTTGGTGGCGATGAAACAAAAGAGTTCGGAGGCAGCTACCAAGATCCCACCGAAAATCTAGACCGCGCCCTCGCCAAAGAGATCAAAGCTCTCCCCGGCCTAAGCGACGAAGTTGAGGTCAAAAAAGGACACATGGGTCTTGAGATCAACTTCCGAGGAAAAGTTCTTTTCGGAAGTGGAAGCTCTACGCTCTCTCCCGTAGGACAAAAACTCCTAACCGAGCTCGGCAAACAAATTCACTCCATGAACGACACTTTCGAAGTGCGCGTTGAAGGACACACCGACGATGTGCCCATCGCAACAGCACAGTTCCCCTCCAACTGGGAACTCTCCGCATCACGCGCCATCGAAGTGATCAAACTGTTCCGCGAAGTCGGCATTTCAGACAAACGCCTCGAAGCGATTGGCTACGCAGACACGCGCCCTATAGCTGAAAACAGAAGCCCTGCAGGAGTGGTCAACCCCGATGGAATGGCTCTCAACCGTCGAGTCATGATCCGCATCCAACGAGTGTTCCAGCAGTAATTAGTTTAGAAACTAGAAAACTTAAAAGGACTTCTTAAGAGACGC
>Ga0163144_10013007_pt1 | contig 17406 bp, 17 predicted proteins | sample OliLak19BULKMAT1_FD_123175 | JGI IMG/M metagenome (GOLD analysis project Ga0163144, IMG submission 123175) | Freshwater microbial mat bacterial communities from Lake Vanda, McMurdo Dry Valleys, Antarctica - Oligotrophic Lake LV.19.BULKMAT1 | ecosystem: Environmental > Aquatic > Freshwater >...
CCGCAATCATGGCACATCCTCAGTCGTTTCCCTTAGTCTAGAAACCGCAGCCACGCCGGCCCGGTTAACGCAGGCGGCTGGCGAGCCGCCGCCGGCTGGCGAGCCGCCGGTGGCTGGCGAGCCGCCGGTGGTAACCGGCGGAGTCTTGGTCCTGCCTAGACTCGGCGGATTACCATCCGCCGCTCGCCAAGCCGCCGGCTGGCGAGCCGCCGGTGGTAACCGGCGTAGTCTGGGCGGGACCGAGACTCGGCGGATTACCATCCGCCGCTCGCCGGGTCGGCGGAGTCTGGGCGGGACCGAGACTCGGCGGATTTCCATCCGCCGCTCGCCGGGTCGGCTAAACTCGCAATATCCTCAGGAGCAGCGATCATGGGCGACAGCGAGCCGATTCTCAGTGCGGACACGAAGCGGGCCGAGCGGATTCCGCCGGGGCAACGGGAGACGCACAAATGGCCGGTGCTGCACGTTGGCCGGGTGCCGCCGTTCGACCCGGCGACTTGGGACTTCACGATCTTTCCGATTCCGCTGGTCGACAAAATCGTGCGGTTCACCTGGGCGGAGTTCACCGCATTGCCGCGCAACAAGGTGCTGGCGGACATGCACTGCGTGACGACCTGGAGTAAGTTGAACAACCTCTGGGACGGCATCCCAACCCGCGAACTGCTCGAGCACGTCGAAGTGAAACCGGAAGCCAAGTTCGTGATGGTCCACTGCGACTATGGCCACACCACCAACCTGCCCATCGACGATTTCTTCGCCGAGGATGCACTGTTTGCCACGCACCACAACGGCAGCGAGCTGACGCCGGATCACGGCGCTCCGGTGCGGCTGGTAATCCCGCGGCTGTACGCCTGGAAGAGCGCCAAGTGGGTCCGCGGCATCGAGTTCATGACCGAGGACCGCGCCGGCTACTGGGAACACCCGGCCAACGGGGGCTATCACATGCGCGGCGACCCGTGGGCGCTGGACGACCGAGGAGACGGCCAGAGGTTTCGGACCGGTTGACGATTTCGTGGCCTAAGCATGGAGCATGCAGCTCCCGTTGTGTCGGGAGCCGAGGCCATCCCCGGAGCCGAGACGCCCGTCGACCACCGCAATGCCGACCCGATCTGACCGGAAAAACGATTGAGAAAGCGGCGAGTGGAACGCGGTTTGCACAGAGGATCCGGTGTGTCCCTTACCACCGGATCCTTAGGCCGTTGCGCCTCAGGACCAAGCTCATCAGGAAATTACCATGAATCGATTCTCACAATTCGTCGTCGTCTGCGGCCTCGGCGCTGCCGTCGTTGGCTGCAACAAGGAAACGACGACCTCGGCACCGTCGCGGGATACCGGCAAGCCCAACACGCCGCGCAAGCTTTCGGTGACCAGCCCCGGCAGTCAGACGATCACTCAGGACCGTACGGACGAGCTGACGGTGTCCATCAGTCGGGACGGTTTCAGTACGCCGGTCACGATTGAACTCAAGAATCTCCCGAAGGGCATCACCGTCGAGACGAAGGATCTGACGCTTCCGGCCGACAAGAATTCGTTGACGGTCACGATCAAAGCCGCACCGGATGCCACAGCCGTGGTCGATCACGTCGTCCAAGTGACGGTTAAGGCCAAGGACCAATCGGACCTGCCGGAATCCACGACCGATTTCAAGCTGACCGTGAAGACCAAGTAACGGAAACGACTTGCTCATCGCAGCGCAACGAACCGCCGAGGCTCTTGGAGCCTCGGCGGTTCGTTTCGTTCCTGCCCTCAGCTCTTCCCGTTCAAGCCGTGGCCGACGAGTTCGATGAAGACGTCTTCCAATGTCGGCTCGACCTTGGAGAGGTTGAGGATTTTCGCCCCGGCCCCGACGACCGCCTGGACGACGGCCCCGACCACGGCATCCTCGGCCAGCGCAATTTTCAACTCGATCGTGTTCGGCGTTTCGGTCCGTTCGACGTGTTTGACGCCCGGGATGCTGGTCAATTCGGGCAGCGTCGCGTTCGCGCCGGGAGCCAGCGTGATGGTGAAGATCGAATGGTCCTGCACGCGGCGCTTCAGGTTTGCGGGCGTGTCGCAGGCGAGCACCTTTCCTTGGTCGATGATGGCCAGACGGTCGCAGAGTTCGTCGGCCTCGGCCATGTAGTGCGTGGTCAGCAGCAGTGTCCTGCCTGCCCGTTCGGCGATCCACTCCTTGACGAAACTGCGGATCGAGCGGGCCGCGGTCACGTCCAACCCCAGCGTCGGTTCGTCCAGAAACAGGATCTTCGGATCGGTCAGAAAGCCGCGGCAGAAGTTCATTTTCTGCCGTTGCCCCGTCGACAGATGCGAGACGCGGCTGTCCGCTTTGTCATTGAGGCCGACGACGTTGAGCAGCCGATCGGTCCTCTCGACCACATCCGCGTTCGACACACCGTAGATGCGGCTGAACAGCCAGAGATTTTCGCGGACAGTCAGAATGCCGTAGCCGGACGATTCACCGCCGGAGACCATGTTGATCTTCGGTCGCAAGGCTTTGGCTTCGGTCACGACCTCGTGGCCGTCGACCCAGGCGCTGCCCGACGATGGCGCGAGCAGAGTCGTGAGGATCTTGATGAGGGTCGTTTTGCCCGCGCCGTTCGGCCCCAGCAGGCCGAACAGTTCGCCCGGCTGAACTTCCAGGCTGACGCCGGCAAGTGCGGTGAACTCCGCATCCGGCATCTTCTTTTTGCGGAACCAACCCTTGCCGGGCTTCCTGTAGGTGCGGACCAAGTCTTCGGTGCGGATCGCAGGTGTCGTCATGATGAGGTTATTGTAGGCGAGGCGGAAACGGCAGCGGCTTCGCCTAACTCAGAATCTCCGTCACCACGCGGCCGCCGACGTCGGTGAGGCGGAAGTCGCGGCCTTGGTACTTGGTGGTCAGCTTGGTGTGGTCGATGCCGAGTTGGTGCAGCATCGTCGCATGCAGATCGTTGACGTGGGTCTTGTTCTCCGCCGCGTGGTAGCCGAGTTCGTCGGTGCTGCCGAAGGTCGTGCCGCCCTTGATGCCGCCGCCGGCGAGCCACATCGAGAAGCCGGCGAGGTGGTGGTCGCGGCCGTTGCCTTGAGCCATCGGCGTGCGGCCGAACTCGGTGCCGAAGACGACCAATGTATCCTTCAGCAAGTCCCGCTGCTTCAGGTCGGTCAGCAATGCGGCGACGCCGCGGTCGACTTCGGCGGCGGTCCCCATCGAGTGATCCTTCACACTGCCGTGGTGGTCCCAATCCCGGTGGTAAAGCTGAATGAAGCGGACGCCGCGCTCGGCCAGGCGGCGGGCGAGCAGGCAGTTGCCCGCGAAGCTGCCGTCGACCTTGGCGGTGCCGTAGAGGTCGAGCGTCGCCTTGGTTTCCTTGGTGAAGTCGAGCAGTTCCGGGGCGCTGGTCTGCATCTGAAAGGCGAGTTCGTACTGGCGGATCCGGGTCAGGATTTCCGGGTCGTAGACGGCCTCGTGCTCCAATCGGTTGAGCTGATTCACGGCATCGACGACGTCCTTCTGTCGTTCCCGGGAGACGCCCGCCGGGTTGGAGAGGTAGAGAACCGGGTCGCCTTTGCTGCGGAACTCGACGCCTTGGAATTTGCTTTCGAGGAAGCCCGAATGCCACTGCCGGGCGGCGATCGGCTGGGCTTGGCCGTACCGGCCGGTGCTGACCATGACGATGAAGCCGGGCAGGTTATCGCTCTCGTTGCCGAGGCCGTAGGTCAGCCACGACCCCGCCGACGGTCGGCCGGAGATCATGCTGCCGGTGTTCATGAGCGTGTGGGCCGGATCGTGATTGATGGCATCCGTGTGCATGCCGCGGAGGATGCAGAGGTCGTCCGCGTTCTCGGCGAGCCTCGGGAAGATCGTACTGATCTCCAGGCCGGACTTGCCGGACTTGACGAAGGCATGCTGCGGGGCGAAGCAGTTCAGCTTCGCTCCCTGAAGCTGCGCGATCTGCTGCCCCTTGGTGAACGAATCGGGCATCGGCTTGCCGTGAAGTGCGGCCAGTTTCGGCTTGGGGTCGAACGTCTCCAGGTGCGACATCCCGCCTGCCATGTACAGCCAGATGACGCGCTTGGCCTTCGGCGCGAAGTGCAGCGGGTGTACGGCACCGCGAGCCTTCCCGTCCGCCGCGGAGGCGAGCATCTGCAAGAGTGCGACTCCGCCCAAACCTTGAGCCGAACGCCGCAGAAACAGTCGCCGCGAGAGAGGGAGCATGCGTGCGATCCTTGGGCAGGGGCCAACGAATTCATCTTCATCGAAGGTCGGCATGCGGTCAACGATGAAGTCGACTCAGGCCTTCATCCCTACTGATCTGCGGGCTATAGTCGAGGTCGCGCTTGGCGGCGGTGATGTCGTACCAGTGCGACGTGCTCAGTTGCGAGACCACGAAGCTCGTCAGCGGCGGTTCGCCCGGCAGGACGCGCCAAAGTACTTCGCAGATTCGGCCCGCAAGCTTCGCTTTGCCGAGGGAAACGCTCCGCGTCACCGGTGCGAGATCGTGGATCGCCAGGATTCGGTTGATGAAGTCCCAGAGGTCGAGCGGTTCGTCGTTGGTGATGAAATAGCACCGGCCTGCGATGTGCGACCCCGGCGCGAGTCGATCCGCCGCAAGCACGTGGGCCGTCGCGGCGTTGTCGACGTAGGTCGCGTCGACGATCACCGGATGGGTACCGATCCGCTTCAACTTCCCCGCTCGGGCCTTGGCGACGAGCCGGGGAATCAGATGCGGGTCATTCGGCCCCCAGATCAGGTGCGGCCGCAAGGCCACCGTCGCCAACTCCGGGCCGTTGGCCGCGAGTACCGCCTGCTCCGCCAGTGCCTTGGTGTGTGGATAGTGAGCCTCGAAGTGTGAAGGGTAATGTGCCGCTTCGGTGATGCCTTCCAGGCTTGTGCCGCCGTGGACGACACTCGGCGTACTGGTGTAGACGAGCCGCCGCACCCCCTCGGCCCGGCACGCGGTCAGCACCGTCTGCGTCCCGAGGGTGTTCGTGCGGTAAAAGTCCGAGAACCTGCCCCAGATGCCCGCCTTGGCTGCGACATGGAAGACGATGTCGCAGCTGCGCATCGCCGTGCGAAGGGCGTCGACGTCGGTCAGGTCGCCGTGGAACTGCTCGATATTCATCCTGGCCGGAGTGCGGGAAAACGACCGCACGACATCGCCTCGGGCTGTGAGCATCCGCACGATCGCCGAGCCGAGGAAGCCGCCGCCGCCCGTGACGAGAACCGTCACGACCGCACCCACGCGCCTTCGAGCGTGTGCCGCTTGGCTTCGCCGAACCATGCGGCTCCGAACAGCGCCAGCCCGCCGATCACGAATCCGCCGGCCAAGGCGAAACGGACGACGCGGCCGACGTCCGAGGGCACGAACAGTTGCCAGAGGCAAACGCCGACGAGCAGGCCGCATGAGATCGGCGTGAAGTACTTCAGGCAGATCGTCATAACCTGGTCGATCCGCAGTCGCGGTAACGACCAGCGCATCCACATCATGACCAAGACCAGCACCGTCGCTTTGGAGACAAACACGAAGGCATCCAGCGCCGTTCCCGCCCACACGCCGAGCCATTCCACCGCTTCCCCGGGAACAATCCCTGCATGTCGACCGCCGAGGAACAGAATCGCCGCCAAGCCCGACACGGCGAACATGCTGCCGTATTCCGCCAGGAAGAAGAACGACCAACGCATGCCGGAGTATTCGGTGTGGAAGCCCGCGACCAGTTCGCTTTCCGCTTCGGCCAGGTCGAACGGCGCCCGCTTGCAGCTCGCCGTCGCCGTGATGAAGAAGATGACGAAGGCCAAGGCCGTAAACGGATCGTGGAACAGGTTCCACTCCCAGAACCCGCCCGCCTGCTGTCGGGCGAATGTTTCCAGATTCAGCGTCCCCGCCACACACACCGGCACCAGAACGCAGAGCGACCGCGGCACTTCGTACGACACGACCTGGGCCGCCTCGCGCACGCCGCCGAACAAGGCCCACTTGCTGCCGGAAGCATACCCCGCGAGCAGCACACCGAACACTTCGCTGGACAGAATCGCGAGCACGAAAAAGGCAGCGATGTTCAACTCGCTCCCGACCAGTCGGGTTGCGAACGGCAAGGCGATGAAGCCCGCAAACGACGCACAAAAGGCGAGGTACGGTGCGATTTTGAAAAGGAAAGTATCGGCGACGGCGGGGGTGAGGTCTTCTTTGGTCAGCAGTTTGATGCCGTCCGCCAGGGATTGCAGCAGGCCGAACGGGCCGGTGCGGGTCGGCCCGAGGCGATCCTGCATGCGCCCGGAGACCTTGCGTTCCGCCCAGATGTACATGAGCGCGGATCCGCCCATGAACGAAACGACCAGTGCGGCCGCCAACACCGCCGCGGCGAACGGCACGGCCCACTCAGGCAGCAGATCGGTCCAAACTTCGGTCATGCTTCGCGACCCCGGAGACAACGGAACCAATCTAGCGGAAACCGGCACGCTTCGCCATGATGCCGGCCATGCACCCGCTCCGAAAAAACATGGCCGCCGCCGGCACGCACCGTCTCACGATGCGGCCCGGCAACGCCGCACGGCCGCTGGTGTACGGACTGATCGCGGAAGCGCCCGCAATCACCGAAGCGGTTCTGCAGGCTCGGGATGCCGAGACGGCCCGGGTCGAAGCCGTGCTCTTCCTGGCCGACGAACCGCTGACCCCGAAGCGCATCGCCGACGCGGCGTCCCTGAAGACTTCGGACGATGCCAAGCGCTGCCTGGAGGCCCTGACGGCCTTTTACGATGCGGACGAATCCGCGTTCCGCATGGAAGCCGTGGCGGGCGGATATCAACTTCTCACACGCCCGGCCTACCATGGCTGGCTGTTGCGCCTGCGCCGCACCGGCCACGATCTGCGCCTGACGCCTACGGTGTTGGAAACGCTTGCGGCCGTGGCTTATAAGCAGCCGATCACGCGGGCCGATCTGGAGGCGATCCGCGGTACCAATGCCTCCGAATCCTTACGGATTCTGACGGAAAAAGGCCTCGTCCGCATCATCGGCCGCGACCAGTCGCTGGGCAGGCCGCAGTTGTACGGCACCACGAAAACGTTTCTTCGATACTTTGGGCTTGATCGTCTGGAGGACCTTCCCGAAGTGGATAGCCTCACACGACCCACGGCGTAGTCTGCGCACCTGAAAAAAAACCGGAAAATTGAGATTTTCCCTTACTGACCTCGGCGCGGGCTTCTATACTCGTTTCTAAGATGGTGTCGTTCCTTGTGGAAAGACATCGTCGAGTCAACCCGAACACGGAGTATACAGATGGCACGCGGAAAACCCCCGGCTGGCGTGATCAGCAAGCGCAAAATGGTCAAGGAAGCCATGGAAAAGCTCGGCGACGCCGGCCCCGGCGAGATTCACAAGTACATCAAGGACAGCTACGGCACCGATATGACGACCGCGATGATTTCTTCGTACAAGTCCGGGTTGAAGAAGGAAGCCGGCGGCGGCAAGACTGCGCTCGGCAACATCATGGTCGGCATGAACGACCTCAAGGCCGTCCAAGACCTGATCGCCAAACACGGCTCCGCCACCCTCGTCGCCATGATCAAGCTCCTCGGCAAGCCCGCCGTCTAGGTTTGGTCGAAAACGCAGACTTCGGGCTGAACCCGTCCGCCCTTCCGGCTATCGTGACGGGACAGCCGGGTGAGTGGCGAAACGGCAGACGCAGGGGACTTAAAATCCCCCGCCCGCAAGGGCGTGCGGGTTCGAGTCCCGCCTCACCCAGTCCCCATTTGATGATGCAGCTGCAGCATCAATTTTCGTCTTCGATGTAGGTAATCTTCGAAATTCTTCTCGACGTATTTTATCGCTTCGTCGTCGGATTTGAAATCCTGCGCCCAGTTACCCACCGGACACTCTCGAGCCCAAGCTCCCGTCAACCGGATTTCATCGTAGAGATCGAGAATGCGGATATTGTCCAGTCGATCAACACCCTTGTAGCCGAAATCGATCGTGAGACGATCCGCATCGAATTTGCGGAACTGTCGAAGGATGGAATCCGCTACAACCACACTGTAATGCACCAGGAACCATCGTGGCTTGTTTGCTGCGATCGCATGGCGGATTTCCCGATGCGTAACGGACAATCCTTTCAATGGCTCGAATCGGCAGAATTCATCGACCGGTTCGCCATAGCGACCGGTCACGATGCCGAGGATCAGGTCCGCCTGCTCGACAGCCGCCAGACAATTGTCGAGGTTCGATTTTCGCGGATCAACACGAACCGTATGCCGATCGGACATGATGACGTCGTAATCGAATGCCTCCAGAACCGCGGCGATTCTGGTACGCAGCGAGTCCAGCCCGTTCACGGTCGAGCAGACCATGATGCTCGGTTTCTTGCGCGGTGGTTTCCTCGGCATCTTTCCGACTTTCGCGATCACGGGCGTGCGACAACGATAGGAAGATGATAGCGATGCTCGCGTTCTCGTCTGAAACTTTCGCGTTGGTCGCGGGTTGTCTCTTGGAGCGCCGTTGCCCGATCATCGTCGGAGTCGCCATGAAGACGCTTCTTGTGTTCGCTTGTCTCGTCGCACCGGCCGCTGCCGCCGATTACGACCCGCTGCTCGTCGATGACGCCAAGATCGAGAAGGTCGAGTTGACCGTCAAGGATGCAAAACGATCGCGCGAGTTGCCGATTCTGATTTACCTGCCCAAGGACAAAAAACCGGCGGCGGTGGTGTTGTGCAGCCATGGCCTCGGCGGCACGCGGAAGGTCTGTGCCTACCTCGGCGAGCATTGGGCCAAGCGCGGATACGTCGGTGTCTTCCTGCAGCATCCCGGCAGCGACGATTCCGTCTGGAAGGACACGCCGATCGCTCAGCGCATGGCGGCGATGAAGAAGGCGGCGGGTTTCGACAACTTCATGCTCCGCGTCGCGGACGTGCCTGCAGTGCTCGATCAGTTGGAGCAGTGGAATGGGAGCAAGGATCACGCTCTGAGTGGTCGTATGGACCTGAAGCACATCGGCATGTCCGGCCATTCCTTCGGAGCAAATACGACGCAAGCCGTCAGCGGGCAATCCTACCCCATCGGCAAGGGCTTCACGGATCTGCGCATCAAAGCGGCCGCGATGATGAGTCCCGCAGTACCGGCGCGGGGCGATGCGGCCAAGTCCTTCGGTAACGTGAAGATTCCCTGGCTGCTGCTGACCGGCACCCACGACACATCCCCCATCGGGGAAGCGGATATGAAGGCCCGCTTGGCGGTTTATCCGGCCCTGCCCACGGGCGACAAGTTCGAGCTGGTGTTGGACAAAGCCGAGCATTCCGCGTTCACGGAAGTACCGCTGCCCGGCGAGAAAGAAAAGCGGAACCCCAATCACCACAAAGCGATCCTTGCGGTGACCACGGCTTTCTGGGACGCGTACCTACGCGACGATGCAGCCGCAAAATCGTGGATCGCCGGTGACAAGGTCCGCGGCGTGCTTGAGAAAGCCGACCGCTGGCAAACGAAGTAAGTTCGGATTCGCATCCGTCATCCGTGCGACGAAACGATCCCACTTGACGGCCGGCGACGGATTTTGCGAGCATCGGTCAGTGCCGGCAGGATGCCGGATCGACACCCACGGATGGATTCGGCATGACGGACAGCTTCGCAACGCTTCTGGAACGCATCACCACCCGCAAAGCCAAGGTCGGCATCATCGGCTTGGGCTATGTCGGGCTGCCGCTCGCCCGAGCCTTCGCGCAGGCGGGATTTGAAGTTCTCGGCTTCGATGTCGATGGCGCCAAGGTCGCGAAGCTGAATGCCGGCCGTTCCTACATCCGACAGATTCCCGAGTCCGCGATTCAGGAGATGCGAACGGCGGGTTTCGAGGCGACGCTGCACTTCGAGCGACTCGGTGAAGCCGATGCCGTGCTCATCTGCGTGCCGACCCCGCTGACCGATGCCCGCGAACCGGACCTGACCTATGTGCTGAACTCGACCTATGCCGTCGCCGGGCAGTTGCGCCGCGGCCAACTCGTGATTCTGGAAAGCACGACCTACCCCACCACCACCCGCGGCGACGTCCTGCCCATCCTGTCCCAAACGGGCCTGACGGTCGGGGAAGATTACTTCCTGGCCTTCAGCCCGGAGCGCGAGGACCCCGGCAACGCGGGCCACTCGGTGCACAACATTCCCAAGGTCGTCGGCGGGCTGTGCAAAAAAGCCTCGGATGCGGCCTGTGCCCTCTACTCCGCCATCGTGCCGTCGGTCGTCCCCGTCTCCAGCCCGGAGATCGCGGAGGCCTGCAAGATTCTGGAGAATACCTATCGCGCGGTCAACATCGCGTTGGTGAACGAACTGAAAGTGCTCTACGACCGCATGGGCATCGACGTCTGGGAAGTGATCGACGCCGCCAAGACCAAGCCCTTCGGGTTCCAGGCCTTCTACCCCGGCCCCGGCCTCGGCGGTCATTGCATTCCCATCGACCCGTTCTACCTCACGTGGATCGCCCGCAAGCACGGCTTGGCGACCCGCTTCATCGAACTCGCCGGCGAAGTGAACACCGGCATGCCGACCTACGTGATCTCCCGGATCATGGATGCCCTCAACGACCGCGGCCGCGCGGTCAAGGGCAGCCGCATCGCGATCCTCGGCATGGCCTACAAAAAAGATGTCGACGACCCGCGCGAATCCCCCGGCTTCGAGATGATGGACACGCTGAAGAAGAAGGGTGCCACCGTCACCTACAACGACCCGCACATCCCCCACCTGCCGAAGATGCGCCACTGGCCCGGGCTGGAAATGACCAGCAGCGACTTGACGGCCGAGTACCTGGCCGAGCAAGACTGCGTTCTCATCGTTACCGACCACACCGCTTACGACTACGGTTTCATCGTCGAGCACGCCAAACTGGTGATCGACACCCGCAACGCCGCCAAGGGTGTCGTAAAGGGGCGGGAGAAGATCCTGCGGGCGTGAGGAACTTGGGTGTGAGAGGCGTTGGGTGCAATGAGATTTTTCACACCCGCGCGATAACGAAGCACTTCGTCGATGCCGTCGCCGGCGGGCATCGCGCGATCTTCGAGCACCATCAGACGAAGCCGAGTCGGACGAAGCGATGATTCCATGGCAATCCCCGAGCTGACGAGCCAGAGCTGACGTCATGCCATAGCATCGATACGGGAACCTGATCAGGCATTTCGAGGACGAAGCAACCGGACGAATCGCCCCTACCCGCCGATGCGGAATGTCAGTGTGGTCCAGAACGATTCCCATTCGTGGTCGGTCGCTTTCGGGCGCGTCATGTGCGTCAGGCGGATGGTCATCAGGCCGGGTTGTGCGATGGGGAGCACCGCTTCGCCCTTGGCATCGCAGCGGACCGTGCCGGAAGGTTCGTCGCCGTCGCCGGGGTGGTCCCAGCCGAGGTTGGCGCCGGCGAGCGGCTTGCCTTGGAACAGCACCCGCACCCGCAGCGTGTCGCCGACGGCGCGGGCGAAGGGATTCGCCATGGGGACGATTTCCAGCGGCAAGCCGATGACCACCAACGCCTGCAACTCAGTGCCGCCGCCCAGATTCACGAGCACCTTGGGCGACTTTGAGTAACGCTCGACGCCGGGTTGAGCGAGCGACTTTTCCTTGGCCCGCAGCCGATAAATGTGCAGCAAACCGTCGGAGACGAGATAGCTGTTGAAGTCTTCCGCTTCCAGAGTCAGGATCTTCGGCGCCGTTTCGACTGCGACCGCAACGATGCCTGCGGCATCCGTCGGCATCGGCAAAAGCGACGCATCGCCGTCCGTGCCGGCAGGCATGATCATCGTCGGCTTGCCGTCCGGTCCGACGGCAACGATGCGCCGGAAACTCGCCGCATTCGGTGGCCGACCGCCGACGGGGAAGTCCATCCCCTGCACGGCCCGCACGACGATCGGCTTGCCCGCTTCCACCTTCGCCGGCGGGATCAACCAAAGATCGTGTGCGTCGGCAAAGCCTTGCATGCCGACCGCCAAAGCACCCACCAAAACGAAACGCAACATCAGGTTTCTCCCGTATTCATTCCGCATTCCACATTCCGCATTGCACATTTCTACAAGCCCTTCATTGCGTCCTGGTAGACGCCGCCGATGGACATGAGGATCCGCAGGATGAGCACGATCAGCATCAGACCGATCAGTGCGTAGACGGCTCCGCCCAGGAACATGGCCAGCGTCTTGGTTTTGCGGGCGGCGTCCTCCTGGTAGAACTTCGCCTGTTTCTCCATGATCTCGGGCAGGCGCCCGGAAACCTCGCCGACCTGCACGGCATCGACGTACTCGGTCGGGAACAGGTTGGTGCCGCAGTCGCGCAGCGTCGGGGCGATCTCCTTGCCTTTGCGGGCGGCCTTGGCACTCGGCTCGCCGTGTTTGCCGTAGGCATCGTTGCACGCGGCACGAAAGCTGAGACGCAAGCTCTCGTCCGCTTTCAATCCCGCTTCGCCGGTCATGTGCAGCCCGAGCGAGAATCGCTGCAGGGCGAAGGAGCGGAAGCATTGCCCGAGACCCGGGACGCGTAGGAGCTTCGATTCCAACTTCGCGCGGATGGTTTCGTTATCTCGAATCACGTGGAAGGCGACCACGATGGCAATCGTGAACGAGCCGCAGCAGAACAGCCAGATCAGTGCTCCGCGGACGCCGAGCAGACCGAGGCCGAGCGGGTCGAAGCCCTTGCCGTCCGCCGGGGCGATCAGGCCGAGCACGAGCAGCATCGCCGCGATGACGAAGATGCCGCCGAAGTAGGAGATCACGGGATAAACGAGCGCCGCCCGCAGTTTGCGGCGACCGTCCACGACGGTCTCGAAATAATGTTCCAACGTCTCGAAAGTCTCGGTGAGGCGACCCGTGCGTTCGCCGACGGCGACGAGTTCGGTGAAGAGCATGGGAAAGCTGCCGCCGTCGCTCGACACGGCTTGGGCCAGTGATTCGCCCTCGGCGGTTCGCTTGGCCAATGTCGCGGCCAGTTCACGGCCGACCGGCGGACCGGATTTCGCCTGTTGGTTGAAGATCTTCGGCAGCGGCAGGCCGATGTCCACGCCGTGGCGCAGTGCTCGGCACCAGGCGATCAGAGCGTTCGGCGGAAGTTTCGCGGCCATGGTCGTCTTTTCCTGGGGGCCGGGCATCGGTCGGTCGTTGCGGTCTAGAATAGCCGCAGTCGGTGAAACGGTCACGATTGTTGCCACTTGAGGATGCGCTGCGATGAACGAAGACCTCGCCGCCTTGGCCGCCTTCGACGGCACCGTGCGGTTGTTTCCCCTGAGCAACCTGGTCTTCTTTCCCCACACGGTGCAGGGCCTGCACATCTTCGAGCCGCGCTATCGGGACATGGCCGCGGATGCCTTGAACGACGATCAGCTCATCGCCTTGGTGCTGCTGCCGGACGTTCCCGAACAGGCTTATCTGGACGTGCCGACGATCGAAACCACGGCGTGCCTCGGCCGCATCACGCAGGCGGAAATCTTCCCGGACGGCCGCTACAACATGCGGATCAAAGGAATCGCCCGCATCCGCATCGTCGAGGAGTATTCGACCGACCGGACGTATCGCACCGCTCGCGCCGAATTGCTGCCGGATGTGATCCCGGACGACGTGAAACTGCTGACCGCTCTGCGAAAGGAACTCGCCGAGGCGGTGCTGCCGAGGTTCGAGCCGACCGCCCCGGCCTTCCGTCACCTGGTCGAACTCTTCTCGGGCGAAACACCACTGGGTGCCTTGTGCGACATGCTGGCCTATGCGTTGCCGCTCGATGCGGAACTCAAGCAGATGCTCCTGGCCGAGTCGATGGTTCACCTCCGCGCTCAACTCCTGACGGCGTCGCTGCAGCCGGATGACGACGACGTCGGCTTCGCCGGCAACGCCAACCGAAACTTCCCGCCCGAATTCAGCGAGAATTAGTACAACGGCAACGCCAGACCCAGATCACTTCTTCAGGAGCATTCCATGAGCAGCAAACGCGACGGCGCCGTGACGTTCAAAGGCAACCCGGTTGCCTTGGTCGGCCCGCAACTCAAGCCCGGCGACGCGGCCCCGGATTTCACCGCGCTGAACATGCTTGCACCCGTGACGATGGCGGACACGCCGAAGAAGGCCCGCCTGTTCAGCGTCGTGCCGAGCTTGGACACAGCCGTGTGCAGCATGCAGACGAAGAAGTTCGAAGAAGGCTTGGCCGCGCTGGGCGACAAGATCGCCGCCTACACGGTGAGCCTCGATCTGCCGTTCGCCCAGAAGCGGTTCTGCGGTGCTGAAAACATCAAGTCGATGCAGACCCTGTCGGACGTCCACAATCATTCCTTCGGCAAAGCTTTCGGCGTGCTGATCGAAGGCCTGCCGCTGCCGTTGTTGGCCCGCTCGGTGTTCGTGGTCGACGCCTCCGGCATCGTGATCTATGCCGAGTATGTGCCGGAAGTGACGAACGAACCGAACTACGTTGCGGCGATGGAAGTGCTCACACTCGCCGCGGGCTGATCGGCCGACGTGCCTCCGGGGTGATCCTGGAGGTCCGAAACCTGGTGCGGCTGCGGAAGCTCAGCATCGTTTCCGAATGGAATTGTTGTCGCTGCCTCCGGGGTGAACCCGGAGGCTCGTCAATCGCGATCGGTGACCAGACATTCCCAAAAGGATTTTGCCCGTGCCGAATCTCTCCCGTCGGGATGCTCTGTCCGCCGTCGTCGCCGTACCGGCGGCCGCATGCTTGGCCGGCCGGTCGCGCGCTGTGGCTCAGGCCGTGCCGCCCGCATTCCCCGGAATGATCGTGCGGATGCGGCAACCTCTCAATCTTGAGTTTCCCTTCAGCGAGTTGAAGGCTCTGGAAACGCCGCAAGAGCAGTTTTACGTCCGCAATCACTTCGCCGTGCCGAAGCTGGACGCGAATGCGTTTCGACTCTCCATCGAAGGCCACGTCGAGCAGCCGTTGAAGCTTTCGCTCGCCGATCTCGCCGCGCTCGGCGAGTCGACACTGGGCAACACACTCGAGTGCGCCGGCAACGGCCGCATCTTTCTGATTCCCCAAGTTCGCGGCCTGCAGTGGGGCCACGGCGCTGTCGGCAATGCCCGCTGGACCGGCACGCCGTTGGCAGCCGTGCTGGAACGCGCCAAAGTGAAACCGGGCGCGATGGAAGTCATCCTCGTCGGCGAGGATGTCGGTGCTGTGGCGGGCGACAACCCTTCGCCGGGGCCGATCCCCTTCGACCGCAGCATTCCGATGGAAAAGGCCATGAAGCCGGAAACGATCCTGGCCCACTCGATGAACGGAGAAAAGCTGACACCGAACCACGGGGCGCCGTTGCGGGCGATCGTCGGCGGCTGGTACGGCATGGCTTCGATCAAGTGGCTCCGCCGCATCATCGTGACCGACCGACCGTATCAGGGCTTCTGGCAGACGATGGACTATGCGGACTACGAACGCAGCAACGGCCTGCCGAGCCTGACGCCGATCACCGCGATGCTGCCCAAGGCGGTCATCGCCCGTCCCACGCTCGGCGATGTGCTTCCCGTCGACCGGGAGATCACGATTTTCGGCGCGGCGTGGGCAGGCGAGAACGCCGTCGATTTCGTCGAGTTCAGCAGCGATGAGGGGAAGAGTTGGAGCAACGTGAAGTTCACCGGTCGATCCAAGCCGTTCGAGTGGCGCTTCTGGACCACGACTTGGACGCCGACGGTTCGCGGCCCGGCAAAACTGCTCGTGAAGGCGACGGACACCAAAGGCCGAACGCAATCCATGGAGAGAGATCCCGATCGCCGAACCTACCGCATCAATCACCTGGTTCCGGTCGATGTGCTGGTGAAGTAGTAGTGCTTCGCCTTTTCCTGCGATCGAACTCGGGCGAAGTGCTGGAAACCAAAATCCGTAAAGAAGGTCTTTCGCTTGAGGCTCCAAGGTCCGATCCTGTGGGAAGCGTTACGCTTTCCGGAACGCATTCATAGGAGCCGAGCCGATGACCCTTTCCGAGTTCTACGACGAAGTCGCCCGCAACGCGGACACCGCCAAGACGCAGATCAGCGCGTCCGAAACCAAGCGCGTGCTGGCCGTGGCCTTCACCGTCCTGCAGGCTCACGACCCCGCCACGGTGATGGACCTGGTTGCCAAGGGTTTGGCGCTGGCAAAGAAGAAGGCGAAATAGTTCGATCCTACGGCACCATCAGCGTGAACGGCGGGACGTAGGCCTGAAGCATCGTCATCAGGCCGACGACCGCCGCGAGCAGAATGCTGTGCCCGACGACGGCGCGGAAGATGTCCGCCTCGCGGCCGACTTGGTTTGTGCCCGCCGTGGCGACGCAGATGCTCTGGGCGTCGATCATTTTCCCCATGACACCACCAGTGCTGTTGGCGGTGCAGATCAGCAACTCGGCCTGAGTGCGCGTCAGATGCGGGATGACGCCGGTTTCGTACACCTGGCCCGCCGTGATCTTCTGCAGGCTGCCGAACAGCGCATTGCTGCCGGCATCCGTCCCGGTCAGGAAGACGCCGAGCCAGCCGAGCATCGCGGCGAAAAAGGGGTAGAGCATCCCGGTTTCCGCGAAGGCGACGCCGAGTGTCGCATCCATGCCCGCATATTTGGTGACGTAGCTCAGCCCGAGCATGAAGGCGATCGTCGGGATCGGGACCTTCATCTGTCGCATCGTCTTCAGGAAGGTCGCCGACAACTGGCGACGTGTGGCGCCGAGCAGCAGCGCGGAGATGGCCGCGGCCGCGAGGCAGGGCGTGCCCGGCGCGGTCAGCCAGGCGAGTTTGTAGACGGCTTTTTCCTTCTTCTCCTCCGCCGTAGCGTTCGGCTTCTGCAGCCGCTCGGCGCGTTCCACTTCGAGATGCAGCGTCGGCACTTCCATCTCGTAGTAAGTCCGCAGACCGACCAGATCGAAGGCTTCTTTGCGGGCGTTCTCGCGTTCCCGCACGAATCCCGTGGCCGCGAGGCATAGGGCCATGATTACGAACGGCGACCAGCCGCGGGCCACCGTATACGCCGTCAACGGGGTTGCATCCCGATCGTCGAGCGCGGCGGAGAAGTCGCCGTGTTCGGTGTCCAAGGTCGTCCGCTTCGGCGGTTGCGACACCGCCTCGGCCGGGAATTTCCATTCGTCCGTCGGCTTCCAGACGAAACGCAGAAACAGCGCCAGTGCGATGAGCGAGAGAATCGCCGCACCCACATCGGTCAGCGGCCAGACAGCGAAGCCCGGCACCCAGCGGTGCATCGTCCCGAAGGCGTATTGGAAGAAGGCGAACGACCCGCCGCCCACGAGCAATGCCGGCCAGACGGCGAACGTCTGCCGCCAAGTGCACATCACCTTGACCATGTAGAAGGGAATCAGACACGACAGAAACGGCAGTTGATGGGCACACATGACGGAGATGTCCTCGGCGGGCAATCCCGTGACGTTGCCGAGCACCATGATCGGCACACCCAAGCCGCCGTAGCAGACCGGCGAGGTGTTGGCGATGAGGCAGATGACTGCGGCCCGAAAC
>Ga0163144_10013008_pt1 | contig 17406 bp, 11 predicted proteins | sample OliLak19BULKMAT1_FD_123175 | JGI IMG/M metagenome (GOLD analysis project Ga0163144, IMG submission 123175) | Freshwater microbial mat bacterial communities from Lake Vanda, McMurdo Dry Valleys, Antarctica - Oligotrophic Lake LV.19.BULKMAT1 | ecosystem: Environmental > Aquatic > Freshwater >...
GATGGGTTCCGCACCCGGATAATAGCCCGCGTGCGAGCCGGGGTGCAGGTGCAATGCCTGATAGGGAATGCGCGCGGCACGCAGCGTTTTCTCGTTCGCGCCGGTGCATCCCGCCGTGAGATCGAAGACACGCAAAACCGCCGTGCCCCAGGTGCCGTGATAACCCGCGGGCCGTCCGAAGATATTGTCCGCCGCGATGCGTCCCTGACGGTTCGCAGGGCCGGCCAGCGCGACCAAACTCCACGCGCCGGTGGTGGCATCGCGAACCTCCACAGCGTCGCCGACCGCCCAAATATTCGGGTCATTGGTCTGCATGTGCCCGTTCACGCGGATGCCACCACGCGCGCCGATTTCGAGACCGGCATCCTTTGCTAGAACGGCTTCCGGGCGCACACCGAGGCCAAGCACCACGGAATCCGCAGGCAGGCGCTGACCGCTTTTCAGCACCACCACGGATGCACGCGCTGCTTCACCTGCTGCCGGTGCATCGAACGACGCGACCGGATTGCCGAGGTGGAGGTCAACGCCGTGCTTGCGCAATTCGAGGTGCAGCCACGCTGCCATCTCGGGGTCGAGCGGGGCCATCACCTGCGGCAAGGCTTCCACGACGCTGACCGATAGCCCGCCATGCCGAACAAGCTGCTCCGCCATTTCGAGACCGATGTAACCGCCGCCCACCACCACGGCGCGACCTGCGCGGCAATCCTTGATCCACGCTTTGATGCGCTCCACATCGGGGATGTTGCGCACCGTGAAATGGCCTTCGCGTTCAATGCCGGGAATGGGCGGGACCAGCGGCGCGGCACCCGTGGCAAGAATCAGCGCGTCGTAGGGATGGTCATATTCACGCCCCGAAATCTGATCGCGCGCTTTGACGAGCCGCGCCGTGCGGTCGATGCCCGTGACCTCGGTATTCACCCGCACATCGAGGTTGTATCGGGCGTGCAGGCTCTCCGGGGTCTGCACGAGCAGGTCCGCCTGATCAACAATTTCGCCGCCGACAAAATAGGGCAGACCGCAATTGGCAAAGGACACATGCGGACCGCGTTCGAACACGGTGATTTCGCACTGCTCGCAGAGTCGCCGGGCGCGGGCGGCGGCGCTCGCACCACCGGCGACGCCGCCGACAATCACAAGGCGTTTGGGTTTTGTCATTTGGGATGTCTGCATTGGATTAAAATAGGTGGGGAGCAAAATGCATTACCATGACAAGTGGTCTCAGCCACAGTGTCGGGTTCTTCATGGGGTCGATCAGATGATGGATAGTGAACATGCGTCCTGGATTACGGATGAGTGAGGCGGAAGAACCGCTTGCCAGCGATATATTTACGTGGGCGGGTGAGTTTGAAGTTCATGATGATGGGTTGGGTGCGGGTGAGTCCGCCATGTCGGACTAACAATTGCAGATGAATCTATACCCTTTCTTCAAAAGCGAGCTACGCATGATCCCCGAAAACCCCCGCATTTCGGAGGGAGGTTTGAGTCGAAAGGGTTGCTTTCGAAGCCTTGCGTAGGCGGCCTTGATCTTCGCCAGCCATTTTGGGAAAAATGGAAGGAGCCTGACGCGGGAAGCTCGCGCTCTCGTTGCCGGTGATTTTTTCCTTCCACGCGAGATCGGTATTCTTCTTGGGTTTCAGATCTTGGCTCTGATAACCACCTTGCTGAGTTCCCGCGCCAATAGAACGGTGCTGCCGACGGCAGTGCAGAGCAACCAGTCTTGGCCACTGAGTGCAACGGTGGAGAATGCCTTTTGAAGGAAAGGTGTGTAGATCACGGCAACCTGAAGTGCCATGGATAGACCGATGGCAGCCCACACCCAGCCATTGCGAAAGAGGCCGATGAACGCGCTTTCCTCATCCGAGCGGGCGTTGAAGACGGCGAACATGCTGGAGATAACAACAGTCGTGAACGCCATGGTTTGCGCGTGGCGCAGCGTGCCCGTGCCTTCGATGAAACCGCCGGGAAGGCATGCGTCGAGAACTAGCAGGACACCCGCCGCCATCACCGCGCCGACGAAGAAGATGCCTGCCCACATGCGACGGGTGATGATTCCTTCGTCGCGCGAACGCGGCGGCAGATTCATGAGTCCGGCGTCTGCGGGATCGATGCCGAGCGCGAGCGCGGGCGCACCGTCTGTGACGAGGTTGATCCAGAGGATCTGTGTCGCGAGCATGGGCAGCACCACGCCGCTGCCGTCGCCTTGCAGGCCGATGGCTTTCGCAAACACGACGCCGAAAAACATGACCATTACCTCACCGATGTTCGAGGAGAGCAGGTAGCGGAGGAACTTGCGGATGTTGGCGAAAATCGCGCGCCCTTCTTCGATGGCGATCACGATGGTGGCGTAGTTGTCGTCCGTGAGCACGATGTCGGCGGCTTCTTTCGAGACATCGGTGCCACTTCGGCCCATGGCCACGCCGATGTCGGCGGTCTTCAAAGCGGGCGCGTCGTTCACGCCGTCGCCGGTCATCGCGACGGTCGCGCCGCCGCGTTGCAGGGCTTGCACGATGCGGAGTTTATGCTCGGGATTGACGCGCGCATAGACAGAGACCTCGCGCACGGTTTGATCGAGTTGCGCATCGGTCTGTTTCTCCAGTTCATCGCCGCTCATGACGCGTCCATCGGGAGCGATGCCGAGTTCCCTGGCGATGACGATGGCGGTCTTCGGATGGTCACCCGTGATCATGATGGGCCGAATGCCAGCACCGACGGCCTGCGCGACGGCTTGCTTCGATTCATCGCGCGGCGGATCGATCATGCCGATCAATCCGATGAAGATAAGTTTCTGTTCGAGGTCTTCGTCCACGTCGTCGTGCTCCAGCGCATCGGCTGGCAACTCGCGTGCGGCGACGGCTAACGTGCGCAGCGCCTCACCGGCTAGACCTTCGTTCAATGCCATGATCTCCGCGCGCCGTTCATCGGTGAGCGTCCGCGATTCGTCGCCAACCCGCTCCATTTTGCACTTTGCGATGAGCACGCCCGGCGCGCCTTTGGTGAAGACGAGAATACGCTCCTGCTCCGTGTCCGTGTGGACGGTGGACATGAGTTTTCGCTCGGAGGAAAACGGCACCTCGCCCACGCGCTCGAAACGTTCGTTGAGCTTGTCATGCTCCAACCCCGCCTTGTGCGCAGCGGTGATGAGCGCGCCTTCCGTTGGATCGCCATGCACTTGCCAAAGGCCATTCTCCTCATGCAACTCGGCGTTGTTAGCGCGATGCGCGATGGTGAGCGCGCGTTCCAGTTCCAAGCGGATCGGTCCTTCGAGTTTCGAGCCATCGGCGACCGTCACCTCACCATCGGGCGCGTAGCCAGTTCCGGAAAAATCGACGCGACCGCTCGCCGTGATCACCGAGCGCACGGTCATCTCGTTCTTGGTGAGCGTGCCGGTTTTGTCAGACGCGATGATGTTCGCCGAGCCCAGCGTCTCCACCGCCGAGAGGTGCCGCACGATGGCATTGCGCTTCGCCATGCGTTGCACGCCGAGCGCGAGCACAGCCGTCACCATCGCCGGCAATCCTTCCGGCACAGCCGAAACAGCCAGTGCGACGCCGAGGATGAGCACATCAAAGACTGCGGCAAACCCACGCACGTCCTCTATCCAGATGATCGTGGCGATCATCACCACCGCGATGCCGATCACGATCAACGCGAGCCGCTTGCCGACGAGGTTGAGTTCCTTTTGAAGCGGCGTGATCTCCTCCGGCGTGGCGTCAAGCATCCCGGCGATGCGACCCATTTCAGTCTGCATTCCCGTAGCCGTGACGATGGCTTTGCCTCGTCCATAGGTCACTGCCGTGCCGCTGAAAATCATGTTGGGTCGATCACCGATCGCGACGTCGCCCGTGATTGTCCCGATTTCCTTCGATGCTGGCAGGCTCTCGCCCGTAAGCGCCGACTCTGCCGTTTGCAAGGCCGTGCTGTGAATGAGCCGCGCATCTGCGGGAATGGTGTCGCCTTCCTCAATGATGAGCAGATCCCCCGGAACGATCTCCGCGCTCGGGATGTCCATGTTCTCGCCATCGCGGATCACCTTCGCTCGAGCCGCCGACATCTGTCGCAAAGCCGCCACCGCCGAGGCAGCGCGCGAGCTTTGCATGTAGCCGATGATCGCGTTCAGCAAGACCACGGCAAATATGGCGAGGGCTTCGTACGGCAATGCGGATTCGCGCTCGATCAACCACAGCGCCGCCGAGATCGCGGTCGCCACCAGCAGCACGATCACCAGCACATCCTTGAACTGCGCCAGGAACTTGCGCCATGCGGGCACTTGCTTCTTTGCCGTCAGTTCATTGCGGCCCTGTGCGGCGAGTCGCGTAGCAGCCTCTGCTTTAGTTAGACCATGTTGCGCGTCCGTCCGCTGTTCCGCAATGATCGCTTCGACGGTTTGTTGGTAGGGTTCCATGGGTTCTACATTGTTACTTTATCCAAGGATGACAGAGGAATTGGGACAGAGGAATGAGATGTCGCTTGAATTCCCTTGTCCACATTCCTCTGTCACCGAGGATTGGCACGATGGCAAGCAAAGCCATGACAACGCCCCACAACAACGGAGCAGCAAGGCCGAGCCACCAGAACATCAAACCGCCGAGCAAGCCTTGAACGGCTGACACTGCAAGCGTTGCGTAAATGGTGGCGTGAATTGTGTCGGCAATCCGGGTAAAGAGATCATTCATGACCTTTTTTGGCAATGGCGAGAGCGCACGCAGGGAGTTGAGTGCGGTGTGACGATCTCGCAGGAAAAAGAACAGCAAGTAGAAAACCAGACAGAAACTGAGCATCTGGTAGATCAAGCAGATGGCTTCTCACATATCTGACATCTGCTTCGGCGGAAACGCTGCGCGCAAGGCATTCAGCACTGCGAGCACGTCGATGACTTCCTGGCAGATCGCGCCTGCCACCGGGCTCAGATAGCCACCCGCTGCGAACATCATTCCCACCAAACTCAGCGCCATGCCGCCGATGGCGCTTTGCAGGGCGATGCGTCTCATGCGGCGGCTGATGTGCATGAACTCGTCCACTTTGGTGAGTGAGTTGTCCATGATGACCACGCCTGCGGCTTCGGCGGTGACGTCGCTGTTTTGACCAATCGCCATGCCGACAGTCGCGGCCATCATGGCGGGTGCGTCGTTGATGCCGTCGCCGACATAGAGCGTCTTGGCCTGCGCCGTTTCGCGGCGCACGATGGCGAGTTTTTGCTCGGGGCTTTGCTCGGCGAAGACTTCCTTGATGCCCACCTGCCCGGCGAGATAGCGCACCTCGGATTCGCGATCTCCCGAGAGGATCATCGTGCGTTTGAATTGATGCTTTGGCCCGAGATGCTGGATGAAGGAATGGCCTTCCGCCCGGGGTGCATCACGCAGCCTGAAGGTGGCGGCGAACTTGCCATCAATCACGATCACGCATTCGAGTCCACCACTGAGCGGCGGCAGATGCTCGGCACCGGGGACGTTTTGCGCGGCGAGCTTTCCACGGCTGGTGATCTGCACTTGGCGACCTGCTACCGTGCCTCGGAGACCTTGGCCAGGCGCCTCGTTGACATCGGAGGTTTCCAGTGTTGCGATGCCTTCTTCCTTTGCCTGAGCCAGGATCGCGCGGCCCAGCGGATGCCGTGAATAGAGTTCCAGGCTCGCAGCGAGCGCGAGCACTTCCTTTTGCTCATATCCCGGTGCCATGATCTGCTCGGTGAGCTTCGGTTCGCCATAGGTCAGCGTGCCGGTCTTGTCGAAGATGGCGACGCGACACTCCGCGATTTGCTCTAACACCACCGGGTTCTTCACAATGATGGCGCGTCGGGCACAGAGTGAAATGGAACTGATGATGGCAATGGGGATACCGATCAACAGCGGGCACGGGGTGGCGATCACCAGCACCGCGAGGAAGCGCACGGCCTCGCCGCTGATCAACCACGCGAGCAATGCCACGGTGATGGCAACGGGTGTGTAAATTGCGCCGAGCTTGTCGCCTAACCGCCGCAGTTGTGGCCGCGTCTGTTCGGACTCGCGCATCACTTCCATGATCCTCGCGTAACGTGAATCAGCCGCGAGCTTCGTCGTGCGAATGGTCACCGCGGATTCACCATTGATCGCGCCGGAGATGACAGTCGAGCCGGAGGTCTTGGTAATTTGAAATGGCTCTCCCGTGAGGAAGGACTCGTCCATCGTGCCGCGCCCGTCGATGACCACACCATCCACCGGACAGATGTCGTGCGGATAGATCGAGAGCGTGTCGCCGACCGCGACATCCGCCAACGCCACATCAACAAATCCCGTCTCTGTCTTGCGATGCGCGATGGAAGGCATGCGCTTCGCCAAGGCCGCCAGCACCGACGACGCGCTTCGCAGCGCATAACTCTCCAGCGCCTGGCCGCCCGCGAGCATGAGCACGATGATCGCTCCTGCGAGATACTCGCCCATGATCACCGAGGTCACAATCGACACACCGCCTAGCAGATCAGAGCCGAACTCGCGCTTCAGCAGTTTTTTCAGCAGTTCAAGGAGCATCGGGATGCCGCCGACCACCAGAGTCACAATGAGCGGCCAGCGATGGGCGCTATCGGTCATGTGCAGGGCGAAGCGCATCACCAGATGCACGAGGATCGCCACGAGCGAGATCGCAGCGATGATCGTGGTGCGGCGCTGCCAGAGACTTTGCATCAAACCTTCGCTCGAAGCTGCCATAGTTGTGGGGAAAGCCATATTGTCGGTGCTATTCACTATGCTTGACTCCCTTGTCTGCCGCCGTTGCCGCCCCCGAATGAATCTCCGTATGTCGCACTTGTCCGCCCAGATTCGCTGTCCACCAGCATCAGCGAGGTAATCCAAGCCGACACCGCTCTGTCTCTGCGGAACAAGAACAGACCGATCAACGCCATCACGCCTAAAACGATGATTGCAGTGAATGCCACTTCGGCCGCCTCTTCGTGTTGTTCGATGATCGCCTTGGAAACTCCCGGCAAGGACTCCACTCCCTCTTCGGCAGGCTCGCCCGTCAGATAGACAGGCACCGCCAGCAACGCAGCGATGACGAATATGCCAAATGTCATCTTCTTGAGTTCGCCGCTCTTGCGCCAAAGGCCGAAAACAAGCAGTCCAAGGCCGCAGGCGGCACCAAGAACCGGGACGTGGTTTAGCAAAAGATGGAGATGGGGAGCATTCATGGCGGTGTGTGTCGTAAGTTCAGATGCAAGTGTCTGCGGTCATGCCGCAGATGGGATCGATTGTATTGGCATTGGATTCATTCAGGAGTTTTTCTTAGGGGGTGTTATGGAGCATGGAATTTCGCGGTGTGGTTTCCACATTCGTTTCACCCATGATGGAGATCTGGTTTGCCATTGCTAGAGGCCGCTGGCTTGGATTTGGTTTTTTCGGGCGGTGAGTCCTTCTTCGCGTCACTGATAGCTCCGATCATGTAGAGCGCGCTCTCGGGGTAGTCCTTGAACTCGTCGTTGAGAATGCGCTCACAGCCATCCAAGGAATCCGCCAGACTGACGAGCTTGCCTTCATGACCGGTAAATTGCCCGGTGGTGAAAAAAGGTTGGGTGAGGAAACGCTCCAGACGGCGGGCGCGTGCGACGACGTTGCGGTCTTCGGGCGCGAGCTGTTCCAGACCGAGCATGGCGATGATGTCCTTGAGGTCGGCGTATTGAGCGAGCGTGCGCCGGATCCCCTGTGCGAGATTGTAATGCCGGTCGCCCACGATGCCGGGCGTGGCCATTTTCGAACTCGATTGAAGTGGATCAATGGCAGGAAAAAGTCCTTCGCTTGCCCGCTTGCGCGATAGTACGATGGATGCGGAGAGATGGGAGAAAGTATGCACAGCCGCTGGATCGGTGAAATCATCGGCGGGAACATACACTGCCTGGATGGAGGTGATCGCGCCTGTGTCGGTATTCGCGATTCTTTCCTCCAATCCGGCGAGCTCCGTGCCCATTGTCGGCTGATAGCCGAGGCGCGAAGGCATCTGCCCCATCAGGCCGGAGACCTCCATGCCCGCCTGGATGAAACGAAAAATATTGTCGATGAGCAGCAGCACATCGCGATGCTCATCGTCGCGGAAATACTCGGCCATCGTCAGCGCCGCGTGGCCCACGCGGAACCTTGCGCCCGGGGGTTCGTTCATCTGGCCGAATAACATGACCATGTTTTGCAAGACGCCAGCCTCCTTCATCTCGCGGTAAAGTTCCTCACCTTCGCGACAGCGCTCGCCGATGCCGCAGAAGATACTGACTCCTTCCTGGTGGCCGATCATGTTGTGAATCATCTCCGTGAGCAGGACGGTTTTCCCCACACCCGCGCCACCGAAGAGGCCGGCCTTACCACCGCGCTCCAACGGCACCAGCACGTCGATGACCTTGATGCCGGTTTCGAAAATCTCCGACTTCGTGGACCGTGATGCCAATGGCGGCGGAGCGCGGTGCACCGAGCGCCATTCGACATCGGTCAACGCGGCTCCGCGGTCGATCGTATTCCCGAACACATCGAACATCCGCGAGAGAATCTCTTTACCTACGGGCACCTTGAGCGGTCCTCCGGTGTCCTCGACGGCCATGCCTCGCGCCAGACCTTGTGTCGGTGTGAGTGCGATTCCACGCACCGTATGTGCGTCACGCTGCGCCAGGACTTCGATCACGATTTCCCGCTTTTCGCCTGTCCGAAGCACGGTGTGGATCGTCGGCAAATGTTCGTTAAACCGAATGTCCACGACACTGCCGCGGACTGAGATGATAGATCCGAGATTGGTTTTTTCTTTCATAGTACTATCTCCTTGTTTGGTGCGGCGTCCGCCGACGCACCCGATGGAAGGTATTTCGGAATGAGGAGGTGCGCAACGCCGATGCGGCTGTCGGCCATTCCGTAATAGACATCGAAGCGGTCCGGTGTGCCGAGATCGTCGCGCCGGTCAATGCCGGTGGGGAACACGACGTTGGCGATGGTTCCACGGAGTTCTTCGGCCGACTCCGGTGTCAGCACCGGTTCCGGCGAGCGATAAAGAATGGTCTGCGGATGCGCTTTCGAGAGGATCATCACACCAGCGGAATAGCAGAGCTGACGCCCGTTTTTCTCGGGTTCCTCAGACTTGCTCACGCCATGATAGAGCACCAGCCAGCCATGCCGGCACAGGATCGGCGGAGCGCCACCGCCAATCTTCAGCCGTTCCCAAGGCGAGACAGGAGTCGCGAGCCGGTAATGCGAGTTGAGGAGTCCGGGATGCTGCGCCGCGAGGTTCTTCGGCTCCATCGGACAATAGGAAATCCAGATGCTTTCATGATCGAGATCCACAATCCGCGACTCGGACTGGCTGGCGGTTTCCCCGGGGAGTGTGCCGGGAAATAGCGGACGGTGAAGGAGGGCCATCTGCATTTTCCCCGCATGATTGGGAATGGTAACTGGGAAGATGCTGGCGTCCTTGTTGTCCACATGGACGAAATCAATGCCTTGAAAGGGTTCAAAAGTCGCCAACCCGATCCGCTCCCAGTGGAACAGATCCTCCGACATGGCCAGGGCAATCCGGGGGCCAGTCGCCGAAAGCGCGGTGTAAGTCATGATGTAATGCCCAAGCGGCTCGACATACGTTACCCGTGCATCCTCGCAGCCGCCGCCACCACCGGGCACCCGTTCGTAATCCACTTCCGGCTCAAGCGCGATGCCTAGCCGCTCAACTCCTATCGGATCGCCTGCTTCGTTGAAATTCACACGGGCGATGCCGATGCGGGAATAGTTATCCTTTGCGACCAGCCGTGGGAACAGGTAGAGCTTGCCATCAGGGCCGCGGGCGGCGGCCGGATTCAGGACTCCTTCAACTTCGTTGAGGTTGCCCGGCTCCGGCTCCATTAGAAGTCCCAGGCGCTGCAATTGAAAACCGCTCATGATATTTTCTCCTTATCTGGCATTGCGGGTAGATCGCCACCCAGACAAGTGATGATGATCCCTCCCATGGGTGGATTGGCCTCCGGGAGTGAATTTCCTAACACGCTCATCGCTTCACTTTACCTCCCTCGTTTTCCCAACGATCCACAGCGCGACGTTCCTGCCTGATCGCGCCTGATTGATCGGTCGGGACTGAGTTCCACAAGGCAATTGCGGGGGCATTGGAGTCACCGTGCGCGTAGGAGAGGATGCTGATCGAAGCGGTGTTGAGCAGGAGACGCTCCGCTTGCTCGACGGGCAGGCCAATCCATCGGGCGGCGAGGACGCGGCAAAGGTGGCCATGGGAAAACAGCGCCACATTGCCCCCAAGGGTGCGGAGATGGGCAATCAGCCGATCAACGCGCTCGGAAATCCGGGCAGGCGTTTCTCCATTTGGAGAGCCGTCACGGAAAAGGTTCCACCCCGGCTGCGCCTCGCGAATCTCCGCAGGCGTCAGGCCCTCGTAGTCGCCGTTAGCCCATTCTGCTAGGTTGGGTTCGATTTCAGGCGTGGGGGTCAACGCCGCGAGCGCACACGTTTTTCGAGCGCGTTGCAGCGGACTCGTCAAGACATGCGCGAACGAAACGCTCTTGAGTCGCTCCCCGACCTTTCGCGCTGCCGCTTCGCCATGCGCCGTCAACGGCAGGTCAGTGCGCCCGGTGTATCGGCCGGAGAGCGACCATTCCGTCTCGCCATGACGGATGAGATAGAGGCTTAGTGACGCGGCTTCTTTAGGGGCAATCGCTTTCTCAGGTGCGCTGATGGCATTCGGGAATGGATGATTTTCGAGATACGTGACTTTCTCCAGACGGCGTCGATGGCGTTCCTTCCCGGAAAATTGCGAGACAAGATATATCCTAACCAGTTCCCACGCGAGAGCATGGCCGACCGCGAGGCCGCCGAGACAGAGCAGGTTCAGATCGTCGTCCTCGACTCCCTGATGCGCGGAAAACGAATCATGAATCAAACAGGCACGCACGCCGGGAATCTTGTTGGCCGCGATGCACGCGCCGACGCCGCTGCCACAAATGGCGATGCCACGTTTGACCTGACCTGCAACAACCGCACGGGCCAGCGGTATGACAAAATCCGGGTAATCATCATCCGGCGCGCGTTGGCGGTCGCCGAAATCAATCACCTCCGCACCGGCCTCGCGGAGCATTTTGATAAGATACTCCTTCAACTCATAACCGCCGTGATCGGCGGCGATGCCCACGACATGCGAGGTGTCCAGCGCACCACACATTTCGAGTGATGAAGACCGTGTCATGCCGGCTCCGTTTCAAACACGGAGATATACTTTCCCTGCCGCGCCTCCTGGTTGCACCGCGCGCGATGCAGCAGTGCCGCCTGAGCCGCCACAAAATTAGCTTCGACCCCGCGCCAGATTTCCAAAGCCGGTTGCTGGATGGCACGCGCAAATGAAAATGCCAGCGCCCAAGGCGCGCGCGATCCATATCGAACATTCATGGCGTTTAAACGCGCCGATGCCAGTTCAGCGGATTGGCCACCGGACAGGAATGCTATCCCCGGAACCGCGGCCGGGACCGTTCGCAACAGACATTGCACCGTGGCGTCCGCGACTTCGTCCACCGAGACCTGCTGCGGACATGTCAGTCCCGGCAGCACCATGCTCGGCTTCAGGATCATGCCTTCCAACAATACGCGTTGGCAGTTCAACTCGATGAAGACGTTCCGCAGTGCTTCCTCCGTGACTTTGAAACACCGCTCTAACGTATGATCGCCGGCCATGAGCACTTCCGGTTCCACGATGGGAACCAGCCCAACCTCCTGGCACAAGGCAGCATAGCGCGCCAGTGCGTGCGCGTTGGCTTCCAAGCCACTGCGGCTGGGAAGTCCGTCGCCGATGGCAATCACCGCACGCCATTTGGCAAATCGCGCGCCCATTTGAAAATACTCTTTCAAGCGGTCCCGCAATCCATCCAGGCCTTCCGTGATTTTCTCTCCGGGATGACCGGCCATTTCCTTCGCACCGGTATCCACCTTGATGCCGGGAATGATTCCCGCGTCATGGATGACTTTTACAAATGGTGTCCCGTCGGGTCGCTGCTGGCGGATCGTCTCGTCATACAGGATCACTCCGCTGATGGACTCTCCGAGTGAGGGCGCGGTGATGAACAACTCGCGCCAAGCGCGCCGGGCTCCCACGGTCTGTGGAATCCCCTGCGAGGCGAAACGTTTGTCGCAGGTGGGATTACTTTCATCCATCGCGAGGATGCCCTTGTCGTGCGCCATGAGAGCCTGCGCGGTGTGGATGAGTTGGCTGGTGGAATTCATGGACTGCGGGATGGTCATTGCTCGGAAAAAACCTTTTTTCGGATGCTTTTGCCGCCCGGGGCACCTGATCATGCCCGGCTTCAGGCACGGATTCGAGCGAGGCCTGTTTGGCATACAGCTTGGGTTCACCCGTCAGTTCACAAAGCGCCTGCCCATAGTCGACATTGTTCATCGGTCGACCCGCGATCATGCCAAGCTCCTCCGAGTGCACCCACACCATCTCGCCGCTGACCTCTCCGATTTCCTCTGAGTTGTCCTCGATCATACCTTTGTTCCGGGTATGAGTTAGTCTGGTATTCATTGTGTCAGTTTGTAGCGGGTTGTCCGGGACCGCCATGGGGTCTAACCCCTAATGGGAAGTTTCCGCAGTTGGTGAACCCATGATTCAGTCCGGTGACAGAGCAGGAGATTCTTTCGATCACTCAACAAATAGGCGGTGCTTCCGGTGGCCACGACCGCGCCGCCCAGTGTCATACCGATGAATTCTCTTCTTTGCATATGGGCTAAATGGTCAGACATCCGACATCACCTTTGGCGGAAACGCGGCGCGCAAGGCGTTGAGCACGGCCAGCACGTCGATGATTTCCTGACTGATCGCACCGGCAACGGGACTCAAATGCCCGGTGGCCGCGAAAGCCATTCCCACGAGACTCAAGACAATGCCGCCGATGGCGCTCTGGAGAGCGATGGTTCGCATTCGCCGGCTGATGTGCATGAACTCATCCACTTTGGTGAGATTGTTGTCCATGATCACGACGCCGGCAGCTTCCGCCGTCACGTCGCTATTTTGGCCGATGGCCATTCCGACCGTGGCCGCCATCATTGCCGGAGCGTCATTGATGCCGTCGCCGACGTAGAGGGTTTTCGCGCGACTCGTTTCCGAGCGGACGATGGCGAGTTTCTCTTCAGGACTTTTCTGGGCCTGGATTTCAGTGATGCCGACTCGCTCGGCGAGGTAGCGGACTTCCGATTCGCGATCCCCGGAGACGATCATGATGCGTTGGAACTGATGCTTTGGTCCTAAATGCTGAATAAACGAATGTCCCTCGGCGCGTGGTGCGTCCCGCAAGCGGAAGGTCGCCGCGAACTTATCATCAATCACCACCATACATTCGAGTCCACCGGCGGTGGGCGGAAGGTTCTCCGCACCGGCAATTTTTTGCGCAATGAGTTTGCCGCGGCTGGTGATTTGAACTTGATGGCCGGAAACGGTGCCACGCAGTCCTTGACCGGGAGCTTCGCTTACTTGAGAGGCGGGCTGGAGGGGAAGGCTTTCCGTTTTCGCCTGAGAGAGGATGGCCCGGGCCAGCGGGTGCTTCGAGTAAACTTCGAGACTTGCAGCCAGCGTGAGGACTTCCTTTTGCACGAAGCCGGGGGCGATGACTTGTTCGGTCAACTTCGGCTCGCCATAAGTGAGCGTCCCCGTCTTATCGAAAATCGCGGTCCGGCACTCGGCGATTTGTTCGAGCACGACGGGATTCTTGACGATGATCGCGCGACGGGCGCAGAGGGAGATCGAACCGATGATGGCAATGGGTATGCCGATGAGCAAAGGGCAGGGGGTCGCGATGACCAACACCGCCAGGAAACGAACGGCTTCTCCACTGATCAGCCATGCGAGAAGTGCCACCGCGACGGCCACCGGGGTGTAAATCGCTCCGAGTTTATCGCCGAGACGCCGCAACTGCGGTCGCGTCTGTTCCGACTCGCGCATGACTTCCATGATTTTCGCGTAGCGCGAGTCGGCGGCACGTTGGGTGGCCCGGATGGTGAGCGCCGATTCACCGTTGATCGCACCAGAGATCACCGGCGAGCCGGAGGTCTTGGTGATCTGGAACGGCTCGCCCGTGAGGTAGGATTCATCCATCGTGCCATGGCCCTCGATGACCACGCCATCCACCGGGCAGATGTCATGCGGGTAAATGGCGAGCGTATCGCCCACGGCAACCTCGGGCAGCGCCACATCCTCGATTCCCGCATCGGTTTTCCGGTGGGCAATGGAAGGCATCCGTTTGGCCAGCGCGGCCAGAACTGAAGAAGCACTGCGTAACGCGTAACTCTCCAACGCCTCACCGCCCGCGAGCATCAGGACGATGATCGCACCGGCGAGGTATTCGCCCATGATGACCGACGTGACAATCGCGATTCCGCCTAGTAAATCCGAACCGAATTCCCGCTTCAAAAGTTTTCTGAAAAGATCAAAGACGAGTGGAACGCCGCCAAGCACAAGTGTCGACAGCAGTGGGATTTTGTAAGCGCCCGGACTGGTGTGAAAAGCAAAACGCATAAGCACATGCACCAGAATCGCCACGACTGCGATCACCGCGATGATCGTGGACTTGCGTTGCCAGACCGCAGCCAGCCATTCGTGAGTCGGTTCCGCGCTCTCTGGTGGATCCGGTTCTTCGTGAAATACCGTCGCTTTCATTGCTTACTTCGATTCCAAATCCTTCTCCGGACCGGGCAGCCGTGCTGACAGGATGGTGGCGACGAGCAAGACCAGGACTGCGATCGTCGAGAGGACAAAGGCGCCCGAGGAGGGCATGGCGAGCCACTTGAGTGTCTCTTTCGCGGCGCCGGTGCTGCCGAGGGCTGGGGCGCGGAAGCCGGCCCACATCCAAAAAATGGAGTAACCGAATCCGCCAGCTCCGAGCCCGACGCTGATGGCAGCCGTCACGCGCCGTGGAGTGCCTAGCGGGCACAGCAAAACGATCAAACTCAAGGCGGTGGTGCCCATGCCTCCCGCGTGCAGGTGAGCACGATGCATATAGGTCCACGACTTATCCAGCACCGCCTTGATGGCTGCATCGTCGCCCTTGTAAGCGGTGTCGCGCACCTCGGAGGCGGAAGCTTCCAACCGGCTTTTGATCGCATCCTCGTTCAGGCCGAAGACAATGCCCATGCCTTGTCCGAAGAGAAGCGTCAAAACCGCGAGCACCAATCCGGCAGAGGCGGCGCGCAGGCTGGGCGTAAAATATCCAACGAAAGAGTTTGTATTCATTTTGAGACAGGGAATCGAATCTGATGGTGACAAAAATCCTGAGCGTCCGCACCGGGCGTCGTGCCGCGAATGGTTAGGATGCGACCCCTCATCCAGCTCCGGATGCCTCGCCTTCGCCATGGGGTGTAACCCTACCAAGGGTAGGGAAATACCCCATACCAATCAGTTCATGCCGGTGGATAATTTCAAACACCACCCAGGCAGAGCGCAAATTTCCCCGCCTGAAGGCCCTGCCGCACTTGAGATACCATCCCGTGTCCGTGAACTTCCCAAAGAAAAACTCGTCCCGCCTAGATCTCTGGATCGAAAGAAAGCGCTGCCGCATTGCTTTCCATTTCCTCCCGCAAGCGCGAGCACATCATTTCGCAGAGATCTTTCACGATCACATCCGCAATAAAACAGACGGTGGTCAGACCCTCCTTGCGCATCCCGACCATCCCCGCGTCGCGCAGTACGGCAAGATGCTTGGAAACGTTCGCTTGTCCGGATCCAGAGGCTTCCACCAGTTGCCCAACGGTGAACTCGCCCTGCATCAACAGATTGAGCAGACGCAGCCGGACTGGCTCGGAAAGCGCACGGAAGCGACTGGCAATCAGCTCCAATGCTAGCGGGGACAGTTCTTTGGCAGGTTCTTTAATCTTTTTTTGACTCATCTTCAGAAAATAGTTTTGCTTTATCGTTATGTGGCGATACGGTGGATTAGATCGAAATTAAATCAAGCACCAATCCAACTTTTGTCATGCACTCAAACAATCCATCAATCCATCCTCGCCCTCACGGTGAATCCCAACTGGGTCTTCCTCTGCGCCCTCTTTGGTGCGGGACTGACCATGGCCGGAAGCACCGGCCGGTGTGGCCTCGCCATCCTGATGTCGAAAATGCCTTGGAACCGAGTGTCTGGCCAGTCCTGCGGCACCTCTGGAAATTGCTCAACCTCTAACTAATCACATCCCATGTTCCTTAGACAAATCACCGACCCTTCCCTCGCACAAAACGCTTACCTGATCGGCTGCCAGCGAACCGGTGAAGCAATCATTGTTGATCCCGAGCGCGACGTGGACCGCTATTTGAAAATCGCCGCCGACAATGATCTCAAAATCACCGCCGTAGCGGACACACACATCCATGCCGACTACCTGAGCGGTGCCCGAGAGCTGCTAGAACACCACGGTGCCATCGCCTATCTGTCCGCCGAGGGCGGCCCCGACTGGCAGTTCGAGTGGGCGAAGGGAAATCCCAAAGCACGTTTTCTCCATGACGGTGACACGTTCATGGTGGGAAACATCGAACTGAAAGCGCTACTCTCCGCCGGTCACACGCCGGAGCACATGAGCTTTCTCATCACCGACCTCGGCGGTGGAGCCAGGGAACCCATGGGTCTTCTCAGCGGCGACTTCATCTTCGTCGGTGACGTGGGACGGCCCGATCTGCTTGAAAGTGCTGCCGGGCAGGTAGGAATCATGGAGCCAAGCGCCCGCACCCTTTACAAGAGCCTGAGGGAAACCTCAGTTCTGTCAGAACACCTACAGATCCTGCCCGCCCACGGTGCCGGCAGCGCTTGTGGTAAGGCCCTTGGTGCGGTGCCGACCAGCGTGCTGGGCTACGAGCGCCTCTACAATGGCGCGCTGCGCGAGGCGCTCGAAGGTAGCGAGGACGACTTTGTTAAAAATATACTATCAGGACAGCCCGAGCCTCCGCGCTACTTCGCAAGAATGAAGCGCGACAACAAGGCCGGTCCGCCCTTGCTCGCGGAAGGCAAGCTCCCCCAACCGCGCAGACTTCCGCCGGCCGAACTAGCGACATTGCTCAAAGGAGGCAAACACATCTTCCTTGATCTCCGCACGAACCGCGTTGATTTCATGAAACAACATGTCATCGGCTCTTTGCTGGCTCCCATGCCCGGAGGAAAACTTTCCATCGTTGCGGGCTCCTATGTCGATGAGGATACCTCGATCATCCTCTTGGTGAATGACGGGAATGAAGTGGACGAAGCAGTTAGGCAACTCGTCCGAATCGGCTACGACAAGGTCGAGGCGTGGATTCCCGCCAGCGAGGCGCTCGCCGTTGAAGGTATCACCAGCAGCCGGAAATCCATCACCACCCGCGAGTTGGTGGAGGCTCTGGCGGCCCACCCGGATGCCGCTGTGCTCGATGTCCGTGGCGCGGGAGAGTTCGCCCAAAGCCATGTGAAAGGTGCGAAAA
>Ga0163144_10013009_pt1 | contig 17405 bp, 13 predicted proteins | sample OliLak19BULKMAT1_FD_123175 | JGI IMG/M metagenome (GOLD analysis project Ga0163144, IMG submission 123175) | Freshwater microbial mat bacterial communities from Lake Vanda, McMurdo Dry Valleys, Antarctica - Oligotrophic Lake LV.19.BULKMAT1 | ecosystem: Environmental > Aquatic > Freshwater >...
AAGCTCCTGCGCGTGCTTCAAGAGGGAGAGTTCGAACGCGTTGGCGACGAGCGGACCCGGCGGGTCAACGTGCGGGTGATTGCGGCCACCAATCGCGACCTGCGACGCGAAGTGGATGAGGGGTTCCTGGATGTCCACGGGCTGATGGGCAAAGGCCTGGGGTGGGTCGATGTGCACCTGCTCCCGTCAGCGTACGTCTCAGGGCACCGGCTCTGGACCAGGGACAAACGGCTCGCCGAGGCTGCCCGGCGGCTGACGCCCGAACGAGCGCGTGTCCTGGTCGCGTGAGGCCTGAGGGCGCCGCACCGAGCGGACGACTCGCCACGCCCAGCGTGCGACCACGTGCAAGGCGCCACGGCAGCGCTGGCATTCCCGGCAACCACGGGAATGTGGGCGCCAGACCGAGGGGCTGTTGCCATCGCTCTTCGCGATGATGACACTCGACGTCTCCGCGCCGGGACACCGAGAAATCGGACGAGCCGATCGAGTGGGAACCCCGCCAGCCGTCCTCGCGCGAGCGCGGAGACCTTCGGCTGATCGATCTCGAGCACGGCCGCCGCTGCCGCCTGCGTCAGTCCACGGCGTTCGATGATCGCGCTGATCTTTCGCGCCAGTTCCGTCTTGGCAAGCGCCTCCGCGGGCCTCGGGTGACCTACGTCCGCAAACACATTGCCGCTGCCTACGACATCTCCCTTCTTCGCCATCGCTGCTACTCCCGTGCTTCGGCAATCTCGACGGCCAGCTCGAGCCGGCGCTTGATCAGATCGACGTCACGCTGGGGCGTTACGATGCCCCGCTTCGACTTCTTCTGAAACGCGTGCAGGAGGTACCCACGCTCGTGCAGCCGCACCGTGTGTACCGCTCGACGCGTGCTTGTCGCCGCGCTGAGCGAAAAAGATCGCGTCGCCGATCTCGTCTTGCACGCCCGAGGGAAACGCCCGAAGGGCGCGCAGTGAGTCCCCGAGCCACACCGCGGGCGTGAGGTCCGGGCAGGTCGCCGGCCGGTGTGCCGTCGCGGCGCGATCCGCAGCGGGTGCTGGGAGCACCAGTGGCGGTTGAGGACGGTAGCAGCTCCCTTGCGCGGCGACGCCCAAGGCCCTTACCCATCAGCGCGTGGACATCCAGGAACACCCGCACGTGGTCACTCGTCACCACTGGCACGTGGGGCAGTTCCTTCAGGAGCGCGAGTATTTCTGCGCGCTGCTCGAGGGCCCCACACGCCAGCTCTCCGGTGATGAAGGGATGGCAGACGACCTGCCCTTCGAGCAGCCACTCGACCAGTCGGGCGTACGCCACCCGCAGGTGATCGACTCAGACCGACGTCTCACCAGAGCCCCAGCCGGCGAGGTGCAGTCCCGATTCATCTACCAACGCCCGCCTCCGGCGTGACGGCTACGTGAGACCTGCCGCGCGACCGCGCCACTCGTCCTCGAACCGTTGGCGAGTGACGAACGACTTCTGTGTGCCGACGCCGGTGGTCGACAGGGCCGCGTAGAGATTCGCGCGCGCGATGGCATCGCGCTCGGACAGTCCCTCACCCAGAAACACCGCGAAGCTGCCGACGAACGCGTCGCCCGCGCCGGTCGTGTCCTTGGTGGCCACCGGGTAGGGCGGCACCAACTCGTCGCCCTCGGCGTGGGCCAGCAGCGCGCCCTTGTCGCCTAGCGTGATGATGACGCGCGTCAGTCCCTGGCTCACCAGGTGCGCAGCGCATGCCCGGGCCTCGTCCACCGATCGCACAGGCATCCCGGAGATCGTCTCGGCCTCCGTCTCGTTCGGCACGAAGTAGTCGACGCCAGCCAGCGCGGCGAGATCCACCGGCTGGCCCGGCGCGGGATTCACGATGCAGCGAATGCCGCGCTGGCGGGCAAACCGCACTGTGTGGAACACCGTCTCCAGCGGAATCTCGAACTGCAGCACGATGCAGTCGGCGGCCTCGAGCACGGCGTGCGCCTCGTCGACATCGGCTGGCAACAGCCGATCGTTTGCGCCCTTGACCACGATGATCCGGTTCTGCCCGTTCGACTCGACGAAGATCGGCGCGACGCCGCTCGAGGCGCCGGCGACGATGCGGACGTGCGAGGCATCGATGCCCTGCGATTCGAAGTTCTTGATCGTCGCCGGCCCGAAGAGGTCGTCACCTACGCGCGCGACCATCGACACGTCGGCGCCGCACAGCCGGGCCGCCACGGCCTGGTTGGCGCCCTTGCCGCCCCAGCCCAGGTCGAAATGCTCGCCGAAGATGGTCTCGCCCGCCTTTGGAAAGCGGTCTGCGAACGTCGTCATGTCGACGTTTGCGCTGCCGACCACTGCAATCCTTGATCGTCTGGTCATGTTGCCTCTATGTATCGCGGGATCAGCGGGTCATCAGCTTGTAGAACTGGTCGTAGAACCTCGGCAGATCGAGATCCCATTGCACGGTCGCCACCCGCCACCACGACGCCATCTTCCGCGGACTCGGCTTCTCGCCCGGCGCCCCCGGCAGCTCGGCCTCGACGAAGATGGTCTGGCCGTAGCCCGCGCCGTGATCGATGTCGATGTTCACGTAGAGCTGCTGCTGCCTGGTGATCACGGTCGGGTCGAGGAACGCGAGCACCGCGATCTCGTCCCACATGAACCCGCCACCGCCCCCCTGCCCGGCCGGATGGAACCTGGTGATGAACTGGGCTGCCTTGGAGTTCGACGTCGCGAGCCGCTTCTTCATGTCGTCGCTGAGCGACGTCTTCACCGAGATGTCCACGGGCGTGATCGTGATCTTCTTCCAGGGCGCGCTCATCGCGATGCGGGCGGCTTCCGGATCCCACCACCAGTTGAACTCGCGACGGCCGTTGATGCGGTGATTGCCGCCCTGATCGACGTTGAACCCCGCCCCCATCAGCACCAGCTCCTTGGCCAGCGTGGCGATCTCCGGGTCGAGGCCCAGGGCCAGGGCCACGGTCGTGAAGGGCCCACCGACCCAGAGCGTCACCTCGTTGGGGTACTTCCGAATCTGCTGGATCAGGAACAGCGCGCCGTGCAGGTCAATCGGCTCGAGGCTCGTGGCCCCGGTCGGCGGTGTCGGCACCTCGTCGGGATGGTGATAGCGGCGGGGGTTCCAGGCGCCTTTGTACGAGAACTCGCCGTACTGCGCTTCCCAAGCCGTGGTCAGATCGCGCGAGTTGATGAGCGGGAAGGCCGCGCCAGCAGCCACCGGGATGTTGCCGTGGCCCGTCAGTTCCAACATGCGCAGCATGTGCGCCGTGCCGGCCTTGACCCAGGCGTCGCCGGCGGTCACGGCGATGCCGAGCACTTCCACCTCGGGCGACTGCAGCATCGCCAGCGTCGAGATCATGTCGGTGCCGAGCGCCGCGCCGTCCTGGTCGATGAACACTTTCTTCTTCACCGGGGTCTGACCGGCGGCCTGCGACGTCCAACCGGCGACCAGCGCTGCCGCCAGTGTCGCCGTCAACAGGGAGCGAGACAATGCGTTCATGGCGACTCCTTCACGAAAGTTGCCGGGAGCGTCGGCTCCTGGCAACGAATGGCTCGGTCTGATTCATCGGCGTCTGGTCATCAGGTCCACGTAGAGATCCCAGAAGGCCGTCCGGTCGATGTCCATCAACACTTTCATCTTCTGGGTGCCGGCGGGGAAGTCGGCGGGCGAGTCGAGCGAACGGCGCCGCGACTGGTGGTAGCCGATCGATCGGCCGTAGTTGGGGCCGTAGGTCACGTCGACATCGAGGAACCGCTCGTCGAGCCTGGTGGCCAGGGCCGGTTGCAGGAAGATGGCGACCGTCAGTGAGTCCCACACGTATGACCGCGCGGCCGGGTCGCGCTCGAACCGCGGACCGTGCACCTGCCGGAACAGCTTCGTGATCGGCGTTTCGGGGGCGCGAGCGATCCGCCCATACTCGGCCTGCGTGTAGAAGACGCGCTCGGCAATGTCGATGGGCACGACGATCTGCTCGCGGAAGGGTGCGCGCAGCGTGATGCGCACGGACTCGGGATCGAACCACCAGTTGAACTCGGCCGTGGGTGTCGTGTTGCCCGGGACATCGACGGCTCCGCCCATGTAGTACACCCGTTTGACCAGCGGCACGATCTCCGGGTTCTTGCGGATGGCCAGCGCGAGGTTGGTCGCTGGGCCGAGGACGAACAGCGTCACCTGGTTCGGATAGGCCTTGACGGACCGCACGATGAAGTCCACTGCGTGCTCGGCGGCCGGCTTCGACGTCGGGTAGCCGATGGCGGGCTCGCGGTCGAGCGATAGGTAGGAGTCTGGGCGCGGCCGCCCGTATGCGCCGAGGTACTCTGAGCGGCCCCACAGGCGCTCCTCGGCCTCGAGCCAGGGCTGACGGCTGCCCATCAACGGCTCCCGCACGCCCATGAAGACCGGGATGTCAGACCGCCCGACGAGTTCGAGCTGGCGCAAGGCGGCCGCCGTGCCGTGCTCCATCCAGGAGTTGCCAGGCACGATGGTCACACCCAGCACTTCGACATTGGGGCTGTTCAGCAGCATGAACAGCGCGACGGCGTCGTCGTTCATCACGCCCATGTCGGCGTCGACGATGACGCGCTCCTGGGCGGTGGCCAGAGATGGCGCTGCCATCAGGGCGCACGCGCACGCCGCCGCGATGGCCCACCGGTCGGCTGTCGTCCTCGTCACGGCCGTGTCTCCATCGCCATGTCGCGAATGCGGTTGAGATACCCGACGTAGATCGGAATGGGAATGTCCGGCGAGTCACCGTCGTTCAGGAAATGGTCGAGCCGCAGTCCGGCGGTGGAGCGAATCACGTCGCGGAAACGTGGCATCTGCACGAACTTCACTCTCCAGATCTCCAGCATCAGCGCCTGGAACTCCGGGGAGAGGAACCCGATGCGGCCGGTGCGGTAGCCACTCACGTAGACGACGTCGAAGTGCCGGGCGGCGAGCGACCGGCGGAACGCCGTCAGCGCGAGCACGTCGCGTGAGGCCGGCGCGCCTTCGAACGCCATGATCAGATGGAGCACGTCGGCGAGGTCCCCCCACAGCACCTTTTCGTCCAAGGCCGCGAACCGCGGCGCGGCCCCTGCAGATGGCCCGATCCGCTGCTGCGCGGCCCTGGCGCGTTCATCCGGCGCGGCCACGCGGGCGAGCTCGGCGTGGAACCATGCGAGACGCTCGCGGTCCAGGTTCCGTTTGAGGAACTCGACGGCGTAGGCATTGGCGAAGTAGACCTGCTGATCGGCGGCCAGCGCGTCGAGCCACGGGCCGACGTCGATGGCCATCAGATCGGCGACGAGCGTGCGCAACTGACCCACCGTGACGTCGGGATGGTACTTGACGGCCTGCCAGAAGTGTTCGGTCGAGTCGTAGGTGGCTCCAAACAGCTCGATGCCCTCGTCGATGAGGTACCAGTTCGACAGCACGCGGCCGGGGATCGACGACGAGGCGCTCCAGCAGTTGAGGCTGCCGGCCCAGCGACCGCGCACGCGCAGGAATGCGTCGCGGTAGGCCGCGGTCGTCAGTTGCCAATGCCGGCCCGTGAAGACACGCAGGGAACCGTCGCGCGTCCGATCGGCGACGGCCCGCTCCAGTTCGGCCCGGGTATGGGTGAGGACGACCTCGAGCGGCAGCACCGTGTCCATCGACACGACGCGGCTCTCGACGCCGCGCTGCAGCAGGCCGTCTGCAAACGCCTGGCGCGCCGCGGCCGTCTCGAAGTGCCAGCGGCCGGCCTCGCGATCGACGTGGGCGAAGAGATCGTCGAGCGTGTCGAACCAGACGAGCCCGTGCAGCGCGAATCGGACCAGCCGCCCCTGCACCTCGATCCGCGTTGTCGGATCAACCAGACGCTGAAGCGTCAGCGGCGCCGATGCCGGTGTTTGCGCAGCGTCGGCCACGGCCGCCGCGGCTGCGAAGGTAACCGAAAAGCCGATGAGTGCACGGGGGACCGTCATGCCACTGCCATTCCCTTTGCCGCTTACCGCGAACTCGAGTGCGTGGCCGCGGCCGTCTTGGGGCGCGCCCTGTGCAACGACGCTCCGCACGACGCCCTCACCACCAGTGTCGTCTCGAGAATCACGTGCCGAATCGTCCGGTCAGGCCGCGCGATCCGGTCGAGCAACAGATCCGCGGCCGCCGAACCGATCTCCTGCGAGGGTTGGCTCACGGCCGTGAGCGGCGGATTGAGCGACGTGGCCCAGGGCATGTCGTCGAACCCGACGAGCGCGAGCTCTTCGGGGATGCGGATGCGAGCCTCGTGCAGCGCGCGAAACGCGCCGAGCGTCATGAGGTTGTTGGCCACGAACACCGCCGTCGGTCGGCGGGGCAGGGCGAGCAGCGCCTTCATGCCGTGGTAGCCGCCGCCCTCGCGGAAGTCGGCGCGGTAGACGAGGTCGGCACATAGCGGCAGCCCGCCCTCCTTCAGCGCCTGCTCGTAGCCGCGCTCGCGTTCGGTGGCGGTGCTGTGCCGCAGCGGACCTCCGAGCAGGGCGACCTCGCGGTGCCCCATCTCGATGAGGTGGGCGACGCCGCACCGGGTGCCCTCGACGTTGTCGACGGTGACCAGGTCGGGCCGGAGGCCGACCGGCGAACGGTCGATGGCGACGGTATGCAGCGGCGGCGCGAGCACCTCGCGATACGCGTCGCGGGCAGCGTTGATCGGCACGAAGATGATCCCGACCACGCCCTCGGCGCGAAGCGTCTGGAGCACGTTCCGCTCCCGGGCCACGTCCTCGTCGGAGTTGGCCAGCAGCAGCGTGTAGCCGGCCGCCTGCAGCACCGAGTCGACGCCGCGGACAGCGGAGGTGAAGAACGGATTCTCGAGGTCGGGGATGACGACGCCGACCGCCTGGCTGGTGGCGCCGCGCAGCATGCGGGCGGCGCGGCTGGGACGATAGTTGAGCGCGCGTGCGGCCTCCTGAACCCGCAGGAGCAGCTTCTCGCTCACCGTCCCGGGGTCGGCACTGGCGCGCGAGACGGTGGCGATCGAGACGCCGGCGCGGTCGGCGACAAGCCGGATGGTCGCGGCGTGACTGGACGAGGCGCGGGCGGCGGTACGCGCCCGCGCGCGTTTCTTGGTCACGACGCCCGGACTCCGTTCGGCGTCACCTTGACCCCGCTCACGGAAATCTTGACAGACATACGGGTCATGTGATTCAGTCTGCGAATCGTTTTCACTATCGGCGCAGATTCTACGAGCACATTCCATAGATTGACAGGAAATTCGCGTGCTAGCTCTGAAAACGTTACCAGGAATCTTCGTACGCACCAGGGCAAACGGGAAACCGAAGGTTTCGAGGGGCGCACGGTCGTCCCGCGTGACGTGCCGGGCCACAGGCAGGCAGGTGGGGACAATGAGACGATCGTTGCGCGCATCGATGTTCATCCTGGCCATGGCCCTGCTGCCGGCGGCCGACGGCTTCGCCCAGTCGGTAGGATCCATCGCCGGCACGGTCTTGGATGCCTCGAAGGCCAGCATGCCGGGGGCGGTGGTGACGGCGCGGAACGAAGGCACGAGCATCGTGCGCGAGGTGGTCGCCAACACCACTGGCCGCTACGCCATGCCGCTGTTGCCGATCGGCACCTACACGGTGACGGCGTCCATGGCCGGCTTCCAGACGCAGGAGTTCAACAAGGTCGTGCTGGAAGTGCAGGCCTCCCTGACGCTGAACTTCATCCTCGACGTCGCGGCCCTGACGACGCAGGTCACGGTCGTGAGCGAGGCGTCCATGGCACAGCTCCAGCGCAGCGATGCGTCACTCGGCCAGCTGATCAACGCTCAGCAAGTAGCCGAGTTGCCGCTGAACGGACGCAACTTCGTCCAGCTCGCCCTGCTCGGACCTGGCACCGTGTCCGGCCGCGCCGGCAGCTTCCTGGCTCAGGGCCCGAGCAGCGAGGTGTCGTATCGCGGCAGCATGTCGGTGTCGGCGCAGGGCATGCGCGAGAACGCCAACGACTGGCTCTACGACGGCGTCGACAACAACGAGCTCACCGCGGGCGGTGTCGGCATCCTGCCCAACATCGACTCGATCCGCGAGTTCAAGGTGCTCACGCACAACTACCTGGCGCAGTACGGCAGCCGCGGCGGCACCACGGTGCTCGTGAGCAGCAAGGCGGGCGAGAACAGCTTCCGCGGCTCGTTGTTCGAGTTCTTCCGCAACGACGCCCTCGACGCGCGCAACTTCTTCGACGGCGCCAAGAAGCGCGAGTGGAACCAGAACACCTACGGCTTCTCGCTCGGCGGGCCCGTCAAGAAGAACCGGACGTTCTTCTTCGCCGGCTTCCAGGGCAACAACATCGACGAGGGTCTGACCACCGTGCTCACCGTGCCGACCGCGCTGATGCACCAGGGGATCTTCACCGAGTCGTTCGCGGGCGCGCCGGCACCGATCATCTACGATCCCGCGACGACCCGCACTGATCCAGCCACCGGGCTGCTCGTGCGCGACCCCTTCCCGGGCAACCGCATTCCTGCCAACCGCATCAGCCCGATCGGCCAGGCGCTGCTGAATCTGCTGCCACTGCCCACGTTCACCGATCGGCTTGGCGGCAACTTTCTGGCCAACCCGGTGAAGACGTTGAACGACTACCAGGGCGACCTGCGCATCGACCACAACTTCAGCAACAGCGACCGGGTCTTAGCCCGCTTCAGCGCCGAGGAGGCCGATCAGTACCTGCCCACGGGGCTCCCGGACTTCGGCGCCACCGGCGGCTTTTCGAGCAATCAGACCTTCGATACGAGCGCCACGAACGTCGCGCTGTCGCACACGCACGTGTTCAAGAACAACGCCGTCAATCAGTTCACCGCTGGCTACAACCGCGTGTACAACAACATCACCTCGTTCGGCTACGGCTCGAACAAGTCGCGGGAGCTGGGGATTCCCGGCGCCAACCTCGGCACGGACGAGACGTCGTCACTGACCCGCATGACGTTCCAGAACTTCGCCGGCGTCGGCGATCGTGGGTTCTCGCCGTTCCAGGGCGGCACCAACGTCTACCACTACATCAACACGCTGACGATGGTGAAGGGCAGCCACACCGTGAACACCGGCGCGTCGATGCGGGCGATGCAGCTGAACCTTCTGGGCGACACCGCACTGGCCGGGCAGTTCGCCTTCACGCCGTTCTTCACCTCTGGGTTCGGGCCGACCGGCACGCTCAACGGCAGCACCGGCAGCTCGCTTGCCAGCCTCCTGCTCGGCCTGCCGGCTTCCGGGGGCCGGAACGACCAGCTGAACGGCTCGGTCAAGGGACGCCGCTGGAAGGAGTTCCGCGGGTTCGTCGACGACAACTGGCGGGTGTCCGACAACCTGACCGTCACGCTCGGCCTGGCCTACATGGTCACGACGCCGCAGAGCGAGGCCAAGGACCGCTTCGCCAACTTCGACTTCTACACCGGCGAGATCTTCGTCGGTGGGACGGTCGGCGTGAAGACCGACTGGAGCAACGTCCAGCCGCGCATCGGGTTTTCCTGGAGCCCCGGGGCGAGCACGACCACCGTCATCCGCGGTGGCTACGGCATGTATCACGACGTGTCGGCCATGGGCGGCTCGACCGGCCCGCAACAGAACCCGCCCTACGCCAACGCCTACGCGTTCGTGAGCGACAACATCACGCCGGTGCGCACGCTCGCGACAGGATTCCCCGTCAACAGTCTGGCCGTCGATCCGGCCAGCCACGGCGGCGACTGGACGACGATCGACCCGAACTTCAAGCAGGGCCGCGTGCAGCAGTGGAGCCTGAACCTTGAACGCCAGTTGCCGTTCCGCACCATCGCCAGCGTCGCCTACGCAGGCAGCTACGCCGACCGCCTGTTCGACAAGAGCCGGAATCTGAACACGGCCACGCCGGGGTCGGGCTTCAATCCCGCGGCGCGGCGTCCCTACCCGAACCTTCAGTCGGTCATCACCGCGATCAGCCGCGGCTGGATGAACTACAACTCGCTGCAGATGCGGCTCGAGCGCCGGGCCTCCGCCGGCAACTACGTGCTGGCGTCGTACACCTACGCCAAGGCGCTGACCAACGGCGTCTCAGGCTTCGGCGGCGACCCCGGCATCGTCTACTTCCCGGTGGCGTCGTCGGACGATGCCGACGTGGGCTCGGCCAACACCGACCTGCGGCACAATTTCACGCTGAGCGCCCTCTACCAGCTGCCGTTCGGCAATGGACAACCGCTGCTCAGGGACCTCAAGGGGGTGCCCCAGGCGATCTTGGGCGGCTGGGGCCTCAACGCCATCTTCGTGGCCCACAGCGGATACCCGCTGGGCATGAGCATGGCGAACAACCAGTCCGGCACGTCGTTCGGCAACCGGCCCGATCGGGCCTGCGGCGGCACGCTCAGCGACCCCACCGTCGAGCGCTGGTTCGATACGAGCTGCTTCGTCGCTCCCGCTCCCGGCGTGCTGGGCAATGCGGCGCGGACGACGCTCTTCGGCCCGGGGCGATGGAACGCCGACCTGTCGCTCTCGAAGCGTGTCGCCAAGTTCCAATTCCGCGCCGAGGTGTTCAACGTCTTCAACAACGGGCAGTTCGCTGTCCCCAACACCACGGTGGGCTCGCCCCTGTTTGGCAGAATCACGGGGACCGTGAAGTCGTCCCGACAGGTGCAGCTGGCCCTGAAGTACGTGTTCTGACGCCACCGACGCGCTTCCTTCCCGGCGACCCGCCGAACAACGCTTCCGAAAGCAGAACGACATGAGAACGCTCAGCGCGCTGACCCTGCTCCTGGCGCTCGTCGCCACGGCTCCTGCCGTGGCGCAGCCGGCACAGAAGATCATCTTCGACACCGACTTCGCGTTTCCGCCGCAGGACGATGCGATGGCGTTGTTCTTCGTGCTCAATTCCCCGGAACTCGACGTCCTGGGCATCACCACCGTTGCCGGCAACCGCAGCGTCAACGTCGCCACAGCCGACGTGCTGAAGATTCTCGAGGCGACGAGCCGTAGCGAGATTCCCGTCTATCAGGGCGCGGCGGCCCCCTTGCTGCACAAGGGCACCGAGTGGGACACCAAGCGCCACGGCGGATGGTACGCGAACGAGCCGGCGCCCCAGCCGCCTGGCGGCTTCGCCGTGTCGAAGAAGCTCGAGAGCCAGGGCGCCATCGATTACCTGGTCGCGACGGTGATGAAGTACCCGGGCCAGGTGACCATCCTGGCCATCGGCCCGCTCACGAACATCGCGATGGCGATGCGGATGGAGCCGCGGTTCTCCGGCAACGTCAGGCAGCTGGTGATCATGGGCGGCGCCATCGCGTCGCTGGCCGACGGCGGCGGCAACCACACGCCGAACGCCGAGTTCAACTTCTACGTCGACCCCGAAGCCGCCCAGATCGTGCTGCGGTCGGGCATCCCGATCGTGCTCTCGCCGCTGAACGTGTCGCGCAAGGCTCGCTTCACCAAGGAGTCGTACGACAAGATCGTCGCGGTGGACACGCCGATCACGCGGCTGGTGAAGGACACTATGGGGCCAGGCTATCAACAGCGGCCAGACCGTGTCGCACTGATGTACGACCAGGTCGCCGCGGTGGCCCTGGTGGCCCCCGAGCTGATCAAGACGGTGGAGCTGTTGGTCGACGTCGACATCAACCCCGCCGCCAACTACGGCGTCTCCGTGGGCGCGCCGCAGATCTGGCCCGGTGGCGAAGGGGCGCGGAAGATGCAGGTGCAGACCGACATCGAGTGGGACCTGTTCATCCGCCTCTACATCGAGCGGGTGACCAGCACGCGTCCGAGTGCGAAGCGCTAGCCAACTTGCGGGAGCGGCGCCGGCCGCGTCCCCGAAGGAGCGACATGACCGTCGTTGAATCGTACCCCGTGGCCGTAGCGATGTGCGTGGTCACCATGCTCTGTTGGGGTTCGTGGGCCAACACGCAGAAGCTCACCAGCAAGGAGTGGCGGTTCGAGCTGTTCTACTGGGACTACGCGATCGGCGTGCTGCTCTTCGCCCTCGCCCTGGCCTTCACGCTCGGCAGCACCGGCACGGCGGGCCGCAGCTTCCTCGTCGATCTGGCCCAGGCAGAGAATGGAGCGATCCTGTCGGCCGTCGTCGGCGGCGTGATCTTCAATCTGTCCAACATCCTGCTCGTCGCCGCGATCGACATCGCCGGTATGGCGGTGGCGTTCCCGATCGGTGTCGGCCTGGCCCTCGTCCTCGGCGTGATCACCAACTACGTGGCGAGCCCTGTCGGCAACCCAGTGCTGCTCTTCCTTGGCGTGGCGTGTGTGGTCGCGGCCATCCTGCTCTCGGCCATGGCCTACCGTCGACTGCCGGCGCAGGGCCAGCGCACGATTGGCAAGGGCATCGTCGTGTCGGTTGTCGCCGGCCTGTTGATGGGCTTCTTCTACCGGTTCGTGGCCGCATCGATGTCCACCGATTTCATCACCCTGGAGCCCGGCAAACTCGGGCCGTATTCTGCGATCGTGATGTTCTCGGTCGGCCTGCTGCTGTCGAACTTCCTCTGGAACACGCTCGTCATGAAACGGCCGTTCGTGGGAGCGCCGGTCGCCTTCGGCGACTACTTCTCCAAGGGCACGCCCCGCTTGCATCTGATCGGCATCCTCGGCGGCGCCATCTGGAATCTGGGCATGTCGCTCAGCATCATCGCCGCCGGCGCCGCCGGCTTTGCGATTTCCTACGGGCTGGGGCAGGGCGCCACCCTGGTGGCGGCCTTCTGGGGCGTGTTCATCTGGAAAGAGTTCAAGGGCGCCCCGCCCGGGACGTCCCGGCTTCTCGCTTTGATGTTCGCGGCATTCGTCGTCGGGCTCACCCTGATTGTTGCCGCCCGCGTGGTCTGACGCCCCTCCAGGTGCCCACTCGCCGAGTCCTTCGCACCGTCCTGGCTCTGGCCATCGCCGGCGCTGCCTGCACAGGGCGTCCGCCGACGTCCCAGTCTCCACGCTGGACGCTGTCGCCGTAGTCGCCGGTCGGCGGCAACACCGGTACAGCCGTACCCCGTAGTCGTGTTCCCTGGGGCTCGCGTCAGCGACCGTCGCCGACTGAATCGTACCGGGATCCTCGGAGGCTAGATTTTGGATGAACACTTTCCAAGGCCGAAATCTTACAGGCGATGAACACCCGTTGGCGACCGCGTCGGACGTCGCCGTTCGGCCGCCCGGCCGGTCGGGTCTGCATTCGGAGCCGCCCCAGACGGCGTGTTCGCGACCGGGAGCCGGGCAGGCGACGATTGACTGATACACGGTATCCATATATCGTGAAATCATGATCCAGTCGTTCGCGGACTCAGCGACCGCAGACCTCTGGGACGAGCGCAACAGCAAGGCCGCTCGTCGAGTGCCGCGTGATCTCTGGCCAACAGTGCTGAGGAAGTTGACACTGGTCGACAGCGCGCAGCGACTGGACGACCTGGCGGCATTGCCAGGCAACCGTCTCGAAGCCCTGGCCGGAGACCGCAAGGGCCAGCACAGTATTCGCGTGAACCAGCAATACCGGATCACCTTCCGATGGGAGAAGCACCATGCGCACGACGTCTGCTGCGAGGACTGCCACTGAGAGCATTCCGCGCGATGCCTCGAGTCCGGGACCGGCCATTCACCCCGGTGAGATCCTGCTCGAGGAGTTCCTGAAGCCGCTCGAGATGACGCAGGCCGCGGCGGCCAAAAAGCTGGGGATGTCCACCGTGCGCCTGAACGAACTCGTGCGTGGCAAGCGCGGGGCGACCGCCGACACGGCGCTGAGGCTCGCACAGCTGTTCAAGACGACGCCGCAGTTCTGGATGCACATGCAGGCGAACTTCGACCTCAAGGTGGCGATGGTTCGGCGGCGCGCGTTCAAGTTCGCCAAGCGGGCGCTGGCGGGGAGCCCAGGGGGCCGCGGCCGCCATGGTGCCAGCGTGCGATAGCGTGCAAGGCGCCGCGGCAACGCGAAATGAGGCCTGATTTCGAACGTCGGCCGCGATGAAGGGCTGGGCGCGTTCCAGAATACGCCTGGCAGTCGCGGGCCCGCTCGGGTGAGTCGCCGACGTGCCACTAGAGCGCGAGGAGTAGCGGCAGGGTATGAGGGTCCTTCTGGTCGAAGACGAACCGCGTGCCGCGCAGGTGCTCTCGAAGGGCCTGCGCGAACAGGCCTACGCCGTGGATGTCGCACGAGACGGCGCCGACGCGCTGTATCAGGCGTCCATCACTGACTACGACGCCATCGTGCTCGACGTGATGCTGCCAGGGATCGACGGGTGTGCGGTGTGCCGTGAACTTCGCGGGCACGGGTCCCAGGTGCCCGTGCTGATGCTGACGGCGCGCGACGCCGTCGATGCCAGGATCTCTGGCCTCGACAGCGGCGCCGACGATTACCTGATCAAGCCATTCGATTTCGGCGAACTGCTCGCGCGATTGCGGGCCGTCATTCGGCGAGGACAGGCGCCGCAGCGGCCATCAGCTGTGACGTTGGGGGCACTGCACTTCGATCTGCGGGCCAGGCACGTCACTCGCGATGGCCGGCTGATCCCCCTCACGTCTCGTGAGTTCGCGCTGCTCGAGTTCCTGGTCCTGCACGCAGGCCAGGTCGTGGGACGGGGCGCCATCGCCGAGCACGTGTGGGACGCGCCATTCGAGTCGATGTCGAACGTGATCGACGTCATGGTTCAGCGTCTGCGCCGGAAGATCGATCCTGTCGAGGGACCTTCGCTCATCGCCACGCGCCGCGGTGAGGGGTACATGCTGGTCGTGCCCGGCGAGGCGACGCGGACGTGACCATGTCCATCCGGGGGCGCCTGACGCTCTATTACACCGCTGTCGTCGTGACCACACTCGTCACTGGCGCCATCGTGGGTTCTCTGGCGCAGTCGAGATTGGCGCTTCAGGGGCTGGATGACGACCTGACGCGCACGATGGCCACGCTCGTCGGTGTGATGCACACGGAGTTCGGCGAGGGCTTGTCGGTGGAGGATTCGGCGAACGCGGCGAGCCGTGAGGTCGTGGCGCCAGGGCACGCCCTGGTTCTTGGTCGGGTCGACGGCACCGTCCTCGCCGCCTGGGGCCTTCCTGTGGATGTCCCGTCGATCGTCGGCCGTCCCGCGCAAACGGGCGCGATGACGGTTGTCAGCAGTGGAGAAGTTGTCCGGGTCCTCACGCAGGAGGTCGCCGAGTCTGGACATCGATACCGCGCCTTTGTCGTCGAGCCGCTCGATGGCCTGGCGACACAGCACGCAGAGATGGTGCGCGCCCTGGCGATTGGCGTGCTGATGTCCCTGCTGATCGCGGCGGCGGGCGGCTGGTTGATCGGCCGACACACCTTGCGTCCTCTGTCCGAGATGGCGGCACAGGCCGGCGGCATCGATGGGCGGGACCCGACCGGAAGACTGTCGGCGCCTCACCCGTACGACGAGCTCGGCAGGCTGGCCACCGCCTTCAACGGCCTGCTCGACCGGCTCGCCACCGCACTCGATCAACAGCGCCAGTTCATGGCGGACGCCTCCCACGAATTGCGCACGCCGGTGTCGGTCGTACGCACAGCGGCGCAGGTCACGCTCTCGAAGAGCGACCGCTCAGCGGATGAGTATCAGGAGTCGCTGGCGATCGTTGAAGAGCAGGCCAATCGCCTGGCGCGCCTCGTCGATGCGATGTTCCTGCTGTCGCGCGCGCAGGCGCACGGCGTGTCGCTTCGCAAGGAGTTCGTGAATCTGGACGACATCGTGGCTGAAACCGTGCGCGCGGCGCGGGTGCTCGCCGAGCAGCGCGGGCTCCGCGTGGCCATGGAGGGCGAGCAGGAAGTCGGTTTCCACGGCGACGACGGCTTGCTCCGCCAGATGGTTGGCAATCTGCTCGACAACGCCATCCGTCACGCCGATGCGCACGGCGCCGTCGTGGTCCACCTGACTCGCCGCACCGACCGCATCCTGCTGCGCGTGTGCAACGACGGCCCCGGCATTCAGGCCGCTGACACCGAGCGCATCTTCGAGCGATTCGTTCGCATCGGCCTGTCAGATGGCGGAGGCCTGGGGCTGCCGATTGCGCGATGGATCGCCGAAGCCCACGGCGGGACGCTGGTGTTGGGAAGCAGCGCTCCTGGGTTGACGGACTTCGTCGTCACCTTGCCCATCGAGCCTGTCATCGATCGTTCATCGAGTGGATGACAGCATCAGCCGCGCTGATGTTGCGGCTCCTGCTCCTGCTCGTCGTGTCGGTGGCGACCCTGTCGTGCGCCACCGCTCGACCAACCCTTCAGCCCGATGTCGCGGCGAGCATTCGCGCAGGCACGGGTGCGGACGCGCGTCTCGATGCCTCCGCGGCCGCCTTGGGTCTACCGCCGTCAGTGGACGTCAGCAACGGAATCTCGAGCGACGAGGCAGTCGCCGTGGCGCTCTGGAACAACGCGGCCTTTCACGTCACCGTGAGCCAACTGGGCTTCGCCAGGGCCGACCTCGTGGAGGCGGGACTGCTAGCCAATCCTGTTCTGTCGCTGCTGTTTCCGTGGGGGCCCAAGCAGTTCGAAGCCACGCTGCTGTGGCCGGCTGAACTGCTCTGGGAGCGGCCGAGGCGCATGGCCGCGGCCCGGTTGTCGCTCGAGGTTGCCGCGCGCAACCTGGTCCAATCGGGGCTCGACCTCGCGCTGTCCGTCCGGCTGGCTCACGCGGACCTTGCGCTCGCGATCAACAGGCAACGGATCGCCGGCGAAACGGCTGCCGCCCTGCAGCGGATTGATGCGCTCACACAGTCGCGACTCGCCGCGGGCGACGTCGGCGCGCTCGACGCACGTGTCGCGCGCGTCGACGCGGCGCGCAGCCGCCAGGACGCCGAGCGGGTCGTCCACGACGTGATCATCGCCCGCGAGCGTCTTCGCCTGCTGACGGGCCTGGCGGTCGATGACGCGGCACTCGATGCCGTCCAGACGTCGGCAGAGCCGACTCGTTGTGGCCCGGCTCCAGAGCTCCTGGTCCGTGCGCTGGCCGCGCGTCCAGACCTGCGTGCCGCGGAGCTTGCCGTCGAGGCGGCCGGCGCCCGTCTGGGATGGGAACGTCGCCGGGTGTTGGCCTTGATGGGTGTACTCGATGCCAACGGGGAAGGCCTGGCTGGCTTCGAGGCCGGCCCAGGGGTCGACGTCAGCCTGCCGCTCTTCAACCGGAACCAGGGGGGGCGGCTTCGCGCGCAGACCGAGTTGCAGCGGGCGTCGGCCGCCTACGTCGCCCTCCAGCAGCAGGTCGGCCTCGACGTCCGTGAGGCGTCAACGTTGTTCGACCAGGCACGAGAGTCACGCGAGGCGTGGCGCACGGCGCTCGTGATGCCGCTTGAAGCGAACCTCGCCGACGCGGAAGACTCGTACCGCGCGGGCGAGAGTTCATTCCTGTTCGTGCTCGAGAACAGCCGACGCCTGATCGAGGCACGGCTGCGCGAACGCGAGTTGGCCGCCGACGAACAGCGCGCGGTGGCCCGCCTCGAACGTGCGGTGGGCACGCGGTGCACAGCCGCCGCTGGAGGAGCACAGTGAGGAT
>Ga0163144_10013010_pt1 | contig 17404 bp, 12 predicted proteins | sample OliLak19BULKMAT1_FD_123175 | JGI IMG/M metagenome (GOLD analysis project Ga0163144, IMG submission 123175) | Freshwater microbial mat bacterial communities from Lake Vanda, McMurdo Dry Valleys, Antarctica - Oligotrophic Lake LV.19.BULKMAT1 | ecosystem: Environmental > Aquatic > Freshwater >...
CCTTGGCCCTGCTGGGATTGCGGGGACCGCTGGTTTCCTTGGCCCTGCTGGGACCGTTGGTTTCCTTGGCCCTGTTGGCCCTGCTGGGATTGCGGGGACCGCTGGTTTCCTTGGCCCTGCTGGAGTTGCTGGTTTCCTTGGCCCTGTTGGGATTGCGGGGACCGCTGGTTTCCTTGGCCCTGCTGGGATTGCGGGGACCGCTGGTTTCCTTGGCCCTGCTGGGACCGTTGGTTTCCTTGGCCCTGTTGGCCCTGCTGGGATTGCGGGGACCGCTGGTTTCCTTGGCCCTGTTGGCCCTGCTGGGATTGCGGGGACCGCTGGGTTCCCCCGGCTCCCTGAATATGCTGTTGGGTTCCTTTGGCGTCGTTGCGGTTACGGCCAAAAGAACCCCGCGGCGGCTCCGACTTTAGGGGCTGCGAACCCTGCTTCAGCGAGGACTCTAGTTTTTCCAGCCGACGTTTTAGCTTATTCTTTTGCTTATAAAGTTCCTCCTTTTCGGCCCTTAGTTCCTTCCTCAGGGGGTCCCCAGACTCCAGCTTATCGTTCTGGGTTTTCAGTGCCCATAGCCGGTTCCCCACCCTACCTTTTTCCTTAGTAAGGGACTTCTCCGTTTCCTGCGGATGGCCGGATGGCCTCGATCCCGACTTTGGACCCCTCCGCTGACCCGGCTGGTCCTGGGGCTCCGAAGTTTCCGACGGCGGCGGCCTTCGGCCACCGCCGCTGAGGTGGCGCCGGGGCGGACGTCCGGAGCTGTCGCGGGCTGCGGGAGTTCCCGGTCCCCAGGCCCGCCTTTGGGGGGCGGGGGCGGCGGGCTTCAGAGCCTTCGGCAGCGGTTGGTCCTGGGCCGCCGCCCGAAGCCCCGCCGGACGGCGCTGGAAGGGCCGGGAACCACCGGCACCTCCCCGCTGGGGGCCGGAGGAATTTTTAGAGCCAAAGTTTCCGGAGAAGCCTTTGGCGCCGCGGCCGGGGCCAGCGGCGGGGAAAGCCTTTCCGCCGCGGTTGCTACGGCCAAAGCCCTTGGCGAAGGACCCGCCACTGCGGAGAAGGGCGCTACCTCCTTGGCCGCGGCCACGGCTGCGGTTGCGGGCAATGGCGTGGCGAATGGCGGCGCTGCGGCGGCGGGGGCGGCCAAAGAGGTAGTTCCAGCGGGGACGCGTCGGCAGCTTGCTATCCAGGCGGTTGGGCCGCTGCTGCCGTTCCAGGTTGGTGTTTTCCCTTTGGGGCCTTGGGCCACCGGCCGCCCCAAGGCTGGCGCGGCTATTTTCCGGAAGCAGCGCCCCCAGGGCCTCCGCCAGTTCCTGCCGGAACCCCCCCAGAGCGCTTCGCTGCCGCCGCCGCAGGCTGCGTTCCAGCGGCAGCTGCTTAAGTCCGAAGGCCCGGGCGGCGGGTTTCAGCTCCCCCGCCAGCCGCCGCAGCACCGGAGTGCCGCTCCAGCGGCGAGGCGCCGCCGCCGGCCGTTGGGCCATTAGCGGCTCCAGCATTCGGCTAAACTTTTGGCGCGCCAGCGGCCGCAGCCGCAGAGACCGCTGCAGCTGGCGAGCGTAGGCGGCGGATTCCCGCATTACCGCCGCCGCCAGTACTCGGGCTTCGGAAAAGTTTCCGGTGGCGGTCTCTTTGGCCACCCCGGTAACTTTGGTCCCTTTGGTTACCCTAGTAACCCCGGTAACCTTGACCCGGGTAATTCTGGTCCCTTTGGCTACCCTAGTAACCCCAGTAACCTTGGTAACCTTGATCCCCTTTTTGGGGGCTTTGGCTGCCCGGTTTCCTTTGGCGGTTTTGGCCGCCTTGGCCGCCTTGGCGGTTTTGGCGGTTTTGGCCGCCTTGGCTCCTTTGGCCCCCTCGGGGTTCTTCTTGGTCGCCCGGTTTCCTTTGGTAACCCCAACCCTTCGGTTTCCTTTGGCGGTCCGCCCACCGATTCCGTCTTTGGTAAGGAAAAAGGTTTTCGGGGGCTTAGGGAAGGCTTTGGGTGCTTTGGGAAGCCGGGGAGCTACGGCGGCGGAGCTCCTTTGGTCCTTCGGAGAGCCTTTGGCGCCGCGGGGGTTCCGGTTCGACCCCCGCTTTAGCTTCCTTCGGCGAGGGTCCTTGGCCGAAGGGGCCACCGCCTTCAGCGCCGGCTTCCCCTTCGCCGAAGGCTTCGGGAGCTTCGGCGCCTTCGGAGCTTCCCGCCGGCTTGGGGCGACCGGGGGTTTTCGGGAACCAAGCCTCCACCGCCGCTGGCCGCCAAAGGTAGCGGAAAAGTTTTCGGAGCCGGAGGTTCCGGTTACCGGTCGCCGAAGCGCTCCGGAGCGACGAGCCGCTTCCTGGCGGCGGAGGACGTTGACGGCGGCCATAACGTCGGCGGTGGGGACGGTGGAGACGGCGTAGAGCTGCGGAGGGCCGGCAGGGGCCATCGGAGACTTCTGAGACTTCTGAGACTTCTGAGACTTCTGAGAAGGGGCGCTAAAGCCGTTGGCCGCCGCTTCCGAAAGGTTTTCCAGCGCCTTCGCTTGGGAAAACTTTTCCGCCGCCGCCGCCGCGGACCGTCCCGTCAGTAGCGCCGCCGGCAGCGGTCGCCGAAGCCAGGGCTGGCAAAGGTGCTGCCGCAGTTTTTTCCAGGGTTTAGCCAGCCCGCTGCGCTGCTGCTGTCGCCGCTCCGCCAGGTGCAGCGCATATTCCGCCTTAACCGCCTTTTTCCGCTGCAGCGGTAGATCCTTTAGCCGCCAACGGCTGCCGTAGTAGCGATCCAGAAAACGCCGCACCCGCACCAGGCTGCGCTGCAGCCGGCTTCCCCGCCCCCAGAGGCCGCCGGTCATGGTGGCTGGCCGCCGTAGGGCGCTGGCGCTGGGATAGTGGGGCCAGAGCAGCCGGGTGTGGCCGGCCCAAAGAGCCCTGCGGTGGTGGTGGTTCAGCGACACCATAGCGTAGCGGTCCCCCCGCAGCTGTAGCCACCGCTCCCGCACCCGCTGGGAGCGCAGCCTCCGCTGGTAGCTGCGGCCAAAGGAACCCCGAAAGTTGGTCGGCGTCGGCCGCCGTCGCCAGAGGGTGCCGCTGCCGGTGCTTTCCGGCGATCCCCGCCGCAGCCCCGCCGGGTGCAGCGGCAGCGGCAGCCAGGGCTGCGGGTCGGACCAATGGTAGTGGTGCTCCAGCCGCCGCCGCCCCCGCTGCAGCAGGTAGCGTTGGCCTTCGGCGTCGCTGGGGCGGCGGTAGCGGCGGGGGTCTAGGTATTCCTTTAGCTCCGGACCGAAGGAGCCCATCCAATCGCCAAAGCGATCCCGCTCCAGCCGTTCCCCCAGCGCCGAGGAGCGGCGGCTGGCGTTGCGCTTGGGGCGACGGGTTCCCTCCCGACTGGAGCGCAGCAGCTTTAGCCGCACCGGCCCCCGCAGCTTACGCTCCGCCACGGTGTTCAGCAGCAGCCCGGTGGGCAGCGGCTGCTTTAGGAAGCTGTTGCGCCGCAGCACCGGTCGTGCACCGCTGCGGAGATCCTCGCCGTAGTCCTCGCCGTCCAGACCGGCGGTCACCAGCTCACCGCGGCCACCGTAGCCGGGGTTAACGAAGGCCGTGGCCAGCAGACTTTGGGACCGCAGCAGGTGGGGGGGAAGCTCCGTCGCCTTCGGCGCCGGGCCTTCCTCCTCATCCTCGTCCAGCAGTTCCGGCGAAACCAGGGTAAGGGCGCCGGCCTGCCACCGCCACAGCGGGGGGCGGGGGCATTTTTCGGGTTTCACCAGCACCAGCCGGTTTAGGTCAGCCTGGTATTCCGGAAGGAAGCGGTTACGTTGGCTGGAGCGCAGCAGTCGTTGGCGCAGAAGTCGCTGCATGGCAAAGGGTGTGGAAGGGAGGGGGCTGGTGGGGAAGGGACTAATAGGGGAGAAGGGGCGGGGGGCGGAGGGCTCTAAAGGGGTGGAGGTTCCGCTGAGAAAGCGGCTAGGGTTGCGGTCTATACCGCAGCGGACCCCAAAAGCTAGGAAAAAAAAAGGGGGGGGGGTTTAGCAAAAGAAGGGCTAGGGAAGAAGGTTGGAAAAGGAATCCGAGAGGTGCAGGGGTGCAGGGGCGAAAAGCGGTGGAAAAGTTTTCGGGGGTGCCAAAGGGCCGCGGTAGGGAGAAGGTAGGGAGAAGGTAGTAGTTGGCTTCGGGGTTCTGGGGAGAAGGGGAAGGGAAGGGGGCTTGAGGGGCTCTGGGGGGTGAGTTTGGCTGGTGGATTAGGTGGTGGGCTGGGTTTGGCCAGCGGGCGGGGAACCCGGCGAGGATTGCCAAGGGTAGCTTTCTAAACTTTCTAAAGTTTGTGGGGATTTGGGGAGTAGCTCTAGGGTGGTGGCCCGGAGGCTGGCCTTGGGTTGGCCCTGGGCTGGCTTTGGGGTTAACGGCGGCCTAGGCTCCAGTGGGCAACGGGCCGAAGAAAGTAAGGAAAGGGTCCCCTTGTCCCCAGCGTTGGGGGCGAAGAGGGTGGCTGGGGTGGGGCAATGGACTGGGCGGAATTGGCGGAGTTGGCGGAGTTGGTGGAAGAGTGGGGGGTCGGGCGGGTAAGGGGGTGCTGGGGGCCAAGGGCTTACGGCGGTTTCGCCATTGGCTCAGCCGCGCTTCCTCCTTCGCCTCCTTCGGCGCAGCCTTCTTCCCCATCGCCCTTCGGCGGACTCCCGAAGGGTCGCCAATCCCCTCCGACCCCTTCGGTACCCTTTGCCCCTTCCGTCGCCCTCCGAAGGGCGCCCCGAAGGGTTCCCGCGGTTTACCCGGTTCCCCGGTCCCCCCCGATTCCCTTCGGTCGCCTCCCTGCCGATGGGAGCGGGGACGGGAGCTTCGGTGGCCGTGAACTGCCTTCGACCCTCCGGAGTTTCCACCTTCTACCGCGGACGACTTTGGGCCTTCCTTCGCCCCCGGTCGACGGTTTTCTTCCCGCTGCAGCCACTGGCGCCGCCGCAGCTCGGGGCTGCAGAGGCTTACGCCGTTGCTGCGGTAGAGCCAGGGGGTGTTGGGGGGGCGGCGGGTATCATCGTAGATGCCCGGGAAAAGATCCCTCCCGTCGGCTTCGCGGTCGCGGGGGCGGAAGAAGTTGCGGTTGGGATCCCGCTTCATTTCCCGCCGCAGCGACCAGAGGCTGCGGCGCAGCTGCTGTCCCAGGGTCTTAAGCTCCTGGTAGTCGGGCCGCATGTGGAAGGGTAGGTGGCGGGAGGGGGTGGTGAAAAGGTTAAAAAGGTCCGGGGTTCGCACCACCTGGAACAGCGGCGGCTCCGCCGTCGGATGAAGAATGTCCCCCACCAGAGGGTCTTCGGCCTCCGGCCGGAGGCCGGCCCGCAGCCCCTTCAGTAGCCGCCCCAGTCGCCGCTGGCTTAGGTGCAGCCGCTGGGCGCTTTTGTCCGCCAGGGGAATCCCCCTCCGTAGCTTCAGTAGCCGCCGATGGCTGCGGTAGGGGGCCCGCTGCTCTCCCCGCCGCCGCCGCAGCAGTAGCCGTCGACGGCGAATTTCCACCCGCCGGAAGACCCGGGCACAGCGCTTTCGCACGTCTTCGTCGCTAACCCAGAAGGGGCTTTCGGCCCGAATTTGGGCTTCGGCTCGTCGCAGCGGCGCCAGCAGCCGCTTCCGCCGCCGTTCCCATTCTTCGCTAACCTGTGGCCGACCGGCCGCTGCCGAAGGACCGGAGCGGCGGCGGTTTCGCTTAACCCCCCGCAGTACCCGCCAGTAGTGGCTCTGGAACAGGCTTTGGCGCAGGTAGAGGCGACACTTGTTTTCGGCCGCCAGCAGCCGCTGCACTGGCCAACGACGCCGTCCCCGGTGGTGCAGCGGTTCCAGTGCCGCTACCGGACTTCGGTGGCGGAGCGGCGATGGCGCTCCGCCGTCCCCTTTCCGGGCCCGGTTCTGGGCAGCACCCCAAAGGCTCCGCCGCCGCCGCAGCTGCGCCACCGCCGCCGGGTTGGCGCCGATGGCCAGCAGCAGGCCCACGGCCGCTCCGGTGGCCGCCGGCCCTTCGCTGCTGCGGCCGGAGGGCTTTTGGGGTCCGCCAAGGCCGTGGAGGGCTGGCGATGCCACCGGAGGGCGGCAAACCATTGGCGAGGGTGCGGTCCGGAGGGCTTGGGGAAGGTTTGTAAGGCTTTGGGGGCGAAGGGTAGCCATGGCCAAGTTGCGGGGTTCATTTGGTTAAAAAAGGTGGGGGGTTGCGGGAAGGGGGCAGGGGAAGACAGTGGGGGAAGGTGGCGGGGGGGGGGGGGGGGGGGGGAGAAAAAAAGGGGGGGGGGGGGGGAGGAAGGGAAGAAGGAGGGTTTTGGGGGCGGCTACCGCCGGGTCTCCCCGAAGGGCTCCCCAAAGGAAGTCTTCTCGGCTGTGGGGGTAAGGCTTTTCGGGGAGGTGGTGCCAAAAGGGGCCACAGCGGAAAAAGGGGGTTGTCGGGCCAAAAAACGGCCCAGGGGGCTCAGCCCCATTCCGGTGGCCATCGGTGGCGCCGTTCGGTGCCGTGCCTGGTGGCGCCAGCGGCTACGCTGGCGCCGCAGCCGCAGCCAGTGGCGGCGGCGGCGGGGTTTGGAGCGCTGGCGCCGGAAGCGAATCTTTCGGCGGGCCTGCTGGGCCTGCCGCCGCCGCACCAGGCCCCGCCGCCGCCGCCGCACCAGCCGCTGCCCCAGCCACCGCTGCCAGCGGCCTACCGCCTCCGGAGCCGAATGGCCGGAGGGCTCGGGCTTTTCGGGTGCCGAAGCGAAGGCCGGAGACGCCAGCCCCCAGCGATCCCGCCAGAGCTCCAGCTCCGCCGCCGTCAGTAGCGCCGCCACCTCCGAGGGCTTTACTTTGGCCTTGGGAAAGGGTTCCGAGGCCAGCGACAGCAGCAGCGACCGGACCCGGCGGCGGGCGGAGCCTTCGCCGGAAGGGTTCCCCACCGGACTTTCAAGGCTTTCCCCATTCGCCCCAAAGGTGGCATCGGCGGAGTCCGGGCCGCTGTTGGTGAAGGTTTCCTCTCCCTTTTCTGCTTCGCCGAAGGTCTCTTCCCTTTGCCCCTTCAGGAGCGAAGCTTCTGGGGAGAACGCCGGCCCAAAGTCGTAGAGCACCAGCAGCTGGCCTCCGGGTAGAGGGATGCAGGTTAGCGGAGACTCTTCCGAAAACTTTTCCGTCCCCAGCACCTCCGACGATTCCGGAAAAAGTTCCCCCAGGAAACCTTCGGCAACCAGTTCGTTTACCGCCGAAGGCAGCGAAGCATTTTCCGCCGCCGCCAGCCGCCGGGCGCCGCTGCGGCCCCCCAGTGGGGAAAGGGGATTCCGCCGGGGGCCGCTGCTCCCCGCTGCTCCCGTTGTCCCCGTCGCCCCCGCCGAATTCCCCCGTCCTGCGAAAGCTTTTCCGGCGGAAAAGCTTTCGCCGGCGGAGCCCAGTGGCCCCAGGACTTCGTCCCAGCTTCGCCAGGCCCTCAGCGGCCGCCCAAAGGTTTTTCGCAGCGCCCCCAGACCCAGAGCCAGCTGCCGCAGCGGCCGGTCGGTAACGGCGGCGCCTTCCGGCAGCGCCGCCGCCAGCAGTGCGGCCACCCGCCCCCGCCCCCGCCGCAGGGGCCTACCGCTGCGCAGCAGCCGCCGCAGCCGCCGCTCCAGTGGAGCCGGAAACTTTTCCAGCGAAAACTTTTCCGTCGCCGAGGACGGCGCGGCGGCCGGTTTGGTGGACGGACCGGTGGAGACGGTGGCCGCCCCCGACCCTCCGGAGGGCTCGTGCTCTCCGGAGAACCGAGGTCCATAGATGGGTGCCACCGGCCGGTGGGGTGGAGTACCGTCGCCGCCGTCGGTGGTGCAGCGGTGGCCCAGCGGTGCGGCGCTGTTGTTCCGTCGCCGTCGCCGCTGCAGCGGAAGGGTTCAGCGGGAGCGGACTCCGAAGGGCAGTCGGCGGTTTAGGCGCCGCAGCGGAAAGGCCCCCCCTAGCCGGGTGGCGGCGGCGGGGTGCTGCCGCCAGCTGCGGGGGCCGGTGGGCCCCAGGTCATAGATTTGGGTGCCGGGGCGGGCGTAGCCCACCCAGCCCCGGAATTTACCCTTTCCCTTACCCATGCGGGCTTGGCGGGGTTTGGCGGTCAGGGGTTGGTTAAGGCGCACCACCACCTTCACCCGGCTACGCCGCAGCTGACGGGTTAGTCGCCGCCGACCCGTTTCCAGCCGCCGCCAGCCCAGGTGGCCGTGGCGCACCGCGTAGAGACCGCCGGCGCTGCCCCGCGGCAGCGGCCGCCGCAGCCGCTGCCCCACCGGAATGGACCGATGGCGCCGCAGCCGCTGGCTGCGGCGGGGGCAATAGAGCTGGGCTACCATGGCGAAGAAGTGTTGAGGGAGTCATTGGGGCGGCTGTAGCGGGCTTTAGGGGCGCCGGAAACTTTTCCGAAGCCGGCGGAGAAGCTGGAGTAAGGAGGGTTGAAGTGGGCGGAACGGGTGGAAAGGAAGGCGCCGGAAGAAGTGGCGGGGAAAGGGTTTTGGGAAAGGTTTCGGCGAGGCGCCCCCCGGCCGAAGGGCAGCGCCGCCGCCGATGGGTGGGTGGCGGGGCTGTGCCAGGGGCGACGGCCGGCCCCGCAGCGGCGGGGCGCCGGCACCTTCGGCCAGTGGTGGCCCTGGGGCAGCGGCCGCCGCCCTTCGGAGCGGGCCTCCGAAAAGTTTTCCGAAGAACTTTCTCCTCGAAAACTTTTCCGTTGGCGGCTGGTGGGGGCCACCGAGGGGTGGCGGTCGGGTCGCCGGTCGCCGGCCTGCCGCCGCTCCGCCAGAGCCCTTTGGCGGCTAAGGGACAGCTGGAAGGGTGCCAGCGATGCCCGCCGCAGCGGAAAACGGTGGCTTTGGCTGTAGCCCTTGGCCAGGGTGCTGCGGCGGGGCCGCAGCAGCAGCAGCGGCCGCCGGAAGGGGCGGTCGGCGGCCCGCTGGTGCAGCGCCAGCCGCCGCCGGTAGTAGCCCAGCCGGTTCAGCACCTCCAGCGGTGCCGCCGCCGCCGCCAGGGCTTCGGCGGTGGCCGGAAGGTTCGCCACTCCAGAGTTTAGAGAACTTGGGGAGTTTGGGACGGTGGGGTAAAAGTTTTCGGCGGAAAAGTTTTCCATGGCGGAAAAGCTTTCGGTGGCGCCGGTGGCGGCGGAGCCGGCAGGGCTCCAGGCGGTCTCCAGCACCCCATGGCAGTCCAGCACCGCCCCCGGCCACCGCTGGTAGGCCGGCGACGCCACCCGTAGGCGAGGATCCAGCCGACCATCCCGCCGCTCCCCCAGCGTTTCCACCATTTCCCGCAGCCCAAAGGCCCGCAGCGGGCTCTGGGCCACCCGGTCCTCCCACTGCTCCGCCACCACCGGCCGCTGCTGGTAGCTAAGGGATACCCCGATGGCCCCAAAGCGGTTGTAGGCCACGTAGCGGCAGTGGGAAGCTTCCCGCCGCAGGTCCGAACGGCGGAAGTCTCCGTAGCGCAGGTTGGTTACGGTGGTGCGCCGTCCCTGTCGCCGCTGCAGCGTTAGCCGGCCCTGGATGGTTAGCCGAAGTCCTTCCAGCCGCCGGTGGTGGTTCCAGTAGTGAAAGCCCATCCACAGTAGACTCCGCAGGTAGCGGATGAAGCTGCGGTGGTTAATTCTAAGAATCTGCAGTTCCAGGGCTACCGCTTTCGCGACAAGGTCACCATCGAAGTCTTCGGACATAAAGGCGGCCACCACCGGCCGGAAGGTGCGGCTAAAGAAGCGTTCCCGCCGAAAACGCCGCAGCGCCCGACGGGTGCCGCGAATTCGGTGGCTGTGGACCGCTAGGGCCACCCGCTCAAAACGGCTAAAGCGGTGCTGCAGCGCCATGGCCGAGAGCTGCTTCCGCACCGCCCGCCCTTTATAGCGGCCGCTGTAGAGCTGCAGCCGCCAAAAATAATAGTAGTGGTTTAGGAGCACCAGATTAATTTCATAGCCGGTCTCCCGCTGCAGCAGCTGCACCAGCCGACTAAAGTTGCCGCTGAGGGCCGCCAGCTGGGCGGCGTCGGCGGCGCCAATGTTCAGGTAGTAGAAGGCCACCAGCGTCAGACGACCACCGCTCCGAAGCGCCAGCACCCGCCCCCGAATGCCGGGGCTGGCGGAAATTTTTTTCTGTTGGCTCCCTTTGGTCTTACTGCCCTGGGGGGCCTGGGGAGTGGCCCATTCGATGGTGTTGGAAACAAACCGTGCCAGCTTCTCCTCCAGGTGCAGGGTGGCGGTGGGTCCGTGGAAGGAGAAGGATCAGTTTGCGGAACAACCCAGTCGTAGCGATGTGGCATTCGTTTTATAGGCCATGGCGGCGAAGGGTGTAAAGGTGCTGTGGGGAAACGGGGGGTTGGCAGTTGGTGGGCAGTGGGCTGGGGTAAGCAGGTTAGGGGGGGTAATTTCAGGAACAGCTAGGCTGCGGGGCCGGTGGAGGACTGGGTCTCAGCGCTTTTGCTGGAGATAGAAAAGCCCTCGGCGAGAATGGGGCTAAAGGCTGAAAACCCTTAAATTTGGCCGTCGGTTAGCCCGCAGCTTGGCAGGTCGGCTGGGTTTACCGGTGGGCATGGGAGTATGCTTACCCAGCCAGTGGACATCAGCGTAGAAAGCTACACGGGGAGGATCCCCCGGCAGCTCTTTCATTTCAGCACTGCGGTAGCTTCGCCAACGGTGCCAGAAATTCTTCCAGTCAGCGTAGTACGGGGAACCGGGACGATGGGCTCCGGCTCGCCGTAGGCCCAGGAACTCCGCTGCCAGCTGTAGGCGGTACCCCTTTGCGCTCGCAAAGGGGCAGGAGGCTCAAACCCGCAGCAGCCTCTCTAGACGACGATCATCACCAATGATTTCTCAGGTTCAAATGCCCTTATGATTTTGGTCTTTGCTAATTTGTTTTTTTGTGGGAGGTGCCCAGCGGAAACTACCACCGAATAGAAAACGCAGCGCTAGCGCCAGCGCCTCCTCGCCGACCCTTACGGAAAGTCGTAGCACATAGGAGCCTCCGACCCGCTTTAGGCCCATATAGCCATCGGTCTCAAAGAGGCCTAGGGCCCAGGCGTAGGTGGGAGATCATTGCGGCGGTAGCATAATTCCTAGCTTTTCCGCTAGTGCCTCCGCCTGGGCCCGCCGTACTGGATTTTGCAGGTAGGCGCCGCAGTTTAGCAGCACCCATTTCAGCAGTACCAGGTCCGTAAGCACGTAGCTAGCTCCTTTGCCGTCGGACTGCTCCTGAGCGGTACTCTGTCCAACGTTGCCGAAGCCCCAGAATAGGCGTTGAACCCACCGAAGGATTCCCGGCTCTTCCGCCCAGTTGCCGGCAATTTCCAGTCGAAGGTTTTTTTTGCTGCTGGACCAATAGCCATCACCGTCAATAACGCCGGCGACGTATTTTCATCAGGCTTGGGTGAGCTTGGTTCCCGTAGGTAGCGGCAGTAGCCAAAGCCGGAAGGACCCTCAGCCCCAGTGGCGGAATAGTGCTCCGCTTCCCCCGCAGGGGTGGCTAGAGCTAAAGGACCCAGAAACCGTAGCGGCGGTTACCGAAGTTTCCTGACCTTTGTTAGCGGTGGTTGAAAGTTTGGGCTGGGGGCTAGGGGCCCGTCGTTTCCGTCGCCAGTTTCTTAGCGAAAGACGCCGGGCTGAGGGCTGCCACCGGTAATCTGGCCCTTCCGCTGCTGTCGAAGGCTGTGTTTGACCGGTGGCGGAGGTAGGGGCGGCGGAGAAGGCTCATCGATAGACGGACCAAGGGGCTCAGTGCCCTAGCATAGCGTTTAGCGCTAGCCCAAGAACCCTGAGGGGCGGCGACAGGGCTGCCGTGGTCAGCCAACGGGCCAGCTCCTCCAGCCCGCGGTGACCTTGGCCCAGAAAGATTACCTGCTGCCCCCTAAAGTAAGTACAGCCGAAACCCAGTTTTTCCTTCAGGGCAAGCACTGTGTCCCAGCAAAGCGGTCCATCAGCACGGCTCGCGGCTACCCGTACCCTCGGGTGGCCGCTGCTAAAGGTTAGGGTGGCGGCTTTGGGCTTTCGTCCCAGCAGCGCCGCTACCGAAGAGCCGAAGGAGCCCCAAAGGGCGCTGGTGGAACCCAGGGGTCCCGATGGCGAAAACTGCTGCTTCCGAATGAAAGCTTTGGGGGCAGTAATTGGTCGCAGCTGGGGGTGATCCCCCAGCTCCCCGAGAGACCCTTCCGCCAGCGGCGGCAGCGACGCTAGGGTCACCTTCAGCCATCGTCCCAGCTCCTCCCGCAGCCCCCGTAGTCGGGGGGTTTCGGCGGCCCCTGGCTCCTCCAGGGTTCACAGCAGCTTTTCTAGGGGTGCCTTAGCCCCGGTGCGGAGGATAATGCTGGCGCCTTCCTGCCGAAGCTCCGCGCCAATCCGTAGCATTTTCTTAAACTTAAGTAGCTCCACCGCCTCCGGATCTGCAACATCCCGAGAAAGGTAGAGCTTTCCAGAGGGCTGCATGGTCGCGTCCCGCGCCAGTAGCCGTAGTGCCAGCGCCCGCTCTTCCCCCACCAGAGGCCCAAAGGCTTCCACGGTGGCCGAAGCTGCCTCTTCGCCGCTAGGTGCTGCTGCTGTCGATCCAGTCACCGCTCTTCGGCGGCCGGCCGAAAGAAGCTGCCGGCTGGGTGCCGCGGATCTGTCGGTGGCGAGCGGCGGATTAAGTCGCAGCGGTGGACTGACAACTTTTGGCTTTGCTTTGGTTTGGGTCACCGTTTTTAGTGGTGTGACCACAGCCGCCGTCTCCTTTTTGGGCACCGCTACCGCCCGCCGCCGCCGTTGGCGCCGCCGCCGGCTTCGGCTTTGGTGCGGTTTACTGGAACCGGTCTCCTTCGGGGTAGTAGTGGCTTCCGAAGGGCGGGGGGGCCAATCGCCGGAGGGGCGGGTGGCGGCGGCGCCCTCCGTCAGGCCAGCCCACCACTGGCGCCAGCGGCCCTGCAGGCTATCCCAGCGGCCGCCGGAAGGCTGAAGGGCGCTCTGGCCATCCTTTAGGCCGGCGCGGTAGCTGCGCCAACGCCGCCGAGGGTTCCGCCAGTGGCGCTCTAGGCCACCCCAGCGGGTCCGAAGATTCCGCCAAAGGCGACCGAAGGCTTCCCCAAAAGCCCCGAAAATTCCATGGGCCCCCGAGGCCCCTCCGCCGATGGGCCGCCTCCGCTGACCGGCGGCGGTGGACCTAGGCTTCGAGTAGCCATCGAAAGTGGGTTCGGTGGGCTTTACGCCGCGGAGGCTATGCCGCTGCAGGGCCACGGCTAGAGTAGCAGTTCCGCTAGTAGCCAGCCCCCCAGCCGATGGCGCAGGGCTTCCCGGGTGGACACCACCCCGCGGCTGGTCTCCAGCAGCCCGATGGTGCTGCCGCTGGCGTAGGCGCGTCGCAGCTCTGCGTAGGAGCGCTTGTTGTTGTGGTGCCGACGGCTGGGCTTTCGCAGCAGCACAAGGCGGTGGCCGCGGCCGGCGGCGCCGCCAATGCCGGCGGTGGCGCCACCGCCGGTGGCGGTGGGGGCCACCCGCCCCCGCTGCTGGCCGGCGCCGGTGGCGTCGGCGGGCCAGGGGGCGAAGAACACCAGCAGCGAGCCGGCCCGGCGGCGGGGGCCGCCGCGGCTGAGGCGCTTTAGTTTTTCCGGCAGCGGGCCAAAGGAGGCCACAATGCCGTGGGTTTGCAGTACTCCCAGAATTTGTTCTCCGGCGGCGCTGCGGCGCACCACCAGGGTGGGCCAACCGGCGTTTAGGGCGAGGCAAAGGCTTCGGAGAAATTCTTGGGTCGAGGGTCGCATTAGTCGCTGGTGTGGTGTTGGCGAAGGCAAAGGTTTTTCATGGTTGGGTTAGGTTTTCTTAGCGCCTCCTTTGGTGCCCTTGGCGCCGCCGTCGGTGGCCTTGGCCTTGGAGGCTTTGGCGGCGTCCTTCTTCTGCTTCTCAATAAGTTTTGCGCGCTTCTTTCGGTAGTGCTTAACCCGCACCCGAGTTCGGGCGAATTCACCGGCGCAGTGGCCCACCAGCTGCGGTCCCAGCCCCAGCCGCCGGTGGCCCCGGCCGTCGGGAATTTCCAGAAACCGCGAGACCATGGAACTGTCCAGCCGCAGTCGCCGGTGGCTCAGCCGTAGAGCCCGGCGGCGACCGTAGTGGGCGGTGCGGCGAAGTTGCGCGTTTAGGTTAAGCAGGAAAAAGGGGTGTTTTCAGCTACTGCGCATAAGAGGCCTTCATTTCAGCGATCCGTTCAGCGGTAGTGGCGGCGGGTGGGCCGCAGGGGGGAAGCTTTTTCGTCAAAGTCCTCCAGCCGCTCCAGCAGCGGATCATCGGCGGCCAGCAGCCGCTGCAGCTCCACCGCCAGCCGGGGCCGGAAGGCCACCGTCAGCCGACGGCTGCGCTCCGGCCGGGTGCGCACCTTCTTGGAGGCGGGCTTTCGGGCGCTGTTGCGCCGCAGGTGGTTAAAGTCATCGTTTTTATTGACCAGCTCCGCCAGCCAGCGGTAGAGCAGCCGCCGCCGCTGGCTTAGGGGAGCGCCGGCCCGAACGCCGTAGACGGTGCGGCGGCGGCTGCCGTGGCCCGCCACCGTGGCCACCAGCCTCAGGGCGGGGGTCAGGAGGCCGAAGAGGTCCGCCAGCAGCGCCGCCGAACCCACCCGGCCATACTTTCGCTCCAGCAGCAGCAGCCGCTCCGCCGGTTCCGGCGCAGCGCCCTCCTCCTCCTCCGTTACCACCGGCAGCAGCTCCAGCTCCAGCAGCCGGTAGTGCACCGTCGGGGCCGTCGCCAGAGACCGCCGCTGCCGGCGGCGGGGCGCCGTTAGTCGCCGCCGCAGTCCGCCCCGGGCCACCCGCCGCCGCTCCAGCGGCAGGGGCCGGGGTCGCCGCACCATCGCCCCCGCCCGGTGGGGGCAGTCCGCCAGCGCCGGAGACGCCGCTGCCGCCGCCGCCGCCGCGGCGTAGAAGGCGGTGCTGCGGACCTTCGGACCTTTGGTCCCCTTCGCTCCCTTTGGAGCCGCTCCTTTTGGACTCTTCATTCCTTTCGGGGTTACCCCAGCGGCGGCTTTGGCTTGGGTTCCTTTGGCGGCCGCTCCGCTATCCGGGTGGGCCGCTGTTTTGGCGGCTTTGGCGGTTTTGACGGTTTTGGCTTGGGCTTTGGAAGCTTTGGAAGCTTTGGCGGCCTTCTCCGCCGCCTGCCGCTGCTCCCGGAAACTTTTTCGCAGTAGCCCTCCCATCGTCCAGCGCCACCGCAGCTGCCTAAGCCGGGCCAGGGGGCGGCGGGGCAGAGGAAAGCGCTGCCGTAGAGCCTCCGGCAGCGCTTTCCGCCAGCGCCAGCAGCGAAGCAGCCAGCGCTCACCCGAAGCCAGCGCCCGGGCCAGCTTCCGCCGCGCTCTCTTCCCCAGGGGGTTTCGGGAACGCCGGCCCCGCTGGGCGCGGTGGGCGGCGGCGGCCAGGGCGGGGCTGGCGCCCCCCAGCGCCGCCCCGGACCGCCCCAGCCGCCGCCAGCGGTGGCTAAAGCGATCCGAAGTTTCGCTCCAGAAGCCCAGCGGCGCCGGAGTCCGCCGCTCCAGCGTTAGCCAGCGGCGGCTGCGGAGCCGCAGCTCCTCCGGTGCCGGCAGCGGCGGGTGGGGGTGCTGCAGCTGATGGCGCCGGCGGCGCCGGCCGCGGCGCCGCTGCAGCGGCAGGCGCCGGAAGCTTTTCCGTCCCTTTCGGAAACTTTTCTGCCGTCGGGAACGGCGGCCGGTGGGTACCGGCGCCGAGGCGGAATCGGCGGAAAGGTTTCCGGGGTTGGCGGTGGCTGGAGTGGCCTGGGCCGGGGTGGCGGTGGTCGGGGCAGGGGTGGCGGGGAATCCAACCTTCCCGAGGGGCGAAGCCTCCGAAAGGCGAAGGCCGACGCGGGGGAAAATGGGCCGCCGCTCCCTCAGCGCCCGCGCCCGTCGCCGCCGGCGGCGCCGCAGTTGGCCCCACCGCTGCAGTCGGCCGCGGCCGTCGCTGCGCCAAAGGGCCCGCCGCCGCTTTTTTCCGGAACCCCTCCGCGCCGGAAACCTTTCCGCCGCTCCCTTTTGCCCTTCCTTCGGAGAGGGTTGGGGGGCGGCGGTAGCTTTTTTCGCCCCCTTGGAGCCTTTGGTGGGAGGTTGGGGGCTTCCGGAAGCCGTCACCGAAAGTTTTCCTACGGCCGGCTGCGGCGACCCCTTCGGGCCGGCAGCGGAAAATTTTTCGGCAGCCCTTCCGGAGCCCCTGGGCCGAAGGCGGAAAAGCTTCCGAAGGGGTCGCCGCAGCCGCAGGGCCGCTCGCCATCCCCGCGGCCGCCGCCGCCCCCGGCGACGCTTCCGCTCCGCCTCCAGCAGCCGCTGGCCCACCGTGGTTCACCAAACCGAAGCCCATTGGGCCTTTGGTAGTAGGGGCTTCGGAAAAGCTCCCGGCATTGGCCCCTTCGGAAACCTTTCCGTTTCTACTGCCGGAGGGCCGGCGGCGGCGGTGGTTTGGGGGTCGGTGGGGGTGGCTTGCCGGCGACCCCGCTGGGCCTGCTGGGCCCGCTGGCGCTCCAGACGCGCCTGCTGGCGGGCCAGATAGGCCTGGTGGCGCTCCAGACGCGCCTGCTGGCGGGCCAGATAGGCCCGGTGGCGGACGCGGGCGTCCCGCTGCCGCTGGCACCAGCGGTGCCAGGAATCCAGCAGCTTTTGCCGTAGCGTCCGCCGTTGCCGCAGCAGCCAACGGTGGACCCGCCGCAGCCGCCGCCGCCGTCAGCGAAGGCTGCGCTTCAGTCCCCGCCGCCGACGGGGGTGGGTGGGGCCATACCAACGCTTTAGGGCTGCCGGAAACTTTTCCGATGCCGGGGCCGGAAGCCCTCCGCCAAAGGCCTTCGGGCGGCTCATGGTCCGGGACCGCCGCTGGGTGGCGGTGACGGGAAAGTTTTCGGTGGAAAAGTTTCCGACGCCGAGGGAATTGGCGGTGGGACTGGCCGAAGCCCGCCGCTGCCGAAATCCCCTCCGGAACCGCTGCCGCAGCGCGGCGCCATGGCGCTTCAGCGGCTGTGGCCCCGCCAGTAGCCGGTCCGGACTTTCCCAACGGAGCGCTAGGCCATCATGGTGAGCCAGCGGCAGCGGAAGAGTTTCAAGAGTTTCCGGCGTCTCCGAAGAAGTTGCCCTTTGGTGGTTCCCGTGGCCCCCTTTAAAGGCTTTGCCTTCGGTCGCCGGAGAGTTCCGGGAGAAAATTTTCCGCTGCAGCGCCGCCACCCAACGCCGCTCCCGCTCCCGGGAGCGGGAGGGAAAACGCTGCCGTAGGGCGCTGTAGAGGAAAGGGGGGCGCTGGTGGCTTTGGCCGGCGTCCCCCAGCGGCAGCACCCAAAGGCTGCGACCCCGCCGCTGGGTTTCGGCTCCCAGCCGCTCCAGCACTGTGGCCACCGCCTTTTCGGCGGAGAAGCGCTGGCCGTGGCGGCAGAAGAACCCCCCCAGACTGGTGCTTCAGGGGTCCGGTAGGAAACCCCCGGCGGCGGTCCGGGGGCCGTAGAGGGAGCTGAAGAGTTGGCTTCAGCGGCGAAGGGCTCGGTACTTCTTGCGGAGGCGGGTTGCGGAGGCAAAGG
>Ga0163144_10013011_pt1 | contig 17404 bp, 15 predicted proteins | sample OliLak19BULKMAT1_FD_123175 | JGI IMG/M metagenome (GOLD analysis project Ga0163144, IMG submission 123175) | Freshwater microbial mat bacterial communities from Lake Vanda, McMurdo Dry Valleys, Antarctica - Oligotrophic Lake LV.19.BULKMAT1 | ecosystem: Environmental > Aquatic > Freshwater >...
AGTCTAAAGTCTGGAGTCTAGAGTCTAGAGTCTTAGGTCTGGAGTTGCGCTACTCCAAGCACTGCCGCATTTCCTTGGATGCCACCATTGAGTTCGCCAATGGGCCGACTGACTTCAGGACTCGAGACTTCAGACTCCCAGACTTTGTCTATTCTTTATCGACGAATGCGAAGTCGACTTGCGGGAATTCGGAGCCGGTGTCCAGACCGGTGGTATTTTCGCGAATGCCTTTAATGTTGTGGCGCAGCAGAATGGCGTTGCGGACGTGATACGTACAGATCCACGGGCTCTCGTCGAGAATGATGTCTTCCGCTTTATGATAGAGCGGAATGCGGTCTTTCATGTCGCTTAAATTGCGGGCTTTTTCAGTGAGGGCGTCGACGTCGGGATTGCTATACCACGTGTGATTTCCCGGCGCGCCGAACTGTTTGCTGTTAAAGAGAACGTAGAGAAAATTGTCGGGGTCGGGGTAGTCGGCAACCCAGCCCAGCCAGAAAATCTGCTTGGGTTCGAGCTCCACCGATTCCAGAAAACTGTTCCAGTCGCGCGCCTGCAACTTGCAGACGATGCCGATTTTTTCAAGGTCGCTCGCGAAGACCTGGACGTACTTTTTTGTATTCTCGTCGTTGCGGTGCAGCAGCGTGATTTCCGGCAACCCCTTGCCTTCAGGAAATCCAGCCTCCTTTAAGAGCGCCTTGGCCTTCTCAATATCTTTCGGCCAGCCGGGGCGGCCTTCCTTGAAACCGGGCATGCCCGGCGGCAGCACGCCTTTGGCGGGAACGCCGCGCCCTTCCAAGACCACGTTGCAGAGATACTCCCGGTCGAGCGCGTAATTGATGGCCTGGCGCAACAGTTTATTCACGCCGAAGGGTTTAAGGTCGGCCTTGTCGGTGAACTTGCCATTGGGAAATCCGATGCCGATGTAGTTGGTCCGCAGGGCCGTGTAGGTGAAACTGTCCTTCCCTGCCCGCTCGAGCGCTTCCTTCACGCGGCCAGCGGGAAGATCGGACGCGGCATCGAGTTCGCCGGCGAAAAATTGTTCCATCCGCGTCGTGGCATCCTTGACGATGTGGAACTGGACGGCGTCGAGCTTCGGCTTGCCTTTGAAATAGCTGTCGTTTCGTTCAAGAGTGAGGACCTGCCCGGTAGCCCACTGGCCGAGTTTAAACGCGCCGACGCCCACGGGATTGCGGGCGAAGGGTTTAGATTTGTCCTCAACGGCTTCTTTCGGAACGACGGCGCAGTTGACGGTGCAGAGATGTTGTACAAACGGTGCGAAGGGCGCGCTGAGTTCGATCGTCAGCGTGTAGTCATCGACCACCTTGAGACCCGCGGGAGGCTCCGTGCCGTTGGATGTGTCGGCGCCTTTAACGGGCTTGATCCATTCGGGGCGCTTGCTTTCCGGAGAGAGCAGCCGCGTCAAACTGTAGACGACGTCGGCAGATTTCATCTCGCGGCCGTTATGAAACTTCACGCCTTTGCGCAGCGTGAACGTGTACGTTTTTGCATCGGGCGAAAGGGTGTAGGATTCGGCGAGATCGGGCTGGACGTCGAGTTTATTATCAAACCGCACCAGCATGTTGTGAACTTTTCGCGCGACGCCATCGGAGATGGTGTCGGTGATGCCGATGGGATCCAGCGTTTTCGGGTCGGTATCGATCGCCAGGTGGAGCACTTTGCCGCCGCCGCTCGTGGTGGAACTGCCGGTCATACTAAGTAAGAGAAAAGCGCCGGTCGCTACCAGGACAAGACCGAAAAGCACGAAAATGCGATTCATAAATTAGTTTCGTCGGGAGTCGCACGGTGCGTGGGACTCGAGTAAACCGCCATGACGCCAAGGGCGGCCGGAATGGAGACTACCGAAAAAGTCAAACGCGCGTCCAACTGCCGCCACCGTAAACGGGTTGCGCGTGCGTGTCAAACCATGGCGATGCAATCAATCTCAACACGAGCGCCGGCCGGCAGCCGGGACACTTGTACGGTGGAACGCGCGGGGCGGTGTTCGCCAAAGAACTCCGCGTAGACTTTGTTCATCCCGTCGAACTCGGCAAGGTCGAGCATGAAGACGGTTGTTTTTACGACTCCCGCGGGAGAACATCCCGCGGCCAGTAGCACAGCGCGCACATTCTCAAGCGACTGGCGCGTGGCGGATTCTATGGAATCGTTCACGAGCTTGCCCGAGGCGTCGCGGGGGATCTGGCCGGAGACGTAAATGGTGTTGCCGGCTACGACCGCAGGGCTGTAGGGCCCGATGGGGGGCTGGCTGGGGAGATGAATGGAGCGAAGCAATGTTGATAACCTCTCTGTGAAACACGAAATCCGAACACACCATTCGGATTTCGACGTTCGAATGTGATTCCGAACCGGGTTAATTCTTTACTTTTGGCGCCACGATCTTGGGTTCCGCTTGCGGTTTTTCTTCGTAGACGCTCGCCGGCTGCACAGCGACTTTGCGCTGTTCGACCTGCCACCACTGGCGCCAGTCCTCAACCGATTTCCAGCGCGCTACTTCGCCGCCGTTGGGGGAGTAGCTGAAATCTTTCTTGGTCCGCGCGTGCAGGGCGTTGAATGCCTCCTGGCGGATGGCCACTTCGGGATCGCCGAGACACTCGATCAGATCGGGAATGGCTTCGCGGCCGCCAAAGAGCTTGGTCAGACGCAGCGCGGGGGCGCGGATTTCGACGCGTTGATTCTTCAACAGCAGACGGACCTTATTATAGACAATTTTGTCGACGCCCTGTTTTGTGCCCCACATGCGGAGCTGTTCTTCAGCCGAGAGCGTGTAGGCCGGTTCCTGGCGCTGCATCTGCTCGACGAGCTTGGTGACGGCAACTTCCGCATCCATGTCTTCTTTGATGGGCTCGACTTTTTCGGATTTTCGCTTGCTGCTGTCGGACGCGCCAGCATCGAAGGCGGTGTAGGAATCGGATTTATTCGGCTTGTTCATCGCCTTTTTTGCGGCGGTCGTGGTGCAGCCGGGGATGAATGAAAGCGTGCACAGGGCAGCGATAACGGCTACAGATTTGGACATCATTTGCAGTGTTCCCTTGGTTAAGCACTCATTCAAAAATCGGGCAGGTTGGAAGCCTGCGGTACAACGAATTTTGTTCGGGCGGAGACACCCGGATCATCATTCCGATCAGTTAACGACGTACGTCGACGCTGGCACCTTTAAAGAAATATTCTTTCACGGTCGTGTACTTCTTCATGTCGACATCAAGAACCGCCACATCTTCCATATCGTCAGGTTTGCACATCTCCACGCACTTTTCCAGAATATCGAGATTGGTTTCGGCTTCCTTCGACAGGCGAGCCCAGATGGCGCGGTCGGCGTTGCGTTGCTCGCGAATGGCTTCGAGCTTTTTGATCGCGCCCGCGCGCATCGACTCGCGCTCTTTAATTTTTGCGAACCACGTCTTCCAGTTCTCGGCGGTCCAGTTGGCACGCTGAGCGCGGCGGCGTTCCTGGCCGTTGAGTGAAAGAAGAATAAGCGCCTGTTTCATCGATGTTTCAGCAGCCGGGTTGGCGTCCAGCAGGCCGATGACCATGCCAATGGAAGCGATATCTTTGCCGCCAAAGCGCTTGCCCAGGGCGGTGATGTACGCTTCGAGCGACTTGCCTTCGAGGTTTTTCTGGAACGCGCCGAGGATGACCGTCTTGGATTCCGGATCGCGAAGCTGCGCCAGCGTTTCAGCGTTGGCGATGCGCACGGCTTCTTCCGGATCGGACACGAGCGCACTGAGTTGCGTGGAGGGACCGGAGATTCCAGTCTTTAAAATGGCTTTGACGGCCAGCACGCGAATCTCCGCCAGCTTGTCGCTCAGGGCGGCCGTGATGCCTTGCGCCGCTTTTGTGTCACCGGTGCGGGCGCCCAGGGCGTCCACGATTTCTTTGCGCACATCGTCGCGCGGATGCGTCACCAGCGGCAGCAAGAGTTCGCTTTTTGTTTCAGTGCGGATGCGCCCGAATGAACGTTTGGCTTCGGTGGCGAGTTCCTTATCGTCACCGACCATCGTTTCGAGCAATTCGCCGGCGACATCCGGCAGCGCGGTGGCGATGAAGCCTTTGCGCGCTTTGTCGCGCAGTTCGCCTTTTTCGGTTTTTGCAAGAGTCAGCAATGACTTGCTGACGCCGGGCACGATGAGCGTGGAAACCGCGTCGACCGCGGCGACGCGCACGTCAAAAGGAAGCGGCTCTTGCGGTTTTGAACTGATTTCAAGAACAGAGAGCAACGTTTTGGCGATGCTTAGCGCCGCGTCTGCATCGGGCTTCGAGAGGTTGAGCATGGCTTTGTCAGCCAGCGGTTTGGCGATGATTTTCAGCGCCCGGATATACACGGTTTTTCCGGCAGCATCCGCAGTCGGCATTTCCTCTGCAATCTTGCGAAGCGCAATCTCGCGGCCGGCGGGATGCGAGCCAACGAGTTCAAGCCCATAGACGGCGGCTTCGCGCAATTCAGGGTTGGCGGGACTTAAGCGGACGGCGTAGATCCCGTAGACGCTCCCGATGCCGCTGGGAGTGTCTTTGTAGCAATCGAAGAGCGCGTCCGCGGCGTTTTTGCGCACGTCCACGGTGGCGCCTTCGTCGAGATTTTTAGTGTGGTAAAAGCGTATCGCCGGACCGTATCCGATCACGACTGCCAGGACGAGGACAGTGCCCACCCCCAGCAAGACCTTGTTGCGCGTTGTCAGGAAGAGTTTACCGGGCCCCGACGAACGGACGGACTTGCGGCCGGAGCGGCTGGTATCGTCGTCCATTTTTACAGCGCGGCGAGAGCCGCCGGAACGCGGCGCGTCTTTCAAGCGCTGGCTACTGGCGCTCTTCATTTTGGAGCGCGAACCGGTGCGCTTTTCTTCGGGCTCCTCGTCGGGCGCCTCCTCAACAGTGTCGGTCAAATCTTCTTCGACCGTTTCGGCATCGGGATCGGGAGTTTTAATCCAATCAGAACCCGATGTGGTGGCGTGTTTCACGGGGCTCATGTTGGAGCGCGAACCGGTCTTTTCCTTTTCTTTGGCCGCGGCCAGACGCTGTGAATTCGACTTTTGCTGAATGTCGCGCAGCTTTTCTTTGGGGTCTTCGTCTTCTTCTGAATAGAGAGTATCTTCTGAAACGAGGCTCTGATCGGTTTCGATCGGCGCTTTCGTTTTCAGGACGGTCACGTCGCCGTCTTCAAACAAGGGCTCATCGGAAATGGGCGCATCCGGCTCGGCGTCGTCCGCGGTTTGCACCTCTTGACGCTTGGAGACAGGTTTGGCGAAACGGTTGGAACCGGGCCGTGCCACGGCCTTTGCGGGACCGGCGACTCGCCGCGAGATTTTTTTAGGTTCAGACACGCCGTATCCTCCAGCTAAGATTAGTGTGAGCGTAGCTTATTTCACAGAACCCGTCGAGGTGGAAGTTCAACAATCGGGCACTCAAGTGGATGTGCACACCAGCGGGCGCTGTGACAGCGAACTGAACGCATGAATGTTGCACAAGGTGTAAAAATAAGTGAAAGATTGCCATTCCTGAGAAATTCTATAAGCTTGAAGCATGGGCTCGCTTATCCCGTCTACTCCTTTATAGACGGCGCGAACAGTCTGGGACGGTGGTATTCTTTTGATGTCACGCAACGCAACACGATACGTGGGGTGGCTGGGAGTCTGCGTGGCTCTGGGAGTCGTCGCGTTACAGCTTATTACACCTGTATATATATCACTTCCTAAACCGGTGACAGTTCAACCGGTACTCGCAACAGATCTACAGCCGCGCGTTCGTCGCGATGCGGATTACTTTCCCCAGCAGCCTCACGCGATTGCGTTGCGCTACCGCAGCGCCCTGCCCAGCCATGATAAGCCGGAGGGCGTCGGTTCGGATGACGTGACCGACTGGTTGATCCAGTTTGGCGGTCCGCTGGATTCTTTGGATGTCGCGGCGCTGCAAAAACTCGGCGTGCATGTATCGATAGCCACTCTCGCCAGTGCTTTTCACGCGCGCTCATCACACCGGAAAATGCGAGCCGCGATGGCGACTTTTTCGCCGCGCATTCTGGGTTGGACGCGCTTAAATCCAGACGATCGCCTCATGCCGGCGGTCCGTCACGAGAATCCGCCGCGCTACGCGCTGGAAGCGAACGGGAACGTGAAGCGCCGACTGGAACTTTATTCCGGCGCCGATGTAAAATCCGTGGCGCTGGCATTGCGCCAGGCCGGCGCATCGCTGCTGCATATCGAAGCGGAATCGAAAGTTCCCGGCGTCATCAGTGCCATGGAGGTGAGCGGGCCCGCGGCGTTGGCATTCTCAAAAACGCTCGCTGGCATCGATGGCGTGTACGCGGTGGATTTTCCGCGCCCGCAAAAGCGCGTCTGTAACGAGCAATCCGCGAACGCATCCAACATTGCGCCATTGGTTGTGGGGCCCTTCAATCTCAGCGGCAGCGGCGTCTCGATCCTGGTTCGCGATCAGGCCGCGATTTTCAATCACCCCGATTACAGCACGCGTTTGCAGCTCGGCCCGGACACGCTTTCTGAAGCCGCCGCTCAGCATTCCACGCACGTTGCAGGGACGATTGGCGGAACGGGCCAGGCGGATGCGCTGGCGCTGGCGCGCGGCATGGCCAAGAGTTGCACGCTGATTTCCTTTGATCTTGACGGCGATGATGTGGGAGAACCGCTACAGGCCAAAAACAGTTTCTCTGCGATCATCTCCAATCATTCCTACGGCTTTGTGATTGGCTGGGACAACGGTGTTTTCAACAACAACCAGAGCGAGTTCGGGAAGTACTCCACGTTCGCGCGCAACTGGGATGCGCTGGTTCATTCCGAAAGCCTCGTGCTGATCAAAGCCGTCGGCAACGATCGCAACGACAGCGGTTCTGGCGCACCGCACGATGGCACGCTCGGCGTCGACGGGGAGTACTACGACTCGGCCGATTCCTCATCCACGGCCAAGAACATACTGACGGTGGGCGCCGTGCGCGACGGGGTGCAGGCCGGCGTTCCAGTCTCAACTACGGTCGTGCTCGACGGGTCTTCCAGCGGGCCATCGGATGACGGCCGCTTGCGGCCGGAGATATTGGCCAACGGCGACAGCGTGAACTCCTGCAACAACAGCGTTGCGGCCGGGAACGAATACGCGCGGCTATCCGGAACGTCGATGGCGTGCGCGGTGGTCACCGGCGCCACGGCCCTCTTCATGGAGCGCTACAAACAGCGCTTCAGCGGCGCCGCCAATGCACCGGCACATTACCTGCGCGCCGTTTATGCTCAGACGGCCACCGACATGGGGCGGCCCGGCCCGGATTTTCTGCACGGTTTCGGCATGCTGGATCTCGCCAGCGCCATCGCCCTCTTTGATGCCGACAGCAGCACGCCCGGACGCGTCGTTAGCGCCACGCTTTCGGCTCAGACACCCGAACGGTTTTTTGTCGTCACCAGCAACGGCGTCAATCCGATCAAGGCGACGCTGTGCTGGACCGATGAAGCCGGCGACATCCTCGCCAGCCGCGCTATCGTCAACGATCTGGAGCTGCGCCTCATCCGAAATTCGGATCAGACTGTGTTTTTTCCATTCGTGCTGAATGCGACCTCGCCGCACCTCAATGCAACCACCGGCGTCAACGGTGTCGATACCATTGAACAGATTCTGCTGCAGGTGCCGCCGGCCGGGGATTATGTACTTTCCGTGCGCGGCGCGAGCCTGAGCACTCCCGCCAATTTCACGGTCGCCAGTTCACATCTGGCGAGCGAAAATCTGGCGCCGGTCGCGCGCGTCGTATCGAGTAATACGTCGGGCACGCCGCCCTTTCCCGTCAATTTCGACGGCGCTTCCTCAAGCGATCCGGATGGCACCATCCTTCGCTACATCTGGGATTTCGGCGATGGCGTCATCGCCGAGGGTTCGCAAATCCAGCATACCTACAATGTCGGCAGTTTCAAAACGGTGCTCAAGGTCATCGACAACCGCGGCGGTTCAGCGTCCACGTCGGTCGTCGTCGCCGTCGATAACAAGCCGCCTGTGGCGGCGCTGTCGGTGAGTCCCTCCACCGGTGTGGCGCCGCTCTCCACCAGCCTCAGTTCATTCGGCTCGTACGATCTCGATGGCCTGATCTCCAGCTACAAATGGGATCTGGGCGATGGCACGCTCGCGAGCACGCCGCAGCTTTCAAAAACATATGCCGCTCCGGGACTCTATTACGTGACGCTCACCGTGACCGACAGCGGCAACGCCACGGCGTCGCGCACCGTTAATGTGCTCGTTGGAAAATCGCTCGCCATCAGTTCCAGCACGTTCTCATTGAACTTCACCAAACAGGGCGTGGACCGCCTGACGCTCGCGTCGAAAACGGTTCCCGTCCCGGTTGACATGCCGACCGCCGGTCTCGCTGGAACGCTGCGCGTGGGCACGTCTGAGTTCTTCTTCACGCTCAGCGACAAGGGACGCTTCGTCTCGCCGCAGATGAACCTCACGCTGACGCCCAAGCGCGCGCAGCTGCGCCTCACGGTGAAGAACGTCAATCTTGTCAATGGCCTGAGCAAAACCGGCGCGGTGAGCGACGACGTGAGGCAGGTGCTCGTCGTGATTCCCTTCGCACTGACGTTCAGCGACGGCACATCGCTGGGGTCGACGGGGCTGCCTTACGTGTATACGGCCACCAAGGGAAAGACGGGCCGCGGCAGCCTGTACAAGCCGAAGTAAGACGATTGTCGAAAGCCATTGCACCGAAACAGCACCAGCTCATATTAATATAATCAATGATGGAGAAATTCGTATGGCTGAAGTTATGGCACCAACACAGGAAGAAATCGTTTATCTGGTGAGTAGACGCTATGGTACTCAGTACAAAATCACATCTCAGGGCCATGTAGTAAAAATGCGGCAGGGATTGAACAAAGGCGTGAATGTCGTGGTGCGAAGTGACGGTATTGAAGTCGTTCCGCGAAGTTTTCTGGATGACCATTCGAAGATGATCTCCAGCGGGTGCGGTGTGGCGCTGGGGTTTATTTTTATTCTCTGGATGTACCTCATGGCAACCGAAGCGCATGCGATGCCCATCCGATGGACGCGTCTAGGTCGCAAAGCGCTGGCGGTCGTCGGTGGGTTCGCGCTCGGCGCATTCATTGGCGCTTCCATTGCCGCCGTGGTCATCGTGATGCTGTCGCCGAAATCCACCTTGGATGCCAATCGCGTTTTTGCACGCGGTCTAAATACCTGGCTGACTCTAGAAACGAAGTAACGCGCGAATTCCCGAAACGCGTTCCATCCCCGCAGACAGGAGTGTCGCAACCGTCTAACAACCTGAACCTACTTCCCGGTGCCCTTCTTGTCGAACGTTGCGGTGTCGCTGAAGGGGACGGTGGTGAAGATGCCGATCACGTCGACGCCGTTGTTGATGTCGATCTCCAATGGCACGCCGATCACCGCCGTTCCGGTGGTGTTGATCGCGCCGAATGCGGGTACCCTTGGCCAGGTGCTCGGCCAGTCGTTTGGCCGACCACACACTGAAGCCGTAACCCAGGTTCATGGGGTTGGCTTGAACCGCCAGGCGCATCTGGGCCAGATACTCCGGAGTCGCGCGTCCGGGCCTGCCGGGCGGCTTGATCGGCCTCAACGCCGACGCACCACCTTGCCGGTACAGCCGCCGCACGCGTTTGACCGTGTCGGTGCCACAACCCAGCCGCTCGGCAATCGATTCGATGGTGTCGCTGGAATGCGACATCAAAATAATCAGACAATTGCGAAACACCTCCGCGGAACCGGCCGAAAATCGAATCCTGTCCAACTCGTCCCATGGATTGTCGCTGAGTCTGATGCCGTACCCCATGCACTCCTCCCGGAAAAGTCCCCGGAATTGATGTTTCCGTTGCGCCAGTATGCTACTTGCTGGCCAACTTCTCGACCTTCGGAATCGAATTCTTTGCGAAAAGATGGAGTTCCATCGGGGAAGTAAAAACGCCACGGGCCAACGTTTACGCCCTCTTTAAAATACCCCATTCTTTGTATTTGTCCGTTGGCGTAAAAGGCGTGGCAAAAACCATTTTCCTTGCCGGTCGCTTTGTCGACATAAGTTTTTACATCCTTCATTTCTTCAAAAGTTGCCGCTATTTTCGGTGCTTCCCTGTTCAGAGTTGAATCTGTGTTCGCACCTACACGGTACCCAGAACTCTCTATCGCCGCTTTGAAAATTTCCTTCACTTTTTGTTCATTGAGTACTTCTCCGGAAGGCGGCTTAGTAACGTCACCCGCGTGAAGCATGAGACACAATAGGACCGACGAAAAGACTATTGCGCGGCGCATAACGCGACCTCCTTTGGCTACGTGCAAGAGCCTACTGCGAGCCGCGCGTTTTCAATAGGCTAAGATTGTCATGTTACATTCCCGGGCACGCCCATCTTCTCACGTTATCGTGCTACCGCCGACTGCCGCTGATGACGAACAACACTTGGATCGATTGGTTTTCCAGAGCCATCGACACGGCGGCCGAGCAGCACGCCAACCGCCGAGCCGCACTGTACGGACGAGACTCGCAAGCTAAAGCTTGCGCTACATGTTTCGCGCTTGAAGAATCCGGCCGGTTCACGCATATTTTCGGCTCACGATCTGTGACCGATTACCTGCGGCGAACCGGAAAGCGACTCCATGAAAATATCAAAAATCACTCCTTTCGTTCTCGGCACGCAGTGGCGCAATCTCACCTTCTTAAAGGTGGAGACCGACGAGGGCCTCATCGGCTACTCCGAAGCGCGCAACGTCTGCCGCACCGATGCGCTCCTTGGCTACCTCGACGGCGCCAGCCACCGCTACATTCTCGGCAGCGATCCATTCAATATCGAAGATCTGGTTCACCGCATGTTCCATCAGGATTTCTCGCGCATCGCCGACGTCTCCGGCACCGGCATCGCGCTGATTGAAATGGCCTGCTGGGACATCGTGGGCAAGGCGCTCAATCAGCCCGTCTACAAACTGCTCGGCGGCGCCGTGCGCGACAAGATCAAGGCCTACGCCAACGGCTGGTACACCGTCGAACGCAAGCCCGAAGAGTTCCACGAGGCCGCGAAAAAAGTCGTCCAGAAAGGCTACCGCGCGCTCAAGGTCGATCCCTTCGGCGCGGGCTTCTACGAGATCGAACGCAAAGAACGTGTTCTCTCCATCTCGCTCGTCGAAGCCATCCGCGATGCCGTCGGCCCCGACTGCGAAATCATGATCGAAATGCACGGCCGCTTCAGCCCCGCGACCGCCATCCGCATCGCGCACGATCTCGAACCGTTCGACCCGGCCTGGGTCGAGGAACCCTGCCCGCCCGATAACATGGACGCGCTGGCCAAGGTGGCCGCGAAGATCAACATTCCCATCGCGACGGGCGAACGCATCCACACGCGCTTCGAAGCGCGCCGCCTGTTCGAACTCGGCTGCGTCGACGTGCTGCAGACCGACATCACCGAATCCTGCGGCCTGCTCGAAGGCAAGAAACTGGCCGCCATGGCCGACACGCACTACGTCACCTTCGCCCCGCACAACGTCGGCGGCCCGCTCAGCACCGCCGCGTGCCTGCACCTGGCCGCGTGCACGACCAATTTCAAGATCCAGGAACACTTCAACGATTTCGTCGATTCGTGGGTGAAGGAAGCCGCCTACGGCCCCGGCTACCCCGAAGTCGTCGACGGCTATTTCTCGCTGCCGCAAGGCCCGGGACTGGGCATGACGATCAACGAAGATTTTATCAAGGAACACCCCATGACGAGCAACTTCTTCAACCTCTTCGTCAAGGATTGGCACAAGCGCCAGCAGAAGGACTGACGTATCCGAAACGCGGCCGTCAGGGAGCGGCTCAGCGCTGATCGCGTATCCGAGTTGCGATCCCTCCCTGACGGTCGGGCTTCGGGTATCGTCAATCGTTCACAGTCCCATTTCGCTGGCTAGGAAATTTGTGTCGTAGGCGCCGGTGACGAACTTCACGTGGCCCATCACTTCGCGCAGCAGCGGCACCGTGGTCGAAATTCCTTCCAGCACCATCTGGTCCAGCGCCTGGCGCATGCGGCTGACCGCGTCAGGCCGGTCGCTGCCGTGAACGATGAGCTTGCCCAGCATCGAATCGTAATTGGGCGGCACGGTGTAGCCGGAATAAATATGGCTGTCCATGCGGATCTTGTTTCCCGCCGGCGCTGAATAGAGCGAAATCTTTCCCGGCGAGGGGGCGAACTTGCGCTTCGGGTCTTCGGCGTTGATGCGGCACTCAATCGAATGCCCGCCGATCTTCAGGCGCGCGTCGACATCCTTCTGCCGGAACGCCAGTTTTTCGCCGCTGGCCACGCGCAGTTGCTGTTCGACCAAGTCCAGTCCCGTCACCATTTCCGTGACCGGATGTTCCACCTGCAGGCGCGTGTTCACTTCCATGAAATAGTATTTGCGCGCCTTGATGTCGTAGATGAATTCCACCGTGCCCGCGTTGGTGTACTTCGCCGCCTGCATCAATTTCACGGCGGCCATCTGAATATTGTAGCGCAGCACCTTGTCGAAACCCGGCGCCATGCAGGGCGTTTCTTCGATCAGTTTCTGGTTGCGGCGCTGGACCGTGCAGTCGCGCTCGCCCAGGTGCAGCACCGTTCCGAATTCATCGCCGAGAATCTGCACTTCAATGTGCCGCGCGCTCTCGATGAACTTCTCCATGTAAATCGTGCCGTCGCCGAAAGCCGATTCCGCTTCCTGGCGCGCCTGCGTGAAGTTCGTGCGCAGCGTCGCTTCGTTGTGGCTCACGCGCATGCCGCGTCCGCCGCCACCGGCCGCTGCTTTCAGCAGCACCGGATAGCCGATCGTGTTGGCCAGCTTCACCGACGTTTCCACGTCGGGCAGCGCGCCTTCCGAACCGGGAACCGTCGGCACCTTCGCAGCCTTCGCGATGTTCTTGGCCTTGATCTTGTCGCCCATGTTTTCGATGGCTTGCGTGGGCGGCCCGATGAACGCTATCTTGCAGGCGCGGCAGACTTCCGCGAAATGCGCATTCTCGCTCAGGAATCCGTAGCCAGGGTGAATCGCTTCGACGTCGGCGATCTCGGCGGCGGCGATGATGTTGTTGATCTTCAGGTAGCTTTCGCGGGCCGGGGGCGGTCCGATGCAGATCGCGCGATCGGCCAGCTTCAGATACAGCGCGTCTTTGTCGGCCTGCGAATACACCACCACCGTCTCGATGCCGAGGCGTTTGCAGGTGCGAATAATGCGGAGGGCGATTTCGCCCCGGTTGGCAATCAGGATTCGGGAAAACATGGTTTGTCGCAGTGCGCTGTCGGCCCACCGGCTATCAGCTGAATGCTGCTAGCGGAGAGCCTCGGCGTACTCACCCAACCTCCACCAGAAAGAGCGGTTGCCCGTACTCTACAGGCGATGCATTCTCGACGAGGAGCTTCTTGATGGTGCCCGTGACACCGGACTTGATTTCGTTCATCACCTTCATCGCTTCCACGATGCAGACCACGTCCTCGGCATCGACGCGGTCGCCGACTTCCTTGTAGTTGCGCTGATCCGGCGCCGGCGAGCGGTAGAACGTGCCGACGATGGGCGAGGTAATTTCTTTCTGATTCTTGTCCGGCGTTGCCGGCACCGCAGGCAGCGCCGCGCCCGACGGATAATTCTGCGGCGCGGACAGGATGTACTGCGGTTGAGCCGACGCCTCGCCGCCGCGCTTGGCTGAAAAATGCGACTCGCCTTCTTTGACCTCAAGTTGCGAGAGGTCGTGCTGCTTCATCAGAAGTATTAATTTCTCGACGTCTTTAAAATCCATGGTTTATTTCGATGCAAACTTTAACAGCCTTTTGCATCGCAGTCCCTAGTTGTCCCCGTTCCAGCGCAGCCCCCGTTTCAGGCGGCTGAGCACCCGGTGCCCCGTCTTGGTGACAAGCACATCGTCCTCAATTCGGACCCCGCCCACTCCGGGCAGATAAATCCCCGGCTCCACTGTCACGACCATTCCCGGCACCAGCACGCCATTGGAGCGCCACGAGACCGACGGGGCTTCGTGAATTTCCAGCCCCAGGCCGTGCCCGGTTGAATGCCCGAAAGCCTTGCCGTATCCAGCCTTGACGATGATGTCCCGAGCCGCGGCATCCACCGTCTTGATTTCGACACCTGGCGCGATGCGGTCAATGGCCGCCTGCTGCGCCTTCATGACGATCTCATGAATCTGCTTCAATTGGGGTGGGATGCTACCGAGGAAAAAGGTGCGCGTCAAGTCGGAGTGGTAACCGCCGCGCTTGCAACCGAAGTCCAGCAGAATAATAGCGTTGCCTTTGAGCACCCGGTTGGTCGGCCGCCCGTGCGGCAGGCTGGAATTCGAGCCGATCTGGAACATGATTTCGAAGGCCTGATCGTCCGCGCCTTCCGTGACCATCAGGTAGCGCAGCTTCGCCGCCGCATCGCGTTCGCTCATGCCGTGCTTGATTTCTTTGCCTAGTTGCAGAAAGCATTTTTCCTGGATGCGCAACGCCGCCTCGATCTGCCGCACTTCCCATTCGCTCTTGATGAGGCGCAGTTGCGCGACCATCGCGTCTTCCGGCTTGATCTTGACGTGCATGCCGCGGCAGGCCTTGCGCAGCGCGCGCAGGTCGGCGACACGCAAGTCGCCCGGCTCAAACGCGAGTTTTCGCAGCCCCCGTTTTTTGAGGATATGCGCCGTTTTTCCCATCAGCCCCGCGGGAACGATCGTCTTGGCTTTGCCATCTTTGGTGTGCGTGGTCTTTTCCAGAACCACGGGCCAGCCGGCGGCGCTCTTCCGCGCTTCTTCGCTGTAACGGAAATCGGTCAGCAGAAATTTGCGGCTCGCGGTGATCAGCAGCGCGCTGTCGTGCCCGGTGAATCCCGAGAGGTAGCGAACGTTGCGATCGAAGGTGATCAGCGCCGCCGAGACCTTGCGGTCTTTCAAGAGTTTCCGAAATGCTTTCAGGCGCTGCGTCAGTTCATTTTTTGGCGGCACGTCGCTCATTTAAAAAACGTCTCCCGCTGCTGCTCTCGCGCTGCAATAGAAGCACGATCGTGAGTGTGAAGTTACTAGGGATAGTGCTTTCTTCTGAAATGCAAAATGAAAAAACGAGGCTGACGGTTGGTGCAGGCCACCCGGGTGGCGGCAACACTCCCACACTCCCAGACTTATAGACTTATAGAGAACAACGCACTCGTGCGAACATTTTTTTCACTCTTGTTCACCGCCATGCCGTATCTGGCGCGACCATTGCCTCTTACGAAGCGGTGCTCAATCGCGCGCTGCATCGTGCGACAGCCCTTACCTCAACCAGAGAGTCTCCGATGCACGCCAGCCGCCGCCCCATCCAGCTTCATCTTTCCTCCTGCGTCCTCTTATCTTTCGTCAGCAGTCTCCTGCTGCTGCTCTACCTCGAATTTTCCAAGCTCTCGACACTGTACGAACCGCTCGCTGGATCCTCACTCATGGGCGCGATGATGCAGTGCAGCTACATCGCCTTCAGCGTCAGCATTCTCATCGGCGCCGCTTTCGTCTCCGAAAAATGGATTGGCGAAAACACCCCTCAGCCCGTCCGCATTCGTGCCCGTTCGCATCGCACGCACTACTCATTTTTCGCCACACCTGCCAAGCCCCATCTTGACACCCGGCGCAACCGGCATCACCCATCTTATGAATCCACCTATCGACCCTAAAAAAATAGGACCGAGCTCTTCAGCCCGGTCCGTCTTTTTTTAATCTTCTTACCGTCCTCAGTGTCCTCTGTGGTAGACCTAATCCGTTAGGGGTGTTTTGGGAGGGCGCATGTTTATACGATTTTAAACAAAACGATAGATGTGCCCGCGCTGACGGGGCGGAGGCCCCATCTTAATGGGTGACTCTGGCAGGCTGGAAGCCTGCGGTACAACACCATGTGCATTTGTTTACGAGAATGATTAGACCTTTGCTGGGGTTGTGCAATGGGCGGATTGGAATAGACTATTAAAGGGTGAATGAAGCAGGCACGGCAGTCGGGTTCACGCGAGCTGGGAGTTATTGATGTCCGAACAGGTTGATCTGATTTCCGAGAGTCCTGAAGCACCGCGCGGGGAACCGTTGGCGGAGGCGGTGGAAGTGACACCGGAAGAGCCGCCCCGCAAGATCGCGGTGGTTGGCGAGATTTTGTTTTCGGGCAAGGCGTTGATTACCACGTTGCTGCGGCAGGGATTTTCGGTGCGCGTGCTGTGCCAGGATGAAGCGGCGGATGTGGCGGCTTTGAGCGCCAAGCCGTCGGGTGGAAATGGCGCGGGATCCATCGAGACGGTACGCGGCGCGCTGGATTCAGGGCAGGCGATTGAAGCGTCGCTGGCGGGGGCGTACGGCGTCTGTTTTCTGTCGCCGATCACGATGCGCGGACGGATGTACCGCGGGCCGCAGCATGTGGAAGATGTGCGGCGGCTGGTGAGCGCGGCTCAGAATGGCGCCATTCGCAAGCTGGTTTATCATTCGGCCTTGGGGGCGCATCCGCAATCGCAGTCGCTGGCGTTGAGGCAGGCGGCCGAGGCGGAAGAGATTATCCATGGCGCCAAATGCGAGGATTTTCGCGTGCGCACCGGGCCGTTGATGGGGCGGGGCGACGGCTTTTTGTCCGAGATTGTCAATTCGGTGCGATCGTCCAATCCGATTTTGCGGATCTGGGGATACGGCAGCACCACGGTTCAGCCGCTGCATGTCAGTGACATGGCGCAGTGCGTCGCGCGGATTTTCCTCGATCAGCCTGAGGCACTGCAGCCGGGGTTTTACTGTCTGGCCGGTCCTGAAATCACGACTCTTCTGGATTTGATCGACAGTGCGTCGGCGCGCTTGAGCAAATCAAAACTGAAGATCCACATTCCACTGTTCGCGCTGAAACTGATGAGCGCGCTGGGGCAAGGCACTCATTTTCGGGAGCAGGTGAACCTGCTGTTTGATGCGTTTTACACGGAACAGAATGATGCGCTGAAGTTGCTGACCCCGGGACGGCAGTTACTCACGCCAAAGCAGGCGCAGGAAGAAATTTTGGCCGGGGCGTAAAGTGACGCTGACAAATGGCGTCTGCCTCGCGAGCGGGCTTTAAGCGGAGAGGGAGAGCGGAGTGGCGGGCTTGACGGCGCGCGTGGGGTACTTGACCACACCACAGCGCAGGCAGGCGAACGTCGGCTGCTTGACCTCATGGCGAGTGGTGCACTGGCAGCCACTGCAGTAACGGTTTTCGAACGGGTGTCGGTAACGCATGGCGGTCTGTCTCCTGAAATGAACCCCACTTGCCTTCCTGACCGATCCCTTCGTTGCTCAGTGTAACAAATCAGTTGCCATGATTTTGTGTAGCAGGAGTTGCCTTATTCTAGACTCGTTGAAATGGAAACTCCATATAGTGGTTTCGTTTTTTGACCCTTTAAAATGAAGGTGAAATTCACGAATTAACAACGATGTTTAGCCAAA
>Ga0163144_10013012_pt1 | contig 17404 bp, 16 predicted proteins | sample OliLak19BULKMAT1_FD_123175 | JGI IMG/M metagenome (GOLD analysis project Ga0163144, IMG submission 123175) | Freshwater microbial mat bacterial communities from Lake Vanda, McMurdo Dry Valleys, Antarctica - Oligotrophic Lake LV.19.BULKMAT1 | ecosystem: Environmental > Aquatic > Freshwater >...
CCCGATCCTCCTCCCCGTCCGGCCGCTGAATATAAGGCGGCAGCGGCACATGCCCCACCCGCTGAATCGCCGCCCAAAGATCATCGGCTTCGAATCGCAAAATCCGCTCCCCGTGCTCCTCTCGTCCAATCACCGTCGCCGACAATCCCTCGGCAAACTCAATCCGTTCCCCCACCGGCAGCTTCTTACCCGGCCGCACCAGCGCCCGCCACTCCCGCTCGTCCGCACTCACCGGCTGCACCAGAAAAACCTCCACCCGCCCCGTCCGCCCCGGTCGATGCCCCAGCAACCGCGAAGGGAAAACCTTCGAGTCGTTCAGCACCAGGCAATCGCTCGGCCGAAGATAACCCGGCAGGTCCCGAAACACCCGGTCCTCCCACGTCCCGGCCTTCCGGTCGATCACGAGCATCCGTGCCCCGTCGCGTTCAGCCGCCGGTGATTGCGCAATCAGTTCGTCCGGCAATTCATAATAGAAGTTTGATAGGTCCAAATGAATATTCTAGGTCTTGAGTCGTCCTGTGACGAAACCGCCGCCGCCGTCGTCACCGACGGACGCCAGGTTCTCTCCTCCGTCGTCGCCTCCCAATTCGATACCCACGAGCGTTTCGGCGGCGTCGTTCCCGAACTCGCCTCCCGCGAACACCTCCGCGCCGTTGTCCCCGTCGTCGAACAAGCCCTCGCCCAAGCCAACGTCCCCATCGATGCCGTCGCCGTCACCCAAGGCCCCGGCCTCATCGGCTCCCTCCTCGTCGGCATCACCTTCGCCAAGGCCTTCGCTCTGGCCCGCAAGGTTCCCCTCATAGCCGTCAATCATCTCGAAGGCCACATCCACGCCGTCCTTCTCGAACACCCCGAAACCGAACTCCCCGCTCTCGCCCTCATCGTCAGCGGCGGCCACACCCATTTCTACCGCTGCGAGCCCAACTTCCGCTACGAACTCCTCAGCCGCACCCGCGACGACGCCGCCGGCGAAGCCTACGACAAGGTGGCCAAACTCCTCGGCTACAAATATCCCGGCGGACCCACCCTCGACCTCCTCGCCCCCTACGGCAACCCCCGCGCCGTCAAATTCACCCGCTCCAAGATGAGCGGCAATTCGCTCGACCTCTCCTTTTCCGGCATCAAAACCGCCGTCCTCCGCTGGACCGAAGCCCGCGACATGACCGCCGAAATCGCCGCCCGCCGCGCGCTCCGCACTCTCCGCGAACCCACCCTCGCCGACTGGCTCGCCACCACCCCGCAAACCACCCTCGATCTCATCGCCTCGTTTCAATACACCGTCATCGACGAACTCCTCTCCCGCGTCCGCATCTTCGCCGAAGACCTCGACCTCACTAACGTGATCGTCTCCGGCGGCGTCGCCTGCAACGCCGGCCTCCGCGCCGCCGCCCGCCGCCTGCCCTACAACATCTCTTTCCCCACGCCCCAACTCTCCACCGACAACGCCGCCATGATCGCCGCCGCCGCTTACCCCCGCTTCCTCGCCGGCCACCGCGCCGCCCTCGACCTCCGCCCCAAGGCCAACTTCAGCCTCGCCACGCTCTAACGACAAGCATGTTCTGCCGCGCCTTTCTCGTTCGCTCCCTCGGCCCCGCACTGCCGTCCGCCGCCTCCCGTACATCATCTCTTTCCCCACCCCCCAACTCTCCACCGACAACGCCGCCATGATCGCCTCGCCGGCCATCTCGCCGCCCTCGACCTCCGCCCCAAGGCCAACTTCAGCCTCGCCGTGATCTAATGACAAACATGTTCCTCCGCGCCTGTCTCGCTCTCCTCCTAGGCGCCGCCCTGCTGCCCGCGGCCGTCAAAAAAATCTACGTCGTCGAACGTACCGATGCCCCTCGCAACTACGAACGGATCACCGCCAAGGCCCTCTTCGCCATCGATCCCCGCCTCCCCGCCAACCAAATCATCCGCGACCTCGGCATGGCCCCCCGCAACGCCGACGGCCTCGTCGAGTTCTCCGCCGACCTCGAAGTCCTCAAGCCCCGCGACCCCGGCACCGGCAATGGAACCATCCTCTATGAGGTCTCCAATCGCGGCGGCAAAGGCATGGTCAACATGTTCGAACAAGGCGACGAATACCTGCTCGAACAAGGCTATACGCTCGTCTGGCTCGGCTGGCAGTCCGACCTCCCCACCCAAGGCAACCTCCTCCGTCTCGAAGGCCCCAAAGCCAAAGGTGCCACCGGCATCGTCCGCAGTGAATACGTCCCCCTCGCCAAGGTCGACGTCTACTCCCTCGGTGACCGCACCATGCAGGCCTATCCCGTCTCTGACCCCAACGACCCCGCCACCCAGATGACCATCCGCGACGCCCCCGATGGCCCCCGCCGCGTCATCCCCCGGACCCAGTGGCGCTTCGTCGACGAAACCCGCGTGGGTCTCACCGGCGGCTTCCAGCCCGGCAAACTCTACGACGTCATCTACCGCGCCAAAGATCCCGCCATCGTCGGCCTCGGCATGGCCGCCACCCGCGACCTCATCTCCTTTCTCAAAGGCAAAGCCGACGGCCTCATTCTCCTCGGCGACCAAGGCCGCTATTACAAAAACGCCATCGGCTTCGGCACCTCCCAAAGCGGTCGCTTCCTCCGGACATTTCTCTACATGGGCTTCAATAAAGACGAAAACGGTCGCCGCGTCTTCGACGGCGTCTGGGCTCACGTCGGCGGCGCCGGCCGCGGCAGCTTCAACCATCGCTTCGCCCAACCCTCCCGCGACGGTCACCGCATGACCAATACCTTCTACCCCTCCGATCTCTTCCCCTTCGCCGACCTCCGCATGATGGACCCGGAGACCAAGGATGAGGACGGCCTGCTTACCAAAGCGCAGGAAGAAAACGTCCTCCCCCGCATCTTTTACACCAACGGCTCTTACGAATACTGGGGCCGCGCCGCTTCCCTCATCCATACCTCCCTCGATGGCAAACGCGATGACGGCCTCTCCGGAAACTCCCGGGCCTACTATCTCACCGGAACCCAACACGGCCCCGGCCGCTGGCCCGCCGCCAAAACCATCGAAAACACCTACCTCGCCAACCCGAATGATTATCGTTTTTTAATGCGAGGGCTCCTCGCTGCGCTGACCACCTGGGTCGTCAAAAACGAACCGCCGCCCGCCTCCAACTACCCACGCCTCGATAAGCAGCAGTTGGTCGCGCCCGCCGCCCTGAACTTTCCCAAAATCCCCGGCGTCCGTCTCCCCCGTAGCCCTAACCTGGCGTGGCGAGTCGACTACGGCCCTGACTTCAAGGAGCTCGGCATCGTCTCCATCGATCCCCCTAAAGTCGGCAAGCCCTTCCCCGTTCTCGTCCCCGCCGTCGACGCCGATGGCAACGAAATCGCCGGCCTCCGCCTCCCCGATATCGCCGTCCCGCTCGGCACCTATACCGGCTGGAACCTCCGTGACCCCGCCACCGGCTCCCCCACCGAAATGCAAAGCATGACCGGTGGCTATCATCCCTTCGCCCAAACCAAAGCGGAGCGAGAGGCCACCAAAGATCCTCGCCCCTCCATTGAAGAACGGTACACCAGCAAAGACGAGTACCTCGCCAAGGTCGACGCCGCCCTTGATGCGCTCGTCGCCGCCCGCTACATCCTCGCAAGGGATAAATCAGCCCTTCGCGAACGCGCCGCTAACCACTGGAAATGAAAGGCCTCGTCGGTTTCGGCGTCTCCGCGGTCGCGTTGATTGTCGCGGCCGCCTCGCAGTATGCCACCGTTCAGTCCCTGGCTGAGATCGATCGCCGTGTCGCTCAAACCAGCGCCGTTCTCGAGGAGACTCATGCCGAACTCGCCGCCCTTCGCGACGTCGAGTCGGCCTCCCGCGGCTACGCCGCCACCGGCGACGAACGCTTCATTGAACAGGTGAAGGCCGGGACCAAAGACGCCCGCGCCCGCCTCGATCGGCTCCGCGGCCTCACCGCCACCAATCCCCGCGAACTGCAAATAGTCGCGCGCCTGGAAGCCAACGTCCTCCGCCTGATCTCCTCGGGCGAAGAGGTCGTCGCCGCCAAACGCGAACAAGGCGCTTCCGCCGCCAGCGACGCCATCCGCGAAAGCGTCCGGCTCAAGTCGATGATCGAGACCCTGAATCTGATCGATTGGATCAAGGACGAAGAAAATACCTTGCTCGAAAAGAAGGTGGCCGAAGGGCGCACCGCCGCCAGCCGAGCTAGTCTGCTCACCGCGGTCGTTACCCTTCTCGCCCTCGGCTTGATCGGGATGGCTCTCGTCAGCATCCGGGGACGGAGCCGCGCTGAAGGCGCGCTGCGCAATGAGCAGGAATTCAACGCCATCGCGATCGAATCCCTCCATGAGGGTATTGTTACCTGCGATGCCTCGGGCGGGTCGACCCGCCTGAATCGAGCCGCCCAACTCATAGCCGCCGAACCTTCGCTCATTCCCCTAAGCCGAACTCTGGCCGGGGAACGCGTCCGGGGCGAGGAACTGACTCTCGGCTCGCATGTCGTACTCGCGAGCGGACAACCCGTCTTCGCCTCCTCCGGCGAAAAACTCGGTGCCATCGTCTCCCTGCACGACATCACCGACCGGAAACGCGCCGAAGACGAACTCCGCCAAAGTGAAGCCCGCTATCGCTCCGTCATCGCCGCCATGGCCGAAGGCATCGTCGTCCAGAACGAAGAAAGCAAAATCATCGCCAGCAACTTGAGCGCAACTCGAATCCTCGGCCTTCGGGAAGATCAAATCAACGGACGGTTCTCAGCCGACCCCTCCTGGCATTCCATCCGGGAAGACGGCTCTCCGTTTCCCAAGGACGAGCACCCCTCGATGGTTGCCCTCAGAACGAACCGGTCCGTTCGAAACGTCCGCATGGGGCTGGTAAAGTCCACCGGCACCACCACCTGGCTCTCCGTGAATGCCGAGCCGATCGCAGAGCCTGTCGGCGTCGTGGCAACCTTCATCGACATCACCGACATCAAACACGCCGAAGACCTTCTGCTCGAGCGCGAGACCGAACTGCGGGAAGCCCAGCGGCTCGCCGAAGTCGGCAGTTGGTCGTGGGACATCCGAACCGGCATCGTGCAATGGTCCGAAGAGCTCTGTCGGATCATGGGACACGATCCGAATTTGCCCGTCCCTCCCTACGCTGACCAGGAGCTCTTCTTCACCCCGGCCAGTTGGGCGCTGCTCGACGGCGCCGTGCGCGAGATCATGCAGAGCGGCAACCCCTACGAAATCGAACTGGATCTCTCCGCGCAAGCCCCCATCAAAACGGTCGTGGCCCGCGGCGAAGCTGTTCGTGGATCGGACGGTCGTCTGACCCGCCTGCGGGGCACGGCTGGTAGACTGAAGTGAATGGGTCCCCAACAGACGGAATTGAAGACGACGGCCATCGAAGGCGTTAAGAACATCATCGCAGTAGGCTCCGGTAAAGGCGGCGTCGGCAAAACCACCGTTTCCGTGAATCTGTCGATCGCGCTCGCCGGACTCGGCTACAAAGTAGGTCTCATCGACGCTGACGTCTATGGCCCCAACGTCCCCCTTATGATGGGGATCCGCGAAGCCCCCCATGCGATTGGCGAACGCATCCAGCCCCTCGTCCAGCATGAAGTCAAAATGATCTCCATGGGCTTCCTCAGCCCCGGCGATAAGCCGCTCGTCTGGCGCGGCCCGATGCTCCATTCGGTCATCAACCAGTTCCTCCGCGGCGTCGATTGGGGCACCCTCGACTACCTCATCATTGACCTGCCCCCCGGCACCGGCGACGTCCAGCTTTCGCTGATGCAGACGACCACCGTCTCTGGTGCCGTTGTCGTCACCACCCCCTCCGAGGTCTCTCTCGAAGACGCCCGCAAGGCCGTGCTGATGTTCCAGAACGTCCGCGTGCCCGTCCTCGGCCTCGTCGAAAACATGAGCTACCTCATCGCCCCGGTCTCCGGCGAGCGGATCGACGTCTTCGGTCAAGGCGGCGGCGAACGGACCGCCAACGCGATGAGTGTCCCCTATCTCGGTGAGTTGCCGCTCGACCCGAAAATCCGCATCGGCGGCGACACCGGAAAGCCGGTCGCTCTCGACCCCGCCGGCAAAGGCGCAGCCTTCATCGAACTCGCCGAACGCGTCGTCGCCCGCCTTGTTGCGCGCGGTGTCGGCAAGGTTCCAACCCTCACCGTCAGCGACTAGGGTGCTGGCGACGGTTGCAGCTTCGCTCGGACGGCTCGGCCTCGCCGGTGCCAAGCTCGGCGTCGCCGTCTCCGGTGGGGCCGACAGCGTCTTCCTCCTCCACGCTCTCCGCCAAGTGCATCGTGGGCCGCTGGTCCTCCTCCATGTGAACCACGGTCTGCGCGGTGCCGCTTCCGTCGAAGACGAATCCTTCGTCCGGAGCCTCGCGGCTGCTGATCCGTTCTTGGCGGCAAGGAGCCTCCCCGTGAGCGGCAACCTCGAGCAGCACTGCCGCCGCGAACGGTTGCGACTTTTTGGCGAATGGATCCGCTCGGGCGTTGTGGACCACGTGGCGACCGGCCATACGGCCTCCGACCAAGCCGAAACCGTTCTACTCCGACTCCTGCGCGGCACCGGTCCGACCGGCCTCCGGGGTATCCTGCCCCGTACTCGTGAGGGCCTGGTCCGTCCGCTTCTCGATCTCGATCGCGACGCCATCCGGTGCTACCTCCGCGACCACGGCGTAGCTTGGCGCGAAGACTCATCGAACGCCGACCCCCGCTTCCTTCGCAATCGCGTCCGTGCCACTCTGCTCCCGCTCCTGCGCCAGCTCGAGCCCGGGGTCGAGGCGAACCTCAGCCGACTGGCCGCCATCGCCTGCTCCGAGGAAGAGTACTGGGCCACCCAGATGCCTCCTCCTACGTCGGTTCTAGATGTAAAATCTCTGCAAACGCTCCACCCCGCCCTCCGGCGCCGAATTCTCCGCCACACCATCGCCGCCACCAAAGGCGACCTCCTCGGTATCGAAAAGGGCCATCTGGACGCTGTGGAGGCGCTGGTGCTGCAATCCGACGGCGACGGCGGCGTCAGCCTCCCCGGCCTCGAGGTCCGCCGCTCGATGGGCTGGATCCAGGTGGCGAGTCCGGCCGCCCCAGAATACCGATATACTGAAAACGTAGTACTGGATCTCGATGGGGGACGGTTACAGGGTCCGTTACGCGTCCGTGCGTGGCAGCCGGGTGATTGCTTCCAGCCTGAGGGACGTGTTGGGCCGATTAGTTTGAAGAAATTATTTCAAAATGCTCGCGTGCCCTCATGGGAGAGAAAGAATTGGCCGATTATCACGGATGGAGTGAGTATTGTGTGGATGCACCGGTTTGGCGTCGATCCTAAGTTCGCGGCGACCGGAGACACAGGGAACATTTTGCGATTTGAGACGCAGATTGCCTGAGTCGATGAATCAAACTCTTCATCCTCGACGTCCTGTATATAGAGGAAGCAATGACATCTAACGTAAACAAGCTGATCTTCTGGGTAGTCATCATCTGCCTAGCCGTGATCCTATACACGGTGGTAGGGCGGGGCAAGGGCAAACCCGAAGTCAATCTAGCCTTTTCGCAATTCCTGTCGGAAGTGGAAGCAGGCCGGATTAAGTCCGTCAAGATCAGCGGTACGGAAGTTAAGGGTCAGTTTGTAGACGACTCGCAAGGCCCGATGCGGACCTTGATTCCGGCGAATTACCCTGAAGTTTATAAGATCCTGCGCGAGAAGAATGTCGCGATGGAGATGCAGGAAGCGACCAACGGCAATTTGATCTCGTTGCTCGTCAACGCGGTTCCATTCGTGCTTTTGCTTGGACTCTGGATCTTCATGATGCGCCAGATGCAGAGCGGCGGCAACAAAGCGTTGAGCTTTGGGAAGAGCCGGGCGCGGCTGCATTCTTCGCAGCAAAAGAAAGTGACGTTTAAGGACGTCGCCGGCGTGGAAGAAGCCAAGGAAGAGCTTGGCGAGATCATCGAGTTCCTGCGCGAACCGCAGAAGTTTCAAAAGCTGGGCGGCCGAATTCCGAAGGGAGTGCTGTTGGTTGGACCTCCGGGAACGGGCAAGACTTTGCTGGCGCGCGCGATTGGGGCGAGGCGAACGTGCCGTTTTTCTCGATCTCCGGTTCTGACTTTGTCGAGATGTTTGTTGGGGTTGGCGCGAGCCGCGTGCGGGACCTGTTTGAACAGGGCAAGAAGAACGCGCCTTGCATCGTCTTCATTGACGAGATCGACGCCGTCGGACGGCACCGCGGTGCCGGGTTGGGCGGTGGTCACGATGAACGCGAGCAGACGCTGAACCAATTGCTTGTCGAGATGGACGGGTTTGAGTCCAACGAAGGCGTGATCCTGGTGGCGGCGACAAATCGTCCCGACGTGTTGGATCCGGCGCTGTTGCGGCCGGGCCGTTTTGACCGTCGCGTGGTGGTGGGTCGTCCGGACGTGAAGGGACGCGAGCAGATTCTGCGGGTACACACGAAGAAGGTACCGTTGGGCGATGACGTCGATCTGATGGTGCTGGCGCGTGGGACGCCGGGTTTTGCCGGTGCTGATTTGGCGAATCTGGTGAACGAAGCGGCTCTGGTCGCGGCGCGTCATAACCGGAAGGTTGTGATGCAGCTCGACTTCGAGTTGGCCAAAGACCGGGTGATCATGGGTGCCGAACGAAAGTCCATGATGCTGTCCGACGAAGAGAAGATGAACACGGCGTACCACGAGGCGGGCCACGCTTTGTTGGCTGTGTTGATCCCGGACGCGGACCCACTGCACAAGGTGACGATTATCCCTCGAGGGATGGCGTTGGGCTTGACGATGCAGTTGCCGGTGGACGATAAGCACTCCTACAACAAGGGCTATCTCGAAGCGCAGTTGGCCATTTTGATGGGCGGCCGGATTGCGGAAGAGATCTTCATGAAGCAGATGACGACGGGCGCGGGTAACGACATTGAGCGCGCGACGGACATGGCTCGGAAGATGGTCTGCGAGTGGGGCATGAGCGACCTCGGACCGTTGAGCTACGGCAAGAAGGAAGAGCAGATCTTCCTGGGCCGCGAGATTTCGCAGCACCGGGACTACTCGGAATCGACGGCGATCGCGATCGACGCGCAGGTTCGGAAGCTGGTCGATAACGGCTACGCCCGGGCGCGGAAGTTCATTGAGGCCAACAAGGACGCGATGGTTCGGATTGCGGAAGCGCTGCTCGAACGGGAAGTGTTGGACGGCAGTGAAGTGAAACAGTTGATTCAGGGCGAGACGCTCTCGGCTTTTCGCACCAACCCCAAGCCGGCCAAGAGCGATGACGATAAGGTAGCGCCGCCGAGCAGTTTGGGCGGGTTACGGATTCCGCCGTTGGCCGACGGCCCTTCGCCGGCGTAATGGGTCGGCCGTATCGGCTGTACCTATTCGACGTTGACGGTACATTAACGGACTCTGCGGAGGATATCTGTGGCGCGGTCGAGGTAGTCCTCGACCGCCACGGTTATCCTCCGCAGCCGTTTGAGCGGCTGCGAAGCTACATCGGGCGGCACTTGACGGACCTTTTCGTGGACGTCGTTCCCGGGGTTACGGATCCGCAGGTGGAGCGGCTGATTGGTGATTACCGGGAAGTGTATTGGGCGCGGGAGCACAACGCGACACGGCTGTTTCCGGGGGTGGCGGAGGCGCTGGGGAAGTTGGGCGGGCTGAAGACGACGGCGACGACGAAGGGGACGCCGACGACGCGGGTGGTGCTGGAGAAGTTCGGGCTGCTGGGTCACTTTGACCATGTGCAGGGGACAGACGGGTTTCCGGCCAAGCCATCGCCCGAGGTGATCCAGCGATCGATTGATCTATTCGGGGTGGATCCGCGGGAAGCGCTGATGGTGGGAGATGCGCCGGCGGACATCGCAGCGGCCAGGGCGGCGGGGGTGACGGTTTGCGCGGTAAGCTATGGCTACGGCAACCGCGCGGAGATGGAGCCGGATTTCTGGATAGACGACCTATGCGAGTTATTGGATTAGTTTTGGCGCTGGCGGGCGGGATGACGGCCGCGCCGGACTTGATTTTGCACCACGGGCGGATTGTGACAGCCGACGCGAAGTTCAGCGTCGTCGAGGCCATGGCCGTCGAGAAGGGTCGCATCGTGGCGACCGGCACCAGCGCCTCGATGCTGGCGCGGAAAGGGCCCTCGACGAAGCTGGTGGACCTGGCAGGGAAAATGGTGCTGCCGGGGTTAATCGACGCGCACGTCCACGCGCTGGGGGCGGGGCTCAGCGAGTTCGACAGTAAGCTGCCGCCGCTGAACAGCATCGTTGAGATCCAGGCGTTCATCCGGGAGAAGGCCAAGACGACTCCGAAGGGCGAATGGATCGTCGTACCCCGCACGCTGCCGCCGCGGCTGGCCGAGCAACGGTTCCCGACCAAGCAGGACCTGGACGTGACGACCGAGCATCCGGTGGCGTTCGATGGCTCCTATGTGTGGGGGGCGAATACGATGGCGCTGCAGAAGAGCGGCATTACGGCGGCGACGCCGAACCCGCCGGGCGGCGAGGTGGTGAAAGGTGCGGACGGGCAGCCGAATGGGATCCTGCGGAACGCGGCAGGTTTGCTGAAAGGGGTACCGCAGGGGGCGAGCTATACCGAAGCCCAGAAGCTGGCGGCGCTGGAGACGATGCTGAAGCTGTACGCGGCGGCGGGGTTGACGTCGGTGGGGGATCGGGCGGCCGTGCTGGAGGACTACGGCCTTTACGCGAAGTTGAAGGCGCAGGGGAAGCTGCCGGTACGGGCGGTGATCACGTGGAGGATCAACGCGATGCGGTCCGCCGAGGAGGTGGTGGCCGAGATTGAGAAGAACCCCTGGAAGACGGGGCAGGGGGATGAGTGGCTGAAGTTTGGCTCGTTCAAGGTGACGCTGGATGGGGGGCAGAGCGTGGGGACGGCTTACCAGCGGATGCCTTATGGGGCTTATGGGCGGCAGCTGTATGGGCAGACGAATCCGGATGCGCGGGGGACGTTGTTTGTGGACGGGCCGAAGCTGACGACGATCATGCGGGCGGCGCGGAACAAGGGTTGGCAACTCACGAGCCACGCGCAGGGCGGGGCCGCGATTGACGTGCTGCTGGACACGTTTGCGGAGCTCGACAAGGAGCGGCCGATTAGGCAGAGCCGGTCGCACGTGATGCATGGGAGCTTCATGAGCGAGGAGTCGGTGGGCCGGATGAAGAAGATGGGGATTCTAGCGGACGTGCAGGCGGGGTGGCTGCATTTTGACGTGCCGGCGCTGGAGCAGGTGTTTGGGTACCGGAACATGCGGTACTTCTTCCCGCTGCAGACCTACCTGAAGAACGGGATTGTGATTGCGGGGGGGAGCGACCACATGATCGGCCACGACAAGAACCGGGCGGTGAACCCGTTCAACCCGTTTTTCAATATGTGGATGGCGATTACGAGGCTGACCAGGGAGGGGAAGGAGATCTATCCGGAGGAGAAGATCAGCCGGGAGCAGGCGCTGCGGATGTACACGAACGGGCCGGCCTACCTGCATTTTGCGGAGCGGGAGCAGGGGTCGATCGAGGCAGGGAAGTGGGCCGATTTCGTGGTGATTGACCGGGACTATCTGACGTGTCCGGAGGCGGAGATCCGGCGGATTGAGCCGCTGATGACCGTCGTCGGCGGCAGGACGGTGTACGAGCGGTAGCGCAGCGCCGTCACCGGCGGCCTGGTGTGGGGTAAGAGCCGGGCTTCTGGGGAACTCGCGCACAACGGACTCGCTCCGGCACGGCAGGATGGGCGAGTTCCTCGCCCGTTGGTGCCGTGCCGGAGCGGCCTGTGCGCTTTTGAAGAACCGCGGGCAACGGAGACCGGAGCGTGCGAGTTTCTGATGGTTTGGTGGACCACTCCGGTCCTTGCCCGCTGCTGAGGCCCCGCCCCACTTTGGTGAGGCCCGGAGTCGCCCCGGGCAAACTGACGCGGGCGGTACCGAAGGCGCTCCGCGACCGGGTGAGCAGGTTTTGCCCGGGCCGCCCTTTGTGGTTGCCGGACAGCCTGATGATCTGGAGTCCGCTCGTGCCCGCGACCGGAGTAAATGGGAGCTGATGTGATCCTCATGTCGGGCTTGTGGCGCAGCACCAGCGAAGGAAGAAACGGGTTGGTCCCTGGGCGATTCGGGCGTCGGTCGGCGGCAGCGCGCGCGACCTGACGGCTCTCTCCAGCGGGAAGGTGGGGCTCAATGCCCCGCCTGCCCGCCGCGGGGTCGGGTGCCGACCAGAAACGGGCGACCGCGATTAGGCTAAGTGATAGCAGTATATAAGGTTAGGAGCGATATTTTTGAGGTAGCAACGGCTTGGTCCGGGTAAAAGAGGGGTTCCTTAGGCGCCGCCCCAGTTCGGCGAGGACCGGGGCCGCCCGGGGCAGCCTTACGCGGGTGGCACCCCAAGCGGTCCGCAACGGGGCGGGTAGGTCTTGCTTGGGCCGCCCTTTGCGGTCGCCGGACAGCATGGTGGGCTGGTGCCCGCTCGGGAGCTGAGGTCAACGACGACCGGGTTCCGGGAAGAAGTCCGACTTCTTTTCGTTGAAGGCGAGCCAGACCGCTAAGGCCAAGGCAAAGACGAGGTCGTCGTGCTCTGGCTGTTGGCCATCCGAGCGGAAGGCGATGAGTTCCCGCTCTAGTTCGGCCAGACCGGGCGTCGCGCTGGGTAGGCTGATGCGGTCCGTACCGAAGGCCGTTCGCAACCGGGTAAGCAGGTCTGGCCGGGGGAGCCCTTTGTAGTTTCCAGCCAGAAGGGTGGTCTGATGCCCACTCGTGATTGCGACCGGGGTCAGCGGGTACTGATTCAGGGCTCGATCCCGACGGAGCACCTCAATCAGGGTGCTCTCCCCGGTCGCGTCGATGATCAGGTTGATCCGCTTGTAGGGTCCGGGCAGGGAAGCGATCAACGCCCGGACGCGGTTGGGCAAGTCCAGGTGGTCCGAGCCGAGGGGCAACGATTCGGCTGAGCGCAACAGTAAGTGGGCCTGGGTTCGGTACGCGTAAGTGACGGGGTCCCGGTCAGCGGACTTCGACAAGGAGAACTCCAGGGCGACGATGGCCGTGTGGTCCTGCCGCTTGCCGACGTCGATGCCGATGAATAGCTCGTTGAACCCGAAACAAGGCGAGGGCAAGGGCTGATACAACTGCCGGGCCCGGGCGATGACGGCACGGTCCAGAAACTGGAGCGCGGCCGAGACGAAGGCACACTCGTACTCCTGGGCGAAGAGGTTCTCGCCGTGCAGCGCCCTTTCGGCAGCGAGGAATTCGGCGGAAATCCTTGGACATTCGACGGCGGGGGAGCGTAAGACGGCCCAGCCATTGGCGGCGGTATTGCAGAGTTCGTAGAAGACGTTGGTCTGGCCGTTGGGCGTCGACAAGGCCCAGAGGCTGCCATTCGAGACGGCTAACATCGGTGAGACCGCCGGATAGATGCGGTCATCGACAAAGGCTGCTTCGTCGATGATGACCGCTTTGGCGGCGGCGAAACCGCGGACGTTATCGGGAACTCCGGGAAGAGCCACGAAACGGGAGCCATTCGGCAGCACGACGGAGTTATCATGATCCGGGTCCGATTTAGTCAGCAAGCCGAGTAACTGGCAGAACGTCCGGATGCGGTGGAGTAAGTTTCCGGACTGCCGGGCGACGGGTCCGAAGAGTAAGTACAGAGTGCCGGGGTAAGTCAAGGCGGAATGGAGCGCCTTGGCGGCGGCGGCCTGCGTTTTTCCGGACTGCCGGGAGGTGCAGAAGGCGATGCGACCGTGAGCTTGATCGAGAAATTCCGCTTGCCGGGGGTCTGGGGTGAAGCCCAAATCAGCGGCGGCCCAAGCGGAAGCCGGCTGCATCGGCGTGAGACCCGGGCACACTTCGGGTGTACCGATCGGGGCCGCTGATCGAACTGGCGGGCCAGATGGTCGGAATTTCCGCGTTCTGGCGAAGCTAGACACTGGGACACCCGGCGGCGAAGGTCAACGGCTTGCTTTGCGGCACGAACGGGGCCGGCGTTTCGGTTTTCGGGGTAGCTGCGACGGTGGCCGCTTGGCTTTGATTGTCGACTGGAATGGCACTTGGATCAATTAAATCAGCAGGTTGCAGGTTCACAGATTCTTCACTCATTTGTTCGAGCGGGGAAGGTGCCTGGGACGGTCCGATGATCCGCGCGTTCTGGGTGAGCGGTGATTTTGGCCTGGGGTCCAGTTTTCGGAGCATGGTGAACTCCCGATAACTGGCATTCAGAGAGCGCTGCAAGGCTGCTTCCTCGCGCCGGAACTCCTTGAGCATTTTGCCTTCGGCGGCGATTTGGAATCCGTTGAGGCAATCGAGGTCTAACAGACGGGTTTCCGAGACGCCGGGGTGGGCCAACTGGCTGGCCTTGATCATGCATTCTTCGTTGAAGGTGCGTTCGTGAAGGGTGAGGCGCATGAGGCGCCACTGGGTATCGGCAATTCGCTGGCAGACGCCGATTTCGACCTGATCGCGAGGTTGGAGTTTATCTGAGTAGTCGGCGAGGCAAGCTTTGTAGGCCTCGGGGCCTTCCCAGGGGAGCAGGACGAGACTTTCGAGGGCTGACATGTCGATGATGCTGGCTCGGGCACCGTGACGGAGGGCGTTGAGCCGGACCTTCATTTTGCCGGGGCCGGTTTTTGGGCCGGTGCTTTTCTGCGCATTTTGACGGTTAATTTCGGCGCGACGGGCCTTCTTTTGTTCGTCTGTCAATTCTTCCGACATGATGAAAACTCCTTGTAGAATGCGAAACGCCCCGCCTGTTTGCCAGGTCGGGGCGTGTTTGCTATTTCTAATTCGATTATACAGTATATAGTCCTAATTTTTGGCTGTTAGGGGAGGGCTTATTTGATGTTAAGTGCTTTTGAATGTAGGTACTAAATTTATTTCAATTGCTTGTGAACGGACATTCCCGGAACGGATAAAACGCGGGATTTTGATATTTTAGGACCGAAAGGCGCGGCGGGAGGGCTCCAGTGGGGCCCGAGCTCCGACAGCGATGAGCGCGTGGACATTCTCTTGGGAGCTTGCGACCTTCGTTTGTCGCTGGGCACTGACTCTCGCCGCCGGTTTGGGTTGGGTGGACTTTCCGGTCATCGTGGGGCCGCCGGCCGCAGCCAAAGTGCTGGAACAGCGAATGGCGCGGCCCAAAGGAGAGGTCTCCCGCATGAAGGAGGCACTCGCCGAAAAGCCAGGCAGTGGGGGGTGCTGACAACCTTGCCTACCTAGCTCACACCACGATAGACGGCGCACTTGCGCTCGACGTGCGAAGCGAACGGTCCCTGCGCAGTTCCGCGTTGGCAGACGTCGTACGCGTGTCGGGCTACGGATCGATTGGTAGAGCAATTTTGGTCTCGTCAGGATACAATCACGCACATGTCCACGCTCAGCGATTGGCCGGCGATCGTCATCCCTGGCTGGCCGTGGGTCAAGTGACCTATGCCCTTTGTTTACGAGTTTGAATGGGATCGCTCCAAGGCTTCGGCCAACCTCGCCAAACACGCGGTAGACTTTAGATTGGCGGCAACCGTTTTCAAGGACCCATTGGCCGCGACCATCCTTGATAGCGACCACCGCGACGAAGAAGAGCGCTGGGTAACCATCGGAAAGGGTGAGGACAGACACTAGATCTTCGTCATTCATACGCTTGAGGAAATCGAGCCCAACAGGGCGGCGGTGCGGATCATTTCAGCCCGCCGCCCAACCAAACCCGAAATATCCCAGTACGAAGAGACCTACCAATGAAGCCTGAATACGATTTCAAGAACGCCGAGCGAGGGAAATTATTCCGTTCGGGAGCCGTCTTACGGATGCCCATCTATCTTGAGCCGGAAGTGCAGGACTATCTCGCCGCCAAGGCCCAGGCAAAGAATATTGATCTGGACGACCTCGTTAACGATCTGCTGAAGCAGGAGATTCGGGTCGCTGAGTCGCTGCGATAGAGGTCCCGCGCAGCCCGCAATCCATTGATCTGGCGGAAGATGGCAAGCAAAGCCGAAATAGATCGCGCAAAACGGCACAAGGAACCGAAAATGAGTGCGAGAGGCTGGTCTCCGCACCCAAAGAGGGCCGTTCCGATCGTCGACGCGGAGCTTCGCCGTGCCAAATCGTGTTGACGACCCTACCCCATATAACTCTGAACGTGACAACCCGGCCGGTCGCCTTGGCTCGCGAGGCGGTGGACACCATCTTACATCAGGAGTACAGTACGCCCCGCGAGTTTGCCCCGTTTTTCTGCCCCTCGATGCAGTGCTAAATTCCAATTACTGTCGGTACTTATGCTGGGGTGAGGTGGAGACCTAAGTGGGCCAAAATTGCAGCTGTTTTCAATTTGAGCCAGAGCCTCGGATATCCTCTAGGGATGGATCTGTACCTTAGCGCGGTTGCTCTATTCCAGGCCGGGCGCTTTTCGGAGGCTGAGAGCGCTTGCCGGGCGTTACTGGCGAAGGGTCGGCCGTCCGCGCGGCTATATACGCTGTTAGGGGACAGTTTGCAGAGCCAAGGCCGGTTTAAGGAATCGGTGGGCGCTTATCGGGACGGATTGCAGTGCGATGAGCAACATCTGCCGGCGTGGTACGGCGCGGGGTGCGGCTTCAACAATCTGTTCGAGTACGCGGGGGCGATTCCTTGCTGGGAGAAGGCGCTGGCGATTGACCCGGACCACGTGGGGACGCACCATAATTACGGCAAATCGTTGTTTGAACTGGGGGAGACGGATCAAGCTTTGGCTCACTTTCGGGCGGCGATGAAGCACGAGGAGAATCCGCTTTCGCTTTCGTCGATTGCGACGTCGATTCCGGCCAGCCCGACGGCGACGCATCAGGATGTATTGGAGGCGCGGCGGCGATGGGCGGGGCGGCACTTGCCTGCCCCGGCGCCGCCGGCGGCGAGACGGCGGAGTGCCGGGGAGCGGATCCGGATTGGGTATTTGTCGGCTTTCTTTGGTTCGGATAACTGGATGAAGCCGGTTTGGGGCATCATCGACGAACATGATCGGAGCCGCTTTCAGATTGTGTTGATTTCGGATACGCCGCTGGCGGAGTGTACGAGTTATCGGTCGAATCCGTTGGATGAGTTCGTGGATATTACGGGTTTGAGTAATGACGAGGCGGCGGACAGGATTGAGGGGCTGGGGCTGGACCTGCTGATTGATTTAAATAGTTACAGCACGGTGGAGCGGTTGGGGTTAGTGGCTAGGAAGCCGGTGCCGATTCTGGTGGCTTGGTTTAACCTATATGCCACTTCGGGCATTACGGCTTACGATTATTTGATTGGGGATGAGTCGGTGGTGAAGCCGGCGGAGGAGCGGTATTACTCGGAGAAGATCGCGCGGGTGGCGGGGAGTTACCTTACTTATCGGGTGCAGTATCCGGTTCCGGAGGTGGTTCCGGCACCTTGCTCGCGGAACGGGTTTTTGACTTTTGGGTCGTTCGCTTCGTTGCATAAGTTGAATCCGG
>Ga0163144_10013013_pt1 | contig 17403 bp, 13 predicted proteins | sample OliLak19BULKMAT1_FD_123175 | JGI IMG/M metagenome (GOLD analysis project Ga0163144, IMG submission 123175) | Freshwater microbial mat bacterial communities from Lake Vanda, McMurdo Dry Valleys, Antarctica - Oligotrophic Lake LV.19.BULKMAT1 | ecosystem: Environmental > Aquatic > Freshwater >...
GAGCGTGAAGGTCTTGTCGCTGCTACCGCTGGCGGCAGTGTATTGCAAGGTGCCGGTCTGGCCGCCACTGCCGCCCAAGATGACAGCCAAGTTCATGTCGCTGTTTCCGAGCGTGCCGTTGGCGCTGACGTTGTTGATCGATGCGATGGACAGCGTGCCTCTCTGCACGGTCAACTGGCCGGTGAAGGTGTTGGCACCACCGAGGGTGAGCTTGCCGGAACCGCTGTAGGTCAGGCCACTGCCGGCGCTCACGCCGTTGCCGACCACGCCGCTGATGGTCACATTGCCTGTGCCGTTGATGATGTTCGTGCGGGCGGCGGTGCTGCCGGCACCGGTCAGGTTGAGGCTGCCGATAGTCAGGAGCGAGGTGGCTCCGGTGCCGGTGCCGTTGTTGACGGTCAGGGTGCGCACGGAGTCGGCGCTATTGGTCAGCAGGCCGGAAAGGGTCAGCGCGCCCAAGCCATTGAGGGTGACGGTCCGGTCGGTTGCCTGGGTGATAGCACCGGGCAGGGTGAGATTGTTGGCCGTGGACAGGCCGGCGGCGGTGCTAAAGGCGAAATCACCGCCAAGAGTGATCGGGTTGACGTTCAAGACGACCTTTGCCGAGCCGCTGGTGTTGTCGATGATGCCGCCGTTGATGTTGAAGGTGCCGCCATTGCCCAGCGGGCCGCTGGTTCCGGCCGCGCCCACGGAGTTGATGTTCAGCTTGCCGGAAGTGAGCGTGACGCCGCCGGTGAAGGTGCTGGCGCCGTTGAAGGTGTACCCGCCGCCGGTGGTGGAATTGACTTGGATCGCGTTGGCCGTGGTGGTCAGAGCGCCCACGGTGACGTTGGTGCCCGAGCCCGCCAGCACGAGGGTGCCGGCCGCGCCGGAGAAAGCGCCGGACAGGCTGACGGCGTTGGCGGCGGTGTCCAGGGTCAGGGTGCCGGTGCCACCGTTGGTATTGAACCCACCGCTCAGGGTGAGCGCACCGGACGCACTGCCAAAGGTGGTATTGCTGCCGGCGGCCAGCGACATGGCCGCGGTGCCAAAGGTTGCGCCGCCGCTTCCAGCGAGCGTGATGGTATTGCTGCCGGTGAAGGTCTTCGCTCCGGTGAAGGTCAACGCGCCGTTGTTCGTGGCGTCGCCGAGGGTGACCGAGCCGTTGATGGCCAGCGCATTTCCAAAACTGCGCGCGGTGCCGCCATTGGAACTCAAGGTGCCGCTGGTGAGCGTCAAGGTGCCGGTGCCGAAGGCGGCGGCATGGCCGGCCTGGGCGGTGGCGCCGTTGATCACCACGCCACCGGTGCCGGTATTGGCGAAGCTGCCCAGGGCGAAAGTGCCCGCCGTGAGGGAGAGTTGGTTGTCGATGGCCAGAATCCCGGCCGTGGTCATGGCCGTGCTGGAATTGTTCGTCCAGTTCTGGGCGGCTCCGATGGTCACGCCGCCGGCCACGGTCAAGGCCCCGGCCCCATTGGCAATGGTGAGCCCGCTGCCGCCGATGCTGAGGCTGGTGGTGGTGAGGGTCATGGCGCCATTGGCGGCACCGATGGTGATGCCGTTGATGCTGGTCGTGCCGGCGTTGGGTGCAAAGACGGGACCACCGTAGGCCGCGAGGTTGAAGTTGGCGATGTCGGTGAGCAGGTCGTCGGTCGGGAGCGTGTCCCAGTTGGCGAGGTCGGACCAGGTCACGCTGGTGTCGCCATCCCAATTGACGACGGCGGCCTGCGCGGCGGGGCTGGCTAGGAAAGCGGCGGCGCAGGCGGTGGCGATGCTGCCGGTGAGGATGCGGCGGGAGGTGCGGTTGACGATGGTGTTTTTCATGGAGGCGGTTGGTTTGTTCATGGGTTGGGTGGTTCTGCGGAGGAGGTTTTGTTGGGGTGGTGTTGGATTAACGATCTCCCTCTTGCTGCCGAAGCCGGCCCTGCGCAAGAAATTATTTGCGCGGCCACCATCCACTTTTGGTGCAGGTTTTCCGCCAGGCTGGCGGCCCAGGCCCGCCCAGGGCGGCACCCACCTGCCCGCGGCACGGCTCAGCCTCGTGGCGCGGGCCCGATGGTGCCGCCGGGGACAAACTCGGCTGGGGCGAACGTCTGCCGCACGTCCCGCTGGCCGCGGCTCACCCTGGCCGCCCAGCGCACGATGCGGCGGACCAGCGGGCGGGCATCCCAGCAGATGTGGGCGACCTCCGGCTGGCACCAGGCAAAGGCGGGATCGGGATCGGTGCAAACCAGCGAAACCTGCTCCGGCACCTTGAGGCGCCGGCGGCCGAGAAACTGCAGCGCAGCGATAAATTGCGGCGCCTCGTCCACGATGAGCGCGGTGGGCGGCGTGCTGAGGAACAGCTTGGTGAGCAGATCATGAAAGCCCGCGATGGTTTCGTCCCAAGCCGGCAGATTGAAATCGCCTGTCCGAAGGCCATGGGCCGCGAGTTCAGCGAGGAAAGCGCTCTCGGGGGCTCCCGGCACCGGAAGGCGCCGGACTTCGCGGCAGAGCAGGACGATGCGCCGGTGGCCCAGGGCCAGGAGTTGGCGGGTGACGGCAGTGTGGGAAGCCAGTTTGTCCGGTCCCGCGCCGGCAATCGGCACTCCCAGCCGGTGTCCGAACAACGCGAAGGCGGGCTTTGGCCCGGCCGCAAACCACTCGAGGACCGGCCGCGATGCGGAGCAGACCACCCAGGCGTCCGCCGGCGTTTCCCGAACGTACTTCGCCACCCGGTTCACATCCATGCCGAGATCGAGCAGGGCTTTTGCAGTGAAGAAGGCGGTATGGCCAGCCTGCTGCAGTTCATGCACGAGTTCCCCCATATAGACCATTTCATGGGCGTATTCTTTCGAGTAGTTCAGGATGGCCACCCGCAGCGGGCGCACTTCCGTCGGGCGGCCTTTCCGGACGATGTGGCGCCGCCGGCCCGCGCCCTGCCCGGCCAGCAGTCCCTCATGCTCGAGCTGGCGCAGCGCGGCCTCGACGGTCTTGCGGTTGACGCCCAACTCGCGCTCGAGCAGGAGCACGCCGGGCATCGTCCCGGTCCAGTCCTTGCGCGCCAGTTTCGCACGCAGGTGCGCCGCGACCTGATCGACGGCGGAAACGAGGTTTAAACTTCTCATGGGGGATGGAGGAGGCGGGCGGATTTTCAAATGATCGGCAGCCGATGGCGTTGGCTGGCCCGAGCATGGCAGCGCGCTCGGTCGTTGCCAAGGATGGCCATGCGGCAAATTTTCATCGGCACTTTGGCTTCATGCCAGCGATCAGGAACCCGCTTTCCCTATTCATGACGCGGGAGGACCTGAGCAAAACGGTGGCCCGGCGTCCGTGACCGGCGCAGGGCCGCCAACCCGCGCGGGCGGCGGTCAGCGGGGTGGCTGAAAGACCTGGTCGCCGACTTTCGGCGTGCCTTTGACGATGTCGGCGATGCTGAAGGGCCGGCGGCGGATGGCGCTGGATTTCAACTCGGCGACGGGGCCGTCGGGAGCGTGCGCTTGCAGCGTCACGTCGGGCGGCGGGCCGGGGGAGTTGGTGCTGTCGATGAGGACGAAGTGCTGCGCGGTGTTCACGAGGGTGATGGTGCCGATGAGCAGCGGGGCAGGGGGGCCGGCGGGCTGCGCGGTTTTCTGGCGCGGCAGGAGCCCGCAGCCGACGAGCGGGGTGAGCAGCAGGAGGGCGAAAACCCCGCGCCAGCCGGGGCGGATCATGCGGCGGCGGGCGAAAGCTTCGGGCCGTCCTTGGTGTCTTTCACGACCCAGCCGAGCGCGGCGACTTCGTCGCGCAGCCGGTCGCTGGCCGCCCAGTCTTTGGCGGCGCGCGCCTGCTGGCGCTGCTCCAGGAGGGCGGCGACAGCGGCGGGGACGGCCGCGCTTTCGCGCTGAAAGGCAAGGACGCGGTCGAGCCGCTGCCAGTCGGCGAGCAAGGCGGCGGCTTGCGCAGGCGTGAGTTTCCCGTGATCGAGCGCGCTGTTGCTTTCGCGGATGAGGTCGAAGAGCTGCCCCATGGCGCCGGAGATATTGAGGTCGTCGTCGAGGGCGGCGAAGAAGGCCGGCATCCGCTCCGCGAGTTCCGCGGGCAGTTCCGCCGAAGCTGAAACTGGCGCGCTGCAATCGGCGATCCGCGCCACCCATTCATCAATCCGCCCGAGCGCCGCCCGCGCGCCTTCCAGCCCGGCGATGGTGAAATTCAGCGGCAGCCGGTAGTTCACCGTGAGCAGGGCGTAGCGGACCTCGCGACCGGTGAAGCCTTTCTCCAGCAAGTCGCGCAGGGTGTAGAAATTGCCGAGCGACTTGCTCATCTTCTGCCCCTCGACCATGAGGTGCGCGCAGTGCAGCCAGTGGCGCACGAATTTTCGCCCCGTGCAGCACTCGCTCTGCGCGATCTCGGCCTCGTGATGCGGGAAAATGTTGTCCACGCCGCCGCAGTGAATATCCAGCTCCGGCCCGAGCAGCGCGGTGGCCATGGCGCTGCACTCGATGTGCCAGCCGGGCCGGCCCGGACCCCACGGCGACTCCCAGCGCACCTCGCCATCGGCCTCGTTCCACGCCTTCCACAGCGCGAAGTCGCCGATGTTTTCCTTCTCGTATTCGTCGCTGTTCACGCGCCCGCTCGGGCGGAGTTCGTCGAGGTTGAGATGCGCGAGCTTTCCGTAGTCGGGGAATTTCGCGAGGCGGAAATACACGCTCCGGTCCTCGGCCTGATACGCGATGCCCTGCGCTTCGAGCTGGCCGATCATGGCGATCATCCGCTCGATGTAGCGCGGCTCGGTGGCGGCGGGAAAGTGGCTGGCCGGCTTGATGCGGAGCGTTTCGAGGTCGTGGAAAAAAGCGTCCTTATAGACCTGCGTGAAGTCCGCCAGCCGGCGGCCCGCGGCGCGCGCGCCGCGGATGGTCTTGTCGTCCACGTCGGTGAGATTCATCACCCGCTCGACCACGAAACCGCGCGCCTCGAGATGCCGCTGGAGGAGGTCCTCGAAAACGTAAGCGCGGAAATTGCCGATGTGCGCGTGGTTATAAACCGTGGGCCCGCAGGTGTACATCTTCACCTGCTGCCCAGCGGGGTCGAGCGGGCGGAAATCTTCGAGTTGGCGCGAGTAGGTATTGAAAAGGCGGACGGACATGGAAGCCGCGGACGTTAGCGGATTTTCGCGGCTTGGCGATGTCCGGCTGCGCCGGGCCGCGGCGTTTTGAAGGCGTCAAAAAATAGTCGGAATCGGGCGAGGAGCGGCTAAGGTCCGCCCATTACCAAAAGCCTCTCACAGATCGCTCTCGGAGCCACGCTGCTGCTTAGCGTGGCTCCCGTCGCATCGGCGGATGTGGTCATTCCGGGGCTGGCCGGCAGCACGCTCGAACCGGAACTCAAGGGGCTGGTCATGGTCGAGGAGTTGAATTGCGTGGCCTGCCACACGAGCGAGGCGGCGTTTGCCGCGCGATCGAAGAAAGCGCCGCGCCTTTCCGAGGTCGGCTCGCGGGTGAACCCGGCTTACCTTGAGGCTTTCATCCGCGATCCGCAGGGGACCAAACTAGGCACGACGATGCCGGATGTGCTGGCTCAAATGGGCAAGGAGGAAAAGGCGGAGGTCGCCAAGTCTCTCACCCACTTTTTGCTCTCGCTGAAAAAGAGCGACTTTGCTTTGCAGCCGCCGGATGCCGTGGCCGCGACCCATGGCGAGCGGCTGTTCCATTCGCGCGGATGCGCGGCCTGTCATTCGCCGCGCGATGCCGGCGGGGCGGAGTTACTTCCCAAAACGTCGGCACCGCTGGGGGCGTTGGAAAAGAAATACAGTTTCAAGAGTCTCGTGGATTTTCTCCGGCAGCCGCACGCCAGCCGGCCTTCCGGTCGGATGCCGGATTCGCGTTTGGCGGGACAGGATCTGGAACGCATCGCGCACTATCTGCTGCGCGAGACGCGGGTGCCGGGCCATCTGAGCTACACGATGTACCGCGGCAAGGTGTGGGAAGGTTTGGAGAGCGACGAGGTGAAGGCGGAGCGCGCCGGGCAGGTGCAGGATTTCGCCGCGCAAAGTCTGGGGAAGCTACAGCACCACACGGCGCTGAAGTTCGCTGGCTGGCTGAATGTCGCGCCCGCGGGGAGCTACACTTTTTTCCTGGAAATGAACGGCGGATCGCTGCGCGTGGATGGCAAGGACATCATCGCGCAGGAGCCGAGTGACCGGCGCGGGGTGAAAAAGCTGGAGGGCGCGGCGGAGCTGGCCGCGGGCTGGCGGAAGATCGAGCTGACTTACTTTCATACCGGGCGTGAGCCGAAGTTTTCCTTCGAGATGGCCGGCCCTCAGTTCGCGCGGCAACCGATCCCGGCTGCGATGCTGTCAGTTTCCCACGAGCCCATCGCGGCCTTTGAACCGCTCAAGGTGGATGCTGGACTCGCGGCGCGTGGACGCGAGCAGTTCGCGAAGCTGAGCTGCGCGCGATGCCATGATGACCTGGGTGTTACTTCCAAGCCCGGCATCGCATTTGCGAAACTCGATCCGAGCCGCGGATGCGTGAGCGGTGCCACCGGCCCGTGGCCGCGCTTCGACTTATCGGCGGACCAGCGCGGTTCGATAACCAAGACCGTGCCCAAGCTGGAAGAGCAACGCCTGACCGACCGGCAGTTACTTGACAAGACGCTGGTTACTTTCAACTGCATCGGCTGTCACGAACGCACTGGCCTCGGCGGGATCGCGCCCGAGCGCAATGCGAAGTTCACGGGGACGCACGAAGCGCTGGGCGACCAGGGCCGCCTGCCGCCGCCGCTCTCCCATGTCGGGGCGAAGCTGAAACCCGAGTGGATCGCCGAGGTGATGCTGCGCGGGAAACGCCAGCGCGATTACCTGGATGCCGCGATGCCGCAGTTCGGCGAGGCCAACGTCGGGCACCTTGTCGAGTTATTCGGCAAGGTGGATAAGCTGGAAGCCGTGACCTTTCCCAAGATCGCGAACCTTCAGGAATCCAAGAATGCCGGTTATGAGATGGTCGGGACTGCCGGGTTCAGTTGCATCGCCTGCCATGACTTTAACGGCCAGAAATCCGGCGGGGCCGGCGCGCTCGACATCGTGCATGTGACGGAGCGCATTCAGAAAAACTGGTTCCATCTTTACATGCGCCAGCCGTCGCGCTTTCACCCCACGGTGATCATGCCGACTTACTGGCCCGGCGGTCAGTCCATCCGACCGAACATCCTCGGCGGCGACACCGCGCAGCAAATCGAGGCGCTGTGGAGTTACCTGGAAGACGGCACGCGCGCAAAAAAGCCGGCGGGGCTTTCCCGGCAGTCGCGCGAACTCCGGGTGACCGATGTGGCGGAGTTGTGCCGGGGTCGAGGCCCAGTGGGTTACCGGGGTATCGGCGTGGGTTACCCACAAGGCATCAACCTAGCTTTCGATTCCGAGCAGATGAGTCTGCGCCTGCTTTGGAAAGGGGAGTTCGCCAACGTCGATCTGGGTTCATTCGAGCCGCGCGGCACCGAGCGGATTTCCTTTCCGCCAGGCATTCCTTTTCACCGCCTGAAATCCATGGATGACAACTGGCCTTACAAAGGAAAGACCAACTACCCATTCCCGCAGGATCACGGGTATCAGTTCCGCGGCTACCATTTGGATGCCATGCGCCGGCCCACCCTTTTCTACCGCTACGGCGACATCGCCGTGGAGGATTTCTTTGAGGACGTGCGCGACAAGGCCGGCAAGCCTTACTTCAAACGCACCTTCCGCTTCGACGCACCCGCCGCCCAGACGCCATTCTATTTCCGCGCGGCTGCCGGCAAGAAGATCACTCCGCAATCGGATCGCGCATTCACCGCCGATCAACTCCAACTGCGCATCACCAGCGAGCACCACGGAGTCGTCCGCGCCGGCGACCCCGGCGAAGTGCTGATCCCCGTGACCCTGCCCAAAGGCCGCTCCACCCTCACCCTCGAATACCAATGGTAAGCGCCCGTCATCTGCTGGCGTTGCTGGCCCTTTCCATTACCCCGCTCCTTCCCGCCGAAGACCTCGGAGCCACGTGGGGCACCGCCAAGGAAGAAGCGAAATACTATCCCATCGTGGATCTTCCCATTCCCCCGGAAATCCCGCTGCGGCCCGGCAGTTTCGACATCCTCCCCGACGGACGCCTGGCCGTGGGCACGCGACGCGGCGACATCTATTTCATCAAGGGGGCCTTCGATTCCCCACCCAAGCCGGAGTATCACCTGTTTGCCACCGGTCAGGATGAAATCTTCGGTCTCGCTTGGAAAGACGGTGCCATGACCTCCACGAGTTTTGGCGAGGTTACCCGCATTACCGATACCAATGGCGACGGCGTCGCGGACAACTTCGACACGCTAACCAACAACTGGGGCTACGCCGGGGGCCACGAATTCGCCTTTGCCTCCAAGCACGATCGCGAGGGTAACATCTGGGTGGCGCTCGGCCTGAGCGGCTCCTATGAATCGCACAACCTGTTCCGCGGTTGGGCGGTCAAGGTGACACCGGATGGGAAGATGATCCCGGTTTGCAGCGGACTGCGCAGTCCGGGCGGTGTGGGCGCGAATGGCGAAGGCGCGATGTTTGTCGTCGAGAGCCAGGGACCGTGGAACGGCTGTTGTTCGCTGAAACATCTCAAGGAGGGCGCCTTTCTCGGACATCCCGCGAGTTACAACTGGTATCCTTTCGCCACCAACGTGAAAGCGCCGGAGCTGGAGCCCAAGAACGATTCCCGCATGGGTGTGGAGAAGAAACGGGTGAAGGAACTGGTGCCTCCGGCGGTGAGGTTTCCCTACATCAAAATGGGCCGTTCCATCTCCGGCTTCCGGCTGAATAAGTCCGGCGGCAAGTTCGGTCCTTTCGACAACCAGCTTTTTCTCGGCGACTACACGCTCAGCATCATCATGCGGGCGACGACCGAGCAGATCAACGGCGTGTGGCAGGGCGCGTGTTATCCCTTCCGGGAGGGCCTGGCCACCGGGATCATGAACGTGGAGTTCTCACCGAAAGGACAACTGATTGCCGGCGGCTTTACCACCAACAGTCAGTGGCCGGTGCGCGGGACCCAGCCCTTCGCCCTCCAGCGCATTGACTGGAGTGGTGTGGTGCCTTTCGAGATCAAGGAGATCAACATCAAGAAGGATGGCTTCCTGGTCACCTTCACCAAGCCGGTGGATAAGGAAGTCGCGGCCAGGACCGGGGTCTATAACATCACCACCTACACCCACGTTTACCACGCTGGCTATGGCAGCCCGGAAGTGGACCAGACCACGCCCCTCGTGACCAAGGCGGTCCCTTCGGCTGACGGATTGTCCGTGATGGTGCATCTGGAGAAAATCACCGAAGACCACATTCACGATTTCGATCTCAGCAAGATAACCTCCAAAGACGGCGAGCCGCTGCTTCACAAGAAGGCCTATTATACCGTCAACGAGATACCGAGGGAGTGAAGGGTGATCGGAGAGCGTGCGACTGCGTGAGTTTTCTACCGAGTAACGCGGACGTCAGTGGGGAAGCGGACAGGAGCACAAAGGCACAGTGAATAGTGCGGCTGAAGATCGGTCAGGTGTGGATCGTAAGTGACGAGATGCGTTGCCTCGCCGCTGAGCGCGCAGAGGAGAAAGGCAATATCGTCGGTGTCCGCCGGATAGTGGCGCAGGTGAAAGAACTCGATTCGGACGAGTTCCCCGAGGTGGATGATGCGTGCGATGAACTTCTGCGCGACCGTGGCATCGAAGCCCAGGGCGATCAATTTCTCAGCGTATTCCGAGAACATCGAGTGTATGGAGCAGGGTGAACTCTTCCGCCTCCCAGCGGTCCACGATCTCGGCGTTGGGGCTGCTGGACCGGCTTGTTCGATGCGCGGCGATGATGACGTTCGTGTCCAGCACCGCTCGAAGCACCGGGCTCACAAATGCTTGCTGATTTGCTCGCCTGCCTCCCGTAAATCGCGGAACGCCTGCTCGCGCGAGACTCGATCTTCGCGCAGACGCGCAGCCTCAGCCATCGCGCCCGCGACAACCGCCTTCGCGTCCGGGCTGTAGCGGCGACCACGCCACTCCTCCAGGCCGGCTTGGTTGCGAAGAAACTCCGCCACCCGTTGATCGAGATCGGGGATTGCGCGGACCCGAGCTTCGATATCCGCCGGCAGTTCAATCGTGATGCTCAAGGGTGGTTCTCTAGCACCGATGCTCTGCCGCCGCCACCCTCAAAAATCTGCTCGCTGCTGCTTCCGATCGGTGAAGACTCGCCCGGAACCAACCATGCCAAAGCTCCTGTTCCATCTTTTCTCCGCCATCGCCCTCACGCTCTCCTGCGCGGGCGCGCATCCGGTTCCCGAAAGCCCGCAGTGGCTGACCTACCCCGGCGGTGACGGCCCCGGCAAAGGCAAGCACATCGTCCTGATCGCCGCCGATCAGGAATACCGCAGCGAGCAATCCATGCCGATGCTGGCGAAGGTCCTGAGCAAGCATCACGGCTTCGATTGCACGGTTCTGTTTGCCGTGAACGACAAGGGCGAGGTGGACCCGACGATGCCGGTTTACGCGGAGAAGGGTAAGGAGTTCAAAGAGCACCACATTCCCGGCCTGGAGCATCTGGCTTCCGCCGACCTTGTTATTTTCTTCGCGCGCCTTTTGACCCTGCCCATGCCTGAGCGGGAGCAGATCGTGAAGTATATCGACTCCGGCAAACCCATCATCGCGATCCGCACGGCCAACCACGGCTTTCACGGCGCGCTGCCTTACAAGATCGACGGTAAGAACGTGAGTTGGGGCAATGATGTGCTCGGCGGCAGCTTCATGAACCACCACGGCAACTGGCACGCCGACTCCACCCGCGGGACCATCGTTCCGGAGCAGAAAGACCATCCCATCCTCGCCGGCGTCACCGACATCTGGGGAACCTCGGACGTTTACCGGACCTACAAGGAAGGAGGCAGCCTGCCCGCCGGCTGCACGGCGCTCGTCTGGGGGCAGCCGCTGCTCGGCCGAAAGCACGACGACGCGCCGAATCCCAAGCTGGAGCCGCTGCCGGTCGCATGGGTCAAGAACTGGCAGACCAGTGAGGGCAAAAGCGCCCGCGTGTTTCAAACCACCATGGGCAGCGGCGACGACCTGGAGAGCTCGGGGCTGCGCCGGTTGATCATTAACGCTGCCTACTGGGGCATGGGTATGGAAGCCGCGATCTCGCCGACCCGCAGCGTGGAGATCGTCGGCGAATACAAGCCGCTCGAAAGCGGTTTCGAATACCAGAAGATCGGCGTCGTCCCGAAGCTGCCCGCCGCCTACAAATAGGACGGCCAAGTGCGCGCGGGTGTCGCGGCTATTGGTTGATGACAAAGACGGCGCGGAAGAGGCCGCCGGCGGTTGTTTCCTCGCGCTGCACGGGGACGGCGAGGAGGCGCTGAAACATCTCGGTTTCCAGCCGGGCGATGAAGGGATACGCGCGGAGCAGGTCCAGCATCGGGGAGTGATGTTCGACAATGCGCATGTTGTCGCCGGAATCGTCGCTCGCAAACTCCGCCATGTAGCCGTCGTGATCGCGCAGGCGGGCGAGCCATTTGGCGCGCTCCGCGAGGGTGTCGCCTTTGAGGCGCGCGGCGTAGTCGGCGGATTTATCGTGAAAGGCCACGAGCAGGAGTTTCTCCGCCGCGGTGCCGCCGAAAAGTTTCTGCGCGGCGACGAGAACGTCGAGAGTCATGGCGTTGCTCGTGGTGGGAAAGAGATCGTGCGCCCGCTGAGTGAGGCGGTAGAGCATGCGCGGTCGGCCGACGGGTTGCGATTCGCGCCAGGTGTCGAGCAGCCCGCGTTTCTCCAAGTCGAGGCACAGCTCTTTGATTCCCGTGTAGCTCATGCTCAGACGCGCGGCCAAAGCGGCGACGCACAAGCCCTGGGTGCGCTTCAACTCATTGAGCACACGCAGCCGCGCGCTGCGACCGACTTGCTGGATGAGGCGCTGTTTCATGGAGGGGAAAAGAGTGACCCACAAGGGCCGCGAAATCACACGAAAGATCGTGGCCTTGGGGAAGCGCGCGGGCCTCGTCTTTTTTTTGCCGATGCGTAGTTTCGCGGCTGTGTCCGACTTTTTCTCCGAACCTTCCGCCGCCGCCGCGCCGAGCCCCGTCGGCGCGCCGCTGGCGCAGCGGATGCGCCCAGCTTCGCTCGACGAATACGCGGGGCAGGAGCACATCCTCGCGCCGGGCAAGCTGCTGCGCCGCGCGATTGAGGCGGATCGCATTTCCTCGATCATCCTGTTTGGCCCGCCAGGCACGGGGAAGACCACGCTCGCGGAGATCATCGCCAGCGCCACGCAGTCGCGGTTCGAGCGGTTGAGCGGGGTGGAAAGTAACGTCGCCGATCTGCGCCGCGTGATCGCCAGCGCGGCCAACCGGCTCGCGAACAAGGGCGAGAAGACGATTCTTTTCATTGATGAAATCCACCGCTGGAACAAGGCGCAGCAGGATGTGCTGCTGCCCGATGTCGAGCGCGGCACGGTGCGGTTGATCGGCGCGACGACACACAACCCATATTTCTACATCAACTCGCCGCTGGTCTCGCGCTCGCAAGTTTTCCAGCTCGAACCGCTCCGCGTGGAGAGCCTCGTGGCGCTGCAACGGCGCGCGCTCGCGGATGAAAAGCGGGGCTTCGGTTACTTGCGGATCGAGGTCGCGGACGACGCGCTCGCGCACCTCGCCACCTCCGCCGATGGCGACGCGCGCAAGTGTCTCAACGCGCTCGAAATCGCGGTCGTCACCACGCCGGCGGAGGCGGATGGGGTGATCCGCATCGACCGCGCGACCGCCGAGGAAAGCATCCAGAAAAAGGCCGTGGTCTATGACGCCGACGGCGACCAGCACTACGACACGATCTCGGCTTTCATCAAAAGCGTGCGCGGCTCCGATCCCGACGCCGCGCTCTACTGGCTGGCGAAGATGCTCTACGCCGGCGAGGAGGTGCGCTTCATCGCGCGGCGGCTGGTGATTCTCGCGAGCGAAGACATCGGGCTGGCCGATCCGCACGGGCTGGTGCTGGCGGTCGCGGCGCAGCAGGCGGTGGAGTTCATCGGGCTGCCCGAGGCGCAGATTCCGCTGGCGCATTGCACGGTGTATCTGGCCACCGCGCCGAAATCCAACCGCGCCTACGCTGCGCTCCATGCGGCGCAGGCGGATGTGAAAAACGGGGCGACGCTGGCGGTCCCGCGGCATCTCCGCAGCACGGGGAGTTCGCGGGCGAAAAAGGCGCTCGGCCACACCGGTTATCAATACAGCCACGACGGCGAAGGCGCGTACGTGCCGCAGGCCTACCTGCCCGAAGGCCGGCGTTACTACGAGCCGGGCGAGCAGGGCGCGGAGAAGCGCATCAAGGAGCGGCTGGACTACTGGCGCGCGCTTTTCGAGCAGGCGCAGGCGCAGGCTTGACGCCCGCACGCGCGGCCCGGACGCTCGCGCATGCTTCCACTCGCCGCCGAAAAAATTCCCGCCACGCCCGCCGAACTCGCGTCCGCGCTGGCCGCCGGTTTCGCGGCGCGCGGGGTGCAGGTGAAAAGCGTGCGCGCCGCGGGAGCAGGGCTGGCGGAGATCGCGGAATTGCACGTGGATTTGACCGGGGCCCGCGGCACGCGCGACTTCCGCGTTTCCACAGCGCCGGCCGCAGAGCCTGCGGCGGTGCGGGTTGCGCGCTTCGTGGTGACGGGCGAGCCGGTGGAATTTGAAGCGACGCCGCTGCGGCTGAACTTGGAGGCGGAGGACGTGGAGTGCGGTTTTTCCGGCGTGCCCGGCGATGGCGCGTTGGTGCTGGCCAGCGCGGCGGGCGGGTCGCTCGTGCTCGCGATCGCACACGAGACTTTGGAGGCACTCCTGCACCGGCTGGCGAAAGGCGTCGCGGAAAAGCAGGGCGTGGAGGTCCGGCAGACGAAGCTGACGCTGACGGCCCGCGGACCGCGCGCGCTTTCTTTCTGCTGCACGGTGACGGCCAAGGTCTTCGTGATGACGGCCGAGCTTGCGCTCCGCGGTGAGCTCGAAGTGGACGAGCAACTTCAGGCGCGGCTCTCCGGCCTGACGCTCGGCGGCGACGCTATGATCACGAAAATGGCCACCGGTTTCGCGCGGCCTTACCTCGACAAGCTCGAAGGGCGCACGATTCCGCTGCTCGCTTTCGGGCTGGGCGGGATGCGCCTGCGCGACGTGGAACTCGCCACCGCGGGCGGCCTGGAAGTCCGCGCGAAGTTCGGGCGCGGCTGAGGCTACTTCGCCGCGGTCGCCGCGGTCGCCGCCTTGGGCGCGCGGGCGAGCCCGATGAGATCGTTCAGGATGTTCAGCGTCTCGGTCTTGATCGTGTCGATGCCCGTAGGCTTGGTCTCACCTTCCGCTTCTTCGTCGAGTCCGTCCTCGTCCGGCGACTCCGCGGCGGGAGCTTTCACCTCCGGCTTGGCCGCTTCGTCCGGCGCTTTCTTCTCGGGCTTTTCGTTGGTCACGAGTTTCAGTTCGGGCTTGCTCACGTTCTCCAAAGTCAGCGCATACACCTTGGACTCGGGCTGCTTGAGCTTCGCGCGCGCGGCGGTGCGGGTTTCCTTGCGGGCCTTGTCCTCCTCGATTTCGGCGCGGCGGATTTTCTCGTTGAGCGAAACCTTGTTCTCGGCCACGCGCTTTTTCGCCGCCTCGAGATCCTCGGTGATGTAACGGAACTCCGGTTCGGCGGCGACGCGCACAGCCGAGCGGTCGCGGAGTTCTTTTTTGAAAAGCGGGCGCTCCCATTTTTCGAAATCCGCCGCCGGCACGGTGTCGTACGGCAATGGTCCCTTGAGCGCGCTCTCGCCGATCTCCGGCTGGTCGAAGATCGAAGGCAGCCGCACATCGGACTCGACGCCCTTGAGCTGCGTGGAGCCGCCGGCGATGCGGTAGAATTTCTGGATGGTGAGCTTGAGCGCGCCGGCCTCATTGTTACCGCTGCCGAGGAAGGGCATGATGCGCCCGATTTCGAGCATCGTCTGGACGGTGCCTTTGCCGAAAGTGCTGGCATCGCCGACGACCACGCCGCGCCCGTAGTCCTGGATGGCGGCGGCGAAAATCTCGCTCGCGCTGGCGCTTAGCCGATTGCAGCAAACGATCAGCGGTCCGTCCCAGGCGATGGACGAATCGCGATCTTTGTTCACATGCTGGTTGCCGCTGGCGTCCTTCGATTGGACGACCGGACCTTTTTTGATGAAGAGCCCGGTGAGGTTCACCGACTCCTCCAGCGAGCCGCCGCCGTTGCGGCGCAGATCCATGACGAGGCCCTGAATGTTCTCCTGCTTGAGCCGGTTGATGAGCGCGAGCACGTCCTTCGTGGTGCTCTTCGCGCCCGCCGCGCCGCTGCGCTCCATGTCGGCGTAGAAAGACGGAAGCACGATCCAGCCGAGGCGGATCGGAGTGCCGTCGGGGCCGGTCCGCTCGATGATCTCCGCGTGCGCTTCCTGTTCCTTGAGTTTGATCTCGTCGCGTTTGATCTCGATGACTTTGCGCACCGACGGATCGGCGGCATTCACCGGGATGACTTGCAAGCGGACGACGGTGTCCTTTTTGCCGCGGATCATCTCCACCACCTTGTCGAGCTTCATGTCCACGGCATCCACGAACTCCTTTTCCCCCTGCGCCACCGCCGCCACGCGGTCGCCCACCTTCAGGCGTCCGTCCTTGGCCGCCGGCCCGCCGGTGACGAGTTCCGTGATCTTCGTGTAGCCTTCGTCCGACCGCAGCACCGCGCCGATGCCGATGAGGCCGAGCCGCATGCTGATCTGGAAATTCTCCAGCTCCGACCGGCTCATGTATTCCGAGTGTGGGTCGTAGGTCTGCGCGAGGACCGTGAGGAAAGCCTTCATCATGTCCTCCTTCGTCTGCTCGCGCAGGTAGCGTAGCACTTGATCGTAGCGGCGCGTGAGCGTCTTCACCGGCGGATTGAGCGCGTGCTTGGCCAGTGTTTCCTGGAGCATTTCGCCCTCAAGCCGGTCGCGCCAGAGCGCATCGGCATCGGCTTCGTCCTTCGGCCAGGCGGCTTTCTGGCGGTTGACTTGCACGGTGCGGTCGCTGGTGAAATCGAACTTCTGTTTCACCAACTCCTTGTTCTTCGCGATCCGGTCTTCGACGCGCTTTTTGTAGGTGTTGTAAATAGTGAACGCCGGCTCGGTGTTGCCGAGCAGCACATCGTTGCTGAGCGTCATGCCGTATTTCGTGGTGAAGCTGTCCACGTCCTTTTGCGTGAAGTAGAGGTGGTTGTAGTCGAGCCCTTCGAGATAGTTTTTGAGGAACTGCTTGGAAATTTTGTCGTCGAGTTTCTGGCGGCTGTAATGGCCTTGTTCGAGCAGACGCCCCACGGAGATTTCGACCTGCGCCGGATCGGGATCGGCGGCGAATCCGCAGGGCGTAAGGGCGACGAGTGAGACCAGCGGAAGGCAGAGAAAGCGGAGCGATTTCATCAGAGTTGGTAGGTCGTTGGAGTTAGGACGCGGCAAGCTGACAGAATTCCCCCAAAGCGCAAACCTGACTTCCGCCGCCTGCCGCGATGCCCGCAGCCCGAATCAACGCCCGCTTGCCCCCGGCCCCGCCAGCCGCTCCACTGCGCTCCTCTTTTCCATGAATCTCGAAACCTTCACCGGCGGCATCTTTGACACAAACTGCTACTTCCTCCGCGACCACGGCATCCTCATCGACGCCCCGCAGGACGCCGCCGCCTGGCTGGCCGCGCGCGGCTACGCCGTGAAAACGCTCCTCCTCACCCACGGCCACATCGACCACGTCTGGGACGCCGCCCGCATCCAGCGCGAGCACGGCTGCCGCGTCGGCTACCACCCCGACGGCGAGCCGATGATCACCGAGCCGGGCTTCTTCAAGCAATTCGGCTACGGCTGGGAGATCGAGCCGATCGCGCCTGGCTGGCACATCGACGAAAGCCCCGCGCTGATCATCGAGGGTCTCCCCTTGCAGGTCCTGCACGTCCCCGGCCACTGCCCTGGCAGCCTCTGCTTTCTGGAAAAAGACGCGCGCGTCCTCTTCGGTGGCGACGTGCTCTTTGCCGGCGGTGTCGGCCGCACCGACCTGCCCGGTGGCGACAGCTCGCTGCTCTTCCGCGGCATCCGCGAGAAAATCTTTCCCCTCGGCGACGACATCACCGTTCTCTCCGGCCACGGCCCCGCCACAAAGATCGGCCTTGAGCGCCGCACGAACCCCTTCGTGGGCGAAGGGTAGGAGCCGCGCGATAGGCCCGGTTTCGCGACCCGCTGAACCAGGAGCGCCGCGTCCTTACGCTGCTGAGCGGTCTGTCTTCAGTCCTCGCTGAGCCGTTGAGTGTTGCAATCCAAGGTGCTGAAGCGTAACGCTCCCCACTGATATGTTTCGCGCGCTCGCCAGTTCAAATTTCCCGCCGTTCGGCACGCTTCATCTGACTTTTCCGCCGGTCGATGATAAGCCGGATGATCTTGCGGAAGTTCATCTCCTCACGGGC
>Ga0163144_10013015_pt1 | contig 17402 bp, 16 predicted proteins | sample OliLak19BULKMAT1_FD_123175 | JGI IMG/M metagenome (GOLD analysis project Ga0163144, IMG submission 123175) | Freshwater microbial mat bacterial communities from Lake Vanda, McMurdo Dry Valleys, Antarctica - Oligotrophic Lake LV.19.BULKMAT1 | ecosystem: Environmental > Aquatic > Freshwater >...
GTCACCGCCAGCCATACCACCCATACCACCCATGGCCATTCCGGCAGCGGGCATTACGTCCGCTCCGCCGAGAACTCCAGGCCCGGGGCCACCCACACCTGGGCCTGGCTCTAGCAATTGCTGAGCGGGCGGCAGGCTGTGTCGCACCGGGTTGCATCCAGTCAGGTAGCCTGCGGCAACCACGACTAGCGTTGCTAGTAAAACACGCATTTTCATGCTTTACCCCCTTGTTTGGCAGCTCCCGGGTTTCTGTCCGTTTGCTGCCGCCTTCGAAACGATCCTGAGTGAGTCTTCATGTGCCGCTAGCCGAACATGCGTTTGACTAGCGGATTGCAAACCGGGTGATTTGCTGACTTGCGCCCACTGAGGGCTCAAGGCAGCCGATTCACCTGGACGGGGTGGACGCTGGTTGACTAGAATCCGCCGCCCAGGTTGTTCCCGTTCAAAAGGTCCATGCGACGCCAACTGAGCGCGACATCAACCCTCCGTGGCTTTATGTTCGGCGTATCTTGATCGGTTTCTTTGACAAATTCGGCATAACCGGACTATGTGGAGCAGTTTGCGCAGCAAGAACCCTAAGCACACCGCCAAAGGCATTGGTTTTTGGGTCGGAATGACAGCAACTTCTTGTGTGATTTGGCTAAGCTGCACAGCCTGGGTGCCTCCCGGAGTGGCGCAGAGCCCCGAACCGCTCGCGCAGCCAGATCAATTGTCAGCTTCGGATCGCGTACTGCCGCCGATGATTCCGGCGACTCCAGCGGCCAATGAAACCGGGGCGCTTTTGGTGCATAACGCCCTGCGGCAAGCCGTTTGGGGGCCGCCTATGACTGGCAAGATTCGGCAACGCACGACGTTGTTCGACAAGCAACTGGTCAGCTACGGCAGCTACGCTCATGCAGGTCAGGGGACTGGTCAGTTAAAAATGCACGTCCGTTTGGCGACTGAGAAGCGGATTAACACATTGCTAGAGGTGAGCGACGGACGCGTAATGTATTCGACGCAGCATATTGGGGAGACCGTGCAGCGTAGTCGTGTTGATTTAAATCGTATTCGCGAATACCTCGGGCCGATTACCACCGCCTCGCTTGAGGACCCAGTGATCGCGATGTACTTGGCAGTAGGCGGGCAAGCTGAATTGCTCCGCAAGCTAGCTCAGCAGTATCGCTGGACGCATGTGCAAGCTGGGCAACTTGGGAATGTGGAGGTGTGGCTTTTGACCGGCGAGCTTGCAACGGAACCGCCGCCACTGCGTGCATCAGCGGAAATTGATCAGTTGCTGTTTCATCCCAGCAATTCGAACCTGCTGCCGACCAAGGTTCAGATTGCGCTGGGCAAGGGCGACCCGTTTCCTTTGTGGCTATACCAAGTCGGTCAAGCCCGAGAGATCTGTTTGGATGGCACGAAGAGCAAAACTCGTTTAAGCATGTTCCTAGAGTTCACCGAGCCCGCATTGTTAAAGAACGCTTCGCCTGAGTTGTTCCAATCCGACACCAGCGAAGAGACTATTGTCGAAGAAACGCGTCGCTACCTGCCTCCGACACCTGTTGCTGGCGTTCCCGCAAGCAGTCAACTTAGATAGCGGTTCGCTCAGAAAGTACCGAAGCACTTACAAAAGCTTTTGCAGGCCTGCGGTTTGAAGTTCGCTCTGCGACCTCAGCAGGTTTAGCCTGGACTAGCCGCAAGTTCCAACCTTAACTAAACTTGCGAGTCTCATTCGCTCCGTTTGGCAAGCGAATTTCAAGGCTTCTTTTCAACTCGGGATGGTATTTTAGTGATCAAGACGTTGGCGGTCGTAGGGGCTACTGGCGCGGTTGGACAAATCGTGCTGGAAGAGATTCAACAGCAAAACTTGCAGTACGGACGGTTGCGTCTGCTCGCTTCAAAACGTTCGGCTGGAAAACAAGTCACCGTGGCTGGCAAGTCAATCACGGTGGAAGCTCTTGAGCCAAGCGCGTTGGAAGGGGTCGATGTCGTTATCGCGAGCACACCGGACGAAGTGGCTGCCGAGTTTGTTCCTTGGGCCGTCGAGCGTGGGGCGATCGTTGTTGACGAGAGTGCCTTTTTCCGCATGGACCCCAAAGTGCCGCTCGTCATTCCCGAAGTTAATCCGGAAGCGATCCACGATCATCAAGGAATCATCGCCAGCCCGAATTGTAGTACGACACAAATGGTGGTCGCGCTCAAGCCGCTTTATGACGCTGCTGGATTGAAGCGAGTCATAGTTAGCACCTATCAAGCTGTCAGCGGGGCAGGGCTCGCGGCGCAAGAGGAACTGGTCAAGAACACACAGTTGCAACTGAGCGGTGCGGCACAGCAACCAAGCATGTTTCCTTACCCGATCGCTTTTAATTTGATTCCGCAGATCGGCTCGCTGAAGCATGAAGGGTTCACGTCTGAAGAAATGAAGATGGTCCATGAGACGCATAAGATCATGGGCGATAACACAATTCAAGTTAACGCAACTTGTATCCGAGTTCCGGTTCTCATCGGGCATAGCGAATCGATCTATTGCGAGACCGCTGAGCCCCTCTCGCTCGAGAGAATCCGAGAACTGTTCCGTAACGCTCCGGGCGTGACGCTGGTCGATGACTTGGGCGCGAAGCGGTATCCTATGCCTCGCGATTGTGCCAACAAACCAGATGTCTTTGTTGGACGCATTCGCAAGGACTTGAATCACCCGTGCGGCATTAGTTTCTGGTGCGTGAGCGACAATCTTCGAAAGGGAGCCGCAACAAACGCTGTTCAGATCGGTAAGCTGCTATCCGATAAGTTCGCTAATGTTCCCGCCTGAAGATGATTCTTTGCTCAATTTTGGCTCGTCGAATGAACTCCGCGAGCCATTCGTGATCGATCCTTCGCGCGGAATGCTGAATCAAGCAGCGAGAAGCGACGATCGAGTCTTCAAGCTCATCGTTGCTTATGATGGGACGAATTACTTCGGTTGGCAGTACCAGCCGGACCAACCAACGGTGCAGCGATGTGTAGAAGCAGCACTCGGTAAGGTGCTTGGTTGCCCGCAATGGCCAGCGCGAGCAAGCAGCCGGACGGATACCGGAGTGCATGCGGTGGGGCAGGTGGTGGTTTTCAAAACCAATCTGTGGCGAGCGTCAGCCGATCGCTTTGTGCCTGCTCTCAACACTCATCTTCCCGACGACATCGTGATTCGTAGCTGCGAAGAGGTTGCGGCGAATTTCCATCCGCATGCAAACTGCACCGGCAAACGGTATCGCTATCGACTCTATTCATCACGCGTCGCAGATCCGCTCGACTGTCGTTTTCACTGGTGGGTAAAACATCGGCTGAACACCCACGCGATGCAGGAAGCCGCTGCGATGTTAATCGGCACCCACGACTTCGCCGCTTTCGAAACCAGCGGCAGCCCGCGCCAGCATACTGTGCGAACATTGCGCGCTATAGACCTTGAATCGCATCGCTATTTAGATGGCGAACACATCACGATCGAAATCGAAGCCGACGGATTTCTGTACAACATGGTGCGAAATATCGTCGGTACGCTGGTAGTCGTCGGGCGTCAGCGTCAAACGCCGAGCTGGGTGCGAGAGGTGCTGGCGTCGCTCGATCGTCGCGAAGCCGGTCAGACAGCGCCGCCGCAGGGCTTGCAACTACTGCAAATTTTCTTCGCCGATCCCTTGCCACCGAGCATTTAGATTAGGTCGTGACATCGCGAAGTTCAACGGATGCTCGAGCGATTGAATAGCCTTTCCATGAATGCATGTAGCCCCTAGTAGTTGACATGGATGACCTTTAGAATTCGCTGAGCTTTTATTCGGTTATGCACCAAATCGGTTTCGCTGAGCAGCGAATTCCGCAACACTCAGAATTTGATCGCGATCAACGAATGCGAGTTGCGCATGTAATCACACGAATGATCATAGGCGGTGCTCAGGAGAACACGCTTTATAATTGCTTAGATCTAGTGAATGACTTTGGTGACGAAGTGCTCTTAATCACTGGACCGTCTGCTGGCCCCGAAGGGCAACTGCTGGAACAGGGCAGGGCAGGGGGGCTGAAAATCGCGATGGTCGATTCACTTAGACGCACGATCCATCCGACGAATGATTTGCGTGCCTATCGCGAGCTGGTGAAGAAGATCGAGCAGTTCAAGCCGGACGTGGTCCATACACATAGCGCCAAAGGTGGCTTTCTGGGACGGGCCGCAGCCTGGAATTGCAAAGTGCCTGCCATCGTTCATACGGTTCATGGAGCGCCCTTTCATCGATACCAAAGCGCGATCGCTAGACACGCTTTCATCCTGTTGGAGAGATGGGCTGCGCGACGTTGTCACCACCTGATCAGCGTGGCAGATGCGATGACGGACTTAATGGTGAGTGCCCAGGTCGCTCATCGTGAAAAGTTCACAACGATATACTCGGGGATGGACGTCGAGCCGTTTAGTAAGTGCCATCAGTTTCGCGAGGCTGCGCGAAAGGAACTAGGTATTGCTCCGGACGAAATCCTGTTCGGCAAGATTGCGAGACTATTTCATTTGAAGGGACACGAGTACTTGATCGCGGCCGCCGAGCAAGTCGTGCGAAAAAATCCCAAGTGTCGATTCGTCTTGGTCGGCGATGGAATTTTGCGAGTTCAGTTTGAACGCGATATTGCCAACCGCGGCTTGCAACAGCATTTCGTATTCACCGGACTTGTACCGCCTGAGCGAATTCCGTTTTACTTGAGTGCGATGGATGCGTTAGTGCATACCAGTTTGCGCGAAGGGCTTGCTAGAACTTTACCTCAAGCGTTGATTGCGGGGAAACCAGTTATCAGCTACGACGTCGACGGAGCTCGCGAAGTGGTCCTGGCGAACGAGACTGGTTTCTTATTGCCTGCCACAGCGATCAATGAATTAGCAGAAGCGATTCTTACGCTAGCGGCTGACGGAGCGTTGCGCGCCAGGCTAGGGCAGGGGGGAGCGAATCGTTTCACCGATCAATTTTGTCACCGTCACATGACCACAAGAATTCGCCAACTTTATCAGCGGCTTTTGGGCGATTGAATCCTAATCAAGATCACGCGGGACGAGTTTTAGAAACAACGAGTTTTAGAAATTCGGTCAGCGATTCCGTGTCGAGGACTGCTAGCGACAGTTGGTCAAGTTGTTCGGCAGAAGCAATCTTGCCAATGAGATCACTCAATGCTGTCGGCAACTCTCCGAACTTTTTGCAAAGCAATTGCAGCAATATATCTCGCTTTCCGTCTTCGATGCCTTGCTCAATGCCTTGTTCGATGCCTTGTTCAATGCCTTGTTCAATGCCGCGCTGTTCGTAAACGGTTACCATTTTCTCAACCTCTTTGTACTGTTGCTCTGAGTGGATCAAGTGTTCAAATTCCAAGAGCTCTGCGCCGGCTAGCGGGACGTAGGTTTCAACGAATTCGACCAACAAGCTTTTTCTCGCTGGATCAATTGGGCAGCCGAGAATTAACCGCAAAAAATCCGCTTTCATTCTCGCCTGCGCTCGTCGATTATAGTCCATCTTTGCCATCAGGGCGTAGGCCAAGGGATTGTGCGATTCTAGGAAGTTCCGATGATTGAGGGAACTTAGCTTTACTTATTCGTTCGCTCGGGCGGCGGGCAACTGGGGTAGGGCAGGGGGCTTCAAACAGCACGGCGGCGGTCTGCTACCAACCTTTTGGCTTGCAACCGAATGGCTTATCATGATAGCTTCTTGCACTGAAAAAAGGGGATCACTGTTGGCTAAAGAACGCGACGTCATCGGGCAATATCGAATTGCTCGAATCATTCATAACGGCAATTCGAATCAGGTCTGGGAAGCGATCAAGCAACCGGAAGGGACGCACGTCGCTCTTAAGACTTTGAAGCCAAAATATGCCGAAGACAAAGTCGAAATCGGTTTTATGAAAAATGAAGCTGAGGCGGGCAAAGCTCTCCAGCATCCGAACATTATCAAAGTCTTAGAATTCGGCACCGATAAAAACACGCCGTTTGTCGCCATGGAGCTGTTCAGCGAAATCACGCTGAAGAAAGCGATTCGAAAAGGACCGGACAGCGTGGCTTACATGTTGCCAAAAATCATCCAGAAGGCGTGCGAAGGTTTGTTTGCCATGCACAGCCAGGGATACTTGCATTGCGATGTGAAGCCCGAGAACTTTCTGGTCAATCGCGACGGTGACGTCAAAGTGATCGATTTCTCGCTGGCTCAGAAGATCAAAACCGGGTTGGCGAAGCTGTTTGGCGGCAAGCCCAAAGCGGTTGCGGGGACGATGAGCTACATGTCGCCTGAGCAGATCAAGGCGGGTGCACTCGATCCACGGTCGGATGTCTACAGTTTCGGATGCGTTTTGTTCGAGTTAGCTTGCGGAAAACCGCCTTACACGGGAACCAGCCCGACGGATTTATTGAACAAGCATATCTCCGCAGCCATTCCTTCTCCGGTAGTTGGCAACGACAATGTAACTCAGGAGTTCGCCAACGTCCTCAAAGTAATGATGGCGAAGAAACCTGGCGATCGCTACGAAAACATCTGGGAAGCGTTCAAGGTCCTGAAGGCCACAAAGATCTTCAAGCGTCCGCCGCGCATCCCCGAAACGAGCATCTTCGATGCTCCCGCTGGCACTGGAGAACAAGAATGACAAAAGTCCGCGACTTCCTTGGACCCTATCGGCTAGCGCGGCTTATTCGTATGGGAAATTCATGCCAAGTCTGGGAGGCGATTGAGTCGAATACGGGTGAACGTTTTGCACTCAAGGTCCTGCGACCCGATCATCGGTCCAACAAAGAAGAGATCAATTTTCTCAAAAACGAGTACGCGGTTGGTAAGGCTCTGGTGCATCCGCACATCATCAAGATGTATGACTTGGTGCTCGAAAGCGAGTCGCCATTTCTCGTGCTCGAGTTGTTCAGTGAACTGAATATGAAACAAGCGTTGCGGCGCGGCCCTGAGTCCATCGCTTATATGCTCGACAAGATTATCTTGCAGTCCTGTGAGTCGCTGTGGTGCATGCACGATAAAGGCTTTGTGCATTGCGATATCAAGCCCGACAACTTCCTTGTAAGCCGTGATGGTGAAGTCAAGCTGATTGACTTCACGATTTCGCAGAAGGTCAAGACTGGATTGGCAAAGTTGTTTGGTGGCAAAGCGAAGAATATCTCAGGCACGAAAAGTTACATGTCGCCTGAGCAGATTCGTGGATCGCAACTTGAGCAGCGCTCGGATGTTTATAGCTTCGGTTGCGTGCTGTTCGAATTGGTGACCGGCAAACCGCCTTATACCGGAACCAGTCCTAACGATCTCTTGAACAAACATCTCTCCGCCCCCATTCCTTCGCCGCTTGTATCCAACGACAACGTGACACCCGAGTATGCGAACGTGATCAAAAAGGCGATGGCGAAAAAGGCGGATCAGCGCTTTGATTCGATGTGGGAACTTCTCAAGACCATGCGAGTCACCAAGATCTTTAAAAAGCCACCGCGCATTCCTGATAGCAGCATCTTCGATGACTTCCAATCGGGCGGCCGATTGTCGAAGCCCGAGTAGCACCAGCGCCGACACAACACCCAATGCCCTCGCGCACATAACAATCAACTGCACCAGAAAAAATAGTTTAGTGAACCATGAGTAAATCCAACGGACTCGAATTTGAGCAACCGCTCCTTGAACTTGAAGCACAAATCAAAACGCTCGACGAGACGTCCACTCGGACCGAAGCGATCGAGCAAGAGATAATTCAACTGCGCCGTCAATGGAACGAACAGACTCGCGAGATCTATTCGAAGTTGACACCGTGGGAGATCGTCCAAGTTTCACGTCACAAGGACCGTCCTTACACTCGCGATTATTTGCAGTTGGTATTCGATGAGTTCGTGGAACTGCATGGTGACAAGTTCTTCGGTGACGATCGAGCTATGCTGACCGGCTTTGCGAAAATCGATCAGTACAAAGTCATGGTAGTTGGTCATCAGAAGGGCCGAACTTACAAGGAACGTGCGGCTTGCAACTTCGGTTGCGCCCATCCGGAAGGTTATCGCAAAGCGATCAGCAAAATGAAGCTGGCCGAGAAGTATGGGCTGCCAATCATTTGCTTCATCGATACGCCCGGCGCGTATCCAGGCATCGGGGCTGAGGAACGCGGTCAGGCTCAGGTGATCGCGGAAAGCATGTTCCAAATGAGTCAACTGAAAACGCCAATCATTTGCGTCGTTATCGGCGAAGGCGGTTCCGGCGGTGCGCTCGGAATCGGCTTGGGCGATAAAGTGGCGGTTTTAGAGTTCGCGTATTATTCGGTGATCAGCCCAGAAGGTTGCGCCGGAATCATCTGGAAAAGTCATCAGTTTGCGCCGCAAGCTGCGGATGCGCTGAAATTCACTTCCAAGCATCTGCGCGCGCTTGGCGTCATTGACGACGTGATTGAAGAACCGCTTGGCGGCGCGCATCGCGATCATCATCAAATGGCCGCGCGCATGAAAAGTTACTTGACGCGGACGCTTGCCGGTTTACGAGAGAGTTCGCCGGAGCAACTCATCGATAGCCGCTATGAAAAGTTTCGCCGGATCGGTGTGTTCGACGATCTCTCAACGACTGTTTCTTAGTCGCTCGATCACAGTCGTGCTAGCGTGTGCTCCAGTTGCGGTCGGCATCTTGGTGGATGATCAACTCAGAAGCAGCAGAGGTCTAAAACGGGCGAAATGCAACGTCCGATAATGTTTCTTATGTTCGGTTTAGTCTCGCGTTTTCCCCGGGAAACACGCGTTTTCTGATTTCGCCTAGCAGCACCGCCCTGTTACCGACCAAGCCACCGCAGTCTGCCGCGAACATGCGACCAACATGTTTTGATCTGCACGTGCGACCGGTCGATGTGCTCTGCTGAAAGCAACTCGTGCTAGCGCGGAAGCGAGTAATTAGGTTGCTGAGCTGACTGAGTACCGTAGCCGCCTGAGAAACCATTTCCGTTCGGCGGCGCAAAGTTACCCGCTGGCGGAAAAACGGAAGTCGGATCGCCGGTGTTTCCAATTTGTGGGTAGTTTGGTTGTGGGTAGTTTTGCTGCAGACTGTTTGTAGGAGGATAACCTGGCTGCTGAAAGTAGTTCGGTAGGATCGGCGATTGGTTTCCCGGCATTGAACTTCCCAGCGTTGACGGCTGCGTAGTTGGTTGGCCAGGTTGCCCCTGAAACATATTTGGAATCAACTGACCCAAATCCCATCCGCTGCCGGCCCCCTGTCCTCCTGGCTGGCCTGCCGGTTGGCCTGTCGCGCTCGGTAGACTCGGCAAGCCGCTTGCCCAGTTCGAGTCGTTCGAAATTGGCAAACCGTTTTGGCCGTTCTTTAGTTTCTCGTCGAGTTGCTGCAGATATGGCCCAACGACATCGTGAATCTCTTGGGGCAAAATGCCGACACCTTTGTCGAGCGCTGAAGCAATGTAGTAACCGGATCGTGATTGGCAGATTGCCGATTGCTGCTTAGGTCCAAGGAGACTCATTGCAAACATGGTGATCAGCAAGCAATAGATCAAACCCTTGCCTAAACCAAACGCCGCGCCGATGTGCCGATCGAACTCTTTCAATTTCACTTTGTCGATCGCGCCGCTGAGCAGACGGAAGCCGACCCAAATGACAAACGACGTGCCCACATACAGGATCAACATCGCCAAGAACTGATTCCATGGTGGCGCCGCATGAATCATCTCAGCAACTTGACCGCGAAAGCGATAGGCGACCAAGTAACTAATGAGGATCGATGCCAGCGAAGCGACTTGCCAAGCAAAGCCTTTGATCGCGCCGAAAATGGTAGCCATACCAATCACGATCAACATGATCAGGTCGTATGCCTGCATGTTTCAGTCCCTAAGTTGAGTTGCGTCGAGGAAGGTTTTCACAGTCCAGTTCAAAGCCGCGTCGCAGTCCATTTGGGTGCGTGGCGAGTAGGGGACTGTAGCAAAATTTTTACTCGCGGCGAAAGATGTTTTTTCCAGCTTGATTAAGTGACGCTAGCATTAGCACCTGCTTCCGCGCGTGTTCATTGGGCTTTAGTTTCACCCCGCTTTTCTTGTATGGTGAACGCAACGGGTAACGGCAATCGAGTGCAACCGTTTGTTCATCCGCTAACAACAGTCTCCAACGATGGCAGATTTCAAAACTCACATGTCGGTCAGCACCGCGACAGGCGTGCTGTACGCAATCGCAGGATTCCAAAGTGGATTGCCGATGACGACTTGCTTGCTGGCCGGCGGACTGTGCAGTGTCAGTGGCATGCTGCCCGACTTGGACAGCGAATCCGGACGACCGCTGCGCGAAGCGACGACACTTGCCGCTGCTGTGGTACCGATGCTGATGGTGGATCGATTTCAACGCATGGGACTCAATCATGAATCAATGGTGCTCGCTGCAGCGATGGTTTACATCACGATTCGATTTGTATTAGCAGAAATATTTCGCCGATACACGGTGCATCGTGGCATGTGGCATAGTTTGCCTGCTGCGGCGATCGTTGGCATGGTTGCGTTTCTTGTCTTGTCGACTGAGGATATTTCGTTGCGGACATTTAAGACGATGGCTGTTGTGCTTGGTTTTATGAGCCATCTGATTATAGATGAGATCTGGTCAGTCGATTTTCGCAAAGGCAAGTATCAATTCAAGACATCTTTTGGCACCGCATTGAAGCTGTGGGGCAATAGTGCTTGGGCTAATTACCTGACCTATTTCAAAGTTGCATTGTTAGCATTTTTGATTTATCAAGATCATGGCTTTATGGAAAAGTTTGGTATTCAGCATCCAGACGTTCCGCATTCGGCCCGCGAGTTACTAAATATTCTCATGCAGCGTGGCGAACAGTTGATGCGTTGATGAAGTTGTGTTGACGACACCCAGCAGAACGACCAAGCCGATTTCGATTTGTCCGACGCATTCGCTAGCGACTTTTACAGACGCTTCCGTAACTTGTTGAACCACCGCTCGCATGAATTCTGATACCTATTGAAAAATGACCGCCCTGCCCTGCCCTGATCAGCCTGCCCTGTTTCGATAGACTACATTGTAAGAGAACTTTTTAGCAACGACTTCCACAGGTTAAGCTTCTGACGATGCCGTTTCAATTTACTTGTCCGTACTGCTTCAAGAAAACGCTGGTGCTTGAGTCATTAGCGGGACAGAAAGGACCTTGCGTTAGCTGTGGCAAAATCATCGCGGTTCCCGAGCCGCCGAGCAAACAGCCTGACGCCGCATCGCCCATCGGATCTACATTTGTACCGGTCGCAAAACTCAAGCAGCGATCTAAGTTTCGCATTTTTATCTTGCGAGCGCTCGGTTTAGTTTTAGGTGTGGCAATGTTGTCGTTGGTCATGCTCTATGGACTCTGGCCAACGTTCAAGGGACTCAAAGATCGTCGAGATACAATTGCGTGCATGAGTAACTTGCAGCGTATAGCGATAGCGCTGAACGCTTATGCCAAGGACCACGGCACCTATCCTACGCCGGTCGTGAAAGATGCTGCGGGCAAACCGCTTTACAGTTGGCGGGTCTTATTGTTGCCGTATATCGACGAACAGAATTTGTACTCAAACTTCCAGTTAAATGAAGCTTGGGACTCGCCTAACAATGCAGCCTGGATTGCTCAGTGTCCGTCGGTTTACATCAGTCCCGGTAGTGCAGGCAACGTTTCGCAAGCGAACTATGTTCTGATCACGGGTGCGGGGACGATTTTTCCAAGTACAGGTCCTCTGAAGCCTGCTCAAATCTCTGACGGGCTCGAGCGTACTTTGTTGGTCGTTGAAACAAACAACATGATTAATGAGTGGTCGAAGCCTTTCGATATTGATGTCACGAAGCTGAATCCCAGTATCGGAGCTTCGGGCAATGACAAGATTGGCGGCACTCATACAGAAGGTGCTACAGCCGTGTTTGCGGACGGACAGCCCGCTTGGTTGTCAGTCGATCTTCCATCAACCATCGTCGGTGCAGCCATTACACCGAACGGCAATGAATCGATTCCGTTTGATGCTGAGCTATTCAAGATTCAGTGATCTATTGCTCATTTTGATTTCATGAATGCGAAGAACGCAGGAGCAACCCTGCGTTCAGTCTCTTAGAATTTGTTATTTCAATTTGCACAGGCTCCCAGGCCACTACGCTTTAAGACTGCTGCGGTCGTGGGACGCTACGATCATGGGCTGCTACGATCATGGGCTGCTGCGATCAGGGACGCCGCGATCACTGGCCGAACTTGCGACTCTTCCCCTGCACACGGTAAGGCAAGCCTTGGATGCGAATAAAGCCTTCAGCATCGTCTTGGTTGTAAGTTCCACCAGCTTCCATAGTCGCGATTCCTTCGTCGTAAAGACTGTTCGGGCTGCTGCGTTTGACCGTGATAACGTTTCCTTTGTATAGGCGCAAAGTCGCTTCGCCCGTCACCACTTCATGCGACTTACGAATGAATGCAGTCAGTGCGTCGAACTTGGCTGAATACCAGTATCCGTAGTACACCATCTCAGCGATCACGGGACTGAGAGTATTGCGAAGGTGCGTTAGATCGCGATCGAGCGTGAGTTGCTCGACTTGAGCGGCGGCCTCATAGAGCAGTGTCATGCCGGGCGCTTCGTACACCCCCCTGCTCTTCATACCCACGAAACGATTTTCGATCATGTCGATGCGCCCAACTCCGTTGCGGCCCCCGATCGTGTTCAACGTTTCAACAATCTCAAGCGCCGAACACTTCTTACCGTTCACAGAGATCGGAACGCCGTGTTCAAAGCCGATGGTTACTTCTTCAGGCTTGTCCGGCGCAGCTTGGGGACTGCAGGTCATCGTGAAGTCAACTAGATCGACGCCGCACACATCGAGTTTTTCAAGCTCGCCAGCTTCGTAGCTGATGTGCAGCACGTTTTCATCAGAGCTGTATGGCTTCTTTGCCGAAGCCTTGATCGGAATGCTCTTTTTCTCGCAGAAGTTGATCATCTCGGTTCGGCCTGGGAACGAATCTCGCCATTCCTTGGTGCGCCACGGCGCATAGACTTGGATGTCTGGTCGCAGCGCTTCGGCGGCCAGTTGGAAACGACATTGATCGTTCCCTTTGCCCGTTGCACCGTGAACATAGATTTGTGCACCAACTTCGGCGGCGACTTCGAGACAAACTTTCGAGATCAGTGGACGCGCGATGCTGGTTCCCAACAAGTATGGACCTTCATACTTGGCTTGCCACATTAAAACTGGAAAGGCAAAATCTCGGCACAACTCTTCGCGCGCATCCACCATGCGGACGCTCTTTGCGCCAGCCTTAATCGCCTTGTCGTGCATCTGTTTGCGGTCTTCGCCAGGTTGCCCGAGGTCGACGTAGACTGCGTGAACTTCGTGACCGCGTTCGATCAACCAACCCAACATTGTCGAAGTGTCTAGACCGCCTGAATAAGCCAAAACAGAGACCGGCATGCTCGAAACCTTTGCAAATGCACGTTACAACTCACTGACTCTCCGAAATTGTCCTTAAAGCTGGCCGGTTGGCAACGGGACTGAAAATCGGAGAAACCTGATTACAATGCGGACTTTTGCGGCTAGAACTGCCAGCGCCTTAAGTTGATGGAGTAAAAATAATGACTCAAGTTGAAATTGAGAGTTGGCTTGTTCAGGCGAAATCCGGTTCGCTGGGGTGGAGCGAGCTGGCCGAGCGGTTGTTGGCGCTTGAGCATCCTCGCGAGAAAAGTCACCAACCGGATGTGGATCGCGCACGGCGCTGTGGCTTTGGCGAAGTGATTTTCGGTTCGAACAAAACCGCCGAAGCGATTACTCAAATTGCCAAGCGGTTGATGGATTCGGGGCAGCGTGAAGTGCTGGTGACGCGGGCTGACGCCGAGCAAGCTCGATTGCAGTTCGGTCATTTTGCAAGTTGCCGATACGACGCGCTGGGACGCACGTTGCGATTATCTGAACGCATGATCGACGTCGTTCAGTCACTCCCCTCCCCTGCCCCGTTGCCAATCGCGGTTGTCACTGCTGGAAGCACCGATTTGCCGGTGGCTCGGGAAGCGGTCGAAACGTTGCGCTGGATGGGAGTTGCTGCTGAATTGATTTGCGATGTTGGGGTCGCGGGGCCTTATCGTTTGCTGGGGCATCTTGATCGACTACGGAAATGCGCAGCCCTGGTTGCGGTCGCTGGTATGGAGGGCGCGCTGGCGAGCGTCGTGGGTGGACTAGTCCCCTGCCCTATCATCGCGGTTCCGACGAGTGTCGGTTACGGCGCAAACTTCGAAGGTGTCACGACGCTGCTAAGTATGATGAGTAGCTGTGCCGCGGGTGTTACAGTAGTCAACATTGATGCAGGTTTTAAAGGTGGTTATGTCGCTGGCTTGATTGCTCACCAACATTCAAAACGTTGATCGCGCAATTTGAAAGTCAAGCGTTGCGACAGTCTAGCGTTCAGCTCGTGCGCTGCTGCAGCACAGTTTGATAAACGTCCAGATCAGCTCGACCACCGATCAAGCCAAACACTTGTTGAATCTGCTGTCGAGCGTGATGGAACGAGAATCGCTGATCGCCGCCGACGCTCTTGCTGCCGAGCACATAGTAATGCGGTTCGCTGGTAATGAAACTCTCCGGTGTAATCTCTAGTTCTGAACCAGTTTGAGTTGACAGCCACTTGGAAGAGCGTACTGTCAACTTGCGATCCGAACAAAGCTCGACACCTAGGCCATTAATGAAGTCCCACGCGTCGCTCATGTCGGTCACGAGAATCGTATCGGCCTCCAAATCGGCAGTATCTTCTTCGCCGACGAGCAGTTTAATGTGCCAGCGACCGTTTGCGTCACGCGACAGCGACTCGGCGCCCCACGCGTCGATGTGGACAACTTCGATCGAGTCTCCGGTCAAGATAATATTGACCTCAATGGCAAGATCGGAGCTCACTGAAGCAACCGTTCTCAGCCAATCATCGCGAGTGGAGCCTCTGGGAATCACCCAAGTCAGTTTGGTGTTTGGGTTCTCGCTGGCGAGGGCGATGAACTGAACCGCGTTGTGTGCGGCGACAGGTCCGGCACCAAACTGCACTGTATGTTTGCCGACGAAACGATCGCGATCTCTGTCATGCAGGTCGCGCGGCCCCACTTCAAAATATTGGCTAAGTGCAGTTTGGCCGACCGCCATGCCTCCGCCTGGACCGATGCCTGCGGGCAAGCGTCCAGCCCCGGAGCAGTCGAGAACAATGTCAGCTAGTTGGGTGAATTCACCGCGAACCTTACCGTCGAGCACCAAACGAAACTCATCTTCAGAGCGAGTTGCCATCGAAGCTGGTTGGCACTTGCGGAAGTGCGCTCGGCTAATGGACACGACTGGAGAGTTGATGTGGATGCAATCTTCCAGCAGGTCACTCTTGGCGACCGGCGTCACGTATCGATCGATATAGTCGCGATACGAAATCAGCGAGTCAGCGTCAGGGAGTTTATCCGCCACGCCTTGCGCCTCAAGAGCGGCTAGGCCCAGCGATGTGGTCGCTTCGCCAAACGGGACCTGCATCGCTAACGATCCCCAGCGCACGAGGCGACTGCCAACGCGGCGCGCATCGAACAGCATCACGAAGTAGCCTAAAAATCGCGCGTACAACGCGGCTTCAACCCCTACCGGCCCGCCACCGATAACGGCTACCGTTGCAGGCGTATCGATCTCTGGGTCCCAATCAAGTTTCATCTTTAACCTTCGTTGCTGACGAGAGTTACCGTCGATCGTTACTGTTTGTTACTTTGGCAAGCGAATGCTGGGCGATCAATCGGATTGAATACAAACTACTTTTGAATTGGTATTTCCAGCTTCAGTGGTTTGCCTTCGCGGATCAGGTCGACGGCCACTTTATCGCCAGGGCGTTTTGATCGAAGCAAACGTGCGATCAACTGGGACTCGGTCAAGGGTTGCTTGAGACCATCGACTTGAGTGATGATATCGTCGACTTTGAAACCGGCTCGTTTGCCCGCCGCATGCTCACCGAATTGGCCAACATGCTTGATGCGAAGTCCGACCGCTTGCGAATCTAAACCAAGTTCCTGGCGTCCTACATCGGTCAAGGGTTCGAAGGTCAATCCGCCGGTGACCATGCGGCGCAATCCCCAAGTGCTCGCTCGCCAAGTGATGTCGCCGAGTTCTTTCCAGTTTTCTGGCAGGGCGAGTTCGATTTCTTTTTCGGTTCCGGCGCGAGTGATCGTAAATGCAAGCTTGCCGGCCTCTTTGCGTTGATGCAAAACCCATTGAATGTCAGCCACTGAAATCAGAGGTTGCTGGTCGAGCGACAGAAGTTTATCGCCAGCTTGGAAGCCTGCCGTTTCGGCTAACGAACCTTCGACGACGCTCTTGACCGTGGCCGCTTTCGTTGGTTCCATGACCAAGCCCAAGATTTTTGGATGTGGGTAAGCGTAAATCCATTCCGTTGGCAACGATTTCTTTTCAACCCACTGGTGTTCCCGCCATGCGTCGCCTACTTGATGACAATGGATGCAACTGCGTGCGACTTCGGGACCGTAGTTAAGCGACGAAGTGTATTTCTCCTTCAGCTTCGCGAACTCCTCCGGCTTAGCAATCTCCGCTTTAGGCCCGGTCTTCGAGACAAGCGACGACTTTACCTCTGGGTATCGCTCGTGCAAGGCAAGCACCGACTGCATCGTATCGAGGAATCCATCGAGCGACACATCATCGGCTGATTCCGTTTGATGCGAGCGAGTCCCGTAGCGGCCATAGATCGTACCGTCGGCGTTTAAAAAGAATGCAGCCCACGATTGGTCATAATCAAACTGGAATCGTGAAAGGTCGAGACCGTTGGCTTGCACAACTCGAACGCATACAAAGTTACTGAGGTGTTTGCGTACCGCTGGGTTCTTTTCGATCACTTGTTCATCTAGCTGCGCGCAGGCCTCGCAGGGAATGCAGCGGAACACGACTAGCAACGGCTTGCCAGATTTTTTCGCTTCTTCAAAGCCCTTGTCCAGGTTGTTGTAGATCCAGTATCCATCGTCAACCACCCGCTGTCGATCGTTGAGAACCAATGTGTTGCGGTCACGGTTCTGCGCATGAGAGAGGTGTGGGAGCGCGATAGTCAGTATCGCCATCATGAACCAGTGCATTATTCGCATGTCATTTCCCCGATCTGCTTAAAGATGTCGAGTTGTGGTTGAGAGTGTGTAGCTTAACGCCACGGGACAATCTTAACCGGCTTAATCGAGCTTAAACAGCAGGAACTTCAGATAGCGGAGTTCGGGCATGGCGAGTGGCGTGGGATGATCGACCGGCAAGCTGCAGTCGGCAAGCAGCGTCGCTTTCCGCCTCGCTTTGCCTAAAGCTTCGGAATTGCAGTAAAGAAAATCTGCATGGCCAACATGACTCGAACAGGATGAAAGTGCGAGCAGCCCACCCGATACAGTTGCTTTGGCGGCCAGTTGTGCTAATTTTGCATAAGCGGCTA
>Ga0163144_10013016_pt1 | contig 17402 bp, 15 predicted proteins | sample OliLak19BULKMAT1_FD_123175 | JGI IMG/M metagenome (GOLD analysis project Ga0163144, IMG submission 123175) | Freshwater microbial mat bacterial communities from Lake Vanda, McMurdo Dry Valleys, Antarctica - Oligotrophic Lake LV.19.BULKMAT1 | ecosystem: Environmental > Aquatic > Freshwater >...
ACCCCTCTCCCGGCGGGAGAGGGCTTGAGCGCCCGGGAGCGAAGCGAGCGGTCCCTGCGCGAAAGGGTGAGGGGTTGATCGTGAGAGCCGGACACACCCGACCCTCACTCGACAGCGCCAGAACGACGGCCGCGCCGTCGTGCGCGGTCTCCCTCTCCCATCGGGAGAAGGGAAACTGATGCGCATCCTGCTGACCAACGACGACGGCATCGAAGCCGAGGGGTTGGCCTGTCTGGAGCGGATCGCTCGTGCCCTGAGCGACGATCCGGGCTCAAGCAGCGCGAAGCGCGGTAGCTCCAACGAAATATGGATCGTCGCCCCGCATGAGGAACAGTCGGGCAAGGGGCGGGGCATGACCCTAACCGAGCCGCTGCGGGTCAACCGGTTCGGGGAGCGGCGCTTCTCGGTCACCGGGACACCGACCGACTGTATCGTGCTGGCCATCGGTGACCTGATGCCGGACAAGCCCGATCTGGTGCTGTCGGGCGTCAACCGGGGGCATAATGTCGGTGAGGACTGTTCGTATTCCGGCACGGTGGCGGGGGCGCTGCAGGGCATGGCCTTCGGCATCCGCTCGATCGCCCTGAGCCAGGGGCTGGAGCGGTTCCACGATGAGGTCAACGCCCACTGGGAGACGGCCGAGGCCTTCGCCCCGCCGATCATCAGCCGCCTGCTGGCCCAGAGCTGGGAGCCCGGCGTGGTGATGAACCTGAACTTTCCCGCCCGGCCCCCGGAACAGGTGAAGGAAGTCGAGGTCACGGTACAGGGGTTCCGGGGCCTCGGCGAGATGCACGCGGTCAAGCGCACCGACATGCGTGGGCGCGACTATTACTGGATGAGCTTTCGCGGGGCCAAACAGGACCATGCGCCGGGGACCGACCTGCGGGCCATGGACGAGGGCAGGATTTCGGTCACGCCGCTGCATATCGATCTGACGCACAGGCCCAGTGTGCACGACCTGAAGGCCGTGCTGGGCGGGGCCCCGCCGAAGGCGCTTGTGGCCGAATGAACCTGAGGGACGATCGCGCGGGTCGGCTGATCCTGTCGTTGCGACAGCAGGGGGTGACCGACCCGCGCGTGCTGGCGGCGATGGAATCGATCGACCGCGCGGTGTTCGTGCACGAAAAATTCCTCGATCAGGCGTGGGAGGATCAGGCCCTGCCGATCGACTGTGCCCAGACAATCAGCCAGCCCTATATCGTCGGCCTGATGACCCAGGCACTGCAGGTCGAGCCGCGCCACCGCGTGCTGGAAATCGGCACGGGCAGTGGCTACCAGTGCGCGGTGCTGGCCCGACTGGCGCGTTATGTCTATTCGGTCGAACGCTATCGCAGCCTGCTGGCCGAGGCCGAAGGCCGGCTGCGGGCGCTGGAGATCGACAATGTCATCACCCGGCATTCCGACGGCGGTCTGGGCTGGCCCGAACAAGCGCCCTTTGACCGGATCATGGTGACGGCGGCCTCGCCCAACGAGCCGACCGAACTGCTGAAACAGCTGAAACCCGGCGGGGTGCTGGTGGCCCCGGTCGGGCGCACCTCGGTGCAGATGCTGCACCGCTATTCGGGTCAGGATGACGGGTCGTTCCGGCGCGAAAGCCTGTGCGAGGTGCGGTTTGTACCCCTGGTCGAGGGGACGGCGAAGGAAGGCTGATCGAGCGCCATTAACCTGTCCGCCCCACTTTCGCGCGGATTGACGGGTTGGCTTAATGCCGGCGGCGAGGCATGTCGGTCAGGGTAAACGGGGAGCGACGAATGCGTATTTCGAACGGGCTCAGGGGGGCGGTTATCGCCCTGGCGGGCCTGGCCGCGACGGCCTGCGCCAGCTATCCCGAGGCCCCCCGGTATTCGACCCGGCCGACCCCGGCCTATGGGACCACTGCGGCCCCGACCGGGTCTCCCGGTGCCGTGCCGCCGCCCTATGAGGCCCCGCCGCCCGCGACCGCGCCGATCGAGAGCATCGAGGGCGGTGCCCTGCCGCCGCCTGGACGCGTCTATAACCCGCCGCCTCCGGCCTATGCGCCGCCGGTCTACGCCCCGCCCAGCGCGCCGATGACGGTGACGGCGGGCGCGGCCTACAGGATCCGGCCGGGCGACACCATCTCGGGCGTCGGCCGCCGGTTCCAGACGCCGGTGCAGAACCTCATCGACCTCAACGGCCTGGGTCCGCGCGGCGCGATCACCACGGGACAGTCGATCATCCTGCCCGACAGCGCGGTCGACACCGGCCCCGACCCCTATGCCACCGGACCCGCACCTTTGGGCGTGATGGTGCCCGAGAACGGCGTGATCCCGCCGCCGCCACCGCCGCCCTCCGGCAACCCCGCCGCCCCGCCGCCCCCGCGTCAGCCGGCCGGCAGCGGTCAGACCGGCTCGGCTGTGGCCGGGTCCACGGTCCTGCAGTGGCCGGTGCGGGGCGACATCCTGCGCCGGTTCGGGCCGGTGGGTCTGGGCGAGCGCAACAACGGCATCAATATCGGGGCCCCTGCCGGTGCGGCGGTGAACGCCGCAGCCCCCGGCCGGGTGGCCTATGTCGGCGACGATCTGGTGGGCCAGGGGCTGACCGTGCTGATCGTGCACCGCGACGGCTGGCGCACGGTCTATGGCCATCTGGGCTCGGCCACCGTGGACGACGGGGCCGATGTGCGGGCGGGCCAACAGATCGGCACCGTGGGCCTGACCGCCGGCGACGGCCGCCCCTCGATCCATTTCGAGACCCGGCGCATGCAGGGCGACGAGCCGGTGGCGATCGATCCGCTGACCGTTCTGCCACGCTAGCCGGCCTGCGTGCCGTCGCAGCCGTTGCATCCCGTTCGCACCGGCCCTAGGTATCGCGCCTTGTTTTCAACAGACGCCCCGATGTGGCGGCCTTTCCCCCGGGGACCGACGAAATGACACCTAGCGCAGACGGCGGCCTCGTGGCGATGATCGTGCAGTTTCTGCCGTTCGTGGCGATCTTTGTGCTGTTCTATTTCCTGCTGATCCGTCCCCAGCAGAAGCGGGCCAAGGAGCATCAGGCGCTGATCGCGGCGGTCAAGCGGGGCGACGTGATCGTCCTGTCGTCGGGCCTGATCGGCAAGGTGACCCGCGTCGAGGACGCCGAGGTCAATGTCGAGATCGCCCCCAGCGTCAATGTGCGGGTGGTCAAGTCGATGATCGCCGAGGTCCGCAACCGCACCGCCATCGCCGCCAACGATTCCAAACCCGCCAAGGCGTGAGCTTCGGCTCGCTGAACCGGAACCGCCGTCAATGATTCAGCTGTCGCGCTGGAAGGTCACCCTCGTCGCCCTGTCGCTGGTCTTCGGCCTGCTGCTGGCGTTTCCGAACCTTCTGACGCCGGCCCAGCGCGCGTCACTGCCCGGCTGGTTGCCCAAGAACGCGCTGAACCTCGGCCTCGACCTGCAGGGCGGCTCCTATCTGCTGCTTGAGGTCGATGTGGCCGCCATGCGCGAGAAGCGGGTCGACAACCTGATCGAGGACGTCCGGGTGGCGTTGCGTGAGGCGGGCGTCGCCTCGAACCAGATCACCCGTGAGGCCGGCGGTGCGGTCGTGACCCTGGCCGATCCAACGCGCCAGGACGCCGCCTATGAGGCCCTTGCGGCCCTGATCGGGCCGGTCAATGCGGGCGGGAACGCCGAGCGCCAGGCCCAGCGGCTGGGGGATGGCCGCGTGCGGCTGGCCTTCACCCGGGCCACGATGGACAGTATGGGCGCGACGGCGGTCGACCAGTCCATCGAGGTTGTGCGCCGCCGGATCGACAGCCTCGGCACCCGCGAGCCCTCGATCACGCGTCAGGGCACGGAACGGATCGTGGTCCAGGCCCCCGGTGAAAGCGATCCCGCCGCCCTTGAGCGGGTCATCGGCCAGACCGCGCAGCTCACCTTCCAGATGGTCGATTTCGAGAATTCGGTCGCAGAGGCCGTGGCCGGCCGCGTCCCGCCGGATTCGCAGTTGCTGATGGGCGCGGACGGGCTGACCCCCTATCTGGTCAAGCGCCGCGTGCTGGTCTCGGGCGAGAACCTGACCCGGGCCGGGGTCGGCGCGGACCAGAGTGGACGTCCCGCCATCGATTTCCGCTTCGACGGCCAGGGTGCGCGCCGCTTCGGCGAAACGACGGCGGCGAACATCGGCAGGCCTTTCGCCATCATCCTCGACGGCAAGGTCATTTCGGCCCCAACCATTCAGGGTGCGATCACCGGCGGCACCGGTCAGATCACCGGCAGCTTCTCGATCGCCGAGGCCTCGGAACTGGTCAACCTGCTGAACGGCGGGGCCCTGCCGGCGCCGCTGACGGTGGAGGAACGTCGTACGGTGACCGCCGAATTGGGTGCCGACGCCGTGGCTGCGGGAGCCCTGTCGACCGCGATCGGCTTCGTCATCATCCTGGTGTTCATGATCCTGGCCTACGGCTTCCTGTTCGGTGGCGTCTCGGTCATCGGACTGGCGCTGAACGGGCTCCTGATCATCGCGGCCATGTCCCTGACCCAGGCGACGCTGACGCTTCCCGGTATCGCGGGGCTGATCCTGACCTTCGCCGTGGCGGTGGACGCCAATGTGCTGATCTATGAACGGATGCGCGACGAGGCGCGGGCCGGACGGTCGGTGATCGCCTCGATGGACGCGGGCTTCAACAAGGCGTGGGGGACCATTCTGGACGCCAACATCACGACCCTCGTAGCGGCTTTGATCATGTTCATCTTCGGCGCCGGACCGGTGCGGGGCTTCGCCTGGACCTTGACCATCGGGGTGTTCACCTCGGTATTCTCCGCCGTGCTGGTGTCCCAGGTGCTGCTGGCCTATTGGCTGAAGACGGCCAGACCCAAAAAACTGCCGATCGCGGAGTGATGGCGATGAGCTGGTGGCCCCTGATCAAGATCATTCCGATCAAGACGAACCTGCAGTTCGTCCGTTTCGCCAAATTCTTCGGCGTCCTGTCGGCCGTGCTCTGCATCGCCTCGATCGCGAGCGTCTTCTACCCCGGCATGAATATGGGGATCGACTTCCGGGGCGGGGCGGCGATGGAGCTGACCACTTCGGACGGGCGCGCTCTGGATCTGGAACAGGTGCGCGGCGCGGTCGAGGGTCTGTCGATTGGCGATGTCGGGGTGCAGGGCATCGACAACGACTCCAGCGCCATCCTGCGTTTCCAGATCCCCGAGGGCGAAGCCCAGTCGGCGGTCGTCGAGCGGGTGCAGAGCGCCATCACCCAAGAGGTTGGTACGGTCATCTATTCCGGCGTCAGCATCGTGGGGTCCAAGGTGTCGGGCGAGCTGTTCGCATCCGGCCTGCTGGCGCTGGGCGCGGCAATCGTACTGATGTTCGCCTATATCTGGTTCCGGTTCGAGCCCCAGTTCGGGTTCGGGGCCGTGGCCGGACTGGTGCACGACGTCATCCTGGTCTTCGGCCTGATCGTCCTGATGCGGCTGGAGTTCAATCTGAACATGGTGGCCGCCATTCTGACGGTGATCGGCTATTCGATGAACGACACGGTCGTGGTGTTCGACCGCCTGCGGGAGAATCTGCGCAAATACAAGACCATGCCGCTGCGCGATGTGATCGACCTGTCGATCAACGAGACCCTGTCGCGCACCATCATCACCGGCGTCACGGCGATCATGGTGCTGGCGGCCCTGGCGGTGTTCGGCGGCGTGGCCCTGTTCGGCTTCTCCATCGCCCTGATGGCGGGCATCATCATCGGCACCTATTCCTCGGTCTATGTGGCCGCGCCGATCATCCTGTTGTGGGGGGTCAAGCGCGGCGAGTTCGCCGAGGACGCCAAGCCGATCAAGCTGGGCATGGCCAGCCGGCCGTGACTTATGTCTCCTCCCCGTCGATTCGCGACAGGGAGGAGACGCTGTAGGCTCAACAGAACTCTAGGGGGATTTCATATGGCCAATCTGCTTTCGAACTTCAGGAACACGCTGATCCTCAGCCTGCTGCTGGCGGGCGTGATGATCTTCTCGTTCGGCCGGGCGGCTCCGGGGGGATTTGATCTCAGCTTCTGGCAGGCGGTCGCGCGCTGGAGCCATGTCGGCTTCGGCATCCTGTGGATCGGGCTGCTGTACTATTTCAACTTTGTCCAGATCCGGGTCATGCCGACGATCCCGGCCGAGCTGAAGCCGGCGGTGTCGAAACATATCGCGCCCGAGGCCCTGTTCTGGTTTCGCTGGTCGGCCCTGTTGACGGTAATCGCGGGCGTAGCGGTGATGGGCCTGCGCGGCCATGTCTATTCGGCCGAGGTGTTCAGCCTGGGCCTGGCCGGCGGCCTGGTCGAGGGCGACCAGGGCTATGCTTTGATGGGCGTCGGCGTGTGGTTGGCCATCGTCATGTTCCTCAATGTCTGGGGCATCATCTGGCCCAACCAGAAGCGGGCGCTGGGCCTCGTGGTCGTCGATGATGACAAGAAGGCCAAGGCGGCGCGCGTCGCCATGCTGGCCAGCCGCACCAACCTGCTGCTGAGCCTGCCGATGCTGACGTCCATGGCGATGTATCAGACGCTGTTCGGCTAGGGCGTCGTGACCCCGGGTCGTGTCGCATTCGGCCTTCTGGCCGCGGGGTTCCTGATCCAGCTGGTGACGATCGTCTGGGGCGGTGCCGTCTATCCCGGATACGATCACACGCGTCAGTTCATCAGCGAACTCGGCGCGACGGGAGCGGTGACCGGCCCGGCCGTCAGCTGGTGGGGCTTTGTTCCAAGCGGCCTGTTGATCGGTGCCGGCTGCATCATTGCGGCATGGCTGACGCGGCGGAGCGGACTGGCGGCGGCAGCCTGGCTGCTGCTGGGCTGGTACGGGCTGAGCCTGGCGGCCGCGGGCGTCTATCCCTGCGCCTTTGAGTGCTCGCGTTCGGATTCCTCGTTTAACGCCCTGATGCACGACCTGTTCGGCGGGACGGGCTACCTGACCGGCATTGTGGCACTGCCTCTGGCGGCCCTGGTCGCCCGCCGGGAGAAGCGGACGGGCCTGTTCATCCTGGCGCTGGTCGGCACGGTCCTCGCGGTCGTCGGCTTCGGAGGGGTGATTCTGGAGACAGAGCCCGTCGGCTTGATCCAGCGGATGCTGGAAGGCTCGGTGGGCCTGTTCATCCTCGCCTTTGGCTGGACCCTGACCCGAAACGGGCCGGTCGCGGCACCGGGCCAGTCTGCTTGAGCCAAGCCGACCTCGACGCCCAGGTTCGCGCCGCTGATCCGGACCGCTGGCTGTCCAGCCGGTTCGTGGGGGACCTTGCCGCCCGCGCGGACCTGATCGCCCTCTACGCCTTCGAGGCGGAGCTGATGTTGATCCCGACGCGGGTGACGCAGCCGCTGCTGGCCGAGATGCGCTATGCCTGGTGGCGCGAGCAGCTGAACGGGGTGTTTGCGGGAACTGTGCGAAAGGGGCATCCGGTGCTCGAGGCCCTGACCGATGTGGTGGCCTGGCACGCGCTGGACCGGGTGCCGTTCGACGCCCTGATCGAGGCGCATATCGGCCGGGTCCACGGCGAGCCGCATGATCTCGAAGCCTTCTATGGGGGACCCATGCAGGTCGCTGTTCAGCTACTCGCCGGCCCGGGGCACGTCGCCCGTGTGATCGAGGCCGGGCAGGTCTGGGGTCTGTCGCAGGTGGGGCGTCAGGACGAGGCTGATACATTGAGGTCCAACGCCAATCGCCGGCTGCGGTCTCTGCCTCCGAAGGCCTTTCCGGCGGTGGCTCATGCCGCCCTGAGAGCGGGGACCCTTGAGCCCCTGAAACGGCTGGCGCTCATCTGGGCGACGCTGAGGGGGTGCATCTGATGGCCCCGACCCGGACGGATGCCGTCATCCTCGGCGGGGGTCACAACGGGCTGGTCTGTGCCTTCTATCTGGCGCGGGCGGGGCTGAAGGTCACGGTGCTGGAGCGGCGCGGGATCGTCGGCGGAGCGGCGGTAACAGAGGAATTCCATCCCGGCTTTCGCAACTCGACCGCCAGCTACACCGTCAGCCTGCTGAACCCGCGCATCATCGCCGACATGGATCTGGCGCGGCATGGCCTACGGGTCGTGGAGCGGCGGATGTCGAACTTCCTGCCGCTGGAGGGCGACAGCTTTTCGGCGGGCGAGGGGCGGACGCAAGGGGAGGTGGCCCGGTTCTCGACCCGCGATGCGGAGCGCCTGCCCGCCTATGAGGCGCGGCTGGAGGCGGTGGCGGCGATCCTGCGGGCGCTGGTGCTGGAGATCCCGCCGAACCTGCCGCAGGGCGGCTGGGTCGAGGCCGTTCCGGAACTGCTCAGGTCGGCTTCGGTGGCCCGACGGCTGGGCCGGCTGGACCTGACCGGACGGCGCGACGTGCTGGACCTGTTCGTCAAGTCGGCCGGTGACTGGCTGGACGGCTGGTTCGAGAGCGATCCGGTCAAGGCCCTGTTCGGCTTCGACAGCGTCGTCGGCCACTATGCCAGCCCCTATACGCCGGGCTCGGCCTATGTGCTGCTGCACCATGTGTTCGGCGAGGTGAATGGGAAGCGGGGCATCTGGGGCCATGCGCTGGGCGGCATGGGGGCGATCACCCAGACCATGGCCGCCGCCTGCGTGGCCGAGGGGGTCGAGATCCGGCTGGACGCCGAGGTCGCCGGGGTGCTGACCGAGGGCGGCCGGGCGGTCGGTGCGGTGACGACCGCAGGCGACACGGTCCGGGCCCGGGCGGTGGCGTCCAACCTGCACCCCCGGCTGCTGTTCGACCGGCTGGTCGATCCGGGCGTCGTGCCCGCCGACTTCACCGAGCGGATGAGCCGCTACGCCTCGGGATCCGGCACCTTCCGGATGAATGTCGCCCTGTCGGACCTGCCGCGCTTCACGGTCCGGCCCGAGCCGGGGGACCATCATACGGCGGGGATCATTATCGCCCCGAGCCTGGCCTATATGGACCGGGCCCATGCCGAGGCACGGTTGAACGGCTGGTCGGGACAGCCGATCGTGGAAATGCTGATCCCCTCGACCCTGGACGACAGCCTGGCCCCGCCCGGGGCCCATGTCGCCAGCCTGTTTTGCCAGCATGTTTCGCCCGATCTGGCCGACGCGCATCGCGAGACTGTGGCGGACCTGATGATCGAGACGGTCGAGGCCCATGCGCCGGGGTTCAAGGCCTCGGTACTGGGGCGACTGGCGCTGGGGCCGCGCGATCTGGAGCGCCGGTTCGGTCTGGTCGGCGGTGATATTTTCCACGGCCGCCTGACCCTGGACCAGTTGTTCAGCGCCCGCCCGGTTCTGGGCCATGCCGATCACCGGATGCCGGTTCCGGGGCTGTATCTGTGCGGGTCAGGGGCCCATCCGGGCGGGGGCGTCACCGGGGCACCGGGCCACAACGCGGCCCGGGCGATGCTGAAGGATTTCAGACGTCGGCCACGCCCATCGCCTTGAACAGGGCGTCACGGATGGCGTTCTCGGTGAACGGCTTCTGGATCGTGGCCTGGTCGCGCCAGGCGTCGGGCAGTCCGCCCTGACCATAGCCGGTCGAAAAGACGAACGGGACCCCTCGGGCCCGCAGGGCCTCTGCGACCGGGAAGACCTCGTGGCCGGCGACATTGACATCGAGCAGGGCCGCATCCAGCAGCGCATCGTCAGCGACCGCGGCCAGCGCCTCGTCCACGGTCGCAATCGGACCGACCGGGATACAGCCCATGTCCTCCAGGATCGTCTCCAGCAGCATGGCCACGAGGGATTCGTCCTCCACCAGCAGGACGCGGCGTCCCGCGAGACCTTCAGCCATGATGTTGCGCGCCCCGATCGAGCGGAACCGATAATTCCGCGACAAAACCGTCGCTTGCGTATCCCAGTTTGGCCTCGCCCGCCAGATCGTGGCGCACGTTCTGCTCGATCAGCCGGCTGCCGAAACCGCGTCGCGTCGGGGGCGTGACCACCGGCCCTCCGGTTTCGCGCCAGATCACCGCCAGCCGGCCCTCCGCCTGGTTTGATACCGACCAGTCCACCAGCACGCGACCGTCGGGGCAGGACAGGGCCCCGTATCTGGCGGCATTGGTCGCCAGTTCGTGGAAGATCATGCCGAACGACAGGGCGGAGGCCGGGTCCAGCGCCACCGGCGGTCCGTTGAGCGCGATGCGTAAGGGGCCATGGGTCGAGGTCTCATGTTCGAGGACGGCCCGCAGATCCGCGCCTTCCCAATGGCTGCGGGTCAGCAGGTCATGGGTGTGCGAGAGCGCCAGCAGGCGTTGCTGGAAGCTGTCGGCAAAGGTCGTCGGGTCGGGATGCGACCGCGCGGTCTGGATGGCGATGGACTGGACCGTGGCGAGGGTGTTCTTCACGCGATGGTTCAACTCATCGATCATCAACTTCTGACGGTGGCCGGCGAGGACTGTCTGGGTGACTTCGTGACCTTGCACAAAAATGCCCACGACCCGGCCGTCGTCATCGCGCACCGGCTGATAGATGAAGTCCAGCCAGGCGACCTCAGGCGGTCCGGAGGGCTGGCGATGAAGCTCGATCGGGCTGTTGCGACCCTCGAACGGCTCGCCGGTCGCAAACACGGTGTCGAGCAGTTCCAGGAATCCCTGATTTGCCGCCTCGGGGACGGCGTCGCGAACGGGTTTGCCCAGAAGATCTCTACGACCCAGAAGTTGACCATAGGCCGTATTGTGCATCTGGAAGACATGGTCCGGCCCGCTCAGCATGGCGACGAAGCCGGGGGCCTGCATAAACATTTCCAAGAGCCTTTTGCGCTCCAGTTCCAGCCTGCGATTGGCTTCCTGAACCTTCCGCGCGCGGTTGATCAGCCCGCCGCCCAGCATCAGATCGAGGGCGCCGGCCCCAGGCTCCGCAAGTCGCCCGCGGCGCAGATGCTCCAGCTCCGTAATGTCGGTCGCGTGCTGCAGGATCAGGACCAGCGTGCCGGCGGCGTCATGCAGCGGCGTATGGGTCGCGCTCCAGTAGCGGTCCTCGTGCACCACCGATCCGTCCGGGCCGACGACCGGGATGGCGTAGTGAAACAGGGCCAGGTGATCGCGCTCACCCGTGGCCAGAACCTTCTCGAACGAGTTTCTGAGTTGGCGAAGGTTTTCCGGGGCCTCCTGCCCGGGCCCCGCGTCGTAAAGGTCGAAGAGACGGGCACCCAGTAGCTGTTCGCGGGTCGCGCCGACCATCGCCAGATAAGCCGAGTTCATTCCGGCGAAGCGGAGGTCGGGGGTCAGTAACATATACGGGTTGGGAGAAGCCTCGAATGCTGTCTCGAAGTCGATCGTCTGGTCCAGTGTCTGCACCACTCGCATCCCTTCGCCCGGCCGCAGGAACGCACGGATCCGGAAATGGCTCCCGGGCGAACATTGTGGCGGGCGATCCGGCTGCTAGGATCGCGCCATTGGTTCTCGCGAGTCCGACGATGGCCGCCGTGATATTGACTGCGACCGACGCAATCCGTTCCCGCGCCGAGGTGGCCCAGGGGCGGCTGGTGGGACGCGAGGCCGACGGCGTGCGCGCCTTCCGGGGCATCCCCTTTGCGGCCCCGCCGGTCGGCGCGCGACGCTGGCGTCCACCCGGGCCGGCCCCCGCCTGGTCGAACGAGCGGGACGCCGGTGCGCCGCGGGCGATCTGTCCCCAGCCGCCGGCCGACGGCGATCCCGGTGTGGGCCCCCTGCCGATGAGCGAAGACTGTCTGACGCTCAACGTCTGGTCGCCCGTGGAGCCCGCGGGGCCGCTGCCGGTGATGGTCTGGATCCACGGCGGCGGTTACAACACCGGGTCGGGCACGGCGGCTCTGTATGACGGGGCGAACCTGGCCCGGCGGGGCGTGGTGCTGGTGACGATCAACTACCGGCTGGGGCGGCTGGGGTTCTTCGACCACCCGGCCCTGGCGGCCGAACGCCCGGCCGATGCGCCGGCGGGGAACTACGGCCTCATGGACCAGATCGCGGCGCTGGAGTGGGTGCGCCACAACATCGCCGCCCTTGGTGGCGATCCGGACCGGGTCACGGTCTTCGGCGAATCGGCCGGCGGGGCGGCGGTGACCCAGCTGATGATCGCGCCGGCGGCGCGCGGCCTGTTCCATCGGGCCGCGGTTCAGTCCGGGCTGGGGCGACAGCGCTCGGCCCTGCCGGCGCAGGACCGGCCGGGGCGGCCGTCCGCGCAATCGCTGGGCGTCGTCTTCGCCCGGTCGGCGGGACTGGGGCCCGCACCGACGGCGGATGCCTTGCGCGCGTTGCCGGCGGCGCGGCTGCTGACACCCCTGCCGGCCTTCTACAGCGACAATCTGATCGTCGACGGACAGATCGTGACCGAGGACGTCGTCGAGGCCTTTGCGGCGGGTCGCCAGGCCCCGGTTCCGCTGGTGATCGGGACCAACAGCGCCGAATTCTGGCGCATCAGGCCGGCCGCAGCCGGTGCCTATGGACGCACCGACGATGCGATGACCGATGCCGAATACCACGCCCTGCTGACAGCCTATGGCGGGCAGGACGGCTATGACGCCCATGTCGTTAGCGACCTGGTCTTCAACGAGCCGGCGCGGCATCTGGCGCGGCTGCACGCGCGCGCGGGCAATCCCACCTTCCTGTACCGGTTTGACGTGGTGCCTCAGTCCAATCCCGAACCCGGCAGAGGCGCGATCCATGCGTCGGAACGGCCGTATGTGTTCGACACTCTCGACACTCTCGACGCTCTCGACGCTCTCGACACGGTCGGGCGGTCGCAAGGCGAACGGGACGCGCGGGCCGCGACCGCCATGGCCGACTACTGGACGACGTTCGCCCGGGCCGGTAATCCCAACGGCGACGGAAGACCCGTCTGGCCCGAGGTCGGTCCCGACCGGCTGCTGGAGTTCACCCATGACGGGCCGGTCGCCCGGCCGATTCCGTTCGCCGATCGTCTGGACCTGATCGAGGCCTTTTACAGGAGAGTTCAACGCCACGGGTGCGCCCCGTTGGTCCGGATCACCCCGGCGTGAAACAGTCCCGACAGCTTCATCTTCCCCGCCCGGGTCAGTGTCGGATCGAACGCTGCCGACACTTTTCGCGGCCCCGTTGAGAGGCTAGACCCTCACCATGACCCAGACCCTGCGCCGCCTGATCGACCTGCCCGGCGTCGCCGACCTTGAAGCCAGGGCCCTGATGAAGCCCGGCCACGCCGATCCCTCGCGCCGCGACGAATTCCCCGAGGTCGACGCGGTGCTGGTCGCCATCTTCGGCCTGACCGGGGACCAGGCCGGTGACGCCGCTCGCCCCGACGACTGGGACGGGATCGAGGCGCGGTCGCCCGTGGAACAGGCGGAGGCGTTCGAGGCCGAGGGCTGGGATGTCCGCGATGCGAAGCACAAGCCGCTGCGGATGCTGGCGGTGATGGCCGAACCCCTGGCGCTGGCGATGCGCGGGGTGGCGGGCACGCTGCCGGAAGCCCCATTCGTCCCTGAACCTGCCGAGGAGAAGAGCGACTGGGGGACCGGCATGGCCGCAGAGGCGGCCCGGTTCCGGAAGCGGTAAGGCGGCAAGGCCTTCCTCCGTCTCCGTCAAGCGGGGAGGGGCTGTGGCCGTTAGCCGTTCGGCTTTTTCTTGCTCTTGAAGGGCTTCTTCTCGCCTGCGGGCTTTGCGGCGGGCTTGCCGCGGGCGTCCCTGGCGGCCCAGGGGCGGTCCCCGCCCTTGGGCTTGCCCTTCCACGGCTTGTCGCCGGGCGCGGCCGGCGCGGAGTCGGAGGCGGGCGTCCACGGCGCACGGGGCCTGTCCGGGGCCTCGCGCTTGACCCAGGGCTTCTTGCCGGCTGCGGGTGCGGCACCCTCGGTCTGGACCTTGCCGGCCCAAGACGAGCGTTCGACGGCCTCGGGCGCGACGCGTTTCACCCACGGCTTCTTCTCGCTTGCCGGGGCCTCCTCGCGCTTGACCCAGGGTTTTTTCTCGCCGGCCGGAACGTCCTCGCGGTTCACCCACGGCTTCCTGTCACCGGCAGGAGCCGCATCTTCGCGGGCCTTCCACGCAGGCTTCTCCGGGCGGGCGGGGCGGTCTCCTTCGGTCTTGTTCGCCCACGGCTTGCGCTCGGGACGATCAACAGAGGGGGCAGCCCCGACCGGCGTCTTGTCCCAGCGGCTGGCGGGTTTTTCCTTGGGGCCCGGAGCCACGGCGTCGGAAACGGTCACGCCCTCCTCGGTGGAGGCTGCGACGGCGGCCTTGAACCGGGCCTCGGCCTCCTTCGTAATCTCGAACTTGGTCTCGCGGTCGAAGATCTTGATCGAGCCGATGTCGCGCTTGGTCACATGGCCGATGCGGCAGATGGTCGGCAGCAGCCATTTCGGGTCGGCATTCTTGTCGCGGCCGATGTTGATGCGGAACCAGGCCATGTCGCCGCCGCGGGCGAAGTCCTGGAACGGGGCGTCGGTCTGGCCGCGGTCGTTCTTGCCGGTCTCCTGCTGACGCTTCATCCGGTCGTCGTCATAGACGTCCTCGGGAGCGGGCAGCTTCTGGCGATAAAGCCGGATCAGGGAGGCGGCGACCTGTTCGGGCGTGGTCCGCTCCAGCAGCAGACGGCCCAGCTCCAGCGCTTCCTCGTCCTCGACCGGGGCGGTCAGGGCGGGATCGGCCAGCAGACGCTCGCGGTCCTTTTCCAGGATCATCTCGGCGCTGGGCGGCCCGGACCATTCGGCGACGATGGCGGCCGACTGCAGCATCAGCTCAACCTTGCGGCGACGGGTGTAGGAGACCAGCAGGACGGACACGCCCTTCTTGCCGGCGCGGCCGGTGCGGCCCGAACGGTGCAGCAGTCCCGCCTTGTTGACCGGGATCTCGGCGTGAATGACCAGACCGAGGTCGGGCAGGTCGAGGCCGCGCGCGGCGACGTCGGTGGCGACGCAGACGCGGGCGTGACCGTCGCGAAGGGCCTGCAGGGCCTCCGAGCGCTGGCTCTGGGTCAGTTCGCCCGACAGGCCGACGACGGAGAAGCCGCGCTCACGAAGCGACGACGTCAGATGCTTCACCCGCTCGCGGGTATTGGCGAACACCAGAGCACCCGGGGCCTCGAAATAGCGCAGTACATTGACGACGCCCAGTTCGATCTCGTTCGGCGCGACCCGGATGGCCTTGTATTCGATGTCGCCGTGGGGGGCATTGCCGCTGGCGGTATCAATGCGGACGGCGTCGCGCTGATAGGTCCTGGCCAGCTGGACGATGTCGCGGGCCAGCGTCGCCGAAAACATCAGGGTGCGGCGCTCGGCAGGGGCGGCGTTGAGGATGAAGGTCAGGTCTTCCTGAAAGCCCATGTCCAGCATCTCGTCGGCCTCATCGAGCACGACGGCGCGGGCTTCCGACAGGTCCAGTGCGCCCCGTTCCAGATGATCGCGCAGACGCCCGGGCGTGCCGACCACGATATGGGCCCCGCGCTCCAGCGCCCGGCGCTCGAGCTTGGGGTCCATGCCGCCGACGCAGGAGACAATGCGCGCCCCGGTCTGGGCATAGAGCCACTGCAGCTCGCTGGCGACCTGCTGGGCCAGTTCACGGGTGGGCGCGATGACGAGCGCGAGGGGATTGCCGAAGTCGGTGAACTTTTCCGCTTCGCCCAGCAGGGTCGGCGCGAGCGCCAGGCCGAAGGCCACGGTCTTGCCCGATCCGGTCTGGGCCGAGACCAGCAGATCGCGCCCGGTCCCGTCCTCGGCCAGCGCGGCCTCCAGCACGGCCGCCTGCACCGGCGTGGGCTCGGCATAACCGCGTTCGGACAGGGCGCGGTCGAGCGCGGGATGGCTGGCGGGGAAGGGCATGGCGGTTCCGTAGGGCGCCGGGCCCGGATTGGCGAGCGGCGCGGTCGTTCTGGTCAGGCCGCGCGAGATTTCGCGGGGCAGGGTCTTTGGGCCGCGATCAAGGCCGAATGAGGGTGATGCAGCGAGATCGTGTCGAAATCTGACCGCTGTTGTGCGAGCGCGTGACATCGCCAGCGACTGGAGGCAATAGGGTGACATCTTTGGGGGAAGATCAGCATGCGTAACGTCCTGTTTTCCACGGCTCTGTCCCTGTCGCTGGCGGTGGGGCCCATGCTCGCCGGCCCGGCGATGGCCCAGCAGCGGCTTCGGCCGGGCGAGGCGGTCCAGGGCGACCTGTCCCGCGGCGACAGCCAGCTGGATTCGGGCGAATTCATCGACGTCTATGAGATCGACGGCCGGGCAGGAGAGCCGTTGTCGGTGACGATGGGCTCAGACGATTTCGATGCCTATCTGATGATCCGGGGGCCCGGCGACTTCTCCGAGGACAATGACGATTCGGGTGATGACGGCACCAATGCGGCGCTCGACGTCCGCCTGCCGGCCAGCGGGACCTATCGTATCACTGCGACCAGCTATGCGTCCGGTGAAAGCGGTCGCTACAGACTGAACCTGGGCGAAAGTTCGGGCACCCGGCCCCAGGCCAACGCCGGCGGCGGAACGCTCCAGCCCGGACGCACAGCGTCCGGTGCCCTGGCCCAAGGGGACCGCAGGCTTCAGGCCGGAGAGTTCGCCGACGACTGGGACCTGCCGGTTCGACGCGGTGAAACCTATACTGTCAGCCTCGATACCATCCATTTCGACGCCTATCTGATGGTGCGCGGACCGGGCGGCCTGAGCGAGGACAATGACGACGATCCGAGCCAGCGCGGATCGCGCAACAGCAGCCTGACGTTCACCGCCGCCGCCGATGGTGCCGTGGATATCTCGGCCACCAGCTTCGGCTCCAACGAGACCGGCCGCTACCAGATCGTTGCGACGCCTGGCGGACGGCCCACTTTTGCCGGTAGCGGCCGGCCACCCCGGGAGGCCTATCAACCCTCCAGCCGCGAGGTGGACGGGGTAATCACCCCCGGCCAGTCTCTCAGCGCCGATCTCGGCGACGGCGACCGGCGGCTCGACAGCGGCGAATTCATCGACACCTACACCTTGCGCGGGCGGCGCGGGCAGCAGCTGGACCTGCGGCTGACATCCTCCGCCTTCGATCCCTATCTCGCCATCACAGGGCCGGGCGGCCTGTCGGAGTTCAACGACGACGATCCGGATGGCCATGGAGAGTTCAACAGCCGCCTGTTCGTCACCCTGCCCGCCGACGGCGAATACCGCATCACCGCCACCAGCTATGAGGCCGACGAGGCCGGTGACTACCGGCTGTCGGTCGATCCGGCCGACGGCCGCGCCTCGCAGGGTCGGCCGCGCCAGGAGTCCTACGTCGATGACCGGGGGGATCGCGAAGACGTCCGGGGCGGTGTCATCGAGCTCGGCGACACTGTGGGAGGTACGCTTCAGTCCGGCGACGAGACCCTCGACTCGGGCGAGTTCGTCGATAACTTCACCTTCCGCGGCCAGCGCGGCCAGAGGGTGGCGGCGGAACTGACCTCGTCGGCCTTTGACGCCTTTATCATCCTGACCACGCCCTCGGGCGAGCAGCTGGACAATGATGACGGCGAGGACGGCACCAACAGCCGGCTCGACACGGTGCTGGCCGAGGACGGCGA
>Ga0163144_10013021_pt1 | contig 17397 bp, 18 predicted proteins | sample OliLak19BULKMAT1_FD_123175 | JGI IMG/M metagenome (GOLD analysis project Ga0163144, IMG submission 123175) | Freshwater microbial mat bacterial communities from Lake Vanda, McMurdo Dry Valleys, Antarctica - Oligotrophic Lake LV.19.BULKMAT1 | ecosystem: Environmental > Aquatic > Freshwater >...
ATCGGCGTTACACTCTGTCTGCATCGGGGAAACCTTTCACTCTGCAGTATGAGTTTGTTGCAAAACGAAATTCTCAGGGTTCGAGCCCCGATGCACCCCCTATGCTTGAGAAATCCGGGCTAGGCGAGACTCTCCGCCAGCTTGCGGAACTCCGCCTGCGTCAGCGTCTCTGCGCGCGCGGTCGGGTCGATGCCGCACGTCATAAGCCATTCTTCGGCTTTCATGCCGCGCTTCTTCGCAAACGGCTTGAGCGCGGCGCGCAACATCTTGCGGCGCTGGCCAAACGCCGCTCCGGCGATCTGTTCCAGAAGTTCGATATGCTGGAAGCGCTTTTCCGGCGGCAGCGGATCGAACACCGCCACCGCGCTGTCGACCTTCGGCGACGGACGGAACGCGCCGGGTGGCAGCGTGAAGGAAATGTAGGGCCGTGTGACCGCCTGCGCCAGTACGGCCAATCGTCCGTAGGCGTCCGTATCGTGCTTGGCGCAGATCCGCTCGGAAACTTCCTTCTGGAACATCAGCGCCATCTCGCCGCGCCAGTCGCCGGCCTTTAGCCAGTCGACGAGCAGTGGCGTACCGACATTGTAGGGAAGGTTTGCAATGATCATTGCCGGCCCGGTCGCGCCGGCGTCTTCGAGCGCCTTCCCCCAGCGCACCTTGCGGGCGTCCTTGGCGATCACGACCATCTGGCCGCTTTTCGCTTCCGGCCATTCAAGCAGCGCTTCGGAGAAACGCGTATCGGTCTCAACCACAATCAGCCGTGCGGGATTCTCGTTCAGGATTGCGCGCGTCAGGCCGCCCGGGCCAGGGCCGACTTCGATGACAGTGCGGTCTTTGGGCGAGCCCGCAGCATTGGCGGCGCGCTTCAGGATCGAGGGGTCGAACAGGAAATGCTGGCCCAGCGACTTGCGGGCGGGGGCGTCCGTCAACGGATGGAATTCGTCGCTCATGCGGCGGCTTTCTGGCGGTTGGCGGCGAAGATGGCCGCGAGGCGAAGGGCGGCGATCAGGCTGTCCGGCTTGCAGGTGCCTGCGGCAGCGGCGTCGTAGGCGGTGCCGTGATCCGGACTGGTGCGCACGATCGGCAGCCCGAGTGTCGAGTTAACGCCGCCCCACATGTCGAGTGTCTTGACCGGTATCAGTCCCTGGTCATGTGTCATTGCAATCACGGCGTCATATGCGCCGGACAAGGCTTCGGCGAACACTGTGTCGCCCGGGCGGGCATGTGACACTGGAATACCCTCAGCCCACAGACGATCCGCAGCCGGATTGATGATGTCAATTTCCTCGCGGCCAATTGCGCCGCCTTCGCCCGCATGCGGGTTCAGCCCGGCGAATGCGATGCGGGGGGCAGAGATGCCGAATTCGTGGATCAGCGCCGCGTGCACAATGCGGGCGATCCGTTCGAGGCGCCCGTCGCCGAGCACGCCGGAAACTGCGGCCAGCGGCATGTGGATTGTCGCCAGCGCTACCCGCAGCCCGCCGCCGGTCAGCATCATCACGGGGCTCGCGGCATGCCCGGCCGCCTCGCAGAGGTGTGCCACAAACTCCGTATGCCCCGGAAACCGGAAGCCGGTGGCGTACAGCAGCGCCTTGTTGACCGGATTGGTCACGACGCCGGACGCCCGGCCTGCAAGCGCATCAGCGACGGCAAGTTCGATGGCGCGCACGATGGCGGGCGCGGCGGCTTCGCTGGGCCGTCCGGGCGCAATGTCCGGCACGCCGTCCAGCGCAAGGATGGGCAGCGCCTCCGCAAAGACGTTTGCTGCTTCGCCAGGGGACGCAATCACACGCGTCGGCACACCTGTGATCAGGTGCGGCGCAGCGATCAGGTAGAAGGCGAGGCCTGCATCACCGTGCAGCGCGCTCCAGGCTGCCGCCGAGATGGCAGGGCCGCAGCCAGCTGGATCGCCCATGGTCAGGGCGAGGGGGGGAAGGGCACGTGTGCTCACGCCCGCGATGTCGCGCCAATTGGCCCGGCAGGCAAGCGCGTTTCTCGCCGTTAACGATAGATGATCGTCGCGTCGCGGCGGGAGTTGCGCAGCTCACGCTCGGAAATCATGTTCAGCTCGCGCGCCTTGATCGATGATTTCATGTCTTCTTTGGAAGGAAGGGCTTCGGCCCCGTCCTGGCGGCGGCAGACGTACATGACTGCGAGGCCATTGCCGATTGCGAAGATCTCGGTTGCGGACCCGACTTGTGTTGCCAGCACGAGCTGGCGGCCCTCCTCTCCAAGTTCGACGACATCAATGTCATCCAGGTCCTGAGCGCGCAGTTCGCTCTTGGAGTTGGCGACGGACTGGACATCCTCGCACGTTCTGATCCGCGACATTGCTTCCGTCAGCGTCGCTTCCTTGCTGTCGGTCGTCACGAGGCGTTTGAGGTCGACCTTGGTGGTCGGCTGGCTCGGTTCGCGCTTGGCCGTGACCGAGAGGATGTAGACGCCGCTATCTACTTCGATGGGGGGTAGCAGCGATGGAACACCGGCAGTCAGCACCGCCTCGGAAAGGGCCGGCGCGAGGTCTTCTGCGGTCACCCAACCCATGTCACCCCCGGTTGCCGCTGTCGGCGCCGAGGAAATGCGCTGGGCGGCCACACGGAAGTCAGCGCCTTGCTGCAATTGCTCGACGATCGAGCCTGCCGCCTGGAGGGCTTCCGTGCGGGTGTTGGCGTCGGGAGCATAGAGGAAGATTTCCCCGACCCGGAACTGGGTTTTCTTGGAGGCGGTGCGCAGGCGATCCAGATGGTCTTCAACCTGGTTGTCGGAAATCCGGATCCGGGAGCCGAACAGGCCGCTCATCAGGCGGTTCCAGGCGAGGTCCGCCCGGATCTGTTCTTCAAGGCTGACAGGGTTCACGCCCGCAGCCGCAAGCTGTTGGCGCAGGCCGTCCGCGCCGATGCCGGCCTCGGCAGCCATGTTGCCCATCTCGCCATCGATGTCCTGGGGATCAATCTCGACTTCGAATTCGGCAACCCGGTCCAGCTGGAGGCGCTCATCGATGAGCTGCTCGAGCGCCTGGCCCGTAATCTGCTGGATCATTTCTGCGGAAGGCTGTTCCCGGCCGAGTGTGAGCAGCAAGAGGCGGGCCCGCTGGCGAACGTCCGAATAGGAAATCGGACGGTCATTCACAACCGCTGCAACGCCTTCGAGCTGGAGGCGGTTTTCCTCTGCGGCCTGAGCCAGCGCCGAGGGCGCGCTCATGGCCACAAGGGCCGCCATCAAGACTGCACGCACCATCATATCCTCCGTGGATCCGGACACGCCGGACCCCTTTCAAAGCTTCGCCCAAACCTTACAAATTGCGGCCCGTCGCGCAACGCAGCATCACAGTAAGCCATGAAAAGTGGCTGTTTTCGGGCTCGGATGCCTGTGGGATCAGTCGAACTCATTGGAACCGAAGTTCCCGAGCGATTTCAGGGTGAAGCGGAACTGGAAGTTCTCGGAAGGCCCGAGGGTCCGGTCGATCAGCTCGTTGCGGCTGTAGATAAGCTCGAAGCGTGAGCAATCATCCGTATAGGCGAGGCCGATCTCCTGCCGGGCGTCCACATCATTGGCAATATCACGCAGTTGCCCGAAGATCACCGAATAGGAATCCGTCACCTGCACTTCGCCGGTCACATAGATGCCCTCGTCCGGCTGCCCGAGCGGACTGATTCGCTGGTCGATCTTGTAATACTGGCCGACGGCCCGGAACCGGTTGAGCGATGCGGAAGCGCGAAGGTCAAGCCGGTTGAGGGCAAAGTTTTCGTCATCGAGGCGCACCCGGCTCGAAAGCTGGAACGAATTGCCTAGATCAAGCGTTGTGGCCGCAACCCAGTCGGACGAGGTGCCGTCCAGGTTCGAGGCCACGTCGAAGGCCTCGTCGGTCCGGGAGCGCCAGCGCTTGCCGACGGTCGTGCTCAGCTCGGTTCCGTTCTTCCAGATCGCTCGCGCCGTGATGCCGGCGCTAAGTTTTCCGTCGCCTTCATGGAGGTCGAAGTTGCCGAAGCCGTTTGCCTCGTAGAGGCTCGACTCGTCGAATTCGAACAGCTGGCTGTCCTCCACCGGAATGGCGGGATCATTGACGTTCGAAAAGCCCCAAGCCGCCATCACGGCCGGCTCCAGCATCAGGTCGACCGTCTTGCCTGGGCGATACAGCGGATAAGCGATCTTGGCGCCAGCATTGCCCACTGCGCGGGTGACATCGCTCTTGCCGCTGACGGCTTCGTCAAGCGCGTAGAAATCGCCGCGCACTTGCGCAAAGGGTTCGACTGTCAGGCCGCCGGGCAGCAGGTTGAAGTCACGCCAGTCTGCACCGGCGCTGACCCGGTGGCTGTCAGCGCCCACATCGCGGCTGAGGATCGCCGACGATACGTTCAGGTTCGCAAAGCCGTAGCTGCCCAGATCGAAGTTCTTTTCGGCATAAAGGAGCGGCGAGACCACCGGCAGCCGGTCGGCGTCATCCTGGCCGCGAAGGCCCTGGAAGTTCAAAAGCGCGACATCGGCATAATAGTCCTCGCCTTGGCCCACGGCGAACAGTTGTGAAAGCAACCGGCGCGGCTGGTTCGAATACAGCCCGCGCTTGTCGACCTGGCCATCAATGTCATAGCGGCGATCATAGAGATCGTCCGTCTGGCTCTCGGCGCCGAAGCCCCACATCCATTCCGGGGAAATCGCAAACGCGCCATTGGCATAGATGTGCCCGCGGAACTTCTCTTCGCCGAACCGTTCGCCGTCGCCGTCGAAATCGGTTTCCTGCGTGAAGCTCGACTTGATCTTGATGGCGCCGGAAAAAAACCGTTTGCGGTATTCAAGATTGAGCAGTGGATTGATGTTCGCTGAGACCAGCGGGGCGACGGTCAGGTCGGAGCTGTCCGAAATCGCCCAGTAATAAGGCTGCTTGTAAAAGGTGCCGAGTTTGGAGGAGATGCCGACATCCGGGATCAGGAAGCCGGAGCGCCGGTCCGAACCTGGATCCGGGTGTGCGAGGTAGGGCAGGTAGAAAACCGGAATGCCGGCGACCTCGACGACCGCATCGCGGTAGGAAATCATCTGGCTTTCCTGGTCCAGCACGGCGCGGCGGGCGCGGATCGTCCAGGTCGGCGTCTGGTCTTCCGCGCAGACTTCGCACGAGGTGTAGACTACCTGATCGAGCGAATTGACGCCGTTGGGCTGCCGGATCGCTGCATTGGCGGTGACGGTTGCGCCTTCCGCGAGCCGGGCCGAGAAGCCGATGGCATAGCCGTCCGAGAGGTTCGAGCCGACTTCCATCTCGTCGGCGAACTGCTGGGAGCCGTCAGCATCAATGATGATGACATTGCCGTTGGCGCGCACCTTCTCGGTCGTGCGGTTGTAGACGATTCGGTCGGCGCGCAGGGTCCGGCCCTGGTACAGAGCCTCGACATTGCCTTCGGCGACGATGCTGTTTTCGCCGGCAAGCTCATACACCTTGTCGGCTTCGAGAACGACGCGTTCGCTGGCAGCTTCTGCGGCAGGCGGTGTTTCAACCGCGATCGGCTCCTGCGCCTGCGCAGAAAGCGGCAGGACCGCCGTGAAGCCGGCCAACAGGGCATATTGGGACCATAAAGCCAAAGGTGTGATCCTTATTGTGCAGGCGTTCGGCGCGGTCTGCCTTCCCCTGCAGGTACCGCGCGGCGTTTTCGAAGGCTTAGAGTCGATCCAGCGGGCCGTCCAGCTATCCCGCGGCTCCCGCCTGCTTTTGACGCTGCTGCCGGTGCATGTGCGCCACAGGGCCTCAAACAGCACGGGCCACCAGCCCGCCGGGATAGGACAACTTCTCGCCTGCCAGTTCCAGTTTCATCAGCACGTCGTTGCACTGGGCGGCGTCAATCCGGCCGCGCGGGCGAACTCGTCAATCGGCATCAGGTGCGGGCTAAGAGCCTGCCTGACCCTTGCCACATGGTCCGCCGGCAGCGGCCCGTCCAGATAGTCCGGCGTGAAGGTCGGCGGCGGGGGGGGCGGTAACATGCAGCGCCGGCAACCCGGCCAGTACTTCCAGCACGTCCTGCGCATGGCACACCAGCGCCGCGCCTTGACGGATGAGGCCAGCGGTGACGGCTGCGCAGGGGGCCAGAGGCGAGCCGGGCGCGGCCATCACCTCCCGGCCTTGCTCCCCGACCATGCCGGGGGAGATCAGCGAGCCGGAGCGCTCGGCGGCTTCGACCACGACCGTGCCCCGGGCGAGGTCGGTGATGATGCGGTTGCGGCGGGGGAAGTCCTGCGCGCGGGCCTTGTAGCCGGTGGGGCTTTCCGAGACGATCAGGCCCTATTCGGCGATCTCGGGCAGGGCGGCCAGCCCATCGGTCGCATTCCCGAACCGCTCCAGCAGGTGCGCGAAAGTCAGCGGGAAAATATTCGGTGTACGGACGAGGCGCACCCGGTCTTTCGATCCGCGTCGCTGAGCCGCCGCAAGCTCAATCTTCCGGCTTAGCTTTCGGCGTGTCGAAGCGCGGCTCGGTGCCCTTCAGCAGCCGGTCAATGTTCGCCCGGTGTGTCCAGAACACCAGCACGGACAGCGCGGTCAGCCCGCCCAGCACAACCGGATTGCGTTCGCCCAGCAGGTAGGCCCCCGGCGGCACCGCGAGGGCTGCGCACAGCGCCGAAAGCGAGGAAATCCGCGTCAGCGCAAACATGCCCAGCCAGATCGGCGCCCCGACCAGCAGGCCCTTCAGCGGAGTGACGAAGACCAGCAGGCCCGCATAGGTCGCAACGCCCTTGCCGCCCTTGAAGCCCAGCCAGACCGGATAGCAATGGCCCATGAACGCGGCCGCGCCCGCCACCATGCCCGTCTCCGGCCCCGCCGCCAACGCGAACCCGAGCGCCACCAGCCCCGCCTTCAGGCTGTCCAGAACGAGCGTGGCCAGCGCGAGGTCCTTGCGCCCCGTGCGCAGCACATTGGTCGCCCCGATGCTGTGCGATCCGATCTCGCGAATATCGCCCAGCCCGGCTGCCTTCGTGATCAAGAGGCCGAACGGAATAGACCCGGCCAGATAGCCGATGACCGACGCCGATGCGAAAAGTGCCCATTCCGGCATGTGCGTGATGTTCCCCGTGGGCCCCTGTTGCGCCAAGGTTTAAGGTGGCGGGTGAGTGGGGGCAAGGCCCCCTACCGCTCAAACACCGTCTTCCCGCCGACCAATGTCCGCATCACGCGGCCCTGCAGTCTCCGCCCATCAAACGGCGAGTTCTTCGAGCGCGACAAAAGGTGGTCGCGGTCGCAGAGCCAAGGTTTGCCTGCGTCGAACAGGATCAGGTCGGCCGGCGCGCCCTTGGTGATACGGCCCTGCGGCAGGCCGAGGATCGAAGCCGGTCCGATAGTCACCGGCGCGAGCGCTTCCAGCAGCGTCAGTTCGCCTTCCTCCACCAGCGTCAGCAGGCAGGGCAACACGGTCTCCAGCCCCGCCGCGCCGAACGATGCCTCGCCGAACGGTAATCGCTTTTCCTCCGGGGGCTGAGGATCATGCGCCGAGACGACGGCGTCGATGGCGCCTTCCTGCAGCGCCCGGATCAATGTCTTGCGCGCCTGCTCGGCGCGGAAGGGCGGGTTCACCTTGCAATAGGTGAGATAGTCCCCGACATCCAGCTCGTTGAAGAACAGCGAATGCGCCGCCACCGTGGTGAAAACCTTCGCGCCGCGGCCGCGCGCGATGTCAACGATGTCCAGCGTGCGCTGCGAGGTCACCTGGTCGAGGATCAGCGCACAGCCCGTCTGCTCCGCCAGCACCACATCCCGCGCTGCGCCGAGCCACTCTGCCTCGATGGGAATGCCGGAAAGCCCGTGCCGCGCCGCAAACTCGCCGGCGTTCATCACACCGCCGCCCGCCAGTGTGCGCTCGTCGGGCCGCGACATCACGATGGCGCCCCGGCTCGCCGCATAGGTCATCACGCGCTTCATCACCTGCGCGCTCGCCACCGGCCAGTCGCCATTGGTGAACAGCACCGCGCCCGCTTCCGCCATCAGTCCGATCTCGGACATGGCTTGCCCGGCAAGCCCGACGGTCAGCCCGCCCGCAGGATACACCCGCGCAAACGCCATCTCGCGCCCGCGCTCGGCAATGAACTGCACCAGCGCGACATCATCGATCACCGGCCGCGTATCCGGCATCACGACGAGGCTCGTGATGCCTCCGCTCAGCGCGGCGCGCGACGCCGTCGCCAGCGTCTCCTTGTGCTCCTCGCCGGGCTCGCCGGTCTTGGCGCGCAGGTCGATCAGACCGGGCGCGAGGCACAGCCCGCCCGCGTCGATGGTCTCCTTCGCGTCGTTGAAGGACACCCCCATCCCTGTTCGGAACTCCTGGACCACGCCCTTGTCGATCAGTACGCCGCCCGGCGCGTCCGTTCCGGTCGCCGGGTCCAGCAGCCGTGCGTTGACGATCTCCAGGCTCATGCGCGGCCTCCCGCCAGAAGGTGCAGCACCGCCTCGCGCACCGCGACGCCCATCTCCACCTGCTGCGTGATCACCGACCGCTCGCCGTCCGCAATCGAACTCTCGATCTCCACACCCCGGTTCATCGGCCCCGGATGCATCACGATGGCGTCAGGCCTGGCCAGCGCCAGCCGGTCCGCGGTCAGGCCGAAATACCGGAAATACTCGCGCTGGCTAGGCAGCAGGCTGCCGTTCATACGCTCCAGCTGCAGGCGCAGCATCATTACGACATCCGCGCCGGGCAGGGCACTGTCAAAGTCCGTGCCCGCGCGTTCTGCCCCCCATGTGTCCGTACCCGGAGGGATCAGCGTGCGCGGACCGCACAGGTGGATGCGCGCGCCCATCAGGTGCAGCGCCATGGTAGTCGAGCGCGCCACGCGACTGTGCGCAATGTCGCCGCAGATCACGACCTTCAGGCCTTCGATGCGCCCCTTGGTGCGCCGGATGGTCAGCAGGTCGAGCAGCGCCTGAGTCGGGTGTTCGTGCGTGCCGTCGCCGGCATTGATCACCGCGCAGTCCACCTTGCGCGAAAGAAGTTTCGCCCCACCCGATGCCGAATGCCGGATCACGAGCGCGTCCGGCCTCATCGCGTTCAGCGTCATCGCCGTGTCGATCAGCGTCTCGCCCTTTTTCACGCTCGAATTGCCCACCGGCATCGAAATCACATCCGCGCCAAGCCGCCGCGCGGCGATCTCGAAGCTCGAAAGCGTGCGCGTAGAGTTCTCGAAAAACAGGTTAACCACGGTCCTGCCGGTCAGCACCGGCTGTGGCCGCTGTCCCGCGCGGGTGGCCTCGGCATAGGTGTTCGCCAAGTCCAATATGTGAGCAATATCAAGGGGGTGAAGACCTTCAATTCCGAGCAGGTGGTCGTGCCGGAAGATGTAGTCTGACTGCGCCTCTGCCATGAAGGCCCCTTCGATTTGCGGCGGTTTAGGCGCGATTCCGGCAACGGGCAAGCCTTCAAGCCGCCCCCAGCCACAAGATCACCAGCCAGGTCAGCGGCAGGGTCAGCGCCGCCAGCAGTGTCTGCGCCGCAATGAAGTTCGCTGCCAGCGTCGTGTCGCCCCCAAGCTCCCGCGCCAGCACATAGGAGTTCGGCGCCGTCGGCGTTGCCGCGCAGATCAGCGCGATCGCGAGCGGCAGGCCGCTCAGGCCGATCGCGAAGCCGACCACGAGCGTAATCGCCGGCAAGCCGAGCAGCCGTACGGCGGACCAGGTAAACGTCTTCAGCCCCGCCCGCTTGAGTGCGCCAAGGTCCACGCCTGCGCCCGCGCTCAGGAGGCCCAACGCAATCGCGGCGTTCGCCAGCATCTTCAGGCTCTCGTCGGCAATCACCGGCAGGCGCACATCGAAACTCGCCAGCGCAATGCCGATCAGGCAGGCATAGATCAGCGGATTGCGGGTCAGCGACAGCAGCGGGCGGGGCCGCTCGCCGGGCGGGCGCTCGGCATGGCTCACCAGTGCGTACACGGAGATGACATTCGCCACGGGAATCATCGCTGCCGCCGCAAGGCTGACCAGTGCGAGCCCCTCGTCGCCAAACAGCAAGCCGCCCAGCGACAGCCCGATTATAGTGTTCCAGCGCACGTTGGACTGCACGATAGTGCCAATAGCAGGCCGTGTCATACCGGGCCAGAAGTGAGCCGTCAGCCCGAAGGCCCCGACCAGCACCTGCGCCGCGATCAGTGCGCCCAGCATAAGCCAGGGTGCCCCGTCAAATTCCGCATTCGCCAGTGCACGGATGATCAGGGCTGGCAAAAGAACCAGGAAGGACAGCCTGTCCAGCGCCCTGAAAGCCTCCGGTGGCACAAGACCGCGCCGGACCAGAAACTGCCCCAGCGCCACGATCAGGATCACCGGCACGAGCGCCGTGAGAAAGGCGCTCACACGCCCGTCTCCAAGCGCCCCAGTGCTGCCCGCAGGATCATCGCTGCGGCCATGGCATCAATCCGGTCGGACCGGCGCTGCTCGGTGAAGGAGAGGTCCCGCATGATCTCGTCTACCGCCACCGTCGAATACCGCTCGTCCTGGAACGCTACCGGAATGTCGCGCAGTTTCAGAAGGTTCGACACCAGCGTGCGCACGGACTGCACGCGCGGACCCTGGCTGCCGTCCGTGTTCAGCGGCAACCCGACCACGAACCCCGCGCCCTGCCGGTCATCATACACCTCGAAAAGCCGCGCCAGCGCCGGCACCAGCTTGAGCTTCGGGATGGTCTCCACCGGGCTGCAGAGGATGCGGCTCGCATCGGTCGCGGCCACGCCAATCGTCTTCGTGCCCGGATCGAGGCCGATCAGGACGCCCTTCGCAGGCAGGTCGAACAGGTCAACAACAGGCATTCGAGGGCACATACTGCCTTGAAGCGGCTTTGCCTATCGCGTATTCGGGCCGCTTGACTGGAGCTCTCCCATGACCGTTACCCGCGACGATGTCCGCAAAGTTGCCCGCCTGTCCCGCATCGCGGTGCCGGAAGAGCGCCTCGACGAGCTCGCCGGCGAACTGAACGGCATCCTCGGCTGGATCGACCAGTTGAACGAAGTCGATGTCGAAGGTGTAGAGCCGCTGACGTCCGTGGTCGAGACAACGCTCCCGATGCGCGCTGACGTCGTCACCGACGGCAACATCCCGGACCAGGTCCTCGCCAATGCCCCGCGGACGGAGCACGGCTTCTTCGTCGTGCCGAAAGCGGTCGAGTAAGCGGCCTTACATTCCGCCGCTAACCGTCTTACCTTTCCGACATGGGCCAATCATGGCCCGGTTGCTGAAAGGCTCACGCCATGGCCAAGGGCCAGAAGAAATCCAACAAGGAAGTCCGCAAACCGAAGGCCGACAAGGTCAAGCCCAAGCTCGGCGCCCCCGTCGCCAAGAAGGGCGACCTGAAGGGCATGGAACACCTGAAGCGGTAGGTTACTGAGCTACCCCAACGCTCTCAGAGAGCGCTTCCCAGTTTGTCGTCATCCCGGGATTTGCGCAGCAAATGCCCGGGACACAGACCCCTGAAACCGTGATCCCTTGGCAAAGGCCGTCAGGCCGATTGACCTGTGAGCCGGGTGAGGGGAGAGGGTAGAAGATGGGCCCTCAGATGCGCTGTGTGCATCGAGGGTAACACCACCGCTGGACGCACAAAGCCTTACTTCGCCGGATTGATCAGGTACTTCTCGCCCGTCGCCTTGGCGTTGTAGGCCTGCAGCGTTTTCATGTCGAGCGCCTCGGCCAGCGAGATTTCCGCCGTGTAGTGGCTCGCGAACGTCGTCGTCAGTTCGTCCACCACGCGCTGGCGCATCTTGGCGCGCACTTCCGGGCCCACCTTCTGCAGGAACGGCGTCAGCAGGTAGCCGCCGAGGTTCCATGCAAAGCCGACGCCCGGCGGCACCTGGGTCTGCGATATGTCGAGACGGCCATAGATGTAGACCTGCGTCTCCTGGCCAGAGCCGTACCGGCTGAACTCTTTCATGTTGCGGCTCGCGGCCGCTTCCATGGCTACCAGCAACTGCCCGGCCAGCGGCCCGCCGCCGATCGCGTCAAAGCCCAGCGTCGTCTTAGTCTCTGCCAGCGCCGTGATCAGCTCTTCCATGAAATTCGGTGACGAGGAATCCACGACATATTTCGCGCCAAGGCCCTTCAGCAGGTCCGCCTGTTCCTTCTTGCGCACGATATTGACCAGCGGAACTTGATCCTTCTGGCAGATCTTCACCAGCATCTGGCCAAGGTTCGAGGCCGCCGCCGTGTGGACGATACCAGTGCGTCCCTGCATCCGCATTGTCTCCACGAAGGAGAGCGCCGTCAGCGGGTTCACGAAGCAGGACGCGCCATCCTTCGCCGACGTGCCGTCCGGCAGCGGTAGGCACTGCGCCAAGTTGAGCATCCGGTATTGCGCGTACATCTCGCCGCCAAGGCCGGCGACCATCTTGCCGAGCAGCGCCTGCGCGGCCGGGGAGGAGCCCGCCTTCACCACCATGCCCGCGCCCTCGTTGCCGACCGGCATGGACTGGTCCACCCGCGCCGCCATCGCCCGCATCGCGGAGGCAGGAACCTTTGCGGTGATCACCGGCCGGTCCTTCGTTCCCGAAGCGACAGCGGTCGACATGTCCGCCCCGCCCACCAGAAGGCCGAGATCCGACGGGTTGATCGGCGTGCCTTCAACGCGGATTACCACATCATTGGGGCCGGGCTCAGAGATGGTGACATCCGCCAGCGAAATTTCCAGCTCACCCGAGGCCTTCAGATGGCTGCGAAGCTGGAGCGCGGTCTTGGGAACCGTCATGGTCATGGTCTTTTCCTCCCGGGAACAGGTTACGGCGCTAAAGCGCTTCTTCGGCAAAGTCTTGATAGTCGATCAGAATTTCGGCGTCCGATTCAATATCGTTCAGCGCCGTCAGGGTCACAGTTTGTGCGTCTGCGTCAACCTTAAACCCGGCATTGGCATTCGGGCTGTGATTGCACATCGAGATTTCGCCGAACGCGAGCGCCGCACGCATCGCGCCGTCAGGGCGCTCATCGACATAGAAGACATAGTGGTAAAGCCGCGTCGTCCGCAGCCACGTCGTGTCTTCATTCGACAGGATCAGCAGCGGGTACACGCCGATTTCCGCGCCTTCCGGAATCGGGCTCGCCGCAAACAGTCCGCGTCCATGCAGGGGCGAGGTGCGAACCTCGGCGCGGCCCCCTTCGTTTCGTGCCAGCATGCGCCGGTGTCTAGCACGCGCCGGGACGCGCGCCAGCCGGGTCAGGCGGGATTTTCTGCTACTGCTTCTGCGGGCTTTTCAGCCTTCGGATTCCAGTCGCGGATCTCGCGGATCAGGCAGCGGTTCGATCCGAACGAGTCGCCCAGCGTACGCGCCACGATGATGGCATCGCCAGTGGCCAGGCACCCCGCGCTGCTGTCCACTGCGATCGACTCTGCAAACTGAAGGTCCATACAGCCGGCCGTCACTTCGATCATGTAGCGGTCGCGTCCCTCATGCAGGACAACCGATTCGCGCTCATTCATGCTGAAGCCGTCGATGTTCTGGGCAAAACAGATGTTCTTTCTTTCGGGGCCAAGGCGGGGGTCGTCCGCATACTTTGCGAGGCCTCGCAAGCGGGGCTCGCCCGGTCCGGCGGCGCAGGCGCCGAGAGTGACGGCTGCCAGAACGGCAAAAATGACGCATTTCATGCTGGAAACCTCCGGAGTGCACGGATTATGTGCGGCTAGTCTGCGCCCCGTTTCCCGCTGCCGCAATGGGCTCACGAAGACTTGAACTTTTGCCCCGAGAGCCCTAGCAGGCGGGCTTGATCCAATGAGGCTCCCGATGACCGATCTCACCACCCTGACTCTCGCCGAAGCGCTGAATGGGCTGAAATCGAAGCAGTTTTCCTCGGTCGAGCTGACCAAAGCCTTCAATACGGCCATTGCCAACGCCCGCGTGCTGAACGCCTTCGTCGTCGAGACGCCCGAAAAGGCGCTGGAGATGGCGAAGGCCTCCGATGCTCGCCGCGCCAAGGGCAAGGCCGGCAAGCTCGACGGCGCCCCCCTTGGCATCAAGGACCTCTACTGCACCAAGGGCGTCCGCACGACCGCCTGTTCGGGCATCCTCGGCGAATTCACGCCGACCTACGAATCCACCGTCACCCAGAACCTCTGGGACGAAGGCGCCGTCATGCTCGGCAAGCTAAATATGGACGAGTTCGCGATGGGCTCCTCCAACGAGACATCGCATTTCGGCAACGTCATCAACCCCTGGCGCCGCAAGGGCGACAATCAGGGCCTTACCCCCGGCGGCTCGTCCGGCGGGTCCGCCTCGTCGGTTGCCGCCAATCTCTGTCTCGCGGCCACCGCCTCCGACACCGGCGGCTCGATCCGCCAGCCCGCCGCCTTCACCGGCACCGTCGGCATCAAGCCGACCTATGGCCGCGCCAGCCGTTACGGCATGGTGGCCTTCGCCTCCTCGCTTGATCAGGCAGGGCCCATCGCCAAGACCGTCGAGGACTCGGCGATCCTCCTCGAAGTCATGTGCAGCCATGACCCGAAGGACTCCACCTCGCTGAACATCCAGACGCCCGACTGGCGCAAGGACATCCGCAAGGGCGTCAAGGGCATGAAGATCGGCATACCGAAGGAATACCGCATCGATGGCCTCTCCGAGGAAATCGATGCCCTCTGGCAGCAGGGCATAAAATGGCTGAAGGAAGCCGGCGCCGAGATCGTCGGAATCTCCCTGCCGCACACGAAGTATGCGCTGCCGGCCTATTATATCGTCGCCCCTGCGGAGGCCTCGTCCAACCTCGCCCGCTATGACGGCATGCGCTACGGCGCCCGCGTCGAGGGCAACAACCTCACGCAGACCTATGAAGGCACCCGCGCGTCCGGCTTCGGCAAGGAAGTCCAGCGCCGCCTGATGATTGGCACCTACGTGCTCTCGTCCGGCTATTACGATGCCTATTACCTGCGCGCCCAGAAGGTCCGTACCAAGATCTTCCAGGATTTCGTAGAGGCGTTCAAGCAATGCGACGCGATCCTGACGCCTGCCTGCCCATCGCCCGCCTTCGCCTTTGGCGAGAAGTCCGGCGACCCGGTGGAGATGTACCTCAACGACGTGTTCACCGTCACGGCGAACCTTGCGGGTCTGCCCGGCATTGCGGTCCCCGCCGGCCTCTCCGCCAGCGGCCTGCCGCTCGGCCTGCAGGTCATCGGCAAGGCCCTCGACGAGGCCGCCTGCTTCCGCGTCGGCGGCGCGCTCGAAGATGCAGCCGGCTTTGTGGCCAAGCCGGACCGCTGGTGGTAACGTGTAGGCATGATGCGTTTTATTGCAATCTTCGCGGTGACCCTCGTCCTGAGCACGCTCATGATGAGCGGCGTCCTCGTGCGCTATGGCTACAGCCTCGTTGACCCGGAAATGCGGATCATGCTGGGTGTCTGCCTCTTCTTCGCCGGCTATGTCGCCTGGCGCATCTCTAATGTCCTGAAGGCCCGCAGCCGGAAGCTCTCGGACATGCCGGCCGCCGGCGGGGCAGGGCAGGGCAAGCTCGCCGCGCTTTTCGCGCCGCGCAGCATGGCCCTCTCCACCCGGCAGGCCGATCTGGAGGCCCGCCGCCGCCGGTTGATCGCCGAAGGTAAGCTCGAGCCCCAAGAAGCCCCCGTGGCGGAGCCGTCCGCAGAACCCGCGCCGCCCCTATTGTCCTCCTCCACGAACGTCAAGGACCGCATGGCGCTGCGCCGTGAACGCGTGCGCAAGGCCCGCGAAGATGGCAAACTGGACTGAGCCTGCGCGCTCCGCGCAGCTCGACACTTCTCCCCGGCTACCCTTACAAAGGCGCCAACCCAACCGAACCACTGAGACCCCGATGACCGAGCGACCCCCCTTCCGCATCAAAGGCGACGCCGGTGACTGGGAAGTCGTCATGGGTCTCGAGATCCACGCCCAGGTCGCCTCCAACGCGAAGCTCTTCTCCGGCGCCTCCACGGCCTTCGGCTCGGACCCGAACTGTAACGTGTCCCTCGTCGACGCCGCGATGCCCGGTATGCTCCCGGTCATCAACCGCTTCTGCGTCGAGCAGGCGATCCGCACCGGCCTCGGCCTGAAAGCGCAGATCAACACCTACAGCCGCTTCGACCGGAAGAACTATTTCTACCCCGACCTGCCGCAGGGCTACCAGATCAGCCAGTTCGCCCATCCCATCGTCGGCGAAGGCGAGGTCGACGTGGATGTCGAAGTGCCGGGCAAGGAAGGCTATTCCTTCGCCTGCCGGATCGAGCGCCTGCACCTCGAGCAGGATGCCGGCAAGTCGATCCACGACATGGACCCGCACGCGACCTATGTGGACCTCAACCGTTCCGGCGTCGCTCTGATGGAAATCGTGTCCAAGCCCGACGTGCGCTCGCCCGCCGAGGCTGCCGCCTATATCAAGAAACTCCGCGCTATCGTCATCGCCCTTGGCACCTGCGACGGCGACATGGAAAAGGGCAACCTGCGCGCCGACGTCAACGTCTCTGTTTGCAAGCCCGGCCAGTACGAGAAGTTCCGCGAAACCGGAGATTTCAAACACCTCGGCACGCGGTGCGAACTGAAGAACATGAACTCCTACCGCTTCATCCAGCAGGCCATCGAATACGAAGCGCGCCGCCAGATCGAGATCATCGAAGGCGGCGGCAAGGTCGATCAGGAAACCCGTCTCTTCGATCCGGTGAAGGGCGAAACCCGCCCCATGCGCTCCAAGGAAGACGCGCACGACTACCGCTATTTCCCGGACCCGGACTTGTTGCCGCTCGAACTGGAGCAGGCTTGGATCGAGGACATTCGTAAGTCTCTCCCGGAACTGCCGGACCAGAAGCGCGCCCGTTTCGAGAAAGACTATGGCCTGTCCCGCTATGACGCGGGCGTGCTGACGTCCGACGCCGACAAGGCGCTCTTCTTCGAGGAAGTCGCCAAGGGCCGCGATGCCAAGCTCGCCGCTAACTGGGTCACGCAGGAACTCTTCGGCCACCTCAACAAGGAAGGCCTCGAACTCGCGCAAAGCCCGGTCTCCGCGCCTGCACTCGGCGGCCTGATCGCCCTGATCTCCGACAACACGATCAGCGGAAAGATCGCGAAAGACGTCTTTGCACGGATGATCTCCGGCGAAGGCGAAGCCGGCACAATCGTCGAGAAGCACGGCCTGAAACAGGTCACAGACACCGGCGCCATCGAGAAAGTCGTCAACGAAATCATCGCCGCCAACCCCGATCAGGTCGCCAAGGCGAAAGACAAGCCGCAAACCCTCGGCTGGTTCGTCGGCCAGGTCATGAAAGCCTCCGGCGGCAAAGCCAAGCCCCAGGCCGTCAACGACATCCTGAAAGCCAAGCTGGGCCTCTAGCAGGCCGCTGAAGAACCAGGGCGTGTTGACGTTTGAGGATTGAACGAACCCGCTGACGCGGGACTGGCGCTGTGACTGGCCCGAAGGGCCTCCTGATGCGAAGGTTTGGTTGCTGAGACCAACCTCTAATCAGGAGACCA
>Ga0163144_10013022_pt1 | contig 17397 bp, 14 predicted proteins | sample OliLak19BULKMAT1_FD_123175 | JGI IMG/M metagenome (GOLD analysis project Ga0163144, IMG submission 123175) | Freshwater microbial mat bacterial communities from Lake Vanda, McMurdo Dry Valleys, Antarctica - Oligotrophic Lake LV.19.BULKMAT1 | ecosystem: Environmental > Aquatic > Freshwater >...
CACCCGCGAAGGCAGACGCAGCACTATTATCACGGTCGCCCAATTTCGGCCGAGGACTTGATTGCCGAAATGGATCAATCGGCCATCGACATGGCCAACACCTGGCAGAACCCCGCTTCCACGCCATACTGCGAAAGCTGCGACGACAACTACAACAGCCTTCTCGAAGCCAACCGCTACATCCATCGCTCAGCGTTGCTGTACCCGCAAAGGCTCATCCCTTCCGGCTGGACAGACCCCAAAGCCTGCGGCCTCGACAATGCCCGCCGAATCGTCGATCAATGCGTGCTCGAGTTCGGCTTCCTGATCGTCAAAATGAACCCCGCCCAAAACCAATACCCGATCGATTCCCCTCCAGTTCTGGAATTGGTCGACCACATCATTTCCCTCGGCGCGATTCCGGCCTTCCATTACGGAGCAGACTCGCCCTACACACCAGCGGCCGGGCTCGAAGCCATCGCCTGCAGGCATCCCAATCACCCAATACTTGCCATCCACATGGGCGGCGGCGGCGCTGGCTATCTCGAAGCCGAAAATCTCTATCACCAGTCGCGCGAACTCGGCTTGCGACAGCCCAACATCCACTACGCGCTGAGCGCACTTCGCGATGCCCACATCGAATCTTCGCTCTGCGCATACCAGGCCCACGGCCCAGACGCTCGTCGACGCCTGTTCTGCGCCAGCGACGCCCCCTATGGCCGCATCAGTTGGAACTTTGGCGGGTTCCGAGCCATGTTTAACTCGCTTCCATTCGATGAGAATTCGATACGCGGCTACCTAGGGCAGAACTTTGCCCGCTTCCTCCTCAACGGCTACCAACACCTGCTCGCCATCCAGGCATAAAATGTCAGGCATGATCCGTGCCGCTCTATGTCTGACTCTATGCGCACTCTGCGCTTCTTCCCAGTCCAAAAGGTCGGGGCCAATTCTCGCCCCGGCTACAAAGGCTGACAACAGTCCGCTCAACCCAAAAGTTCCAGAAAGTACAGCAATCTCAACTCAATTCGAGCGCGTTGTCGTCCTTCGGCTCAAACACCAGACAGACCTTCTCTCGGCTATCGAGAAACAGGTCAAAGACCAAAAAATTTCGAACGCCATTATTCTGTCCGGCTTCGGTTCAGCCATCAGCACTCACTACCACGTTGTTGCCAACAGAACATTTCCGCCCAGCAATTTCTTCATCGAGAACGAGAATGACAAGGTCGATATCGTCAACATCAACGGAGCGGTGTTCAATGGCCGCGTGCATTCCCACATCACATTCAGCGATGACAAGAAGGCATTCGGCGGCCACCTCGAACCCCGGACCAAGGCATTCACTTTTGCGGTCATCACCCTCGGAGTTCTGCCGGCGTCTTTTGACATGACCCGTTACGACGACAAAGATCTTCGCTAGGGGACAGGCGTAAGCGGCGTCAGACCCAGTAGCTTCAATTGCCTCAACTCCGCATCCCATGCTGCCACCTTGGTGGTTACGAATTGATTGTGCGCGGCAATTACTCTTTTGTACAACGCTTCAACGTCACCAACTGCCGCCGCCTGCGATGCCGTGGGGCCGCTATTTCCCGACGCGACTGCCTGAAAGACAGGCCCCAATTCCTCACTCAACTTGGGTGCTTTAATGACCCGATAGCGAACCGATCCGGATTCAAAACGCGCAAACTCATCATCCAACTCCTTCTTCATCGCTGCCAATCTTGTCTTCGCTGAACCATCGGCTACTTTCTCGCTTTGCTCCAATTGACCCTTCACCCGGTCCAAATTACGCAACGCCTGATTCGATCCGCTAATCAACTTGCGCATTCGCATCGCCAACCCGAATTGCTCTTCCAACTCTGCTTGAGCGACGGTCACTGTAGGGTCGAGCTTGACCTCCAGCACTTGTTCACTCACCACATCGGCGCCCAACATCAGCTTGACACTGTAGCGGCCAGGCAGCGCCAGTACAGCGCCGGGATTCGCTCCAGGCCCCACTTCCGGATCGGCAGTTCCCGATGGTTCACGCCTTGCCGCCGGAGCTTCATGACGAAGATTCCACGCTACCCGATTCATCCCAGCCTCACCGATCGGATTCAGTACCGCCGCAATCCGTTGGTTCTTTCCATCGAAAATCTCAATCTTGAGAGGCTTGTCCTTTGAGGGCTTCTCTTTCAGCCAGTAAGTGAGCATCGCTCCAGCCATCGGGTTGGGGCCATAGTAGTTCTGGTCTCCCATCCATCCGTTATCGTTGGAAGCTCCCATTCTCAACCCGGCCCGAGGTGCAAACAAATGTCCAGTCTTGGCGGCGATCGTTGCATCCATTTGCTGCAAACCGGTGATGTCGTCGAGAATCGCGAGACCGCGCCCATGCGTCGCCACCACCAGATCGTTCTCCCTCGGATGCACCAGCAGGTCATGCACCGCCACGTGCGGCATATTCTTCAACTCAAGCCTCTGCCATTTTCCACCCCCATCAAACGTCACAAACAAACCCAACTCCGTGCCCGCATACAATAGCCGCGCGTTCTTGGGGTCTTCCTTGATCACCTGCACATACGCCTTTTCAGGCAGATTGCCCGCAATGCTCACAAACGTCTTGCCCCCATCCGTTGTCTTGAACGCATACGGCTTGAAGTCGTCAAACATATGCCGGTCCACACTCACATATGCCGTTTCCGGGGACACCCTCGAAGCCTCCACATGCGAGATCACGCTAGTCCCAGGCACGCCCAATTGCGGAGCCACATTGGTCCAACTCCTTCCCCCGTTCATCGTCACCTGCACGTTGCCATCATCGGTGCCCGCCCAGATCACCCCCGCCTTCACAGGCGATTCACTCAAATTGATGACCGTGCCGTTGTTCTCTGCCGTTGTTGCTTCATTAAAGATCGGCCCACCCGCTGGCGCGTACTTGGTCTTGTCGTTCGTCGAGAGATCTCCCGAAATCGGCTCCCAACTCCTTCCAAAGTTTGAGCTCTGGAAGATCACGTTGCCCGCGTAGTAGAAAGTGCTCTTGCCATGAGGCGATGCAACGATGGGCGTATTCCAGTTGAACCGGTACTTGCTCTCGGCCTGCAACCCTGCCCTGGGAGATGGCGCAACGGACCTCTGCTCGCCGGTCCTTAAATCCGTTTTCACGATTCTCCCTCCCTGAGATTCAGATAAAAAGACATCCGGCTGATCCGGGTCGGACAACGCGTAGAACCCGTCTCCACCGCTAATCAACCGCCAGTCACCATTCGCGATTCCTGCCCGGTCCCTTGTCCTGCTTGGCCCGGTCCAGGTTGAGTTGTCCTGCTGCCCTCCCGTCAAGTGATAAAACGGCAAACGGTTGTCGGCATGGATCTGGTAGTACTGCCCCAGCGGAATGTTGTTGTGGTAACGCCACTTTTCCCCTCGATCCAGTGACGAAGCGATGCCGCCGTCGCCGCCAAGCCACAGATTGTCCGGGTTCGTCGGATCAATCCAGAGTGCGTGCATATCGGGATGAATGTTTGCGGAAGTATCCTTCCAGCTTTTGCCCCCATCTGATGACAACTGCACCGTAAACGACAGCGCATAAAGCCGGTTCTCATTAGATGGATCGATACGCAAATCGGTAAAGTAAAACCCGCGCCAGATGATGTCTGAGTTATCGGTAACTTTCGCGAAGCTGGCCCCATGATCGTTGGATCGGAATAGCGAACCTTCCTTCGACTCAGCAATCACATAGACGGTCTCCGGGTTGGATGGCGCAACTTTGACTCCCACACGCCCCAACAGCTTCGGCAAGCCCTTCGTCACTTTCGTCCACGTCATTCCCGCATCGATCGACCGGAAGATTCCACCCTCTTCCGACCCGGATGTGAACGTCCATGGCTTGCGCTCAAACTTCCACATCGCTGCCAACAGAATGTTCGGATTCGCCACGTCGATATCAAGATCCGAGATCCCATGACTTTCATCTACGTACAACGTCTTCTGCCAGTTCTTGCCGCCATCCGTAGTTACAAACACTCCCCGGTCTGAATGCTTGCCAAACGCATGGCCCATTGCCCCTACAAAAACCACATTCGAATTCTTCGGATGCACCAGCACCCGCGCAATCCTCTCCGTTCCACTCAAACCCATGTGCTGCCAGCTAGTCCCGCCATCGGTGGAACGGTAAACCCCATCCCCAAAGCTCACGCTGTTGCGTGGGTTCGCTTCCCCGGTGCCAACCCAAATCGTTTCCGGATTCTGAGGGTCAAGCGCAATGTCTCCAATGGAGAACGTATTCTGCCGTTCGAAGATCGGGGTCCAGGTCGTGCCGCCATTCGTGGTTTTCCACAAACCGCCGCCGCCCGTGCCTACATAGGCGACGTGAGGTTTTCCTGGAACGGATTCAACATCGGTAACCCGCCCGCCCATGCCCGCGGGGCCGATGAAGCGGTAAGACAACCCCTCAAAGTGCTTCGTGTCCACCTGCGAGTAGGCACAGCAACTGATCAAGGCAAGCAATAGTAGGCTCATTTGACCTGCTAGCTTAGCAAAGTGAAAGTCTAGCCGCGGCCCACCAATGGCATGGTCGTGGCCATCACGGTCATCGTCAAAACGTTTGCATCGAGCGGCAATCCAGCCATGTACAGCACTGCATCGGCCACGTGCTTCAAATCCATACGCGGCTCCGCCATGACACTGCCGTTCGCCTGCGGTACGCCCAATGTCATCCGCGCAGTCATCTCGCTCGCTGCATTGCCGATGTCGATTTGCCCACAGGCAATCCCGAATGGCCTCCCGTCGAGCGCGATGGATTTGGTCAACCCGGTGATCGCATGCTTGGTCGCAGTGTACGGCGCTGAATTGGGCCTGGGCGTCTGCGCGGAGATCGAGCCGTTATTGATGATCCTGCCGCCCATCGGTTCATGGCGCTTCATCAAACCCATCGCCGCTTGAGCGCACAGGAATGCTCCCGTCAGGTTCACGTTCACTACCGAGGTCCACTGCTCAATCGTCAGTTCGTCCATCGGCACGGGCGGTGCTCCCATGCCTGCATTGTTGAAGAGAACATCCAGCCGCCGGAATCGCGACTCGATTTCCGAAAACAGCGCTTTCACCTCTTCCGGCTGCGTCACATCCGTAGGCACAACAACCATTTGTGTCCCGGTCGCCGTTTCTTCAAGTGCGTCCAGCCGCCGGCCAGCCAGAACAACTTTGTACCCCGCATGATCCATGGCCCGGGCGACCGCTCTTCCAATGCCTGACCCGCCCCCAGTCACCAATGCAACTTTCACTTTTGTGGCTCCACCGGCAGTTCCGTCCTTCTCGACCAGTCTTCATAGGATCCGTCGTAAAGCTTCACATCTTTGCCCGCCAACCGGGCCGAAAAGTAAACCACCGTCGCCTGCATTCCAATGTGGCAATAGGCAACAATCGGCTTGTCGCCCAATTTCGCATTCAATTCCGAAAGCGGCAGGAACTCTTTGTTCTCCCCGAGCAATGTAGGGAATGGAACATTCTTAGCCCCCGGAATTCTCCCCGCCCGCGGCATGTTTCCGGCATTCTTGCCAGAGTAGAATTCTTCGAGTCGTGCATCGACAAGCGCCACCGAGCTGTCTGTCAAGTGTTGTGAAACCCAGGTCGCATCGACCACCAAATCTGGCCGTGTCTTCACCGATAATTCTTTAGCCCATTCGACTTCCGGTACATCCTTCGTTACTGCAAGCCCCGCATTCTTCCAGGCGGCAAGCCCGCCATTCAACATCGAAGCCGGGATAGAAAGGTAGTCGAAAGTAAACCAGATGCGTGTAGCCGACTGCACGGATTCATTGCCCGCATAAATCACCACGCGTGAGGCGTTGCCAACGCCCAGCTTCATCAACTTTTCCTGCAGTACCTCCACCGGAGGCAACTGCAGCCGCAGATTGTTCTCTCCGGAGACCGACAAGTCCGGCAAAGTCACAAGCTGCGCACCGGCGATATGGCCCTCTTCGTAATCCATTGGCGAGCCAACATGCAGCACAACCAGTTTTGGATTCTTCAACTCAGTCTGCAACGCTGCAGGGCTGATCAGGAGTTCCGCCGCACCAAGCGCCAAACCACATAATAGGGATGCCAATAATCTGCGCATCCTTCTATTTGATCCTACTTCTGGATTCGAATTCGCGCGATCTTCGAAGTTCTGACGCCGCCAATGCTCGCCGCAAGTGCCTTTGAATCGCGAAAATGAGTCGCTGAGGGTGAGTGTTCCCATCCACTTGGGTGATTTCCCCCACCCAGTTCTCGCCCCGAACATCATAAATGGCGGCTTCCGCTAATGGTCTGCAAATTGCACGAATCAGACTTGGAGAAAGTAATGCTACCCTTCCGCCAGATTCTTTTCCCCGTCGATTTCTCTGAGCCGTGCCGCAAGATGTCCCCTTCTGTGCGAGCGCTTGCCGATCACTTCACCTGTCCGGTGATCCTATTCCACGCCTATCAGCTTCCAATTGCCTTCTATGGAGATCTAGGGCCGCTGGATCTGGTCATTCCATCCGATTTTAGGGAAGCGCATGAATCGCAGCTGAGGCAATTTGCGGTGGATCATTTTGCTGGAGCAGCTCATACCCAAATCGTCGTTGAAGGCGAACCCGACGCCGAAATTCGCAAGTATGTCCAGCATCAAGGCGCTGACCTCGTGGTCATGCCCACTAGCGGTCGCGGACCGATCCGGCGCATGCTTGTCGGTTCCGTCGTTGCAAAGGTGCTTCACGACGTGTCTTGCCCTGTTTGGACATCCGCCCACCACTCACAGGATTCTGCGAACCCGCATTGGCCGGTCAAGTCGATCTTGTGCGCTGTCAGCCTTGAAGAGGAATCCGCAGCCGTCGCTAAGGCCGCTGCAGCCATTGCTGGCTCATTCGGCGCGAAGCTCACGCTGTTCCACGCGGCAGGTAATCCCCAGCCTGCTGTCGACATCGACTACGCATACTATCGGAAGCAGTTGATTGAAGAGAATACCCAGAAGCTTCAATCGCTGCGTTGGGACAACAAGATCGACGCCTCAGTAGTTCTCTCTGAAGGCAGCGCAATCACGACCCTTCGCGAACAAGCTCTCGCTGCCCGGGCCGATCTCGTCATTGTCGGTCGAGGCCACGCTCAGGGCGCAGTCAGCCGCCTCTGGTCAGACCTCTACGACGTCATCCGCGAATCGCCTTGCCCCGTCCTCAGCATCTAGCCGAACAATGGATCTAGCCGAACCATGCAAATCTGCAGTTGCGCGTTAAACTGCAATGCAGGTTGCACGAATCTATCTTTAAAGCCCGGGCTCTCACCAAGGTCTACGACATGTCTGAAGTCCAGGTGCAGGCATTGCGTGGCGTTGATCTTGACCTGTACTCCGGCGAAATGCTCGTGCTGCTTGGCCCCTCCGGCTCCGGCAAGTCTACCCTGTTGAACATCCTCGGAGGGCTCGACCGTGCTTCAACTGGCACAGTCCACTACCGCGATCTCGAACTCACCCACGCCACCGACAAAGTGCTCACCCAATACCGCCGCAAGCATGTTGGCTTCGTTTTTCAGTTCTACAACCTGATCCCTTCGCTCACCGCCCGTGAGAACGTGATGGCCGTAACCGAGATCGCCGACAACCCCTATTCTCCTGATGAAGCCCTAGCCCTGGTTGGCCTCGAAGACCGCCTCAACCACTTCCCTTCACAACTCTCGGGCGGCCAGCAACAGCGCGTCGCAATCGCCCGCGCTATCGCCAAACGCCCTGCCGTCCTGCTTTGTGACGAACCCACCGGAGCGCTCGACTCAGAAACCGGCATCCGCGTTCTCGAAGCCATCGACTCGGCCAACCGCACCCTCGGCACCGCGACCGCCATCATCACCCACAACGCCGACATCGCCCGCATGGCAGACCGTGTGATCCACATGAGTAATGGACAGGTGCACAGCGTCGAAGTCAATTCGAACCGGCGCAGCCCCAGCGAGTTGCGTTGGTAAGCCATGCGGGCCCTCGATAGAAAGCTGCTGCGTGAACTGCTTGGCATGAAAGGCCAGGCCCTCGCAATCGCCGCAGTCATCGCCGGAGGCACTGCCACCTACGTGCTCTCCAGTTCCACGCTCGACACGCTCACCACAACCCAGGCCCACATTTACCGCGACTACCGCTTCGCCGACGTCTTCGCCTCTTGCAAGCGTGCCCCGCGCTACTTGCTCACCGCCTTGGCTGAGATCAAAGGTGTGCAAGCCATCGAGGCCCGCGTTGCGGCCCCCGCCAATCTCGACTTGCCTGATTTCGCCGATCCGGTTACTGCTCAGGTCCTGTCGCTCCCAACCTCGGGCCAGCCGCTTCTGAACAGGATGTGGATCAAATCAGGCCGCCTGCCCGAAGCCGGCCGCGATCGCGAAGTATTGCTCTCCGATGGCTTTGCCCTCGCGCATTCCATTCAACCCGGTGAATCCCTGATGGCCACGGTCTTTGGCCGCCGCCTGCGACTCGAGGTAGTGGGCATCGCCTCCTCCCCCGAATTCATCTATCAGTTACAACCTGGCTCCATCGTCCCTGACTTCAAAAGCTACGCAATCTTGTGGATGAATCATGAGCCTCTAGAGGCCGCCTTCAACATGAAGGAAGCCTTCAATCAGGTTTCGCTTCAGCTCGAATCGGGCGCAGTCCCCGAGGACGTCATTGCCAGCCTCGACCGCCTCCTCGATCAGTACGGTGGCCTGGGCGCTCATACCCGCAAGGATCAGGTCTCCCACAGATACCTTTCCGAAGAGTTCAAGCAACTGCAAGGCATGGCCACCATGTTCCCCGCCATTTTTCTTTCCGTCGCCGCCTTCTTGCTCAACGTCGTAATCTCCCGCTTGATGGCCACGCAACGCACCCAGATTGCCATCCTCAAGGCCTTCGGCTACACCACAACCACCATCGCGATTCACTTCCTCAAGCTGGCAACGGCGATCGTCCTGATCGGGCTAGCCGGCGGAATCGCCCTCGGAGCCTGGATGGGACGAGGGATGAGCAACATGTATATGGAGTTCTACCGCTTCCCTTTCCTGGAATTCACGGTCAGCCCAAAGGTCGCACTGATTGCCGGGCTCATCGGCATGCTGGCCGCCGCGGTTGGCGCGATCCAGGCGGTCATCAAGTACGCATCAGAGCCGCCAGCCGCCGCAATGCAACCTGCCGCCCCAGGTCTCTACCGAAGATCCATCGTCGAAAAGCTCGGCCTCACCCGCCTCTCGCAACCGACCCGCATGATCTTCCGCAACATCGAACGCCGCCCCATCAAAGCCCTGCTCTCCATTACCGGCGTTGCCTTCTCGGCCGCCATCCTCGTGATGGGTGGCTTCTGGACCGATGCCGTCGACTTCATGGTCGTCTTCCAGTTCCAACGTTCGCAGCGCGACGATTTGACGGTCACCTTCCGCGAAGCCGTCTCGGAAAAGTCGCTCTACTCGCTGAGGTCCCTTCCAGGTGTCACCCACGCGGAATCCTTCCGGGCCGTCTCCGTCAGACTTCGCAACGGCCACCACACCTATCGAACCGCTCTCCAGGGCCTCCAGGACGAAGGCGACCTGCGCCGCCTCCTCGATGTCAACTACACCATGGCAAGTCTTCCCACCTCAGGCCTTCTTCTCACAGACCACCTTGCAAAGTTGCTCGATGCCAAAATTGGCGACATGCTGACCGTCGAAACACTCGAAGATCGGCGCCGCGTACTGCAAGTCCCGTTAGCCGGTCTGATCAAAGAGTACGTTGGAGTCTCCGCTTACATGGAGCGCGAAGGTCTGAATCGCTTGATGCGAGAGGGCCACACAGTATCGGGCGCTTACCTCTCCGCCGATCCGCGCTACACCGCAAGCATCCTGCGCGAGATCCGCGACATGCCCGCCGTTGCCGGCACTTCCGCCCGCGCCCGAATGCTTGAGTCTTTTTACGAAACCATGGCCAGGCAGATGTTGATCTTTGCCTTCTTCAACACCATCCTTGCGGCCACGATTGCCGTTGGTGTCATCTACAACACCGCCCGTATCGCCTTCAGTGAACGCAGTCGCGAATTGGCCAGCCTGCGCGTGCTGGGCTATACGCGAGGCGAAATCTCTTACATCCTCCTCGGCGAACTCGCCGTACTTGTCCTTGCCGCGATCCCGTTTGGGCTTTGGCTCGGCATGTGGCTGTCCGAAGTTATGACTTCAGGCATGCAAAACGACCTCTTCCGCATCCCCTCCGTCATCTCGCCGTGGAGCTTCTCATTCGCTACACTGGTGGTCCTGATTGCTGCTATTGCCAGTGGGCTGGTGGTTCGCCGTAAGTTGGATCGCATGGATCTCGTCGAAGTCCTCAAGACTCGTGAATAAGGCAGGAATCACTGAACCAATGAACTGGACGCGAACCGCGGTCATGACAACCGTCTCCATCGGAATCGCCGGGGCAATCTACTACGGAATGCGCCCGCAGCCTCTCGAGGTCGAGACCACCGCCGTCTCCATCGGCCCGCTTGAAATATCGATTGAAGAAGAAGGCAAGACTCGTTTACGCGACCGTTTTGTCGTCTCGGCGCCCCTCGCTGGAATCATCAACCGCCACGACTGGAAAGTCGGCGACACCATTCCTGCCGGCCGGCCCATCACGTTCATCGCACCCTTACACCCCGAGCTTCTGGACCCTCGCCGGCTTTCTGAGAACGAAGCCCGCCTTCAGGCAGCGTCAGCCGCTCGCGAAGGCGCCGATGCCCGCCTCCGCTCCGCCGAAGAGCAACTCAAGGCCGCCGCCGCCGATGCCGAATACTGGCTCCTTCAAGTGGCTCGTGAAGAAAAGCTTCTCGCCAAAGGCGACATCCCAGCCTCCCGGATCGATCGTACCCGCACTGAAGTCAAACGCGCCGAAGCTACCCGCCAGGCCGCAACGCAAGCTGTTTCCATGGCCCGATCTGAAATTGATCGCGCCAGCGCCGAAGTAGCTGCCGCGAGGGCAGTCGCCTCCAATCCCGGTACACAGCCCAACCCTCAAGCTGCCCGACTGACTGCGATTCGGGCGCCCGTTGCCGGCCGCGTGGTCCGTGTCATCAGGCAAAGCGAAGGCGTGATCGCTTCAGGCGAACCGATCCTCGAACTGGGCAATACGCGAGCCCTCGAAGTAGAAGTCGAGCTCCTGTCCTCAGACGCGGTCAAGGTCACGCCCGGGACATTGGTCCGTCTCACACGTTGGGGTGGTGAAGGTTTCCTCGAAGCACGAGTCCGGCTGGTCGAGCCGACAGGTTTTACCAAGATTTCAGCCCTCGGCGTTGAGGAGCAACGCGTCCGCGTGATTTCAGATCTACTGTCCTCCGAACAACTATGGCAGCGTCTCGGCGAAGGTTACCGCGTCGAGGCTGCCTTCATCCTCTGGTCCGGCCCCCGAGTGCTGCAACTCCCCGCCAGCGCCCTCTTTCGTGAGGGTGGCAAGCAGGTCGCCTTCGTCGTTGCAGATGGCATCGCCCGCAAACGCATCGTTGAGGTAGGCCACCGCAACGGCCTCGCAGCTGAAATCCTCTCTGGTATAACCGAGGGCGAACAAGTCGTGCCCCACCCCGACGAAAAGCTGACAGAGGGCATCGCCGTAGTTCGAATTTCAGCGAAACGCTGACCCTAAAGTTCCCTGATGATGTGCGCTTCGAAGTGGGCCATTTGAAAACCAATGGCCGTTGTTTCCTGCCTGCATTCAAGGCGATCAGCAAGACTCTCGTCTTCTTTGCGAGGCGCGAGTCTGTCATCCCCGAATACCTGACATTAAACTCAACTTGTTAGGATTATCAGTTGACATTGTCAAATGTGTCGACTATCCTCGGATCAGGAGTCCGATGTGCCAGACGGTGATAGCCTGAATTGGAAAGTCTGCGGAAAATGGTCCCGAAGGGTACTCGCTTTGGTACGATCCGGGGCGGATGTCCAACTGATCGCTGACGAAGCTGTAAGAATGTTCGTCAAGCAATCCAATGACGGAAACTGGAAGCACCTTGTGCTAGGAATCGACGCCATCTTCGCTAGATGGCTTCCATTACTGAGGCAGGAACAGGGATTTTCCTCGCGTTCCGGTATCATTCATTTGATTCACGAGCAAGTCCGCTCGCTTGTAGCCACGCACTCGGGAGACTGCGCAACGTGGCTGATTGCCGCTGCATCGAGGTGCGTCAATAATGTTTCTGAAAGTCCCCGGATACTTGGTCAACAAGAAATCAGGCGCGAACTTTTATCGTCACTGGTAGAAGGATTACTGGACAACAGAGTGCTTCATCCAGTCAGGCAAGATCTGATGAAAGAGCTTGGGCGAGATCGAAGCGAACAGTATCTTTATGAGCAAAGCCTTCGAGATGCAATGAGAGCACAGGCGGCTAAGTTGGCCAGCTCCGTCTTTACTTCATCCGCGGACACGCCCGTCAGAACTCCCAACCGATCCGTTCCTCTCCGCACCACTGACTACTCCCGACTTGGTGAATCGATGCCCGTACTCGGGGGCGCCCCATGAACCGTCCTCGATTCCTTTACGAATACGACTTGGGCCGGAGAACAATTCTGGATCTTCAAGCACCTGGTGCTGAGGACATTGCGAAAACCTATCAGCTCAATGATGACTCCGCTAGCCGTCTTCTCGGAAAGGGAATAAGTGCAATTCACGCGGACATGATTGAAGTGGCTGTGGCGGTTTACATGGCTGATAGAGTTTCCCCGCGCCCCCGGGATCGAGAGGAGGGCCAGCGTCAATTCGAACTCAGGATCCCGGTGCGAGTCTTATCTGTGTGGAGCAGAGGAAGTGTTGCAGAATCACTCGCACAATATCTTCGCTACTTAACCGAGGACTCTTGGTCAATAGAATTTTCTGCGGGCCGTTTCGACCCTTGGCCTTCAGAGCAGCAACAGTTCCTGGATCTTACGCCAGATGATGCACCAATCTCAGTCAGCTTGTTTAGCGGAGGACTCGACTCCTTCGCTGGCACTGCTGCAGCTATTTCCGAAAAGAGTGACCACCATTTTGTATGTGTATCGAGTGCGCCGAGCCAGCGCCAGGAGTCGCTGCAAAAGCGACAGATTTCCTCGCTTCGATCCGTGTTGAATCCACAATCCCTTACGAGCGTTCGAGTTCATTCTCATCTCAACGCATGCAAGGCCCCGCGCGAGGAGTCTTCTCGCCGGTCTCGGGGCTTCTTGTTCCTGTCGCTTGGAACCGCTATTGCGGCGACGCTGGGTGTTCAGCGGCTTGAAGTATTTGAAAACGGAATAGGAGCATTGAACCTTCCATACGAACGATTTCCCGGAGGAATAGCTAACTCCCGGGCAGTGCACCCTTATGGTCTCTATCTGTTCAAGCGATTTCTGACGGCGTTGCTTGAAATGGAGTTCGCCTTAGTCAACCCATGTTCATATCTGACGAAAGCAGAAATGTGTCTTCATAATGGGATGACGAATTCTCGGCAAACCATTGGCGCCACCTTTTCATGTGATGGCTTTCCGGTTCGTCAGGCGAAAACTCCTCAATGTGGTCTTTGCACCTCCTGTATTTTGAGACGCTTAGCGCTACAGCAAGCCGGGCTTACCGATTACGACACCGAAGGGTATTTGATCGATCCTTTCTTATTTGAGCCCAGTATCAACCGCGTCAGGTTGAAGGGTTTGTTCTCAATGGACTGGCAGGTCGGGCGGATCGCGCGGGCACTTCAGGCAGAATCCAACTGGGACGCGCTGATTACAGAATTTCCGGAACTTCGCGATGCATGCCTCGGCTTAATGAACATGAATAGTGCATCAGAGTCAGAGACTCAATTTCAACTCATTCGACTGCTCTCAAAACACTGCGCTGAGTGGAATTCGTTCCCCGTTCAGCAGTGGCTACAAGAGCAAAGCAAGGCAGCTTAGCAATGGAGGATTTAGATTTCGATCAAGCTGATCCTCGCGTTCTGGGACAGCGACTTCAAGAGGCACGGCGCATAACCGGCCATACGCAGCAGGTAGTGGCAGATGAGATGGGCTTCGCGCGCACGACAATTGTTGCAATTGAAAAGGGCGAGCGAAAGGTAAGCCCAAACGAATTGATTCGTCTTGCAAAGCTTTACCATCGGTCGATTTCGCATTTTGTTGGTCGACGGGCTATCACTCAAGGATTTGTGGCCCAATTTCGATCGAACGAGCGGCAGGCCCTAGAGGCGAAGCCCGAGTGGGAGCAGGTGGCGCTTGAGCTCCAGCAGCGGGCAGAAGACTACGTAGAGCTAGAGCGCCTCGCTGACGCCCCACTGACCCGAACCTATCCGCCCACGTATGAGACGACGGGCGGCGCCTGGGACCAAGTTGCAATTGATGTCGCTACGGCTGAACGCAATCGTCTCGGACTTGGAGATGGTCCTCTTGGAAATTTGCGAGAGCGCTTAGACGCTGAAGTCGGAATTCGAATTTTCTACTACCCGATGCCTTCAAAGATTGCTGGCGCATTCGCGTACAACGAGGATCTTGGCGCCTGTATCGGAATCAATTCCAATCATCCCCGTGATCGCAGGCAGTGGTCATTGGCTCACGAGTTTGGACACTTCCTGATGCATCGATTTCAAGCAGAGATTACGATCCTTGAATCCCGACACATCTCCGCCAGCAAGGAAAGGTTAACGGACTCCTTCTCAGAGAATTTTCTGATGCCGGCATCAGGTCTGAATAGAAGGTTCAGTGAGATTCACCGCAGCTCACCCAAAGGCGTGACCCTTGCCGATATCGTGGGCCTGGCCGATCTATACCGGGTTTCCGTGCAAGCACTGGTTCTTCGATTAGAAACGCTTCGTCGGCTCCCGGCCGGAACTTGGAAGCGGCTTGTGACCGAAGGATTTGAAGTTCGCAAGGCGCAAGAGCTGTTAGGAATTGACGCCGCATCACCAATCGAAGATGGCTTCCCTGCTCGATACTCCGCGTTGGCGACTGGCGCTTTCAGGCGGGGAGACCTGAGCGAAGGGCAGTTGGCTAAGTTCCTCCGAACGGATCGGCTTTCTGCGCGTACCATCGCAGAAACTTTGCAGCATCGGATTCAATCCGAGCACGAGGGAGATTTCACTGACATCGAGATGGACCTCCTGCAAACGATCGGGAGCAAGTAGTTCTCGGCGATGATTGCAAAGTCAGTAGTTCTCGACGCCTCCACGCTGTTGAATCTGTTTGCAACTGGAAATGCTGGTGAGATCCTTCGTTGCCTGGCAGGTAACCGCATTGTCTGCTCTGCCGTTGCCTCTGAAGTCCTACACCTGAGAAGCGAGGAACCGGCGAAGCCTCCAGAGGCTGTTTCAATCGACGAGTTCGTCTCGACAGGTTTACTCAGGAGGACGGAGACAGAGTCCGCTCACGAGGAATCGTTGTATGTGGAGTTTGCCTCCGTCCTCGATGATGGTGAAGCAATGTCTCTTGCGATTTGCGTGTCGAGATCTTTTTGCCTGGCTACCGATGACAGGAAGGCCAGGCGGATTGCCGCCTCGCTGTCCCCGTCTGTTCCTCTGCTTTCGACCTCGGAACTCGTAAAGAAATGGGCCAGCAAAACTGCTGTCAGCCGCGAAACACTGCGTAAAGCTCTTTTAGCGATTGAACGGAGAGCTCGCTTCGTCCCCGCTCGTCTTTTCTCAACACAACCAGCGCGGAAGCTGAAATCATTCAACGAAGTTTGAAAATTTTATCTCCAATCCTCACAATAACCTAACCGCAACCCCATCTCAAAAGTTTGGTCCCAAGCCCGAATAATAGATCGAGGAAACAGCGCAAGTAATTCCTCGAGCTATTTGACAACCGAATATCATTCACGACATGGGCCCACCACACGTGTGCCCGCCTGAAGTCCATTTTCTAGCCGGTAGAGCTTGAGTCAAAATGAGTTTTGACGATTGATCCTGGTAACGCATAAGATCAATGCGTTCAAAAAGATATAAGGGTTCAGGTGGGCGCGGAACAACCACGAATTGCCCGCATCGAGAACTGGCATGGGACACTGATGATGCACGAGGATTCTACAGCATGCCGCCCGATGAACAGTCCGTTGCCGACGCATTAGCCAGTCTTCGCCGCCGCGATCCTGAGGCTCTCGACGCGGCGGTGCGAGATCATGCCCGGCCTCTATTCCGCTCCGCTCGAGCCTTGGGTTTCGGCGAAGCCGAAGCCGAAGACTTGGTTCAGGAAGTTTTCGTAACGTTTCTCGAAAAGATTGACAGCTTCGAGGGCCGTTCTCAATTGCGCACCTGGTTGATTGGTATTCTGCACCGCAAGGCCATGGAGCAGCGCCGGCAACTGGCGGCCGACCGGAGGCATGACTCCCTCGACAGCGTTCTGGAATCGCGTTTTGACGATCGTGGCAACTGGATAAAGCCCCCTGCCGATCTCGAACGCCTGTTCGAATCGCAGCGGGCCGGAGAGATGATTCGAGGTTGCATGGAAAAGCTGCCTTCCAACCAGAGGGCTGTTTTCATACTGCGTGAGATTGAGGGACTCGAAACTCAAGAGATATGTAAGATTCTGGAGGTCACCGTCACAAATATAGGAGTTCTATTTCTCCGGGCACGGACGCGGTTGCGGGAGTGCCTGGAAAGTGCCGGTAAGGGGTAAGAATGATTTCCTGCAGAGATGTGGTAAATATCCTAGCCTCCGACGAGTTGGCCATGACCAGCCGTTGGAAACGGACTGAGGTGTGGCTTCACCTCGCAATGTGCAAGCACTGCACCCGCTTTGCGCAACAGCTAGCCAGTATCCGGAAGGTTGCCCAGAGCTTTGTGGTTGAATCCGGGTTGTGGCCCGTGCGGGCCGATTTTGAGGAACGCGTGCTTGGCAGGCTCAACGGTGAAGGGTAAGCTTTTTCACGCAGCCGTTCAGGTTGGGCGATTTCGCGAGTATTTCTTGCAACAGGAGTAAAACGTGCGGCCAGATGACAAGAGCGGTAATTTACCTGTAGAAGAGCGGCCCTTTCGGGTGTTGGTAATCTCCGGATCGGGCAGGCGGCAATACAACTGTCCGGGCGTGGATTCCAAATCCCGAACCTTGATGCTGCGCATGGCCGAGCGCCTGCCGGAAAATTGGGAAATCGACTACGAAGACTTAGGCAACGTCTATAGCAAGGCACGCATACAGAGTTGCAACGCCTGCGTTTCCACATCCATGGCGCTGTGCGTCTGGCCTTGCAATTGTTACGCGAAGGACAGCAAGGCCGAACCGGATCTGATGTGGGATCTCGATATGTATGCGCGGCTGGATCTGGCCGATGCGTGGGCCATCATCGGGCCGGTGAACTGGTACGGGCCGACGAGCAATTTAAAGCTGATGTTCGACCGGTTGGTTTGTATGAATGGCGGGAATCCGAAAGAAGATCTGATCGCACACAAAGATCCCGAGAAAGCCATGGCACTCGAACACGATCCCGCATGGGAGGCGTTGAGCCTGAATCACCTGGAAGGACGTACGGCCGCGTTCTTCTGCTATGGCGAC